>Ga0209342_10001759_pt1 | contig 23992 bp, 37 predicted proteins | sample RifCSP16_2_FD_184023 | JGI IMG/M metagenome (GOLD analysis project Ga0209342, IMG submission 184023) | Soil microbial communities from Rifle, Colorado - Rifle CSP2_sed 16_2 (SPAdes) (version 2) | ecosystem: Environmental > Terrestrial > Deep subsurface > Rock core/Sediment | place: Rifle... | reverse complement strand
AGATGGTGATGCCGGGTGATAATGTGAAGGTGAATGTAGAGTTATTAACGGCGGTAGCGATGGATGAGGGGTTAAGGTTTGCAATTCGGGAAGGTGGAAAGACAGTCGGCGCCGGTGTAGTTACTAAAATTATTGAATAAATTATATTTAGTGATTGATTTTAGTAAAATGTGTGTTATATTTATCCTCTTTTGCAATTAACGATTATTAGTTACTTTATTGGAGTGTTATGGTGCTTGATCAGAAAATAAGAATACGAATGGAAGCTTATGACCATCGGATATTGGATCAATCTGCTTTAGAGGTAGTTGAAACGGCAAAGCGTACGGGAGCCAAGGTATATGGGCCAGTTCCTTTACCAACTCGTATCGAAAGATACACAGTGCTCAGATCGCCACATGTTGATAAAAAGTCTAGAGAACAATTTGAGATAAGAACTCATAAAAGGTTAATTGATATTGTTGAGCCTACAGCAAAAACCATGGATGCGCTGAATAAAATAAATATGCCGGCAGGTATAGAAATCAAAATAAAAGCTTAAATTAAAAAACGTAAACATTCTTGTGGTTTGAGGTGAAAGTGGCATGTTAAGTGGATTTCTTGGGAAGAAAATTGGGATGACGCAAATTTACACCGATGATGGGTGTTTACTCCCGATTACCCTAATTCAAGCTGGGCCTTGCAGTGTGATGCAAATAAAAACTATCGAAAATGATGGCTACTCCGCAATTAAGCTGGGATTCGACGATAAGAAAAAGAAAAATGCAACAAAACAAGAAATTGGAAGTGCGGCAAAGGTTTCGCAAGAGCCGAAAAGGTTCGTAAGGGAAGTGAAGCCGGATGCCAGTGCGGATATTAAATTAGGACAAAATATTACTGTAGATATATTCGCTGATGTCAAACAGGTGGATGTGGTTGGAATGACCAAGGGGAAGGGATTCGCAGGTGTGATGAAGAGATGGAATTTTAAGGGCGGCGCACAAACCCATGGGTCTACACGGCATAGACCGCCTGGTTCGATTGGTTCCAATACCGACCCTGGAAGGGTAATCAGGGGGAAAAAAATGGCTGGAAGACTCGGTGCCGAACGTGTAACAATAAAGAATATTGATATAGTGAAGATTGATAAAGACAGGAATTTGTTATTTGTTAGAGGTGCGGTTCCTGGACATAAAGGAAGTTATCTTATATTAAATAAAAGTAGAGTGAAAAGGATAGGTAAATAAAAGTTATGGAAATACCTGTATATAGCAAAGAGGGAGAAAAAATAGATAACTTGCAGTTGGATGATAAGAAGTTCGGCGGACCTATTCGTAATAAACTGCTGAGAGATGCGGTCACTATGTACGAAGCAAACAAGAGGCAGGGGACGGCTTGTACAAAAACAAGAGGTGAGGTTGCAGGCGGTGGAAGAAAACCTTGGGTTCAAAAGCATACTGGTAGGGCAAGGGCTGGTAGCATTCGTTCGCCACTGTGGAAAGGTGGTGGTGTATCGCATGGTCCAAAACCAAGAGACTATTCATTCTCAATTCCCAAAAAAGCCAGGAAATTGGCTCTTTACACAGCATTGTCTGCAAAGGTAAGGGATAACGAGTTAGTTGTTATAGATAATTTGAATTTTGATATTCCCAAGACCAAACAAATGGTTGGTATATTAAAAGCTCTTAACATAGATAATTCCGGTTGTCTGATAGTGATACCAAAGGCAAATGAAAATGTTTGGAAATCGGCAAGGAATATACCCTCTGTAAAAATAATGACGAGTACGGAGCTAAATGCATATGAAATTCTTAGGCCAAAAAAAGTACTTTTAACAAAGGAAGCATTGAGCAGTATAGGATAGGAGTAAAGAATATCTTATGGACAGTTACAGTATAATAAAGAAACCGCTACGAACCGAAAAGAGCGTTGCGGATGGAGAGGCAACGAATTCCTATCATTTTGAAGTAGATTTAAGAGCAAATAAGATTCAGATAAAAAAAGCAATTGAGAAATTCTTCAATGTGAAAGTTCAGGATGTAAGAACCTTAGTAAGAAAAGGCAAGGCGAGAAGGGTTCGGTTCAAATTAGGGAGAACAAAAGACTGGAAGAAGGCTGTTATTACGCTGAAAGAGGGAAGTATAATAGATTTTGGATATTAAAAAAATAAACGAAGAGGAATAGATATTCATGGGAATTATATATTATAAACCGGTTACGGCAGGAAGAAGATTCGCAAGTGTTTCTGATTTTTCAGAAATCACAAAAACTAAGCCTGAAAAATCATTATTAGAACCTTTAAGAAAAACCGGTGGTCGAAATACCGAAGGTAAAATAACAGCACAACATATTGGTGGTGGAAGCAGGCGACATTATAGAATTATTGATTTTAAACGAAAAAAAGATAATATTCCGGCGAAGGTTGCCAGTATAGAATATGATCCTAACCGATCAGCACGTATTGCCCTGCTACATTATGTAGATGGCGAGAAGAGATATATTCTCGCCCCTGATAAGTTACAAGTCGGTCAGACCGTAATGTCGGGTAATAAAGTGGAACCAGAAATCGGCAACTGTATGACGCTTAAAAATATACCTCTGGGTTTAGATATCCATAATATCGAATTACGTGTTGGTCAGGGTGGACAATTGGTGCGTTCTGCAGGCGGAGTAGCAAAATTGCTAGCGAAAGAAGGAAATTATGCGCATATTGTGCTACCATCGGGTGAGGTAAGGAAGGTATTTGACGGTTGCAGGGCTACGATAGGCCAGCTTGGTAATCTCGATCATAGTAATATCAGATTAGGAAAAGCAGGTAGAAACCGTTGGAAAGGGATAAGACCACGTGTGAGGGGTGTAGCGCAAAACCCTGTAGCGCATCCGTTGGGTGGTGGAGAAGGTAGAAGCGGTGGTGGAAGGCATCCTTGTTCCAGGACAGGTTTGTTAGCGAAAGGTGGAAAAACGCGAAAAAAGAAAGCGATAAGTAATAGGTTTATAATTCGCAGACGAAGGATTGGCGCTAGAGGCAATTTATAAAATAGAATAGATTAACGGGTAATTGGGAGATGTTATGAGTCGTTCAGTAAAAAAGGGACCATATGTTGATAGCAAGTTAATGGAAAAAGTATTGAAGCAAAAAGATGCAGGTGGCAGTGAACCTATACGGACATGGGCTAGAAGCTGTACGATTGTGCCTGAGTTTGTTTCACATACCTTTATGATTCATAACGGTAAAATATTTCAAAAACTGTTTGTTACGGATGATATGGTTGGACATAAGCTTGGAGAGTTTGCTCAAACGCGTACTTTTAGGGCTCACGGTGGTGTGAAAAAGAAAGAAACACCACACGGTTAGCAAGTTGTAGGGTCAAGTATAGATTATTGCACTGAAAGGTTGTATAAAAATGGAATTTAGATCATGTTGTAAATATGCGAGGATATCACCACGAAAAGCACGATATGTTATTGATCTTGTCCGAGGCAAATCGGTTAATGATGCATTAAGGATTTTGAGGGCGACTCACAAACGCGCATCTTACATGATAGATAAGGTAATTAGAGCTGCCGTGGCTGCTGCTAATGAAAATTTGGACGTTGATGTTGATTCTTTGTATGTAACACAAGCTTTAGTGGATGGTGGTCCAACTAGAAAATGGCAACGTACGAGGCCTCGTGGAATGTCGGCACGGATATTGAAGCGTACAAGTCATATCACGGTAGTGTTATCTGAAAAAACAAAAGTATAAATAAATAATAATCAGAGGAGATAAGATGGGTCAAAAGGTATGTCCAATAAGCTTTAGGCTGGGAATAACGCAGGGGTGGAAATCGATTTGGTATGCCGACAAGAAAATTTTTGGCTCATTGCTTGTAGAAGACCAGAAGATACGTAAGATAATTAAAAAAAATTATGGCTTTGCCGGGATTTCGCTTATTGAGATAGAAAGAACCCGGCAAGATGCAAAAATAACTTTGCATACTGCGCGTCCTGGCTTGATAATTGGTAGAAAAGGCGCTGAGGTTGATAAACTTAAAGACGAGCTGCAAAAAATTACAGGAAGAGAAGTGGTTATAAAAATAAAAGAAATTACGAAGCCAGAGTTGCATGCGCAACTTGTTGCTGAAAACATTGCAGAGCAGCTAGAAAAGCGAGTTACATTTAGAAGGGCGATGAAAAAAGCACTGGATGCATCAGTTGATGCAGGCGCAAAGGGTGTAAAGATGCAGGTAGCAGGCAGGCTGGGTGGAGCCGAGATCGCAAGGACTGAAAAAATGTCATCGGGAAGTGTTCCTTTGCATACATTGAGGGCCGATGTTGATTACGGTTTTGCTGAAGCCAAAACTACGTACGGTGTTATTGGGGTAAAAGTTTGGATTTATAAAGGGTTAATTGGTTCCGGGAAGGAGAAGTCATATGCGCCTGATGCCAAAGAGAGTGAAGTTCAGGAAGTCGCAACGGCAAAAAATTAAAGGAAATGCGACAAGGGGTAATAGAGTATCTTTCGGTGAATTCGGTTTGCAGTCTTTGGAACCTGGATGGATAACCGCCCAACAACTCGAGGCGGGAAGGGTATCTGCGTCACAATACCTTCCAAGAGAAGGGAAGTTAACGATAAGGGTGTTCCCACACAAATCCGTTTCATCGAAACCTATTGAAACTCGTATGGGAAAAGGTAAGGGTGAACCTGAATTCTGGGTTGCTGTGGTGAAACCGGGGACTATTTTGTATGAGATGGGTGGTATCAATGAAGAAATTGCCAAGCAGACGTTTAATAGAATAGCTCATAAAATGCCAGTTAAAGTGAGGCTTGTACAAAGGAGAAAGACGATTTGAAGGTCAGTGAAATGAGAATGAAATCCAGGCAAGAGATTTTGGAAGAAATCGATGCATGCAGAAAGGAATTGTTGAATATTCGGTTTCAATGGCAGGCGGGTGAAACTCGAAATCCTGCACAGAGAGGAGATATTCGAAGAGATATTGCAAGATTGAAAACTATTCTGAGAGAGATGGACTTGTCTATCAATACTCATCTCAAGGCAAAGGAGCCAGTTTGAAAATGAGCGTTGAAAATAAAAGAGGCAGAAGAAGGAAGATTGTCGGGATGGTCATTGGTAATAAGATGCAGAAGACAATAGTCGTTGAGGTTGTACGTCTTGTAAAACATTCCAAATATGGTAAGTATCTAAAACGGTCTTCAATCTATAAGACACACGATGAAAATAACGAAGCAAAAGTGGGCGATAAGGTTGAGATTATTGAGGCGAGACCATTAAGCAAAACAAAATCTACGAGATTACTTCGTATCATAGAAAAGGCAAAGCCGTAGAATTAAGCGGAGTTTAAAAAAATGATAATGGAACAAACAAAACTAGATATTGCAGACAACAGTGGCGCTAAAAGGGCTAAGTGTATAAAGGTATTAGGTGGTAGCGGTAGGAAATATGCCACGGTTGGTGACATTATTGTTGCGGCAGTAAAGAAGGCAATACCAGAGGGAGTAGTTAAAAAAGGGGAAGTGGTAAAAGGGGTAGTTGTGCGGACAAGGAAAAATATACGGAGAGACGATGGTTCTTATTTAAAATTTGACAAAAATGCGATAGTCATTATTGACAATGATGGCAACCCTCGGGGAACGCGTATATTCGGCGCTGTAGCCAGAGAATTGCGGCAAAAGAATTTTATGAAAATTATATCTTTGGCCGCTGAAGTTGTGTAGAAAGATTTAATTACAAGATTAAACAAATACCTGTGGAGAATGTATAGTTATGCATGTTTGCAAGAATGATTTAGTTGCAGTGATGGCTGGCAATGAGGCTGGTAAAACAGGGAAAATAATGAAGGTTTTACGAGATAAAAAGCGAGTCATTATTAAGGGTCTAAACTTAGTTTATAGACATACAAAACCAAGCCAAAAGAACCAGCAAGGTGGCAAAATACAGAAAGAGGCTTCTATAGCAATTGCAAGTGTGTTACCCATTTGTCAGAACAAAAACTGCAAAAAAAATGGCAAAGGAGTGCGGACAAGAAAAAAAACATTGGGAAATCGTAATAAGATTCGCGTATGCGCCTGTTGTGGGTCTGAAATAATTTCTGCTGAGTGAGGTTTTAACGTAAAATATGTCAAGATTATCGGAAAAATATCAAAAACAACTAGTACAACAACTCATAACGAAGTTTAATTATAAAAATAAATTCTCGGTGCCTAAGTTACAGAAGATTGTGGTTAATATGGGTGTAGGCAGGGCAGTTGATAACAAAAAACTCATTGAAGAAGCAACGAAACATCTGGCGATAGTTACTGGCCAAAAACCGCTCGTTACTGTAGCAAAAAAAGCTATAGCTGGTTTTAAACTCCGCAAGGGTCAGGCAATTGGATGTAAAGTTACGTTGCGGGGGAAAAGGATGTTTGAGTTTTTGGATCGTTTAATTAGTATTGTGTTGCCGAGAATAAGAGATTTTAGGGGCATTTCCCAAAAGGCGTTCGATGGCCGTGGTAATTACACCTTGGGTCTGACAGAGCAGATTGTATTTCCTGAAATAAGCATCGATAGTGTGGAATTTGTTCAGGGTATGGATATTACCATAGTAATATCCGGTAATTCAAACGAACAATCTTGTGAATTGTTAAAATTATTGGGTATGCCTTTTAGGTCAGAATAAGGAGTACGAATGGCGAGAAAATGTTTGATAGAAAAATCAAAAAAAGAGCCGAAGTATAAAACAAGAAAATACAACAGATGTAAGTTATGTGGACGTCGTAGGGCATATTATCGTAAATTTCAAATATGCAGACTTTGTTTTAGAAAACTTGCTTCAAAGGGTGAGATTCCAGGGATAAAAAAAGCAAGTTGGTAGAAAGCCAGTTATTACAGGATAGTATTAAAAATAAGGAATATAATAATGTGTATGACAGATCCGATTTCTGATATGCTTACGCGTATTAGAAACGCAAGCGTGATTAAACGGGAAAGTGTGGATGTTTCCTCATCCAAGGCAAAGTCAGCGATTTTAAAAATATTAAAGGAAGAAGGCTATATAAAGGATTTTAAAGAGATACCAGTTGGGAGTGACAAGGCTTCCATAAGGATCTACTTAAAGTATGGTCCCTTAAAACAGCAAATAATTAATACCATTGAGAGAGTGAGTAAGTCGAGTAGACGGATATATAAGAAGACTGAGGAAATCGGTAAAATCTTTGGTGGAATTGGCACTGCGATATACTCCACATCAAGAGGAATTATGAGTGACAGAGAGTGTAGAAAACTAAAAATTGGTGGTGAGCTGATTTGTATTGTGTCCTAAGCGATTTATCTGGATAGAGGATTTAAGATGTCACGAATAGGAAGACAACCCGTTAAAGTTCCAAACGATGTAAAAGTATCAATAAACGGTAATACGGTAAACATTGATGGCCCAAAGGGAAAACTAAGTCAGACATTTCATCCTGACATTGCGATAGAACATGTTCAGGAGGATAAGCAAATTGTAGTAAAAAGATCTTCTGATGAAAAATATTATAGGGCATTGCATGGTTTGACACGTTCGTTAATTTCAAATATGGTATTGGGTGTTACTAAGGGTTATTCCAAGAATCTTGAGATTGTTGGACTTGGTTACAACGCTAAGGTTCAAGGTAAAGACCTTGTATTATTACTTGGATATACTCACCCGGAAAGTGTGGAGATACCGAAGGGAATAAAGGTAGACGTTACAAACCCAACGAACCCAGCAAAGCTTACAGTATCAGGGCCGGACAAGCAAATGGTAGGACAATTTTCAGCTGTAATCAGGGGCATGAGGCCACCAGAGCCGTATAAAGGGATGGGTGTTAAATACGAAGATGAGGTTATCAGAAGGAAGGCTGGGAAAGCAACCATATCCGGCGCTGCATAACAGTATCAATTGAGGATTTTTAGATATGGATCATATAAAGGAAAAATTACGAAAAAGGACCCGGCGTCACCTTAGAATTAGAAGGAAAGTAGTAGGAACTGCCGAGAGGCCGCGTTTGAGCGTGTATCGGAGTTTAAAGCATATTTATTGCCAAATTATTAATGATATAGAAGGAAGGACGTTAGTAGCAGCGTCAACGCAATCTCCCGATCTTCGGTCACAGATTAAATACGGAGGGAATGCGGCTGCTGCTGAGATCGTTGGGAAAAAGATTGCAGAAGAGGCAAAAAATAAAGGTATTACAAAAGTTGTGTTTGATAAAGGTGGTTATAAGTACCATGGAAGGATAAAAGCCTTAGCTGAAGCTGCAAGAAAATACAATTTGAGTTTCTAAAATCTGATTCGTACAAGGAGAATCACTTGGCGCGTTTAGAAGAACCTATAAATATAGAAGAAACAGTTGTAAGGATTAATCGCTGTACAACGGTAACAAAGGGCGGTAAATCAATGAGTTTTAGCGCACTTGTAGTCGTTGGAGATAAAAAGGGAAGTGTTGGAATTGGATTTGGTAAGGCGCGGGAAGTCCCTAACGCAGTTAATAAAGCTGTTAAAGAAGCTAAAAAGCAAATGGTTAAAATACCTTTGAAAGGCGATACTATACCACATGAGGTATGGGGAAGATATAAAGCTGCCAATGTGTACTTAAGGCCGGCATGTTCTGGTACTGGGATAAAGGCCGGTGCTTCAGCGCGAGCTGTGATTGAGTATGCAGGCATTAAGAATATATTAACGAAATGTTACGGCACGAGAAACCCAATTAATGTGGCTAAGGCAACATTGATGGGTTTAAAAGCTTTGAGAACTAAAGAAGAGGTTGGAGAATTGAGGGGAGTGAAGATAGAATGAATCTTTTTGATCTAAAATCAATGCCTTTTCCCAGAAAGCGTAAAAAGCGAGTAGGTCGGGGTAGGGGATCAGGTATGGGAAAAACCTCCGGTAGAGGAGGTAAAGGAGCAACGGCTAGGTCTGGAAATGAAACAAGTATACAATTTGAAGGTGGACAAACTCCCCTCTTTCGTCGTTTGCCAAAGAGGGGATTCAATAATCCGTTTAAAAAAGAATATAGTATAGTTAATGTAAAAGATATTGCACGGTTTGATAAGGGTGATAGTGTAAATCCAGAAAAGTTAATGGATGCTGGGCTTATAAAAAAGGCATTAAACGGTGTAAAAGTATTGGGTGATGGTGAAATTAAAATACCTTTAACTGTGAGTGCACATAAATTCAGCAAAGTTGCGATAGAAAAGATTAAAGCCGCAGGCGGAGAAATAAAGGTCTTATCATGATCGAACAATTTGGAAATATTTTTAGAATACCAGAATTACGTAAGAAAGTGCTAATAACCCTTGGTCTCATTGCATTATGTCGTATCGGGGTTTATATACCAATTCCTGGAATTGATACAACAGTATTAAAATCATACTTCCATCAGTTTACGCAAACTGGCGTTGGACAGTTATTAGGATTGGTTGATATGTTTGCTGGTGGCGCTATGTCTTCTGGTGCAATTTTTGGCTTAGGGGTTATGCCATATATTAGCGCGTCCATTATTTTCCAGTTGCTCGTAGGTGTAGTGCCTTATCTTGAAAAATTGCAGAAAGAAGGCGAAGTAGGCAGGAAAAAAATTAATCAATATACAAGACTTGCGACCGTAGGGCTATGTCTCTTTCAGGCGTTTGTCATGACACGTACGCTTTATACGGTAGAATTTAATGGTGTTCCTGTCATTCCGGTCTATCTTCAAGGTATCGGGTTTCAAATGATGGCAGCGCTTCTCTTAACAACCGGAACTATGACCCTGATGTGGATCGGAGAACAAATTGAAGAACATGGTATCGGCAGCGGAATATCCATAGTAATTATGGTTAGTATTATTGACCGTTTACCTTGGGCATTCTCTCAGGTAATGCAGAACTTTACCTTTTCTGTTACTCCATCTGAACATCAGATTGGTATTGTAAAATTACTTGTTTTGCTGGGGATGTTTCTTGCCATCGTTGGTGGGGTTGTATATATAACCCAAGGTCAAAGACGGATACCTGTCCAGCAGGCTAAACACACTCGTGGAAGAAAGGTATACGGCGGACAAAGACATTTCTTGCCGCTTCGAGTGAATCAGGCAGGCGTAATGCCCATAATTTTTGCGCAATCTTTGTTAATATTCCCTGCTGCTATTATGCAGGGTATTCAGGTAAGGTTTGAACCAGGAAGTTTTGGATACTGGATTACCTCTCGTTTGTCTGAAGTTTTGCAAGGCGGTGTAATTTATGTTATGCTTTATATACTTCTCATAACGTTTTTCTGCTATTTTTGGACGGCTATACAATTTAATCCGAAAGAAATGTCAAATAATATGAAGGACTATGGAAGTTTTATTCCAGGAATCAGACCAGGTCAGAGGACGGCAGAATATTTAGAAAGTATCATGGGTAAGATTACATCGGCTGGGGCTGCTTTTTTGGCATTGATAGCGATTTTACCGATGCTGGTGGCAGGTGGCTTTGAACTTAATCGCGCAATAGCGAGTTTCTACGGTGGAACTGGCTTGCTTATTATTGTTGGTGTGGCGCTTGATATGGTCCAGAGAATAGAATCCCATATGATTATGAGGCAATATAGTGGGTTTTTAAGCGGTGGAACACGAATAAGAGGAAGAATGGGATGATGATTGTGTTTCTTGGACCTCCAGGAGCAGGCAAGGGAACCCAAGCAGAAGCCATTGGTAAAGAAAAAAAGATTCCACATATATCTTCTGGAAATTTACTAAGAGAAGCAGTTGAAGCTGGTGCAGAGACAGGGATAAAGGCGCGGCATCACATAGAAAAAGGGCTTTTGGTTCCTGACCAAATAGTTGTCGATATCATCAAAGATCGCATATTAAAAAATGATTGCAAGGCAGGTTTTGTTTTAGATGGTTTTCCGAGAACGCTTTCCCAGGCAAAAGTACTAGACGAGATGCTGAGAAATCTCGGTAACAGATTGGATATAGTCTTTTATTTTTCAGTATCCAAAGAGAGTGTGGTTCAAAGATTGTCAGGCAGGTTGATTTGTGGCTCTTGCGGTGCAAACTATCATAAAATATATGTACCATCTTCAAAAGATGGAATTTGCGATAAATGTGGCGGGAAATTAAATCAGCGTGCAGATGATAAACCTGAAACGGTATTGGAAAGATTAAGGGTTTATCATGAACAGACCGAGGGCTTGATTGATTATTATAAAAAGAGTGGTGTTTTGAGAGAAATTTCGAGTGATGATGCACGGATAAAAATGATTACCAGGAAAATATCAGATACTATTAACAGTACAATGCAAGAAAAGTCCTTGATCGGACGCGGGGTAAACTGAGTTGATAGTTTGTAAATCCCTCCGTGAGATTGAAATAATGAGGGCTGCGGGAAAGGTCGTTGCGAACGCACTGAGATTAGCCAAAGAGATTGCAAGAAAAGATGTAACGACAGATTATCTGAATAATGAACTTGAAAAGTATATAATAAGTCAGGGTGGTATACCGATTTTTAAAGGATACAGAGGATTCCCAAAAAGCATATGTGTATCGATAAATGAAGAAGTTGTGCATGGTATTCCCGGACCAAGAAAGTTAAGGGACGGAGATATACTCAGCATTGATGTTGGAGTTGGTTATCGTAAATACGTTGCTGATGCTGCATTGACGATACCTATAGGAGAAGTTACACAAGAGGCCAAAAGACTTATTGATGTGTGCGAAAAGTCACTTTATATGGCAATTAACGTTATAAAATCAAAAGGAAAGCTATCTTTGATATCAAGAACAATACAAGAATATGTCGAAAAAAATGGTTATTCTGTTATAAGAAATTATACTGGTCATGGGATTGGAAGGTGTATGCATGAAGATCCACAAGTGCCCAATTTTGTGAGCAAATCATTGTTAGAAGCAGATGAAATTTTAATGTCTGGAGTAACTATTGCCATTGAACCCATGATATGTATGGGTAAGTATGATACAGAGGTCTTAAACAATAAATGGACAGTGGTAACGAAAGACAGAAAATTATCCGCGCATTTTGAACATACAATTGTGGTTGCCGAGAATGGTGCAGACATTCTAACGCAATGAAAAAAATTTCTGAAACAGTCATACCCGTTTAAATATGCCCAAAGAAGAACCTATAAGAGTAGAAGCAACTGTAAAAGAAGCGCTTCCCAATGCGATGTTTTGGGTAGAATTGCAGAATGGTCATAAAGTACTCGCACATGTTTCCGGGAAGATGCGGATGCATTTTATTAAAATATTGCCAGGTGACAAGGTAACGATTGAAATGTCACCTTATGACCTCGACAAAGGTAGAATTGTTTATAGACAAGTTTAGTATCGATTTAAAAATCGACTAATAAGTTTTAAGGATAATAAACGATGAAGGTTCGATCTTCTGTGAAACGAATTTGTGAAAACTGCAAAATAGTTAGAAGAAAAAATGTAGTTCGTGTAATCTGTTCTAATCCGCGCCATAAACAGAGGCAAGGGTAATTCAGGTTGATTTAGAAAATAAATTAGAAAGGAACTGATTAATGCCGAGAATTGCTGGAATAGACATTCCTGCAGATAAAAGGATTGTTATTGCGCTCACATACGTATATGGGATCGGTAAGGCTTTGTCCCAGAAAATACTGAAAGCTGCTAATATCGATGAGAACTTACGTGCGAAGGATCTTCACGAAGATCAATTGAGTACGTTAGGCGCTTATATAGAAAAGAATTTTTCTACTGAGGGGCAGTTGCGTAGGCAGGAAATGCAGAATATTGTACGTATGAAAAGTATCAATTGTTATCGTGGAATACGACATAAGGTAGGTTTACCAGTGAGGGGACAGAGAACAAAAACAAATGCACGCACAAGAAAAGGCCGCAAGAAGACAGTCGCCGGTAAGAAGAGCGTAAAAGAATTGGGCTAGTATGACGCTTATGGTATCCTCTGGGCTGAAATAGGTTCAAACGTAAGAATTATTTATGGAAATCAAAGAAACAATCGGAGAACTATTAAGAACCAGTAAGGAATTGTTAAAGATAATTGAATTAGATATTGAGCAAACAGGCGATGAGCGAGAGATAAAAAAGTATAACGAAGTAATAGGGTTTTGTGAGCAGGTTGTACGAATTATAGAAACGTATCCACAGGACAAAGAAATTGTATTTCTAGATTGTTCGTGTGGTAAATCGTATTTATCATTTGCGCTGAATATTATCCTGGAAAAGCAGTTTGCTGTAAATACCTATTTTTACGGTGTCGATACTAATAGGATACTGATAGAAAAATGTGACCGAATTAGAAACAGTCTCGGCTTTCGAAATATGCATTTTATTAGCGGCAGAATAATTGACGTTCAGCCTGAAAAGCCTGTAGACATTCTAATTGCACTACATGCGTGTGATAGTGCAACGGATGAGGCAATTGCTAAGGGTATTAAATTAGGGGCAAAATATATAGTTGTAGTTCCATGTTGTGAAAACCAAATCAGGAGTCGATTAAAAGTAGGGCATCCACTTGTCGACTTGACTGATTTTGGGCTTTTAAGATGTAGATTTGCCGATATTTTAACGGAAGCGTTAAGGGCGCAATTTCTCACAGGTGCAGGTTATCATGTAAAATTGACTGAGGTAACGTCCCCTAAATTTACCCCAAAAAATTTAATGATAACAGCACGGAGAAAAAAGGGATACAAAAGATATAATTTGGATAAATATAAAAGACTGGACGAAATGTTCAATACAGAGTTCGTGTTAAATAATTATTTTAATGAATGTGAGTTGGGTCAAAATAATTTACTTAGTCCTGTTAACTGATAAAGGAATTATTTAGTTTGAGGATAAAAAATAATCATGTCAAGCGTAAGTAAGAAAAAAACAAGGCGTAACGTTGCACGAGCGATTGCAAATATCAAGGCTACATTTAATAATACATATGTGACAATTTCTGACATTAATGGCGAGACAATATGTTGGGCAAGTGCTGGTACAGTAGGTTTTAAAGGGTCACGCAAGAGTACTCCATTTGCTGCTCAAAAGGCGGCGGCGAGCGCAGCTGATAAAGCGCAAAAGTATGGGGTGCAAGAAATTGAAATTAGAGTCAAAGGCCCTGGTCCAGGTCGAGAATCGGCAATCACAGCGCTTCAGGCCGCAGGTCTGAGCATAAAGGCGATTGAGGATGTAACACCACTTCCCCATAACGGTTGTCGTCCAAGGAAAAAACGCAGGGTGTAATAGGCTTTAAAAAGAGGTTTGAGAAAGGGAAAAAATGGCTAGATACGTTGGTCCCCAATGTAGATTATGTAGAAGAGAGGGCGCAAAACTATTTCTTAAGGGAATTAGATGTGACACGGTTAAGTGTGCAATTACAAAGCGGAAGTATCCTCCTGGTCAATTTACATGGGGTAGAGGCAAGTTATCAAAATATGGAATCCAATTTCGGGAAAAGCAAAAAATGAAACGTTTTTATGGAATTTTAGAAAGGCAATTCCGAAATTATTTTAGAAAGGCGGAACGGCAAAAGGGAAATACGGGAGAGAGTCTTTTAGCTATGTTAGAGAGAAGGCTGGATAATGTTTTATGTTTGGTCGCTTTCGCTGCATCGAGAAAAAGCGCCAGACAGTTAATTCGTCATGGCCACATAACGGTTAACAATAAAAAGGTAGATATTGCTTCTTACCTTGTAAAAATTGGAGACGTTATAAAACCAAAGGGTACTGAAACAAACCTAAATATGGTAAAAGCGAATATAGAATTATTAAAAGGTCGCAACATTCCTGCATGGGTAGAATTTAGAGCGGATGTACCGGAGGTGGTAGTAACGCAACTACCCACAAGGGAAGATATTTCAGTTCCTGTTCAAGAACATCTAATTGTAGAATTGTGTTCTAAATAAAGAAATTTGGTTGGTTCAATTCATTCCGCAACGGTAAAGTCAACTGATATATTTGGCATAGCCTCGCAAAGTATTATTTTTCTTAAATATATTATTGTTTACGATATTAAAATTTATTTTATTTTGAAATCCCTTATTACTGGATTAGGGGGAAAAATATGCGAATAAGGTGGAGGGGTCTTGAACTTCCCGTCCGTGTGGATGTGGAACAGGAGACTTTGACCGATACATATGGAAAGTTTATAGCCGCTCCTTTTGAGCGTGGATTTGGTCATTCTGTGGGGAATAGTTTACGTAGGATTCTACTTTCTTCGTTAGAGGGAAGCTCCGTTGTATCTGTTAAGATTGACCGGATAAGTCACGAATTTACCCATATACCTGGTATAGTCGAAGATGTAACAGATATCATATTGAATATCAAAAACCTTGTTGTTGAACTACACACCGACCAGCCTAAAGTGATAAAAATTGAAGCGAACAAAAAGGGTGAAGTAAAAGCAAAAGATATTATAACGGATGACAACGTAGAAATCCTGAATGAGGATTTACATATTGCAACACTCGCTGAGGACGTTAATTTTAAAGTAGAGATGGAGGTACGAAAGGGTCGTGGGTATGTGACTGCCGAAGAAAACGAACATGAGGAACAGGAGATCGGATTGATAGCAGTGGACTCTATATTTTCTCCTGTAAGAAACGTTCGTTATGCAATCGAAGAAACACGCGTTGGTAGACGCACAAATTATGATAGACTCATCATGGAAATATGGACAAATGGCGTAGTATCCGCAGAGATGGCACTTGTTGAGTCGGCAAAAATTTTGAGAAAACATTTAAATCCATTTGTACAGTATTTTGAGATTGGTAGAGAATTGCAACAAGTTGAAAAGAGGATGGGGATTGAATCTGCTCCGGAGATATCAGAAGAAGAGCTTAACAAAAAGTTGAGTATGTCTATAGCGGAATTGGATTTATCTGTAAGGGCATCCAACTGCCTTGAAACTGCAAAAATTGCAACGGTAGGCGATCTTATTGCGAAAACAGAGGAACAACTTCTCGCGATTAAAAACTTTGGTAAAACTACTTTAAAAGAAGTAAAGAAAAAATTATCACAACTAAATTTAATGATCGGAATGCCTATACCGATTAAACAAATAGAAAAAGGGAAAGGATAATTCCATGAGACACAGAATGAGGGGAAGACATTTATCCAGGACTGCCTCACATAGAAAAGCGCTGAGGCAGAACATTGCAAATAGTCTTCTTTCGTACGGGAGAATTATTACAACGCTTGAAAAGGCAAAAGAAACAAAGTCTTTTGCTGAAAAAATAATTACCACAGCTAAAAAAGGGCTAATGAAAAAAGATACTGATAAGCCAGGATATGTACATTATTACCGTCAGGTTCTTTCAAGCTTGAGAAACGCTGAGGTTGTAAAAAAGCTGTTTGGAGAAGGGCAATGGCGTGAAACTGGCGGTATTGCCCAAAGGTATATGAATCGAAACGGCGGGTACACAAGGATATTAAAGTTGTCAGGAACTCGATTAGGTGTCCTATCGGGGAGCAGCGTTGGGAAAATACCAGAACTTGAATACAAGATGGAAGGCAGGGACAGAAAATTACGCATGCTGGGAAGGCGACTTAACGATAATGCATCACGCGTGATTTTTGAATTAGTTGAAGGTGCAGTTGAGGCACTGCAAGCCGGGGAAATTAAACCTGAAGTCACTACTTCATAGTGGGACGTTAAAAGCTTGTTTTAATCATTTGTTGAAGTAAAATATAAAACCCTTCTACTAGGAATTGATGTAGTAGAAGGGTTTTTTTATCCACAAAGCGAGTTATCATGATGTTATTTCTGGTGTATGCGTGATGGAGATGCCATCAAGAAAGAAAATGTTGCGAATTGAACGAACACATATTAGAATGAGAAATATAAAAGATGAAGAAATTGATAGATATATTCTAACAGGTGAACTAATGGATAAGGCAGGTGCTTATGCAATCCAGGGTGAAGGTAGAAAATATATAGAAAAAATAGATGGTAGCTACTCAAATGCAATTGGATTACCTTTGGAATTATTACAAGAAATGCTTAACCATTTTATGAGTGATGAGAATGCCTAGAAATTTTAGTTGGCTTATACAAGGCGAAATTGCCGGTATGGCAAGACCTATGTCGATGGTGGCAGACCTTGAGTTTCTTAAGGATAATGGGATCGAGGCGATAGTATCGTTAACAGAAATACCACTTCATAAAACTTTAATAGAAGAATTTGGATTTGAGTATAAACATATCCCCATACCTGACCTTGCATCTCCTGCACAAGAACAAATCGAGGAGTTTGTATTTTTTGTAAATAATCTTACAACTTCTAAGAAAAAAATTGTCGTTCACTGTGATGCTGGAATCGGTAGAACAGGCACTATGCTGGCCTGTTATCTTGTAAATAAGGGTTGTAGCGCAAACCGGGCTATTTCAGAGGTACGCAAGAGAAGACCGGGTTCGATCGAAACTATAGAACAAGAAGATACGATACTAAAGTATGAAGAAAGAATTTTGAAAAAACGCAATGAAAAGTAAAACTATTCATTAGGTTTTTTGTTGTTCATTCCCTTGGTATTCCTTATGGTCTTTGTGAGATGTTCATGGGCAATAATAGCTGCACCCAGGGCTGTGGTAATCTGTGGATCTGGTGGAACGTGTAAATCTACCCCTAATTCTTGTTCCAATGCCTTTTTCAATCCTTGATTAAAGGCAGTACCTCCGTCAAAGAAAATGGCTTCTTTAACACCAATTTTTTTGACCATGGATACTACACGCTTGGCAATGGATTTATGAATGCCTGCAATAATGTCCTCAACGCGTCTGCCCTGGGACAATAGTGATATAACTTCAGATTCACCGAAGACTGTGCATAGGCTATTTATCTGTGGTATGTCTTCTGCCTTCTCTGATAATATTCCTAGCTCATCCAGTTCTACCTCTAGGACACGGCTCATGACCTCCAGGAAACGTCCTGTCCCGGCAGCGCATTTGTCATTCATGGCAAAATCTACCATAATACCATTGTTATCCAGGGCGATTACCTTGCAATCCTGACCGCCAATATTAATAATGGTTCTGATATGTGCCTTTCCGCTCATGAGCCATTTGGCGGACCTGGCATTTGCCGTGATTTCTGTGACAATTTCGGTGGCTGGTACCATCCTGCGGCCGTACCCCGTAGTTACCGTGTACTGGATTTCGTCCTCTTTCAGATCAAGGTCTTCCAGCATCTCATCGAACAATAGTTTTACTGTCTTCTTGCAGTTGGCGCCTGTGGATGATATTTTTGAGCCAAGGATTGTATTCCCTCGCATTATTACGGTCTTAGTAGTAGTCGATCCAATATCGATTCCTGCAACGATTTTCATGTTTTTAATATTAACCATTGTTGGCATTTGGCGCAAGACAAAAGATACCTGCTGCTGATTCTTGCTTGACATACACTGTATCATGAGATTATGACGCTGATACTTGTAGAACAAAGATAAAATGTAACAGTTCAGGGACATGGGTTTCTGACATAAACAACCCCCTAAATCACCCTTTTCTAAGGGGGACTTGAAGAAGTCCCCCTTAAAAAACTAGGGGGCAAGGGGGTTGTGTTCTGCATCTGTTGTCAAGGTGGCTGAACTGTTACCCCCTACCACTTTATCCCCCTCAATGAGTGGGACAGAGGGGAGGAAATGTCCCCCGATGGCGGGGGCGCAGGGGGTGGAAATATTCCCCGCCCCTGGTGGGAGGGGTTAGGGGAGGGGTGAACTGTTACAGAAAAACAAACACCTTGCAGTGGCAACTTTAATTATGGTATGGAAGTGAACCTTTAATAGAAAAGACTTGACAGACTAATTTGTTTTTGACACAATGTGACGCAATGCCGTTTGATTTCTGGCAGTTTAATTAAAATTGTGGAGGTAGGTAAATGGTACTCCCTTTGCAATCCAATCCAATCCAATCCAATCCAATCCAATCCAATCCAATCCAATCCAATCCAATCCAATCCAATCCAATCCAATCCAATCCAATCCAATCCAAGTACACCTTAATATTGTTTTTGGTTTTACCGCTTTAGAGAGTTCAGAAAACGCCTTTTTCCTGAGAAATCAGGGGAAAGGTGTTTTTATATTTTTAGACCGAGAGGGGAATCGAGAAATCCCCTCTTGGGAGGGGTAAGGGGTGAGTTGTCGTTTCCATTACTAAAAACTTTGAAATCCCCCCGGTGGAAAAGAAGCAAGGATCGTGTGATCCGGTATCTTTAGATTGTTTTTGTAGAAAGGAGCGTGTTATGGCGCGAAGCAGAATAAGCTGTTTTAAAAGGCGTCTTGTTTTTGTGTGTGTAGTTCCCCTGCTTTTAGTGGGGATGTATCAAACATTTGTTTTTGGAGGCAAAGCCCTCGTAGAGAAGACCGGCCAGATTACTTCTTATTCAGCAGGAGATGACGGGGATTTGCGGAAAGGCGTCGCATGGCCACAACCACGCTTCACGGATATGGGTAACGGCGCCGTAAAGGACAACCTTACCAGATTGATTTGGTTGAAGAATGCCAATGCCTTTGGATTAAGAAGATGGGATCAGGCATTATCGGACGCAAATACCCTGGCCAGTGGTTCATCTGACCTTACGGACGGTTCGAAGGCGGGGGATTGGCGCCTGCCAAATGTGAAGGAGCTGCAGAGTCTGATCGATTTTGCGTACATCAATCCTGCTCTGTCAAGCGCGTCGGGAACGAGCCAGTGGGCCAGTGGGGACGCCTTTATCGGCGTGCAGTCGACCAACTACTGGTCGAGTACTACCGACTCGTCCAGTACGACGAACGCGTGGTACGTGTCCTTGCTCAATGGCTACGTGAACAGCATCAATAAGCCCAATACGTACTATGTATGGCCGGTTCGCGCAGGAAAATAGATAATTTGGTGATTTGATTCTTTGAATCCTTTGACAGGGGGGGCATGATTTACGAAGTATGATTTAATGTAAATCGTACTTCGTACTTCGTAAATGGAAAAATATATGAATAGTGAAGATTTAAAAACAAGATTTAAAAAATTTGCAATTGATGTGGCATTATTGATAAACGAATTGCCAAAAAACACCATTAATGTCCCGTACTCCAATCAATTAATAAGGTCGTCAAGTTCTGCTGGCGCTAATTATAGGGCAGCTTGCAGACAAGTAGGACAGGCATCGCCTGCCAAAAATTGAACAATCGGGATGTGATAACGCTATTACTTTTTATGAGGATTCCAATATCGAATATTTTATCCTGTTAAATAAATAATGAATGTCAGTGACCACCCGCATAGCGGGTGGCTTGATTAGCCCTAAAAGGGCATTGTTACTGGCACCCATTAAGGGGATACCGAATAACTTTTCAAAGATAAATACACGATATATTATTTCAGACCAAATCTTGTTTTTTATCGTACACCTTTGCCGTACCACTTCAACCTTTTTTGAGGTTGGAAAGTATTTTGTTTTTAAACTTTGCAAATATTTCCACCTTTGTACTTTGTTTCTGTTTTTTGAACAATCTCTTATACCTTTTATTTGATATCTTATTCCTCAACAAATACAACCTACTAAAATCGAATACGGATATTTACACCGTTTCTTTTTTGTTCGTTTTGAGATAATATAGAATTTCTTTTCTGTAATGTACTATTTGTGATAAATACTGCAGCATAGCTTTTGCTATTCACACCCGCTTAGCGGGTGGTTTAGCTCTGTAATTAGGCATTCGGCAGCTTTTTTATTTGCATGTAGGGGCAATTCATGAATTGCCCCTAGTGCGCCTGAAAGTGTACAATGCCAGAGGGGTGAAAGTCCCCTTCAGGTAAAACGCTTTCCAAACCTGAAACCGACCGTAACTGCGTCATCGTGAGATGAGGTGAAGAGCAACGGGAGGGGAAATGCTAGTCCGTAGAGCTTGTCCTGAACTTGATTCAGGAATAACGAACTCGATTCGTCCTGTTGTAACGGCGAGCCTGCTAGGGAATGGCGAAGCCCAGACCATTGAGAAAAGCTTGTCCTCGTGTAAACGGGGATTGAAATTCCGTAACAGTTCCCTCCCCTCCCCTAACCCCTCCCACCAGGAGCGGGGAAAAAACGATCCCTCCCCCTTGATGGGGGAGGTCAGGTGGAGGTGCTGAACTGTTGCGAAATTCCTATACATATATTTTGGCAGGCGATGCTTGCCGTACCTGGCTTTTCAATCGGCAATCTTGAAAATATCACTAAGCTTGCAGTGGGATGGACTTCCGATCTTGCCCTGTAGTCTAACGGTATTGTATGGGCATGGGGAAGAAATCAGGAGGGACAGTTGGGGGATGGAACCAACACAGATAGCGCAACCCCTGTGCAAGTAAAATTTTCTCAGAACGACCTTCCTGGCACTGGTATACACAATTAAAATTTTAACTTAGTGTAAATATCATTTTTATTGACAACAAAGAATTTGTTTGTAAAATAGATTACTAACTAAATGTACCTGGCGTAGTTGCAAGGCTTGATGAATAACTAAAATGAATATATTGTAATTACAGAGCCGCTACGATTTTTCGTTGCGGCTTTTTTATTTAGTTTATTTTACCACGTGAAAAACATAGAATATCGGAGAGAAAGATATTTAGTTTAAGGAGTAATATGACACAAATAGTAAGAAATGACGTCCGTAATGTGGCAATTATTGCCCATGTTGACCACGGCAAAACTACCCTTGTAGATCAAATGCTCAAGCAGAGCGGTACATTCCGGTCTAACCAGCAGATTCAAAATGTAGAAAGGATTATGGACTCCAATGATTTGGAAAGAGAACGTGGGATTACAATTCTGGCCAAGAATACTGCTATCAACTATAAAGGTGTAAAGATTAACATTATTGACACACCAGGACATGCTGATTTTGGAGGAGAAGTGGAGCGCGTTCTCAAGATGGCTGATGGTGTATTATTGCTGGTGGATGCAGCCGAAGGGACGATGCCTCAGACGAGGTTTGTACTCCGTAAGGCATTGGGTTATAATTTGAGACCACTTGTGGTAATCAATAAGATTGACAGACCTGATGCACGTTGTATGGATGTGCTGGATGAGGTTTTTGATCTCTTTGTTGAACTCAATGCAACCGACGAGCAATTGGATTTTACGGTGATTTATGCCAGTGGTCGGGAAGGTTACGCAAAATTATCCTTAGAAGATGACAATAAAGATATTGTCCCGCTACTCGATGCAATTTTGCATTACGTTCCTAAGCCTAGTGGTGATCCCGGTGCGCCTTTGCAGATGCAGATAACCGCGCTGGATTATAATGATTATGTTGGCCGAATTGGAATAGGGAAAATTTTTATGGGGAGTATCAACGCAGGTCAGCAAGTTACGAGAATCGACAAAAACAGCAATCATACGACGCATAGGATAACTGAATTATTTACTTTTACAGGGTTAGGAAAAGAGCCGGTAAAATCAGCCAAGGCCGGAGATATTGTTGCATTAACTGGGATTGAGAACATTGACATCAGCGATACAATTGCCTCTATCGATAATCCACAAGCAATGACAAAAATTAGTATTGATGAGCCTACGCTTTCGATGATATTTTCAGTTAATAATTCTCCTTTCTGTGGTCAGGATGGTAAATACGTTACCAGCCGAAATTTGAGAGAAAGACTTTACAGAGAACTGCGATCAAACGTAGCCCTCAAGGTGGAAGATACAGAAACGCCGGATGCCATTCGTGTTTCCGGGCGTGGGCTTTTACACCTGTCCGTGTTAATTGAAAATATGCGGAGGGAGGGATACGAACTACAGGTTTCCAAACCCAAGGTTATTTTTAAGGAATTGGAAGGCGAAAAAGCAGAGCCGATAGAATATGTTGTGATCGATGTGCCCAAAGAATATGAAGGTCAGGCGATCTCCATGTTCGGTTCACGGAAGGGAGAAATGCTCAGCATGGATACCGCCAAAAATATTACACATTTTGAGTTTAAAGTACCTTCCCGGGGATTGATTGGACTGAGAAACCGCCTCTTAAGTTCTACACGTGGAGAGGCAGTGATGTATCATAATTTTTATGCCTATGAACATTACAAAGGTGATATTGCCCATCGCATACAGGGTGTATTGATTTCTATGGCCTTAGGCGAGATAACCGCTTATGCCCTGGATGGATTACTGGACAGAGGGATAATGTTTGTAAAACCAGGAGATCGTGTGTACGAGGGGATGATAGTTGGCGAACACTGTGAACAGAACGATATTTCGGTAAATGTCATCAGGGCAAAAAAGGCAACCAATATTCGCTGTGCTACTGCGGATAAGGGAATCAAACTTCCTCCACCCAGAGAATTTTCACTTGAAATGGCACTTGAGTATATTGAAGATGACGAATTGGTAGAGATTACGCCCAAAACCTTTCGGTTGAGGAAGAAGCTCCTTACTGAAAACGAACGTAGAGTTACTCGTAGACAACAAACCCTGGAACCTGTGGAGACATCATCGGAAAAGACGTAATGGGTGAATGTTCCTGAAAGAAACGAAACACAAACAAAAAAGCAGGCTTTAAAGCCTGCTTTTTTGTTGCATATTCAACGTGAACTGTTTATTTGTTTACAGCGTTCTTGAAATCTTGTCCCGGTGTAAATTTTACCGTCTTGCTGGCCTTGATGTTAATCACAGCCCCCGTCTGCGGATTACGCCCCTTCCGTGCTTTTCTGGTTCTTACTGAAAAAGTACCAAATCCAATCAAGCGGACTTCCTTAGTCTTTTTTACACCACTCTTTATACCGTCCAAAATGGCATTTATCGCTTTTTCCCCGCAAGCCTTTGATACCTCGCATTCTTTTGCTACAACTTCAACCAATTCCTGCTTATTCATCTAACATCCTCCTTTCATAAAAATGGTTTCTACGATATAAGAACGATATACCAATCCTGCTATTTTCTTGTGTTAGAATACATTAAATGACTTTCTGAATCAAGTATTTTCTGGATTTTTTCAATAAATATTTTTTTCTCAAAATTGTTCTGCAAGAGTTCCTGAATATTCAAATGCTTATTTTCATAATCAGAAACAACCGACTATACTGGGGATTTCTGACTTTTTTCCCAATCC
>Ga0209342_10001758_pt1 | contig 23997 bp, 18 predicted proteins | sample RifCSP16_2_FD_184023 | JGI IMG/M metagenome (GOLD analysis project Ga0209342, IMG submission 184023) | Soil microbial communities from Rifle, Colorado - Rifle CSP2_sed 16_2 (SPAdes) (version 2) | ecosystem: Environmental > Terrestrial > Deep subsurface > Rock core/Sediment | place: Rifle... | reverse complement strand
CTATGAGGACGGGATTGCCTTGTTCGACCCGTTCGCCGTGTCCTACGGTGGGGTGACCTCGACGGACTGGGAGCGGACCCTGCCGACCCTGGACCGGGAGCGCGCGGCGGTGCTGGCGCGCTCGGGCGGGCAGCGAAGGCCGTGAGCCGTCTACCGGGGCACTCCCTCGGTCTCCCTCAGCGCGTCCCTGGCGACTCGCTCGATCCACCGCGAAAGGTGCGGCAGCGGCGATAGCGGCTGGGCCGAGTACCGCACCGGCAGCCCCTCGAAGTCCCGAGGGATCTTGCTGCGGTCTATCGCTCCAGTCGAGATCAGGACCGGCAGCACGACCACCGAATCCTGGGCGCGGCGCGCCAGCGCCTGGATGGTGTCGCGCATGACCCGCACGGCCTCCTCCCGCACCGGCGGCGGCGCGTCGTCGCGCAACAAGCCGGACCGCACGTCCGCCGTGGCGCCCGCGCGAGTGAGCCCCGCCGCCACGGCATCCAGATCCTGGAGCCAGCGTCGTGCGTCGTCCGCGTCGGTCGGCCCGTGCGCCACCAGCAGCACCGGACGCCGTTGGTCGGCCGCTTCGAGCTCCCGCCACCGCGCCACGATCGCGTCGACCATCTCGGGCGCGCCGTCGAGTGCCGGGGTCACTCGCATGGGAACCTGGGGCGCCACGCCGGCGTGGTGGTCGTGCCCCCGCAGCTCCGGAGGCAGCGAATCCAGCTCGCCGGCGAAGTAGCGGATCTGGCGATAGTGTCCGCCGTAGGACGACACCATGAGCGGCACCACGATGACCGAAGCCGCGCCTTGTTGCCCCAGCGCGATCAGGGCGGCGTTCCATCCAGCGGCCTCGGCCTCGGGACCCATGAGAAACGCCAGCCCAACGGGACCCCGTGCCCAGGCGACGCGACCCACTACCTCGCGCACCGGCTGGTTCCACTCGGGCCCGGCCCCGTGGGCGACCACCAACAGCCCGGTCTGGGCGGTGAGCGCACTCGCCACGCCGAGCGCCGCTACGCCTGCAAACGCCGCGGCCCTCACGCGAGCCCGAGACCGCCCAAATGGTCAGATCGCAAGAGGTTGGTCGTCATGCGGTTCGCTCCAAGGCGCTCGACGTCCAATTTGCCAAAGTACCTGCAACTGAGAACCAGTTTCAACTATCTTAGGAGCCGAACTTACTCCTCCCCTTTTTCGCCGTCAACCGAACCCCCGGGCCCGGCTTCCGCCGCCGCGACCGGGAGAGCATCATTCAACCGGCTTCAGGCAGACCCTGGTGGACGCCGTCTCAATCGTTGCTGTTTTCGCCTTCTCCGCGCTCGTTGGGCTCGGCGCCTACCTGGCCGGCGCCCGTTGGGCCCGCGCCCATCAATCCGCCCAACTGGAGCGCGCCAACGCAGAACTGGCGCGGCGACTCCGCGAGCTGTTCCTGCTCCAGGAGCTTACCTATCTCCTTTCCGAGTCCTTTCAGTTCGAGCGCATCGCGGAGCAGATCGCACGCTATCTGGTGCGCTTTCTGGACGCCCAGGGAGCCATGGTGGTGCTTGCCGACCAGCGCGGGGGCGAGCTGCGCGTCGCCGCCGCCGAGGGGAGTCTCGCCGGACTGCTGGAACGAGCGTTCCCCGGACCACAGACCGGGTTGGTCGCCGCCGCCCTGACGCGCGAGAAACTGGAAACGGCGGACGACATCACGCCCACCGAGCTGCTGCCGGGTCTCGAGGCGCGGCGGGCCGCGGTGGCGCCGCTCCGGGCCCACGGCGTGATCACCGGGGCGATTGTCGCAGTGGACACCCCGGACGCGTTCGGGCCCGATCACCTGCGCCTGCTATCCACCGTCGCGGCGCACGCCGCGGTGGTGCTCACCAATGCCCAGCTCTTCGACAAGTTGCGGGCCGGCAAGGAGCAGTGGGAAGGCACGTTCGACGCCCTGGCGGACGGGATCGCGGTGTTGGACGACGGCGGCCGGATCCAGCGGGCCAACCGAGCGCTCGCGGGACTCCTGGGGCGATCGCTCCCCTCGGTGGTGGGTTGCGACCTCGCCCACGAACTCCTGGGCCGCCCATCCGATCTGGCGGGCCTCTATGAGGCAGCGCGGCGGGGCGAGCGCATCGCACCGGTCACCCAGCGCTCGGAGGCGTTGCAGCGCATCTTCCGAATCGGCGCCGCGCCCATGCAGGAAGAAGAGTCCCGGGGGTGGCTGGTGGTGCTCATCGAGGACGTGACGGAGCAGACGGCGTTCGAAGCGCAGATGATCCAGCACGAGAAAATGGCGGCTATCGGTCAGCTGGTGTCCGGCGTGGCCCACGAGCTCAACAACCCTCTCACGTCGGTCTCGGGGCTGGCCGAGCTGCTGCTGGAGCAACCAGCGACGTCGCCCTCCACCAAGGAGCAGCTGCGGATCATTCATGAGCAGGCCGAGCGCGCCGGGAAGATCGTGCGCAACCTCCTCACCTTCGCGCGCCAGGGGCCGGCCGAGGTCGCCTCAGTGGACGTGAACGACGTGGTGCGGCGCACCGCGCTGTTGTTGGAGTACGAAGTCCGACTGCAGCAGGTAGACCTGGTGACCGAGTTACCGCCCGAGCCGGTGGTGGTGCGAGCCGATCGGATGCAGCTCCAGCAGGTGGTGGTGAACCTGGTGACCAACGCGGTCCAGGCGGTGGCCACCAACCCACCCGAGCGCCCTCGGCAAGTCCTGGTCCGCACGCGCCGGCATCAGGATCGTGTCGCGATTGACGTGGAAGACACCGGCCCGGGCGTACCGGAGGAACTGACCTCGCGGATCTTCACGCCCTTCTTCACCACCAAGGAACCCGGGGTCGGCACCGGCCTCGGCCTCGCCATCACGTACGGGATCCTGGCGCGGCACGGCGGGACGCTCGCCGTGCGGGAGGCCCCCGGCGGCGGAGCCCTCTTCGTGGCCGAGCTGCCGGCGGCCGTCCGTGCCAGCGGATTGGTCCGCGTCGGCGACCGCGGCTCGGGCGCCCTGCCGCCGGCGGCCGCCGGTCATCGGGTCCTCCTGGTGGACGGCGACCCCGCGGTACAGCGAATGATCAGCATGCTGTTTTCGAGCGACGGGCACATCGTGGAGGCGGCGCGTGACGGCACCCACGCGGTCGAGCTGCTGGCGCAGGGGAGTTACGACCTCGTGATCGCCGATCCGCGCACCGACGTGGCCGGGCAGCTGTTCGCCGAGACGCTCCTCGCTCGTTGGCCCGGACTCATGCGCCGCGCCATCTTCGCCACGGCGGACGTCCGTCCCGAGACCGAGGAGTGGCTCCGGCGTCTGGGCGGGCGCTACGTCCACAAACCGGTGAACGTGCGGCAGCTGAGGGCCGCCGCGGCGGAACTTCTCGACGTGATGGACTAGGCCGGTGTCTCGCGCCCGCGGCTCCGGCCCAGGACGGCGGCCAGGCGGGCGGACAGAGCCCGCGCGCGGAAGGGCTTGCTGAGGAAATCGTCCGCACCGTGCTCGAAGACGCGGACTTCGTTTTCTTCGTCCCCGCGGGCCGTGAGCACCACCACCGGGATATCCGCGGTGGCCGGCCGCGACCGCAGGTGCGAGAGCACGCCGTACCCGTCCAGGCCGGGCAGGTTCAGGTCCAGGACCACGATGTCCGGCCCGTGGCGATCGATCTGGTCGAGCGCCTCTACCCCGTCCCGCGCCTCCACCACGTTGTAGCCCTCGCGCTCCAGCAGGTCCTTCATCACCTTGCGCAGCATGTCCTCGTCGTCCACCAGGAGGACCTTGGCGCCCGCAGCGTGGCGCTGCGTCCCGACGTCGACCGGCCCGAGCAGCTCGAACTCAGCGACAATCGGCGTCGGGTGCGGTCCCGACTCCCGTTCCTTGACCGCTCCCGGCGTCGCCACCGCTGCTCTGGGCGAGGTTCCTCTGCCCGGCGCGCGCCCGGGCGCGCGTGGCTGCGCGCCGGGGTCTTCCTGCGGCACGTCCACCACTCGCAGCAGCTCGTCGACGGTGGATTCCCCTCGGAGCATGTGGGACAGCCCGCTGTCCCACAGTCCCTTCATCCCCGCGGCCCGCGCCGCGTCCGCGATACGGTCGGCCGTCTCGCCGCTGCCGATCCGGCGCTCCATGTCTGGAGTCACCGTGAGCACTTCGATGATCGAGAAGCGGCCGCGATAGCCGGTCATGGCACATTCGGGGCAGCCCACGGCTCGGTACAGCGGCGTCTCGGACGGAATCCACCGATGCAGCTTGGCGGGAATCGTCTCGACCCAAACCTCCTTGCAGGTGGGGCAGAGCCGGCGCATGAGCCGCTGTGCCACCACGCCGCGCAGCGCAGACGCGATCTTGAACGGCTCGATGCCGATGTCCACCAGCCGGGTGACCGCGTTGGGGGCGTCGTTGGTGTGCAGCGTGGAAAGCACCAGGTGACCGGTCAGCGACGCCTGCACGGCGATCTGCGCGGTTTCCTTGTCGCGGATCTCGCCCACCAGCACCACGTCCGGGTCCTGACGCAGGATGGATCGCAGCGCGGCCGCGAAGGTGAGCCCTGCCTTCTCATTCACCTGCACCTGCACGATCCCCTGGATCCGGTATTCCACCGGGTCTTCGACCGTGACGATGTTCACGCCCTCGCTCTGCACGTGCCGCAGCGCGGAGTACAGCGTGGTGGTCTTGCCCGAGCCCGTGGGCCCGGTGACCAGGATGACGCCGTCGCGGTTGTCCAGCAAGGACTTGATCGTCGCCCCTTCGTCCTGGTTGAGACCCAGGGAGTCGAGCGACAGCACCATGCGGCTCGCGTCCAGGATCCGGAGGACGACTTTCTCCCCGAGCGTCGCGGGCAGGGTTGAGACGCGCAGGTCGACAGGAACGCCGTTCACAGCCACCCGCGCCCGGCCGTCCTGGGGGCGCCGCCGGTCCGAGATGTCGAGCGAGGAGATGATCTTCACCCGCGAGATCAGCGGCAGGCCCGCCGCCCGCGGGATCTTCATCACCTGGCGCAGCACCCCGTCAATGCGGTACCGCACCGCAACCCCGCCTTCTTCCGGCTCGATGTGGATGTCGCTGGCACGGGAGAGAATGCCTTCGGACAAGATCAGGTCCACCAGCCGTACCACCGGCCGCTGCGAGGCCTCCTCGGCCGAGATGGCGATCTCGTCCAGCGCGTCCTTGTCCTCCAGCTGGGTCACCTCGGCGTCCGAGCCCATGCCCTCGAGCAACTGCCCGATGACATTCTCCGGACGGTAGAACTCGTCGATCTTCTCTTGGATTTTCTGGGGGGACGCCAGCTGCATCCTGACCTCGCGGCCAGTCGCGAACGCCAGGGTCTTCTCGCAGTCGAGATCGAACGGGTTGGCCGTGGCGATCTCGAGATAGGAATCCGTGATCCGAAGGGGGAGGATGTGGTATTTGCGGGCCGACTGCTCGGGCACCAGCTCCCGCGCTTGCTTCTCGCTGTGGGTGATATCCGCGAGCTTCAGGCGGAAGCGCGTGGCGAGCCCGCCGACCAACTGCTCGTCAGTTGCCTGGCCCTGGGAAACCACCGTCTCCCAGAGCGTTTCCTTAGCGCCTTTGACGCCGCGGAGCTGCTCCAACGCCTCCGTGCCGATTAGCTCTTCGACCGTGGCGCTGAGCCACTCGTCTTTGAAGCGGGCTACGGAACACCTCCCGGTGGGAGAGCTACCCTACTGCATGTGGAAGATAAGCGCCCGGCAGGGGGGCGCCACTGTGAGGAACCGCACCAGGGGGGTCAGAGCAGGGGCCAGAGCCCCTGATGCAAGTCCACCAGCAGTGCCCATTTAGACCTCTTCGGATCGACCACAAACTCGAGCCGCACCAGTTGGTGTAGCCACTCGATCCCGAGCCCCGTGACCGGTCGGAGCCCGCCGCTCGCTGCCCACGGCGCCCCGGGCGCGATCCCGTCCAGCCACGCTCCCCGTACCAACGGCGCCACCACGAGGTACCCGCCGGTCGAGACGAACGAGCCGAGCGGGAGTTCCGGGAAGGGGACCCGGACTCGCCACTCGGCGCCCCCGCCCGCGCCATAGCGACCTCCGCACCGAGCGGTCAGGTCGCACCCCTCCGCCCCGCGCCCGCCCCACACGAACGCCCGATCCGATCGGAGGTCCCGCGAGCCCCACACCGCCCACCCGTGCAGGCGCATCGCCGTGCCGCCCCACGGGACCTCGACGCGCCCATCTCCTCGCAGCCGGACATAAGCGACCGTGTCCCCCACGCCGCCCTCGGCCTGGAGCACAAACCCCACGTCCGGCTGCGGCGGGAGCACCCACGGGCGGCGGGCAAGATGCAACCTCCCCACCCAATAGTGCCCGGCGCCAAGCGAGGCGTTGGGCCGGAACGTCCCGGTGACCGGCACCGCGGCCGTCTCGAGGCTCTGGGTGCGCTCGATCCCGCCCGACACTGACACCGTGGCGCCGCCCACCCGGCGCCGCACGATCAGCCGCGCCCGGTCCTCCAACACGTAGTCGCCGTAGTCCCGGCCCAGCTCCTGCGCCGAGAGCGAGTTGAACAGCGGCGTGATGAGCAGCTCGTCGCCTACGTCGCGCACCTCGCGGCCCGCCTCCAGCGCAATGCTGCCCCACGCCCTGGGCGCTTCCAGCGATACCCGTCCCTTGGGCCGCTGGTCGCTCACGCCGTACGACCCCCAGGCGCGAAGTTCGAGCGACCCGCCGGCCGCCCGGACCACCCCACCCAGGCCCGGTGCCATGCCCTCGACGCGGTTCACGTGCAAGAAGTCCGACACCGACGCCGCCCCCGCTCGCGCGCCGGGCAGCCCGGAGAGCGTCCGCGTCGAGACCAGTTGCCGCACGGCCGCCCGCACCGAGGCGAGGTCAAGCCGCCCCTGCCCCGCCGTCTCGGCGATGGCGGCGTCCAGGGGCTCGGGCCACGGGTAGGTGCTGCGAGCCTCGGCCGCGGCGGCGGCGATCTCCGGCCCGGCGAAGAGCTGGTCCGCCAAGCCGGTGTTGAACCGGTAGTCGCCGATCTCCCACCGTCCGCGGATGATCCCGCGGGCCGGAAGCTCGAGCCAGGTGGTGTGGCGCCGGATCTCAATCTCCTGCTGCCGCGGGAGCCAGTACCGGCCGTCCCACAACCCGTTGTCCAGCACGATCGTAATGTCTTCGAGACTCTCGTCGAGGTAGGCGCTCCGCGTGAACTGGAACCGCATGCGCACCAGCTGGGCTTCGTCGGCGTCCAGGTAGAGCGTCCCCACCAGCCTCGGGGCGGCCGGCTCCTTGGGGCGCACCAGCACCTCGTATACCCGCACCAGGCGCTGGGGGATCTCGATGGTCAGCGAGTCGGCGAGTGCGTAGTCGTACCACCGGGCCGCACCGGGTGCCAACGGGTGGGGGACGTCCCGCACCTCGTCCCCTTCCCCAATACGAATGCGGTTCCCGAACCCGTTCGTGACGATGCCCAGGTGGTCGCGATGATACTGGATGTCGGTGGGCAGGTCGCGGCGGTCTCGCCAGCCCACGATCCGCTGCTTGCTCCGTCCCGGCGCTTTCCAGTAAACTTCCAGGGCCAGCTGGTCGGCTTTGATCAGCCTCGGCGGTGCCGCGAGCCCCTCACCCAGTTGCCCAAGAAAGAACACGAAGCCGTGCGCCCGCGCCTCGAAGTCTCTGAGCCCGGTATCGGCCTCGGCGCTGGCGCGCCGCGCCGCGGCGCGCGCGATCAAGGCGGTGGTGGCGCTATCGTTCCAGGTTTGGCCGGCCAGCCCCGCGGGACCGAGGGCCGCCAGCGACACGGCGGCGAGCAGGCGCATCATCGCGCAATATCACGGCGCCTGCGGGCGGCAGCAAGCGCCCTCGCCCTGCTCCTCGCCGCGTGCGAAGACCTCACGACGCCGGGCGGCAGCCTGGCAACCGCTGATCTGCTGATGCTGCCCCTCGGGAGCAGTGCGCCGGCGCCGGCCAATACCTCGTTCTACGTCTCCAACGCGCGAGCCACCACGCGCAATCTGATTCACAATGACGGGTTCAACACGCTCTTCGCGCGGATCCAGTTCCCAACCAGCTCGCTTGCCAGTCTGGACGGCGACCCGCTCGCGCTCGGCGACTCCGTACTGGTGACTCTGAGCGCGGACGCCGGCGTGTACGGCATTCGCTTCGATCCGGAAGGCCTGCGCTTCGCGTCGCTGGGGCGTCCCTTGTTGACGTTCTCGTACGTGCGCTATGGGAATCTGAGCGTGGCCAGCGGCTCTCGATACGCCGACCCAACGGCCTACGCCAACGCCCTGGAGGTCTGGCGCGAAACGTCATCCGATCGTTGGGCCAACACCGGCGGCGCCGGGACCGCCTTGAGCGACGTCAGCACCAGTCTCCAACAGGCCGGACACTACGTGGTTGCGGCGCCCCGTTGACCCGCGACACGGACTTCGCGACCTACGCCGCCCGCGCGGCGGTGGGAGGCATCGTGCCGGTCCTCCGGGAGCTGCCGGCGGACATGCTGACCCCGGTCACGGCGTATGCCGCGATCGCGCGGCCGCCCTTCGCCTTCCTGTTGGAGTCGCTGGTGGGCGGCGAGCGGTGGGCCCGCTACACGTTCATGGGGACGGAGCCTCGTGAGGCCTGGCGCTACCGTGGCGGCCAGGTGGAGCGCTGGACCCCCGCCGACGGGTGGAGCGCGGCGAGCCCGGCGCCGGACCCCCTGGGTCACCTCGCCCAGCGCCTCCGGGCGCTCAAGGCGGCGCCAGCCACCGGACTGCCCCGCTTCTCCGGCGGCGCCGTGGGGTACCTGGGCTACGACGTGGCCCGCACTCTGGAGCGCCTGCCCGGCGGACCGGCGGACGATCTGGGGCTGCCGGATGCCCTCTTCATGCTGGCCGACTCCCTGGTCATCATCGACAACGCTTTTGGCAGGGCCACCATCGTGGCCAACACGGAAGTCCTGCCGGGGAGCGACCGGAGCACCCTCACGCGGGTCTACCAGGCCGCGGAGCAGCGCATTGGCGAGATCCTGAGCCGGCTCTCGGATCCTCCACGCTTGAAGCCCTTGTCGCTGGCCGAGGTCCCCGCCCTCCCGGTGGAGAGCCCGTACTCCCCGGCCGCATTCCAACGCGACGTCGACCGCATCAAAGCCTACATCCGCGCGGGGGACGTCTTTCAGACGGTGCTGTCGCGACGCCAGGACGTCACCACCACGGCCGACCCGCTGGACGTCTACCGCGCGCTCCGCACGCTGAATCCGGCCCCCTACCTGTACTTCCTGCGGCTGGACGACCTGGTACTGGCCGGCAGCTCGCCGGAGGTCCTGGTGCGGGTCGAGGATGGCGAGGTCCTGGTGAGGCCCATCGCGGGCACGCGGCCCCGCGGTGCCAGCCCGGAGGACGACGAGCGGCTGACCCGTGAGTTGTTGGCCGATCCCAAGGAGCAGGCCGAGCACCTGATGCTGGTGGACTTAGGAAGGAACGACGTGGGCCGGGCGGCGGCGTTCGGCACGGTCCGGGTGACCGAGCTGAAATCAATAGAGCGGTACTCGCACGTGCAGCATATCGTGAGCGAAGTGCGCGGGCGGCTGCGTCCCGGGCTGGATGCGGTGGACGCGTTGCGCGGCGCGTTTCCGGCGGGCACCGTGAGTGGCGCGCCCAAGGTCCGGGCCATGCAGATCATCGACGAGCTGGAGCCGACTCGGCGCGGGCCCTATGCCGGCGCGGTCGGGTACGTCGGTTGGGGGGCGGAGACCCTCGATACGGCCATCGCGCTCCGCACCGCGATTCTCCGGGGTGGGCGCGCGCATGTGCAGGCCGGTGCCGGCATCGTGGCCGACAGCGATCCCGCGCGGGAGTATCAGGAAACGGAGAGTAAGGCCAGCGCGGTGTTGAAGGCGCTCGCGATCGCGTCGCGTGAGAGGCCGTGAGGGACGGTGAGAGACGGTGAGAGACGGTGACGGTGAGCGCTCACCGTCTCTCACCGCCCCTCACCATCCCTCACCGCCACTCCTTCTGCCGCTTCCAGGCGCCGCACGTATATTACGCAGTCGCAGGAGAGCCACGTGCCCGGGTTCAAACTCATCAGCACCACCGGCGACCAGACGATCGACCTCCCCGAGGGCCGTGCCATCGTGGTGGGCCGGGCGGTGACCAGCGACCTTCCCATCTACGATCCCACGGTCTCCCGGCGCCACGCCGAAGTGACGCTGGCCGACGGCAGCGTCTCCGTCAAAGACCTGGGCTCGAGCAACGGCACCTACATCAACGGCACCCAGATCTCGGAGTCCACGGCGGGGGACGGCGACATCGTGACCTTCGGGAAGGTGGCCTTCAAGGTTCATCAGGCGACCCCGGCGGTGTCCCGCCCCGCGACCAAGCTGGCGGCCGAGGCGTCCGGGTTTGGCGTCAAGCCACCTGAGGCGACCATCGTGCGCCAGGTGCCGCTGGAGGCGGCCGCTGGCGGCATCGAGGGCAAAGTGGCGGGCCGGCCCAGCGGCGGGACGCAGCTCAAGGTGCCCGGCGAGTCGGTCGAGGAGCGGCAGAGCCGGAAGCTCTCCCTCCTGCTGGACATCTCCAAGGAGCTGTCGAAGCAGCAGGAAGTGGACAAGCTGCTTCAGAAGATCGTGGACATCACCTTCCAGGTGATGAGCGTGGACCGCGTCTCAATTCTCATGGTCGAGGAGCGGTCCGGCGAGCTGGTGCCGCGCGTCTCCAAGAACCGCCTGGGAGACTCGGGCGGCAGCCGGCACGTGCCGCAATCCATCGCGCGGCGCGCCGTGAGCGAGCGGCTCGCCATCCTCACGGACAACGCCGCCGCGGACGAGCGCTTCAAGGGGAAGTCCATCATGATGCAGAGCGTGCGGAGCGCGATGTGCACGCCGCTCATCAGCAGCGAAGGCAAGGTCCTGGGCATCATCTACGTTGACAACCTGACCGCCACGCACTCGTTCGGCGACGAGGACCTCGAGTTCTTGATCGCCTTCTCGGGCATCGCGGCGGTGTCCATTGAGAACAGCCACCTGACGGATCGGATCCGCCGGGAGGCGGTCGTGGTGGCCAACTTCCAGCGCTACTTCGCGCCCAACCTGGCCGCCCAGATCGCGAACCAGCAAGGCGCCGTGCAGCTGGGCGGCTCCAAGCGGCCGGTGTTCATCTTCTTCAGCGACATCCGCGGGTTCACGCCCATGTCGGAGAAGATGAACCCGGACGAGATCGCCACCCTGCTCACCGAGTACTTCACGGAGATGGTGGAGATCATCTTCGAGCACGGCGGCACGCTGGACAAGTTCATCGGCGACGCCATCATGGCCATCTGGGGCGCGCCCATCCCGCACGAGGACGACGCCGACCGCGCCATGCGCGCGGCCATCGACATGCAGCGCGTGCTGGGGGAGCTGAACACCAAGTGGACCGCGCAGGGACGCCAGCCGGTCAACATCGGGATCGGGATCAACTTCGGTGAGGTATTCGCCGGCAACATCGGCAGCGAGCGCCGGCTGGAGTACACCGTGATCGGCGACGCAGTGAATACGGCGTCGCGGCTCTGCTCCAAAGCCGCGCCCGGCGAGATCCTGATCTCCGAGCCCTTCTACAAGGCGCTGAAACAGCCTCCCAAGGTCGAAGCGCTGGAGCCCCTCCAGCTCAAAGGAAAGGCCCAGGCCGTCCCAGTCTACCGCGTAAACCGATAAGGAAGCCCCGCCGCCTCGAGCAGCTCGATCACCAGCCGCACCGGCAGCCCCATCACGCCGAAGAAATCGCCCTCGATCCGCTCCACCAGCACCGCGCCGTAGCCCTGCACGCCGTAGGCGCCGGCCTTGTCGAGGGGTTCTCCGGTGGCGACGTAGGCCTCGATCATCTCGGCGGTGAGTGGTCGGAACCACACCCGGGTGACGTCGCATCCATCGCGGACCTCACGGTCGAGCGCCAGCGCGACGGCGGTGACCACGCGATGCTCACGGCCGCTCAGCTCGTGCAGCATGCGCATCGCGTCGGCAGCGGATCCGGGTTTGCCCAGGAGCCGCGGTCCCAGCACGACCACCGTATCCGCGCCCAGCACCGGTGTCCCGGGATGACGCGCCGCGACTTGCAGGGCCTTCTCCCGCGCCAGCCGCACGGCGAAACGCTCGGCCGGTTCTCCGGGCTCAGGCACCTCGGGAACGTCGGACGGATCCACCCGGTGGGGAATGCCCAGCATCTCGAGCAGCTGGCGCCGGCGGGGAGAGGACGACGCTAAGACGAGCACGCGGGGCCACCCTCACCGTCGGGGCCACAGCTCAACGCAGAGGCCGCAGTGCACGCAGAGATCGCAGAGGTTCTCATGGTTGTCGTTGCGTAACCAATCCGCTCCCTCCTCTGCGCTCTCTGCGTTCTCTGCAATCTCTGCGTTGAGTCGCTCATGGCGCTGGAAGTCTGGGTCTCAGCGCTCTAAGATGAGCGTGACCGGCCCGTCGTTCACCAGCTCCACGTCCATCATCGCGCCAAATTCCCCGGTCTCCACCGGGATCCCCCGCCCCCGGAGCGCCGCGATGAACGCCTCATACAGCGGAATCGCGACATCCGGAGACGCCGCGCCGATGAACGACGGCCGGCGACCCTTGCTGGCATCGCCGTAAAGCGTGAACTGCGAGACCACCAGCACGGCCCCCCCCACGGCCGCCAGGTCCCGATTCATCTTGCCCTCGTGGTCGGCAAACACCCGCAGGCCGGCCACCTTGTCCGCCATCCACTCGACCCGATCCGGCGCGTCGTCCGGCGCGAACCCCACCAGCACGAGAAGGCCGCGCCCGATGCTGCCCGTGACGCGGCCTTCCACGGTAACCGACGCGCGCGAGACGCGCTGGACGACCGCCCTCACTCCACGGTCACGGACTTCGCCAGGTTCCTGGGCTTGTCCACGTCACAACCCCGCCGCACGGCGATGTAGTAGGCCAGCAGCTGGAGCGGGATCACGCTCAGCACCGGCGTCAGGCAATCGATCGTCTCCGGAATGGTGAAGCAGTGATCCGCCAGCTCGGTGATCTCCGCGTCGCCCTCGGTCACGATCGCGATGACCCGACCCCGGCGCGCCTTCACCTCCTGCACGTTCGACAGGATCTTCTGGTACACCGCGTCCCGCGGGGCAATGAACACGACCGGCATCATCTCGTCGATCAACGCGATGGGCCCGTGCTTGATCTCGGCCGCCGGATAGCCCTCGGCGTGGATGTAGGAGATTTCCTTGAGTTTGAGCGCCCCTTCCAGCGCCACCGGGAAGTTGTAGCCGCGGCCCAGGTACAGCGCGTTGGGCGCGCGGGCGAACTGCTCCGCGATGCGCTCGACCGCCGCCGCGCGCGACAGCACCTGCGCCAGCTGCCCGGGGAGCTTTCGGAGCGCCCGCACGATGTCCCGCCCCTGCAGCACGGACAACGCCCGCAAGCGCCCCAGGCGCAGCGTGAGGAGCGCGAGGGCCGCCACCTGACAGGTGAACGCCTTGGTGCTGGCGACCCCGATCTCCGGACCCGCGTGGATGTAGATGCCGCCGCCCACCTCGCGGGCGATGGTGCTCCCCACCGCGTTCACGATCCCCAGCGTGTGCGCCCCCCGTCGCTTCGCTTCCCGGATCGCGGCCAGGGTGTCGGCGGTCTCTCCGCTCTGCGAGATCCCGATCACCAGCGTGCGCTGATCCACGATGGGATTGCGGTACCGGAACTCGGACGCGTACTCGACCTCGGCCGGGACGCGCGCCAACTCCTCCAGCAGGTACTCGCCGATCAGCGCGGCGTGCCACGAGGTGCCGCAGGCCGTGAGCACCACCCGGTCGATCGCGAGCAGCTGCTCGTCGGTGAGGTTGAGGCCGCCGAGCCGCGCGTTGCCGTCGTCCTCCAGCAGCCGCCCCCGCAACGTGAGCTCGAGGGCGTCCGCCTGCTCCATGATCTCCTTCAGCATGAAGTGGGCGAATCCCCCGCGCTCGACGCTCGCCAGGTCCCACTCGACCGTCGAGATGAGTTTCTCCACCGGCTCCGTCTCGAGGTCGGTCACTTTGTAGCCCTCCGGCGAGAGCACCGCGATCTCGCCGTCGTCCAGGTAGATCACCGAGCGGGTGTGCTCCAGCATGGCGGCGGCATCCGACGCGACGAAATACTCGTTTTCGCCCAGGCCCACCAGCAGCGGCGAGCCATGCCGCGCGGCCACAAGGGTGCCGGGTTCCCGCGAGGAAATCACCGCGATGCCGTAGGTGCCCTCGACCTGCCGCAGCGCCGCCGCCACGGCCAGCTCCAGCGAGTCGGTGAACGCTTCCTCGACGAGATGGGCCAGTACCTCCGTATCCGTCTCGGAGCGGAACTGGTGGCCACGCCGCCGGAGCCGCTCCCGGAGCGTCCCCGCGTTCTCGATGATGCCATTGTGCACCAGCGCGATGGTGCCGCCGCAATCGGTGTGCGGGTGGGCGTTGTCGTCCGTGGGCGCGCCGTGCGTGGCCCATCGGGTGTGCGCCAGGGCGATGTGCCCGCGCGGCAGGTGGCCGTCGAGCCGTTGCTCGAGCACCGCGATCTTGCCAGCCGCCTTCTCCACCGCCAGCCGCCCGTCCTGGATCACGGCGATCCCCGCCGAGTCGTACCCCCGGTACTCGAGTCGCTTCAGCGCCTCGAGGACCAACGGGCCGGCGTCCTTCCTACCGACGTACCCCACTATCCCGCACATGCCGCCGTCCTTTCGCGCTCCAGCACCTCTCGACCGGCGCCGATGAGCTGGAGAGCGGCCTCCCGGGTCGGTGCCTCGGCAATCAGCCGCACCATCGGCTCCGTCCCCGAGGGCCTCACGTGGAGCCAACGGCCCGCCCACGCCAGACGCAGGCCATCCTGCTGGTCCAGCACCGCGTCCGGAAACTGGCGCCGGAGCTCGCCGTAGGTCGTGGCAAGATCTGGGACCCAGGGAGCCTTGGCTTTCACCATCGCGTACCGCGGTTGGTCTGCTACCAACTCGCTCAGGCTCTTCCCGGCCCGGGTCACCAGTTCCAGAATCAACGCGGCGCCTACCGGGGCGTCCCGTCCCAGGTGGAGCGCCGGCAGGATCACCCCGCCGTTTCCCTCGCCGCCGATCACCGCACCCGCCTCCCGCATGGCGCGGGCTACGTTGGCCTCGCCGACCGGGGCGCGCAGCACCTCTGCGCCACACCCATGCGCCGCGTCCTCCACGACCAGGCTGGTGGAGAGGTTGATCACAACGGGAGGGTGGCCGGGCGGTCGGGCGGACGGCTTGTGGGCAGTCTTGCGCCCGCCTGCCCGCCGGCCCACCGCCTCCAGCACGGCCCGCACCGCAAACGCGAGCGTGTAGTCCTCGCCAATCGGCTCCCCCCGCTCATCCACCAACGCCAATCGGTCCACGTCGGGATCCACGGCCATCCCCAGGTCGGCCTTGCGGCTCCGCACCAACTCCCCCAGCGGCCCCAGGTGCTCCGGCACCGGCTCGGGCGCGCGGGGGAACCGCCCGTCGGGCTCGAGGTCCATACCCACCACCTTGCATCCCAGCCGCCGCAGCAGCAACGGCATCACGGTCCCACCCGCCCCACGGACGCAGTCCAGCGCCACGGTGAGCTTCCGCCGGCGGATTCGCACCGGCCGCAGCACCTCGAGCCGCAGCACCGCGTCCACGTGGCGGCGAACCGCGCCATCGTCGAGTGCGACGGTGCCCACCCGATCCCACGTGCTGCGCCGAAGGTCGCCGCGCTCGGCCCGCTCCACCAGCGCACGCGCATCCGCCCCATCCAGAAACAACCCGTCCGGCCCCACGAACTTCAAGGCGTTCCATTCAGCCGGGTTGTGACTCGCCGTGATGGCGATACCGCCCGCCGCGTGATGATGCTCAACGGCCAGCTGGAGGGTCGGCGTCGGCACCAGGCCGCAGTCCACCACGCCACAGCCCACCGACTGCAATCCGGCCTGCGCCGCCGCGGCGAACATGGGTCCCGAGACCCTCGCGTCTCGCCCCAGCACCACGGTCGCGTCGTGCTCCTTGGCCACCAGCAGCCCGAACGACGCGGCCAACCGAGCCACCAACTCCGGCACGAGGTCGGTGCCCACGATGCCGCGGACGCCGGACACGCTGACGATCAACCCGGTCGCCATCCGGCGTGGACCTCAGCGCGGCGGCGTGGCGATTGCGCCGGCCGCGACGCGCTGGGGAACCCGCCGCCGCGAGACCGCCGGCGTGGGGATCGGCAGGTGATCGGCGTCGCGGCATACCGCGAGGAATGCCTCCACCACGGCGCCGTCCCATTGGCTACCGGCGCCGTGGCGGATCTCGTCCAGCGCCTCCGCGACGCCGCGCGGCGGCCGGTAGGGCCGCCCCGTCGTCATGGCGTCGAAGGCGTCCGCTACGGAGACGACCCGCGCGTGCAGCGGGATCTCATCTCCCCGGAGTCGGTCGGGCAGGCCGCCGCCGTCCGGCCGTTCGTGGTGCGAGCGGACCACCGCCAGGACCTGCGGCGCGTGCTTGAGCAGCGGTTCCAGGATGCGCGCTCCGATCGCGGCATGCTGCATGATGTGGTGGTATTCCTCGGTGGAGAGCCGGGCCGGCTTGTGCAGCACGGCCTCCCTCACCCCGATCTTCCCAATGTCGTGCAGCTCGGCCCCCAGTTCGATGAGCTCGACATCGGCATCCGGCAAGCCCAGCGCCGCGGCGATCCGGCCGGCATACGCCGCCACGCGCGCGGAATGCCCCTGGGTGTAGGCGTCCTTGGCCTCGAGCGCGTGCGCCAGCGTCTGGACGCCCTCCAGGAACAGCTCCTCGATCCGCATCGCCTGCTGGTCCACCAGGTCCGCCAGGTGCTCCTGGTATTGGCGGTTCTCCAGAATCAGCCGGCGTTTCTCGAGCGCCTGGCTCACCCGCGCGCGGACCTCCTCCAGCTGGAAGGGCTTCGCGATGTAGTCGTAGGCACCCGCCTGCAGACAGGCGACGGCGGTCTCCACCTCCGCCACCGCCGTCAGCATGACCACGGCGGAGTCAGGCCACCGCCGCCGGATCTCGTGGAGCAGCGCCACACCGTCCATCTCCGGCATCCGGATGTCGGCGAGTATCACCGGAGCCGGCTCGCGCTCCAGCGCCGCCAGGGCCGCCCGGGCCGAGTCGGCCTGCTCACACCGGTACCCCACGCTTTCCAGCAGCCGCGCCAGCGCGGCCCGTATGCGAGGCTCGTCATCTACCACGAGACAGCGGAAATCGTCGGACGCCATGGCAGGTAACGTACGCCGGAACCGGCGGCACAGCCAGTCGCTTGCCGCCCGCAAGTCCGGGAGTGTAGGTTCCCCTCCGCCTTGCACTTGAGCGACCCATGACCCGGATTTTCGAGTCCGACCTCGAATTAGGGCTCGGTACTCGAGCCGTGCACGCCGGCCAGCGCCCCGACGATCCGACCGGGGCCATCATGACGCCCATCTACCAGACGTCGACCTACGTTCAGCCGGCCTTGGGAAGACACAAGGGGTTCGAATACGCGCGCACCCGAAACCCCACGCGCGACGCCCTCGAGCGGAACCTGGCCGCCCTCGAAGGCGGCACCCACGGCTTCGCCTTCGCGTCCGGGCTCGCCGCCACGGACGCGGTCCTCAAGCTGCTCCGGGCGGGCGATCACGTGATCTGCGGCGAGAACGTCTATGGCGGCACCCACCGCCTCATGACCCAGGTGTTCGCCCAGCTCGGCCTCACCTTCAGCTTCGTGGACACGCGCGACCCTGCCAAGATCGCCAAGGCCGTGACCCCGGCCACCAGGATGATCTTCGTGGAGACGCCGTCCAACCCGATGATGCGGCTCACGGACTTAGCCGCGGTCGGCGCGCTGGCCCAGGACCGGAAGTTGCTGGTGGCGGTGGACAACACGTTCGCCACTCCGGTGTTCCAACGGCCCCTCGCGCTCGGCGCCCACCTGGTGATCCACTCAACCACCAAGTACTTGAACGGCCATAGCGACATGGTGGGCGGCGCCGTCGTCACCCACCGCGACGACCTGGCGGAACGCCTCGCGTTCCTCCAGAACGCCGCGGGGGCGGTCCCGGGACCGTTTGATTGCTGGCTGGCGCTCCGCGGTACCAAGACCCTTCCGCTTCGGATGCGGCAACACGACAGCAACGGCCGCTGCCTCGCCGAGTGGCTTCAGAGCCACGCGACCATACAGCGCGTGTATTACCCGGGCCTCGCGGACCACCCCCAGTATGAGCTGGCCTGCCGCCAGATGAGCGGCTTTGGCGGCATGGTTTCCCTGGAACTCGGGTCGGCCGCCCGGGCGCGCGTCTTCGTGGAGAGTACCCGGATCTTCGCCCTCGCCGAATCGCTGGGCGGGGTCGAGAGTCTGGTGGGGCATCCGGCCAGCATGACGCACGCCAGCGTGCCGAAACCGATGCGGGAAGAGATGGGACTCACGGACGGGCTGGTGCGGCTCTCGGTGGGCATCGAAGACGTGGAGGATCTGCGGGCGGACCTGGAACAGGCGCTGGCCAAGGCCGCGAAGTGAAACCGGCGCGGGCGCGGAAACGAAAGGTGAGTACTGAACCAGGAGAGACCCCATGATTGACGCTACCGCCCTCCCCTCGCCGCGGCCCCGCAAAGTCCTCCAACAGATCGCGCCGGTGGCCTGGGAGCATCCGGCCGACCGCGGGGCCCTCCAGACGTTGCGCGCCATCCCGGGCTTCGACGAAGCCGTGCGGAAGATCGTCGGCACCTTCGGGGAACGCGGCATTCGCCTGCTGTTTCAGGCCAACGCCGTGCGCGTAGGCCCCACCCAGTTCCCGGTCCTGCACACCCTGATAACGGAAGTGTCCGCCACCATGGACTGGCCGGATCCGGTGGAGGTCTACGTCACCCAGACGCCCTTCGTGAACGCCGGCGCGGTGGGCGTGGATCGGCCGTTCATCATCTTGAACTCTGGCGCGGTGGCCCTGCTGGACACGGACGAGCTGCGCTCACTCGTGGGCCATGAGCTGGGTCACGTGATCAGCGGGCACGCGCTCTACCGCACCGTCCTGATCCTGATCCTGGAGCTGGGCTTCCAGAACCTGCCCTTCCTCGCCGGCATCGCGCTGTTGCCGATCAAGCTGGCGCTGCTCGAGTGGTATCGAAAAAGCGAGCTGTCGGCCGACCGCGCCGGCTTGCTGGCCAGCCAGGACCCCACCGCCACCAATCGGGTGTTCCTGAAGCTCGCGGGCGGCGGCGACATGAAACAGATGGATCTCGACGCCTTCATGCGACAGGCCGGCGAATACGAGGAGCGGGGCGGCGCGCTGGATACGATCTACAAGATCCTCAACACCCTCGGCGCCAGTCACCCGTTCAACACGCTGCGCGCGGCGGAGCTCAAGCATTGGACCGATACCGGAGCCTACCAGCGAATCCTGGGCGGCGAGTACCAGCGGCGCGGCGCGCCGGAGCAAGAGCGCCCGCTGAGTCAGGACCTCGGTGACGCGGCGGCGCACTACGCCTCCGAGGCCAAGAAGACGGTGGACCAGGTGGCCGACGCGGCGAAGCGCGCCGCGCGGGCCTTCACGGACGCGTTCAAGGACACGACCAAGCGGTGAGAGTGCTGGTGGTGGGCGGCGGCGGGCGAGAGCATGCCCTGTGCTGGATGCTCTCGCGCGCCGCCGCCGTCTATTGCGCCCCGGGAAACGCCGGCACCGCCGAGGTCGCCACCAACTTGGCCCTAGCCGCAGACCACCCAGATCAGCTGTATGACGCGGTTCGCGAGCACCGGATCGACTTGGTAGTGGTCGGCCCGGAGGCACCCCTCGCTGCGGGGCTGGTAGACCATCTCGCCGCTCGGCAGGTGCCGGCGTTCGGGCCCACCGCCGGCGCCGCCCGGATCGAAGCCTCCAAGGCGTTCGCCAAGGACGTCATGGCGCGGGCGCGGGTGCCCACCGCCGAGAGCCGCGGCTTCACGGACCCGGCGCAGGCCCTGGCGTACATTGCCGGGCATCCGGAGCCGTTGGTGGTCAAGGCGTCGGGGCTCGCCGCCGGAAAGGGGGCTGTGGTGTGCCGCACTCGGGCCGAGGCCGAGAGCGCGGCCCGCGAGATGTTCGGCGGCAAGTTCGGCGCGGCCGGGCAGGAAGTACTGGTGGAGCGGTTCCTGGAGGGTGAGGAGCTGTCCGTCCTGGCACTGACCGACGGCGAGCGCGTGCTCATGCTGCCGCCGGCCCAAGACCACAAGCGCCTGGGCGAGGGCGACACCGGCCCCAATACCGGAGGGATGGGTGCCTACGCGCCGGTCTCCCTGGCAACGAAGCCGCTGTTGGATCGGGTGGAGCGCGAGATCTTCCTGCCGGTCCTCCGGGAGCTTGAGGCACGCGGCGCGCGATATCGCGGTTGCCTCTACGCCGGCCTCATGATGTCGCCGGCCGGCGACCCGCTCGTGATCGAGTTCAACTGCCGCTTCGGCGATCCGGAGACGCAGGTCGTGCTGCCGGCGCTGGCGGGCGACCTGGCTGATCACTTCTGGCGCATCGGCTCGGGAGAGCCCTGGCGACCCTCGACCCCCCAGCTCGCGGCGGACCGCGCCGCAGTGACCACCGTCGTCGCCTCCGAGGGCTACCCGGACGCCCCCCGGAAAGGGGCTGCCATCTCGCTGCCGGGCACGCTTCCGCCGGACACCCTGCTGTTCCACGCGGGCACCATGCGGGACGCCAGTGGGGCGCTCCGGGTCGCCGGAGGGCGGGTGCTCTGCGCCACCGGGCTCGGGCGCGACGTCGCCGAAGCCGCGACTCACAGCCGCACGCTGGCCGAAGCGATCACGTACGAAGGGCGAGTGTTCCGTCGCGACATCGCGTGGCGCGAGGTAGCCCGTGCCCGAGCTTCCTGAAGTCGAGACCATCGTCCGCGACCTTGAGCCCCGGCTCACCGGCCGGATCCTCCGCTCCCCCAGGCTCTTCAAGTCCGACGTGCTGCGCCGGGTAAGTCCGCGGCGCTTCCTCGCGACCGTGGCGCGCAACCGCATCGAGCAAGTGACCCGCCGTGCCAAGCACGTCGTGCTCCGGTTCGCCAGTGGCCACCGGATGGTGGTCCAACCCGGCATGACGGGGAACCTGTTGGTGTCCGACCGGCCGCTGACGGCGCCCGAGCGGCGCTACGTGGTGTTCCTGGGCAAACTGGACGGGAAGGCGACCTTCGTGTATCGCGACGTACGCCGGCTGGGCCGAGTATGGCTCTTGGACGAAGCCGGCTGGCGGTCCTATACTGCGCGCATCGGGCCCGAGCCCTTGGCACCGGAGTTCGACGCGGCCGCGTTCACGGCGCGGTTCCGCGGCACTCGGCAGGCCGTGAAGAAGGCGCTCATGGACCAGCAGCGGTTGGCCGGGGTGGGCAACATTTACGCCAACGAAGCGCTGTTCCGCGCCGGGATCGACCCATCACGACCCGCGAACCGCCTGGGACCGGTCGCCCTGGCCAACCTCTATCGTGAAGTCCGCGCCGTGCTGGGCGAAGCCATCGCGGCTCAGGGCACGACCTTCCGAGACTACCGCACCGGCACCGGCCGGCGCGGCGGGTTTCAGTTCGCGCTTCACGTCTATGGGAGGGGCGGCCAACCGTGCACCCGGTGCGGCACGATCCTCCAGACCACGCACCTGATTGACGGGCGCGCCACCACGTTCTGCTGGCGGTGCCAGCGGGGACCATGAATCGGATGGTGGACCAAGCGACCCGGCGCTATGAGCGACAACCGTAGGCGGCGGGAGCCGGTCCCGCGGCCCGAGCTCCGATGCGTCTGCGGCCATGAGCTTCAGCGCTACTGGCACTATTGCCCGAACTGCGGCCGCGCGCAGGTGTGGCGAGACACCGGTCAGGTCACCGGGGCGGAGTGCTACAAATGCGGGTGGGTGGTATCGGACGCCTACTGGTTCTGCCCCTGGTGCGGCGCCGACATCTACGAGGAGGGGCCCTCCAGCGAGGTGCCGCTCAAGGCACCCAAAGGGTTCCGCTATCACGCGCGGTGCGATTGGGGTTGCGGCGGCGGGCTGGAATACCCCATGCCCCACTGCCCCTGGTGCGGCCGCGACCAGACTTGGCGCGACGATCACCAACTCGACGGTTCGTGCCCCCACTGCGGCCGCGGCGTCAACGACTGGATGATCCACTGCCCCTGGTGCGGCAGCGACGCCACCGGCCAGGACCTGATACGGCCCGCGCTGCGGCGGGTGCGGCGGCTGCTGGGCGTCTCGCGCATCAAACCGTGGGGCTACCGGGTGCTGCTGCGCCCGGGTACCTCCGGCGTCGATCCCCGCTGGCCCAAGATCGTGGAGATCGAGCAGCGCTATGTCACGGAGCGGCGATCTCGCCTGGAGATCGACTGGTCCATGCTGGTTGGGCTGATGGCGCACGAGCTGGGTCACAGCTTCCTGTATCACAACTGGCGGTGGACTCGGAGCGAGCGGTTTCGTCGCGCGTTCGGTGAGGTCTACAAGACCTACCGCGGCGTGGACAACACCTGGGTGGACTTCCAGCGCCGCCGCGTGGCCACCACGCTGCCGGACCACGTCTCCAGCTACGCCGCGACCCACCCGCAGGAGGACTTCGCGGAGACCTTCCGCTTCTACGTGACCCGGCGCGGCCGGATGCGGGAGCTGTTCGCCGAGCTGGGGCAAAAGCGCAAGGCGCTGGTGGTGTACGAGAAGTTCCTCACGCTGCACGACTACTTGCGCGGGAGACGGTGAGGAGTGGGGCGATGAGAGCACCGATGGCGCGTCTCAGAGCGCGCGTCAGTGAAGCGCGCGACGAGACTTGAGCCCCCCGGCGCCCGCATCGCCTAAAGTCTCCATAGCGCCCGGCGCGCCAAGACCACGCCCGCACCAGCGCGCCCTCTGGAACCCGGCGGCGCGTGTCTCAGCGACCTTCCGACGCACGATCCTGACATGACGTCCCTCGCGCTCCCCCTCACCGACCTCGAGCCCCTGCACCGCAGGGTGGCGACGCTGGCGGAGAACCGGCCCGGCGTGTATCGCATGCTCGACGCCGCCCGGCGCGTCATGTACGTGGGCAAGACCAAGCGCGTCCGAACCCGCCTGCTCAGCTATTTCCGGGCGGCCGACACCTCTGATAAGGCCGGCCGCATCCTGCGCGCCGCCGCCGATATCGAGTGGGAGTACCAACCCTCCGAGTTCGCCGCCTGCCTGGCGGAGCTGAGGTTGATCCGGCGGTTCCGCCCCCCGTTCAACGTCCACATGAACCGCACGCGGCAGGTCGCGTTCATCAAGGTTTCGAGCGGGCCGGCGCCCAAGATCTTCGTCTCCCGCGCCACGCCGTCGGACGGCATGGCGCATTACGGGCCGTTCGTGGGACCCGGTCGCGTGATCGAGGCAGTCCGGGTGCTGAACGACCTCCTGGGTCTCCGGGATTGCGCCCTGGACATGCCCATCCACTACGCCCAACAAGGCGACCTGTTTGGGCCCTCGGGGCGGGCCGCGTGCCCCCGCCACGACTTCGGCACCTGCACCGGGCCCTGCGGGGGGCTGGTGAGCGAGAGCGAGTATCGGCGCCGGGTGAGCGTGGCCGTCGCGTTCCTGGAAGGGCGCGGGATCGCGCCGCTGGATCGCGCCGTCCGCGAGATGACCGATCTCAGTTCGGCCAACGCCTTTGAACGGGCGGCGCGCTGGCGGGATCGGTTCGAGGCGCTCGAGTGGCTGCTGGCGGCCTCGGTGCGGGCCCGCGCCGCGGTCGAGGCCCTGACGTTCGTCTACACCGATCCCGGCGCGTTCGGCGACGCCCGGGCCTACGTCATCCGCCGCGCGACCGTACGCGCCACGGCCCCGGCCCCCCAGTCGCCGCTCGAAGTCGAGGCCTTCCGCGCTCTGGTGGCGGAGCACTCGGCTTCGGAGCGGCAACCGGGTGACATCCCCACCGAGGCCATTGACGAGACGTTGCTGCTACTGAGCTGGTTCCGCCGGCATCCCGCGGCGTTACGGCGCACGGCGCCCCTCGAGCGCTGGCTCGAGGCCGGCTGACTCAGGCCTCACTGGCCCTGGCGCGGCTCCGCTGGATCGCATATCCCAAGATCAGCGAGATCCGGTTCCCCTGGGAGTGGACCATATAGACGAGGTTCACTGGCAGGCTCACTCCCCCGTACTGGAAGCTCTTCCCGAACGCCAGCACC
>Ga0209342_10001756_pt1 | contig 24008 bp, 29 predicted proteins | sample RifCSP16_2_FD_184023 | JGI IMG/M metagenome (GOLD analysis project Ga0209342, IMG submission 184023) | Soil microbial communities from Rifle, Colorado - Rifle CSP2_sed 16_2 (SPAdes) (version 2) | ecosystem: Environmental > Terrestrial > Deep subsurface > Rock core/Sediment | place: Rifle... | reverse complement strand
ATACAGTGGTGCACACACACTTTCAACGGGTGGTTAGGCTGCGCAAAGGTCTCTCCCGCGTGTGACTTTTGCTATGCGGAGCGTGGCTCCGCTCGCCTCGGCGCACAGCACGGCCTGAAGCTCTGGGACGGCGACCGCTACCACACGAGCGACGCGTATTGGCGGCAGCCGTTCGCGTGGAATCGCAAGGCCGCGAAGGCCAATGCGCGACACCGCGTCTTCTGCGCGAGCTTCTCGGACGTCTTTGAAGACCGCGAGGACCTCGTCGAGCCGCGCGACCGGCTGATGCGCATCATCGAGCAGACGCCGAACCTCGACTGGCTGCTCCTCACGAAACGTCCCGAGAACATGGTGCGCCTGTCGCGCTGGGGAATGAGCGCGTGGCCGAAGAACGTGTGGGCGGGCACGACGGCTGAGAGTCAGGAGTACGCCGATCGGCGCATCCCGCACCTGCTCAACGTGAACGCGTCGGTGCACTTCGTCAGCTACGAGCCCGCGTTAGGGCTGGTCAACTTCGAGAACTTTCTCTGCAAGGCGCCAGACGTCAACCTGGAGGACGACGGGTGGAATCAAGCCGCAGCGGCGAACTTCCACAACGCGTTTGGCTATCCGGCCGCGCGTCGCCTTTCGTGGATCATCGTCGGCGGCGAGAGCGGGCCCAAGGCCCGATCGTTCGACGTCGCGTGGGCACGCTCCGTCATCAAGCAGTGTGACGAAGCGGGGGTTGCGTGCTTCGTGAAGCAACTGGGCGCCAAGCCGTGGGACTCGAGCATTCCGATTCGGGTCGAGCTCGCCGCGGGCGGCACGTGCACGGTGTCCGATCTCGCCGATCCGCTGAAGCGCCTCGACGTGATTCTGAACGCGCGTCTGCCGAACCACGAGGGGGTCATCGGGAAGGCTCTCAACGGCAACACGCTCGCTCTCAAGGATTCGCATGGCGGAGACCTCATGGAGTGGGCCGACGACTTGAGGGTCCGACAATTCCCGACGGGGGCGACGTGACCAAGCGGTGGACCGTCCATCAAGGCGACGTGCGCGAGGTGCTTCCGACGTTGGAGGCGCAATCCTTTGATGCGGTCTTGACGGATCCGCCGTACGAACTCACGAGCGGCGGCAAGACCGGCTTCATGGGGAAGGCATGGGACGGCAGCGGGGTGGCGTTTGAGGTCGCGGTTTGGGCCGCGGTGCTCGCTGCGCTGCGCCCCGGCGCGCACATGCTCGCGTTCGGTGGCACACGCACGTTCCACCGGATGACGTGCGCGATCGAGGATGGCGGCTTCGAGGTTCGTGATTGTTGCTGTTATTTGTACGGATCGGGTTTTCCCAAATCTCTCGACATCTCGAAGGCCATCGACAAGAGCGCGGGTGCCGCGCGAGGTGCCGATCACCTGCCGCGCGGCACCCGCGCTCTTGTCGATGGCGAGTCGTACCGAGGCGGTGTGGGCACGAAGCAGACGCAGGTCGACGTCCCCGTCCCCGCACCCGCAACGGACGCGGCAAAGGTGTGGGACGGCATGGGCACTGCGCTCAAGCCAGCCTGGGAACCTTGCGTGCTGTGTCGCGTCCCGCTCGACGGCACTGTCGCTGGCAACGCGCAGAAGCACGGTGTCGGTGGCATCGCGATCGATGCGTGCCGGATCGGATACGTCAGCGACGAGGATCAGGCGGCGGCGGCGCGGGCGGCGCAACGTTTGTGCCAAGACCAGAACGCGGGCCGCACCGTGTACCACGACTTCAACAACGGGCCTGCTTCGCTCCAGCCGTATCTCGACAAGCAGACGCTCGGCCGTTGGCCCGCGAACGTGTTGCTCTCCCACACCGACGAGTGCCGGTTCGTTGGCGCGCAAGATTCCGGAGAGACAGCTACGCAGACGCGCTCCTCCGATAAGGTCGTATCGCAGAACAGGGCGATGGGCGGACCCAACTACGACACGTCCGTAGTTGGGTCCGCCCATCGCCCTCCTGTCGAGATTTGGGATTGCGTCCCGGACTGTCCGGTTCGGATGCTCGACGAGCAGAGTGGAAACCGCCCCGGCATGTCCGGCGGCGGTCAGCATCGCGCGGACTACCCCGGCGGGATGTTCGGCGGCATCAACTCGACAGCCACCGCACGTGGCGATTTCGGTGGAGCCTCGCGCTTCTTTTTCACAAGCAAGGCTTCCCGTAGCGATCGGGATCACGGCCTCATCAGCGGCCCCACCCTCTCTGTTCGCGAGCTTTTGGGACGCGATCCAGATTCGCCGGGCGCGAAGTCGCCGCGAGCGGGTGCGGGCGGGCGCCATCGCAACCCACACCCCACCGTCAAGCCAACCGACCTCATCGAGTACCTCGCGAAGCTGATCCTGCCACCGCGCGGGATTGGTCGTCCGCGCCGCCTGCTCGTCCCTTTCGCCGGCAGCGGCTCCGAGATGATCGGCGCGCTCCGTGCCGGCTGGGATGAGGTCGTAGGCATCGAACTGGAATACGCCGATATCGCGCGCGAGCGGCTCACACACGCCGACGTCGCGCATCAACCCGACCTGTTTGGAGGAACGGCAGCATGATCACCACACGCGAACAGGCACGGTTGCGCGCCGCGATTCTCATCACCGAGCCAGGTCTCCGCGAGCTCGAGCGCGACGATCTGCTCGTCGTGTCCCGCGACGAACTCGAGGCGCTCGATCGCGCGTATCTCAACCTGAAGGAGACGCAGGGCCGATGCACCGAGTTGCTCGAGGAGGCGCGCACCGCTCGGCGTGAGGCTCGGCGGTGGGAGCAACTCACGATCGCAGCCGGCGAGAAGTTGGTCGACGCCCACGACCTCGCCGCTCCGGAGCCGACGTGAGGGTCTTCGTTTATTTCGTGCAAGATGGCCTTGACGGACCGATCAAGATAGGTGTCGCTCGGACCATTCGCGGAAGGCTCGCCGCTCTTCAGTCGGGCAACCCGCGCCCCTTGACGCTTCTGGCCTATCAGGCGGTGGAGTTGATGGGGACGAATCGTGGTGGTGGTGGGCGAAGTGTGGGCGCTCGCTACTTCGAAAGTGATTGGCACGAGCGATTTGCGCACCTGCGTATTCGGGGCGAATGGTTTTGTCCCGGCACAGATCTCCTGAAAGCGATTGCTGATCTCGGCGCTGGAGGCAAACCATGAGGGACTACGCCAAGGTCTCTCCGGCCTTCTGGACGCGAGGAAGCGGAAAGCGTCTGCGCGGGAACATCCATGCGCAGCTTCTAGGGCTCTACGTGGTGACATGTCCGAACGCGAACATGCTCGGGATCTACTACCTGCCCGAGCCGACGATCGCGCACGAGACGGGCCTTACGATCGAGCAGATCCGCATTGCATTCGAAGTGCTGACCGAGGCCGACTTCGCCCACTACGACACCCAAGCCGAGATGGTCTGGGTCCCGAACATGGCGACCTATCAGATCGGCTCGGAACTCAAGGAGCACGACAAACGGCGCCTCGGAATCAGAGCCGAGCTTGCAAAGGTGGGTAACCATCGGTTTGTACAGATGTTTTTGGACCGATACGCCGCAGGCTACGGGGTAGCCCCATCGGACTCGATCCATTCACACAGTAATAGGGTGCAAGCCCCATCAGAGGGCCTTGCAAGCCCCATCGAAGGGCATACCGCCGATCAGGGAAGAGCAGGAGAAGAGCAGGAGAAGAGCAGGAGCAAAGGGGCTTCCGCGCGCGGCACGGCTCTCACGCTCAAGGCTCTCGATCCGAACTGGAAACTCGACGACGCGTTGCGAGGCATCGCGGCGGAGTGCGCAATCCAAGACGTGGAGCACGTCTTTCAGAAGTTCAAGGCGACTCACCAGAGCAAGGCGACGGTGAGGGCGGACTGGACCGCAGCGTGGCGTGCGTGGTGCGCCGACGAGGCGAAGTACCAGAAGCGCGATCGGATGCGGAAGGCGCCTGTCGACCCTCTGAAGCCGCCGTCGCATCAGGCGTGGAGCGGGAGGCACGAATGAAATCGGTCGACGCAGGGAAGCTCCCCCCGAACGACCTTGAAGCCGAAGCGGCGACGCTCTCGGTTCTGATGCTCGACCCGGGCGCGCTCGACGACGTCGTCGACATCCTGAAACCCGACGACATGTACTCGAATTCGCACCGGCGGATCTTCGAGGCCATCCTCGAGGTGCGCGGCCACGGCGGCACGCCGGACGTGGTCACCGTCGCCACGCACCTGAAGGACAACGGCCGCATCGGCGAGATCGGCGGCATGGAGTACCTCGCGCAGATCCTGAACGCATCGCCGGCCGTGGACGTGCGGCGCTACGGCAAGATCGTGAAGGACAAGTCGAAGCTGCGGAAGCTTCTCGCGCTCGCACGGCTCGCCATCGCGCGCGTGAACGCGGAGCCGAGCGTCGAGATCATCACGGACATGGCGCGCGAGCTCGCCGACCTGGCCGACGATCGCGAGGAGCGCGGCGCCGTCCCGATCCTCCAAGCTCTGAAGGAGGCCGTGCACCAGATCAAGGCGGCGATCGACGGGGGGGGGATCTCTGGGCTCAAGACGGGGGTCACCGATCTCGACGAGATGCTCACGGGCCTTCACGACAGCGACCTCTACGTGTTCGCCGGTCGGCCATCGATGGGGAAAAGCGCCCTCGCCTTCGGCGCGCTGCGGCATGTTTGCCAAGCCGACCCGGAGGCGGGCGGTATGGGCTTCTCGCTCGAGATGCCGTACGACCAGATCGCGCTGCGGCTCCTCTGCGAGGAGGCGAACGTGTCGGTGAGCCTTGCGCGCAGCGGTAAAGTTCAGTCGAGCGACTGGGCCGGTCTGCTCGACGCGGCCACCCGATTGGGCAAGCTCCGCGACCAACTCTACCTCGACAGCCGGCCAGGCGTGAGCGTCGCGCAGATGCGCGCCACGACGCGGCGTATGCAGCGTGACCTCGACCGCGCCAAGAAGCGCCTGCGCTTCATCGTGGTGGATTACATCCAACTGGCACGCGAACCGCGAGCGCAGAGCCGCGAGCAGGAGGTCGCCGAGGTGAGCCGTGGTCTCAAAGAGATGGCCAAAGAGTTCGCCGTTCCGGTGCTGGCGCTCGCGCAGCTGAATCGCAAGTGCGAGGAGCGGAGCGACAAGCGCCCGATGCTCTCGGACCTTCGTGACTCGGGCAGCATCGAGCAGGACGCGGACGCCGTCGGGTTCATCTACCGCGACGAGGTCTACAACCGGACGTCGGCCGACAAGGGCGTCGCGGAGATCATCATCTCGAAGCAGCGCAACGGGCCGACCGGCACCGTGTACGCGCAGTTCAACGGGCGCACGACGGCGTTTCACGATCTGGACGAGACCACACGCGAGCGGCTGATGTCGCGCCACGCGGAGGCTGCGGAATGAGGATCCTCGGATTCGACCCCGGCCCGACAACGACGGCGTGGACGCTCATCGAGGTGGAGGGGCAGCGCGTCCGCCGATGGCTCGACCATGGCGTGGTGCGTCACCCCGTTGAGATCGCCGACCAGCTCCATCGCCAACTCCCGGGCACGCTGATCGCCGTCGAGACGCCGAGCGGTTACGTGTTCGAGCATGCTCGCGGCAGGGCGCTGCTCGACACCGCGCGGGTCGCTGGCGAGATTTTCGGCATTGCCACATCGCTTGGCTGGCGCGTGGAGCGGCTCAGCGCTCAGGAGTGGCGCAAGGCCGTGGTCGGGCGCGCCAACGCGTCAGACGGGCACGTGAGGGGCGCGCTGGCGGTTTTGATTCGCAACATGCCGCGAACGAACAATCACCAACGCGACGCCGCGGGGTGCGCGCTCGCTGTGGCGATGAAGCTTGGCAACGTAAGAAAGGTGGCGTGATGAGATCCTGGAGGTACCGAATCGGGGTTGGGCTCAGCGTCGTTGGACGAGGGCTGCTGGACGCGGGCATGGTCCTGCTCGACTTTGCGGTGGTCGTGGAGCCCGAACTGCGCCCGAAGCCGATCGAGTTCGTCTGGGACGAGCGCGCAAGCGTGCAAAGGGCCGTGATGGATCGCCTGGGCTCACGAAGGAAGCCAAACTGATGACGCCGAACGAACTGGGACGTCTCGCGTTCGAGACGTATCTGAAATGGATGAAGGGCCGCGAGAAGCCGCTCGAAGATCCGGACGCGTGGGACAAGCTAGCCGGCAACATCCAGCAGGCGTGGACCGTCGCCGCAATGTGTGTGGCGGATAAGCGCGACGAGCAGGCGGGCGCCCAACTCCGCTCGGCGTGGGAGGGTTTGGAGAGCCACGGGCCAATCGCCTGCTCCGAGTGCGGCGGCTTCGGAACGGGGCCGGACAAGATCGACGGCCCGGGCGAGGTCTACCAGGAAAAGTGCTCCCGCTGTGATGGGACGGGGGTCGAGCCGCCGCAGACTTCGGAGAGCGTGGGCCGCGGACCGGACACGCTTAGCACCTCTCGCCGCGCGGAGGCTCCGAAGAGCGCGGCATTCTTCGACGTCGAATCGCTGCTCGATGAGGGGGACTGAGATGCTTCCGACGCCGCGCTACGAAGGCGCCGACCAGTGCGCGCAGTTCGCCAACAGCGTGCTCGATTGGTGCGACGAGATGGGCGAGCAGCACGGCTACACCGAGCGTCAGCACGCGAAGTACATGCGGCTCGCGAAGGCGGTCGCAGCGGGCGACATCGAGGATGCCGTCGCTGCGGCGATCGACCTCGACGACTTCGAGGAGCACGAGCTTCAGGACGGGTTTTCCGGATCGTGGTTGGTGAGCGTGGAAGAGTTGTTCGAGGCATGCTTATCCGGTTGACACACCAAGGAGATGAAAAAATGAGCGGACCCAAAGAACGTGTGGCCAGTTTTCGAGCAAAAGGCAAAGCGGACGGGCGGAAGGGTCGTCCTGATGTGGCCCGCGACGGCATTGCCCGAAAAGCTAAGACGGTAACCGACGATGCTGCCTACAAAGAGGGCTACAAAGAAGGCTCGGAGGAGAGCGACAGCAGCGACGATCCATTCGGTAACGGAGGTCACTCCGAATACTTCTCGGGCGGGAACCGCTGGGGCCTGGATTGATGAAGTGCATGAACCGGATAAGCACGGTTCGAGGTTCGACAAGTGTCCGACGCTGTTGCGTGAAACGTTGACCGGGCTGGTCTCGGTCGGAGGTTCTCATGGTTGCTCAAGACATCGAAGCATGGACAGCGAAGGCGGCGCCGAGTCGACTAGGGGCGCGCGATGAAGCGGACGTCCGGTGGTTCTGGAACGAGGCAGAGGCCGAGTTCGGCATGCGGTCGAACTTCGGCATGCAGATCGAGATGCTGCAGCTCTACAACATGTCCGACGGGCACAAGGGCCTGACGGATGATGAGCGCAGCGACCGCGCGCGCCAAGCTGCTCGCAAGCGCGAATTCAAGAAGAAAAATCCGGCCGTTCGTGCGTGGCGTGCGTGGTCGCGTGAGATGGACGCGCTCGATTGGGATGCCTGGCAAGGCAAGATGATCCGACAGCGTGCCGAACTACGCGAAGCAAAAAGGCGCTTTGCGGAGGCGTTTGGCAAAGATGCCGCCGCATGGCTGACCGATGGGTGGGTTCCACTGGAGTACGACGTTCATTCATCCGGAACGCACGAGGGCGCGTGGACAAATCCATGGACGGACCATCGGATCGATGCAGCCGGACGGTACCGATTCATCCGCGACGTGATGACGGCGCTTGACGTCGATCACATCCGCGCCCTGTGGCTCGTGTACGGCCCCGAGATGGACGAAGTACGCGGGTGCGCGAAACGAGTTGTAGTGAAGGCGACCGCAGCGAAGGGGGCCATCAGTGCCACGGACCCTGATCCGCGTCATGACGATCCTGTGCACCGCCCGCACTACGCTCGACTTGCCGATCTCACGCTGGTGGCGGAGGACACCGACGAGGCCCAAGCCGCCGCCACTGATGGCAAAACCACTGCCAGGACGGCGCTCTCTAAGCGAATCGACAAAGAGGACATACTTCGGCTGCGCATCAAGAACGCCGCCGAGAATATTGTCGCCGCCTCGTGCCGCGCTTACGTGGCTGCGCGCGGGCCCGAGAAGTATCGGGAGGAGTCCTGGGCCAAGTATCGTCGTCGGCGCGTCCAGGATGTGGGCTGATGCCGCGCCCCGCAGCCAACCAGATGCCACTGGGCTTCATGGAGCTTACAGCGTTCGCTCGCGCTCACAACCTCGACGCGCGCAGGGCCCTCCGCATCCTTGAGGCGCTCGACCGAGAACTTTATGGCGCTGTCCTTCTGAAAACAGCAGGGGGCCCCAACCGAATGGGGAAGGTCTATGTGCGTGCCGACATTATGGATCGATTGGGTGTCGAACGAGTGCTCGGTCTTCCACAGCTCGCGCGCGAGGTGCACAAGCAACGCCGAAAGGCACGCTCGCGGTTCGCGAAACTAGAGGCCCGGATCGAGGTTCTTGAGACGACCCTTGCCGAACTCCGGTCCAACTTGAGCCATAGCGATCCAATCAACGCCGTTCAAGACCACCACACGCACTCTTTACGTACTGGGTGAAAGGCAGGGGTTGTATGGAGCCAAAGAGCTTGGTCGACGAATTTGGTTTCGACATGGTCGACGTCGACGGCGATCTCCTGAACGATTACATCCTCGACATCGACGAGCGCGAGGGCGCTGATTGCGGCGAGGATGACTGACGGCCACGGGAGTGAATGGATTCGACAGGGAGACGAGCGACGCATTGCGTGCAACAGCGCCCGGTCTGTTCAAGCGGGCAACGTCAATTGCGAACGACAACGCAATCCCCGAACAGTTCGCGCAAGCGGCCTGATTCGGCGGCGACCGACCAGAAGCCCTGGTAGCCGCGTCGCTGTGAACCACAAGGGCGGGCAGCGCGGGAAGACGCGCAACGGTACGCGGACCTAAACCGCTGGTGGAGGATCATGGCGGAAGCCATCGTCCCTCGACGCCGGACGTAAACCGGACACGCACGTAGACGATGCGCCACGAAGCTTTCTGGACCCGGGCTCGCTACCCGGCACTTCCACAAATGTACGACAACACGCGACAAAGTACGTAAGAGCCGGCCATGAAGAAGAAGCTGTGGGGCCGTGCGGTTCCTCCGCTTCCTGAGGCCGCCGAGCAAAAGATTCTCGAGCTCGCCGCCGAGGGGAAGACCTCGCGGGAGATCGCGAAGCTGGTCGAGTTGCCGGGCGATGCGCTTCTGACCGAGAAGCGAGTGCATCGGCTGCTGTTGAAGCGCCGAGCGCAGCGGTCGGACATCGCGCGCGCGGTGACGCAGGAGAAGCTGGCGTCGCACGTGACGGCGGACCTCGACCGTCTTGAGTTCTTGCGCGTCGAGATTGCCGAGAAGGCAGCGACGCTACCGTGGCCGAAGGCGGCCAGAACGTGGATCGAGTTCAAGAAGCTCGAGGCCCAGATACTCGACCGGAAACTTCACTACGCCGGCGCGGGCGGAGACGACGACGCGAGGAGCGGCCGTGGACTCGCCCATCTGTTCGCCGCAATCGAACGCGCTGACGCTGGACGACCTCCGGCAGTGGCGTGATGATCCCGTAGCATTCGCCGTCGGCGCCCTCGGCGTTCAGCCCTGGGAGCGCGAGGCCGAGCTACTGCGCGCGATTGCATCCAACGATGCGGTCGCGTGTCGAAGCGGGCAAAAGGTATCCAAGAGCCACGCGCTCGGCATCACGGCCCTTTGGTGGGTGGTGACCCGGCCTGGTGACTCGCGCGTGATCCTGACAGCGCCCAGCGCCCATCAGGTCCGCAACATTCTGTGGCCGGAAGTTCGGCTGCTGTATCTGAATGCGAAGGTGCCCCTCGGCGGGCACCTGTATCAGGACCCGACGAAGGGCCTGTCGTTCGGCGAGAAGTGGGGGATCATCTCGATCACCACGGACAAGGCCGAGCGGATGCAGGGCATCAGCTCCCCGCGTCAGATGACGCTCGTCGATGAGGCGAGCGGATACCCAGAGCAACTCTTCCCGAGCATCATCGGCAACCTCTCCGGCGGCGGCAAGGTCGTCATGACCGGCAACCCGACGCAGACGTCGGGCACGTTCTACCGGGCCTTCCATGAGGGTCGCGGGCGGCCGTGGAAGACGATGCACATTGCGTCCACCGAGACGCCAAACTTTCACGGCGGCAAGGTCCCAGGCCTTGCCGGTCCCGAGTTCATCGAGTTCGCGAAGCACGAGTGGGGCGTCGAGAGCCCGCTCTATCAGATTCGCGTGCTCGGCGAGTTCCCGGCGCAGGCGGCCGACACGGTCATCAGCGTCGCGTTGCTCGAGGCCGCGCAGGCGATCTGGACCGAGGACGCCGGCAAAGAGCCGCTGACCATTGGGCTCGACGTAGCGCGCTTCGGCGACGACGAGACCGTCATGGCTCCACGGCGTGGGCTTCGCATCGGCGAGCTCGAAGCGGTGAACCGCAAAGACAACGTAGATGCGGCGGAGTGGGTTGTGGGGCGCGCACAGGCGCTGCGTCACAAGGCCGAGCATGTGACCGTTGCGGTCGACGTGACCGGCGGCGGCGGTGTGGCGGATGTTCTGCGCCACATGCGGCTCGAGTGGCTACGCGTCGTGGACGTGAATTCTTCAGAGAAGGCTGATGAGCCCGAGGAGTTCGTCAACCGACGCGCTGAGATGTTCTTCGGTCTGGCGGACTGGCTCCGCAAGGGCGGCGCCCTACCGCACGACGACCGTCTCGCTGGCGAGCTCGTCGCCCACAAATACAAGTTCAACAAGGGTCGTCGGCAAATCGAAGAGAAGGCCGACATCAAGAAACGCCTCGGCAGGTCTCCGGACCGCGCCGATGCCGTGACGCTCTCGATCATGGGACGCGGCACACCGCTCATTGTGCCGAACTCGACCGGCAGCCACTACCGCCTCGGCGACGACCGCGGCTTCTAAAGGATCCAAGACATGAAGCTGAATTACGGCGACCTCGGCGCGATCGAGGTGAGCAAGCGCATCGGCACGCCCGTTGCGGACCTCACCGAGCTGAAGGGCATCCCCGCCGATCGGCGCGTGCACGGCCAGCTTTTCCACAAGCTCGACGACGGGTCGAACTGGCGATTCCACTCGACCAGCGCCCTCACCGGCGACGACCTCATCACGGCGACGCCTGGCTCCGGCTCCGGCCGCTTCCTGCGCATGCCGGGCAACAACCTCCTCGCGATTCCGATCGCGTTCGGCACCGCCGACGCGACGGTCCTCCTGACGATTCCCGCCGGCTGCCTGCTCGAGATGCTCGAGTTCCGCTGGCGTGTCACGGCGGATTGGACCGGCGGCTCGTCCAGCACCATCGGCGTCTCGAGCTCGACCAAGACCGGCTACACGACCAAGGGCGATCTGCTCGGTGGTGCGGCTGGCGACCTCGCGGCTATGCTCGTCGCCTCCTCGGGCCTCGCGGCCCAGGGCACCATCGGCGCGCAGTGGGGCACCATCGCCCTTCGGCGTCCGGTGTGGAAACCCACCGAGACCCTGCGACACGATCGCATCACGTCCGCCTACACCGCGGGCACGGGCTTCGTGCTCGTCTCCTGCAACATCATCACGCACAACGGAGCCTGATAGGCCGTGGCGCGCAATACGTCCGGCTTCTTCGACGGCGAGCTCGCCGTCCTGCGCGCCATTCCCGGCGCCATTGCGGCCGACAGCACCACGCTCACCGACGCGAACTTCCCGGTCGCCGCCGCCATCAGCTGCGACGGTCTCGACACCATCTTCTTGGGCGTCGAGATCACGGCGGGCACCGCCCCCACAGCGACGCTCGAGTTGCTCTTCCGCGATGCGGACGCGCCCGACGGCTCGCGGTGGAAGCGCCTGCTCCTCGGGGCCACCCCAGGCATCACGGCGCTCGCCGCCGTTGCCGCGCCGACGACTGCTGTCCTCGCGCAGAACAGCGATCTGCAAGAGATCCGCTGCTTCGGCGCCAAGGTGGTCTACGTGCGCGTGACGGCGGTCACGAACGCGACGAGCACAACGAACCTCAACATCCTCGGCATGCCGGGACAACGACGACCAGCGCGGCGATGAACGCATGGGCATCTTCAACTCGCTCGCGAACGGCCTTCGCAGCGCACTCGGCCTCGAGAAGGCCGCGCGCTCGAGCGGAGTGGCAAGCGTCGTCACCGATCTGCCGCTCTGGAATCAGTTCACGCGCATCGGCGGCGGCGTCACGCCCGCCCAAGTTTCCACCTTCATCCGCCTCGCGGATGATGGGCGCCCCGATCGGCTGATCGACCTCGCGAACGAGTCGCGACAGAAGGACGGTCACCTCCACGGCATCCTCCAATCGCGCGAGCTCGCGGTCCAGGGTCTCGATTGGGAGTTGTTCTTTCCGGATCAGGATCCGGAGAGCACGTACGGCGAACGGCAGAAGAAGTTCGTCGAGGGCGCGCTGCGCACGAACGAGCCCTTCCACCGGATGCTGGCGCACATGTCCGGCGCGTTCTATCCGGGCTTCGCGGTCTCCGAGATCCTTTGGGACTCGAGCACCGGACAGAGCCTGCCGCGCGACTTCAAGAATATCGACGCGCGCCGGTTCGGCTTTCGTCGCTCGGATGGCCGGCTCATCTTTCGGGATGACCCCGCGTCACCGAAAGAGATCGACTTCAAGTCGGTCCCCAACAAGTTTGTTTGCAGCCAGCCGCGCATTAACGGCGACGTCGAGGTCCGCGAGGGCCTCATGCGGCCCCTGGTGTGGGCCGCAATGTTCCGCAACTGGAGCCTCGCCGATTGGCTGAAGCTCGGCGAGATTGCCTGGAAGCCCCAGCGCATCGCCACGTACGACCGGACGCAATTCGCAGAAGAGAAGGACGTCAACGACCTGATCAGCATCCTCCGCGCGCTGACTTCGAACGGTGTGGCGGCGATCCCGAACACCGTCGAGATCGGTACGGAGTGGCCCCAGGGCAGCGGCGGTCAGGGCAAGGGCAACCACGAATCTCTGCGCGACCACGTCGGCCGCGACATGAGCAAGGCCGTACTCGGACAGACCGAGACGACCGAGGCGTCGGCCTCGAGCGGCTACGCGCAGGCCAAGGTCGGCGAACGCAAAGAGGACATGATCCTCAAGTCCGACGTCCGGAACCTTTCGATGGTCGTCACGCGCGACGTCATCGCTCCGATGGTCGCGCTGAACTTCGGCGACACCGCCCCCATCCCCTACTTCCGGCTCATCGTCAAAGACAACGTCAACCTGAAGGCGTTCGCCGAGGGCATCGACAAGCTCGCCGGCCCCAACGTTCGGCTGCGTCTCGCGGCTAACTGGGTGCGCAAACAGGTGGGCGCTCCGACCCCGAAGGACGACGAAGAGGTCGTGGGTGTCGAGCCGCCGGATCCGGAAACGGTTCCCGAAGCCACGCCAAAAGAACCCGCCGAGGAGTGACCTTGACGCATGCAGAACAGAAAGCACCGCGCGCCCTCGCCCCCGAGCTACCGGACGATTTCGTATCTCGATCGGATGGCCTGCGGTTCCGAGCTTCTGACGAGGGATCGCGTACGGCTACGTTCGTCGCATCGACCGATGCGCTCGATAGCTACGACGAGCGCGTCGTGCAGCACTGGGACCTCGAACGCTACCAGCGCAACCCCATCGTCCTCTTCGCGCACGATCGACACGCCCTGCCCGTAGGACAATGCATCGCCGTGGCCGTCGTCGACGGGCAACTGGAGTGCACCCTCAAGTTCGCCACCGCCGAGGCCAACCCGCTCGCTGAGCAGGTCTGGCAGTCGATCCAGCAAAAGACGCTCCGCGCGGTCAGCGTCGGCTTCAGGCCGCACACGTACCGCTACGAGATGGAGAACGACCAAGAGGTTCTCGTGCTCGACGACAACGAGCTCTACGAGATTTCGGTCGTCCCGCTGCCGGCAAACCCGGACGCGCTCGCCAAGATGAAACAGCGTGCGGTTCGCGCGCCCAACGACACCAAACCCTCACCGCCAGCCCCCGAGACCAATCCAATGAGCGAAGCCCTCCAGAAAGCCCTCGACAAAGCCAACACCGACCTCGCCGAGCGCGAAGCCGACGTGCGCGCTGTCGAGAAGACCCTCGCCGAGACGCGAGCGACGCTCGAGACGGTCCGCGAGGAGCACACGAAGGCGGTCGCCGAGCGCGACGCGGCCCTCAAGTCCGCAGGCGAGACCAACGACAAGCTCGTTGAGCTCGAGGTCGGCGCGCTCATCGGCAAGAAGATCGCCCCAGTCGAGAAGGACAGCTTCGTGAAGCTGCGCAAGGCCGACAAGGCCCTCTTCGACGACATGATCTCGAAGCGCCAGCCGATGAGGCTGGACGAGCAGATCGTTCCGGCAGCCACCACGAAGGCCTCGCCCGGAGCAGACGACCTCGGCGATCTCGTCGACGGCATCGAGAAGTCCGCGCGCAACTGAGCGCCTCACCCACCAAAGAACGACAACGACAACGACAGCGGGCCGAGCTCGCTGAACGGAGATTTCCATGGCGACGCGAGCACACGAGAACCTCGAGAACGCGGTCATCCGCACCTTCACCGTCAAGGCCGCCGCAGCGGCAACAGCCAATCGACTGATCAAGTTCGGCGCGGCCGACGACGAGGTCGAGGACGCGGGCGCGAACGAGGCGGGCTTCGGCATCGCAATCGAGTCCGCCGTTGCTGCCGCGAAGGTGCAAGTCGCCCTCTTGTGCGGCGCGAGCATTATCAAGGTCAAGGTCGGCACCGGCGGCGCAACGCGCGGCGCGGCTGCCGTCAACGCAGCGGATGGTCTCACCGATCAGACCGTGGGCGGCGGGACCACCCTGGTGCACATCGCTGGCTATTTCCTCCAGTCCGGCGTCGTCGGCGACCTCGTGGGTCTGATGCCGATGCGGCACAGCACCGTGATGGCCTGAGCCCCTCAACCAAACTACCGCCGCGCGAGCGGCCGCACATCGAAAGACAAAGACAATGACCGTTGGACTTTCTGCCGCCGATATCATCCAAACGCAGCGGACGGAGCAGGGCCTCCACTACGAGAAGCTCGCCAAGGAAACGCGTCGCCTCTTGCGCGCGCGTGTTGGCGAGGATGTCGAGAGGGCCAAGCGCCTGAACGACTCGATTCTCCACCTGAAGGGCGTCTCGCCGTCGCAGGTGCACTCGAACGCGTTCCTCGCGAACCTGTCGGTGCAGTACAAGAACGACGAGTACATCGGCGAGAGCCTGATGCCGATCGTTCCGTGCGGCAAACGCTCCGACGACTACGCCGTCTTCCCGAAGCGCGAGCGATTCGCGTTTCCCGACGACGCGATCGGTGCGCGCGGTCGCGCCAACGAGCTCAGCGAGAGCCGCAGCTCGGACAACTACAGCGTGAAGGACTACGCGCTGCAGAACTTCGTCGACGTCGAGACCGTCAACAACCAGGACGCGCCCTTCGACGAGATGCTTGACCTCATCGAGGCCATCAACGACGGGCTCGCCTTCAAGCGCGAGAAGCGCATTGCAACCATCGTCACGACCGCTGGCAACTACGCCGGCAACACGGTCACCCTCGCGGGTTCCGATCAGTGGAACAGCGCAGGCGGCGGTGACCCGATCAAGAACGTCCAAGACGCCCTCGCGGCGTTGTGGATGGGCCAGGGACGCACGCGCCGCGTGATGTTCTCGAGCCTCGAAGTCTACAACGTCCTCGCGCGCCACGCAGCGCTCCGCGATCTCTTCAAGTACACCACGGAGGGGCTGGCAACGCGTCAGCAACTCGCGCGCTACTTCGACTGCGACGACTATCTCATCGGGGCCGCGCGCGAAGACACGGCGAACGCGGGCGCGGCAGCGTCCTACCCGCGCATCTGGGGCAAGCACCTCGGCATCCTCCGCGTTGCAGAGCGCGCCACGCGCCGCAGCGCACACTTCGGATCGACCTTCCGTTCCGCCGGCGATCCGGTCACGAACGAGTGGTTCGACGCCGCGGTCGGCAAGGCCGGCGGCTACCTCGCCAAGGTCGGTGTCAGCGAAGACCACAAGGTCGTCGCGGGCGACACCGGCTACCTCGTCGTCAACGCCATCGCCTGAACGTGATGAAAACCGACCAAGCATCCGCCGAGCCGAAGGACGACGAGCCCGAGGCGAAGCAGGAGACCAAGGCAGAGCGCAAAGCCCGCGAGCGGGCTGAGCGCGAGGCGGCGAAAGCCGACCAAGCATCCGCCGAGCCGAAGGACGACGAGCCCGAGGCGAAGCAGGAGACCAAGCGGCGCGTGTGGGCTCACGGATCGCTCAGCCTCGACGGCAAGACCTACGCAGCCGGCGAGATCGTCGATCTCCCCGAGCACGTGGCCGCAACCCTCTCGTGCCTCGAGCTCGTCGGGGTGAAGTCCGAGGAGTGACCGCGTGGGCGTCATCATCGCGCAGACCGACCTCGAGAGCCGAATGTCGATCAACGTTGTCAGGGCCATCCTCGACGACAACAATGATGGCGTCGCGGACACGAACCCAGTCGACCAACTCATCGCCGACGCCGAGTCGAAGGTGCTGAGTTACTACCAGCCGACCTATGGAGCGACGCTCCCGAGCCCGGTGCCTGCCGAACTGAAGCGCATGACGCTCGACGTCGCGCAAGCGATGGCCGGCCAGCGCCATCCGGAGATCGTCCGGCAGGACTGGGAGAAGCGCATGATCGCCGCTGAGCGCGATCTGACCCGCATGCGAAAGCGGGAGACCACGCTCGGCATCGACACGGCGCCAGAGCCGTCCGCGCTCGACGGCGCCTCCATCGTGAGCCAAGTCGAGGACGAGGACGAACCCGTGAAGGTGTTCGTCGGCGGCATGGGCGAATTCTGACAACGTGCGGGTGAAATGCACCGGCGCAGGCTCGCCTTCCAAGCGATGCAGAGTCCGTTCGACTCGGACCATCCGCTCTAATCATGCACCTCACCGCTGAGATCGAAGGCGCACACGAGCTTCTCGTCGAGGCCGCGCGCGCCGAAGAAGACATGAGGGACGAGCTTCGCACGGTGTCTCTGGAGGCGGCTGAAGCCGGCATCCAAGAGGCGCAGGCGAACCACCCCTACGAAGACCAAACGTTTCGGCTCTCTGGCTCGGCACGCGCCGTACCCGTCCGAAGCGAAGCAGAGATGCGCTGGCCGGCGGACTACGCCAGCCACGTGGACGCAGGAACGTCGCGCGCGCGCGCGTACCCGTTCACGCCGCAGGCATCGCAGCGCGCGCAAGCGTCGCTCGAGCGCGGCACCGAGCGCGCCGTCGTCCGCTTCAAAGACAAGCTCGAAAGGTGACCAATGGCGGACACGTGGGGCGTACTACCGATCCCCACGGCGACCCCGGCGGCTGGGGAGAGCGCGGGCGATCCGCTGCTCCAGCGGCTCCTCGATTACCTCGTCACATTCCTGAAGACGGACGCTAACGCGACGATCGCGTGGGCAGCCATCTCCAAGGACCGGCCCAACGTCGTCGTCAAAGCGTACCCGCACGATCCGACGATCGCGTGGTTCAACGACAACGAACTCCCGGCGCTCTTCCTTCACCGGTCCGAAATCGGACGGCCTCGGCAGATCGCCCAAGACTGGCGCATTCGCCCGTCGACGCTAATGCTGCGCTGGATCTTCCAGAGCGTCGCGCAGGACCGGCAACGCGCCAGGCTCCCCTACATGAACGCGCTGGTTTCGGCGATCGACATCGCCCTCGATCGCGGTCGCACACCGAGCTTCATCCTTCCGGGCGAGACGGAGGCGCAGGCCGCGTACCTCGGCTCGCTCGTCTACGACCACCTTGGCCTCTGCAGCATCACCCACGGCCGCGCTCGCTTCGAGCTTGTCACGGTCGAAGCGAAAGAGGCCGGCGTCAAGCCGCTGAGGTACCCGAGCCTCTCGATGGAGCTCCTCATCGAGGAGAAGCTCAACCTCGACCTCACGCGCTGGGACCCGTTCGACGGTGGCGTGTCCGGTCAGATGACCGGCGGCGAAGCCCCGCAGATTCAGACCGAAGACTTCCTGTTCGACCTCGTCGTCACCGGTGTGGCGCCCAGCACGGGCACCGCGGCGGGCGGAACGGCCATCACGATCACCGGCTCGAGCTTCATGGACGGCGCGGGCGTCGAGCTCGGCGGGGTTGCCTGCACGAGCATCGTGGTCGTCGGCCCGACAACCATCACCGCCGTCACTCCGGCGCACGCGGCGGGCATTGTGGCCTGCGTCGTGACCAATCCAAGCACGGAGAGCTACTCGCTCCCGAACGCATTCACCTTCACCTGACCGAGAAAACATGCCCAACCTGAAGGTACGAGCCAACCCCGAGCGCGGGGCAGTGCTTCACGAGATGGCGCTCGACCGATTCGTCGGTGCGGTCGTCGACCTCGAGAAGCTCACGAAGTCGAAGAAGTATCACTTCGTCTTTGCCGACGCGTCGGTGGAGGTGCCCTTCACGGCGTACTACCGCCGCTGCGTGCTCGACGGCGATCTGCTCGCCGCGGACGCCGAGACGGCCAAGCTTTGCGGCGCCCCCTTCGACGCGAAAAAGCACGGCGATCTCGACGCAAAAGCGAAGAAATCGAAGGAAGACGCCGTGAAAGCGGCGAAATCCGCGGCCAAAGAGTCGGCAAAGGGCGAGGGCTCGCAGCCCTCCTGACCAGACAGTTTTCGCGCGCGCACCCCTGCCGCCCATAGGCGCGCGGGACGGCGGCGTTGCGCCCGGAGAATCGCATGGCGTTCGACATCGTCGGCATCAACAACAGCTACAAGCGCCCCGTCTTCGGCGGCTTGATCGTCTTTGGATCGGGCACCGTCTCGGCTGCGTCGCTGCCGATGTACTTGCTTCTCGTCGGGATGCGTACGTCCGGCGGCAATCTCACGCTCGATTCGGAGATCCGCGCGGTCACCTCGGCCGAGGAAGCCATCACGGCGGGCGGTGTTGGCTCACAACTGCATCGCATGTGGCTCGCGGCGCAGAAGGTTGCGCCCGACGTTCCGAAGTACATGCTCGCGATCACGGAGTCGGCGGGAACCGCGGCGACGGTCACGAGCGTCATCTCGGGCACGTGGACGGTCGCGGGCGAGATCACGCTCTACATCGCGGGCGTCGCCATCACGGTGGACATCGGCGCGGCCGACGCGATCGACACGGTCGGCGCGAACATCGTCGCCAAGTGGAACGCGAACGCGGACCTGCCCGTCACCGCAAGCTACAGCCCGGGCACGGACACGCTCACGCTCACGCATCGCCAGCTCGGCGCGCAGGGCCTGGACCAGATCGTCTACCTCGACAAGGCGAAGGCCCCCGCCGGCTTCGCGATGACCCTCGTCGGCTCGGCAGCGGTCAACGGCATTGGCGTGCGCATGGGCGCCGCAGGCACCGGCACGGGCACCGAAAACAACACGGTTGCGCTCACGTCGACGTCTCTCGTCGGCAAGCGCTGGGCTCGCATCGCCAGCGCCGCGAACGACACGAGCAACGCCACGCGCTTGGAAGCCTTCGTCAACACGCAGGCCGGCCCGACAGTCATCAAGCTCGAGCAACTCATCTTTGGCCACAACGACACGCTCGGCGGGGTCACCACGCTCGCGCAAACCGACCTGAACGCGCAGCGCGCGCAGGTAATGGCGTTCCGCAACTGCGAGGCGCATCCGTGCGAGATTGCCGCAGCCAACGCTGCGCTCCGCGCGGCCACCGAGCAGACCGATCCGGTCCCCGACTACGACGGCAAGGCCCTCACTGGCCTACCGCCCCAGCGCTTCGACGCGGACGTGTGGACGCCGGCCGAGGAAAACTCGTTGCTCAACGTGGGCGCCACGCCGATCACGACCGTCAACGGCGAGTCGAAGATCGTTCGCGCGATCACGACGTACTGCCTCAACGGCGCGCTGCAAGACGAGCGCACGCTCGACATCGGCGACGCGGTCTTCCCGGACTACGGCTTGCTGGATCTCCAACTCCTCTACGAGACGGAGTTCCGGCCGGCGAACAAGTACGTCCGCGACGATCCGCAGAACGGCGAGCAAGAGCCGCCCGAGAACGTCGGCACGCCCAGCATGTGGGTGTCGAGCGTGAAGAAGCGCTACGCCGAGTGGTTCAAAGAGGGCTGGATCGAGGACACGTTCAGCGGAGACAACCCGTCGCTGCCGGTCGCTGGCTCGTTCAACAAGGTCGCGAAGCGCATCCAGGCGTCGACGCCGCTCATCGTGAGCCGAGTCCAACACCAACTGCTCAACACCCTGCGGCAAGTGTCGCAGTGAGCGCGAGCGAGGAATAACTACATGGCTCTTCCGACAGTTCGCGCCTTCCCGGTCTTCTGCAAGTCCAAGAAGGTCGGCACGGCGTTCGGCACGCGCTACATGCTCGACGCCGGGCGTCAGAAGCTCTTCGGCGCGGAGGGCTACTTCTCCCACTCCAAGGGCGCGGTCACCACGCGCCTCGAGATCCAGTACGTCGTCCCCGTCGCCGGCGTGAACGTGAAATTCATCGAGGACACGATCCTCCAGAACGACGTGTCGATCGGCATTCCGTTCGCCGGCAAGACGCACAAGCTCGATATGGCCGTAATCTCGAACGAGGCGTCGAGCAACACCGAGACGGGCCGCGTCGAGGGCACCATCATCATGGAGGGCGGCGTTCCCGAGCTGACCTGATGAGCCGATTCGTTCAACTGCTCAAAGGATCTCTCGCGCGTCACGCGGTGAAGATCGACATCGGCGGGACGCAGGTCACGCTCGACGTCAGGCCGCTGAACACGTTCGAGCTTGCCGAAGTCCTCCAGCGCGCCACCACCTTCGCCGCTTCGCGCGGCGTCACGTCGGACGAGTCCAGCGCGTTATACGAGCTCGGGCTCCACGTCGAGACGCTCGCAGCGGCGTGCGTCGACCACGACAGCCCAGAAGACAAGCCGACTCGATACTTCGACAGCGCCGAGCAGATCCTCAGCTCGGCGTTGCTCACGCCGGAGCACATCGCGTTTCTCTATGCCCACTACGAGATGTGGGCGGACGAGTGCAGCCCGCGCGAGAAGGAACTCGGCCCCGCCGAATTCATGCGCCTGATCGCGTCGTCGCATGGCGGCGACATCGGCCCTTTTTGCAGTTTGCTGCCAGGAACGCAGTGGGCCTGTTTTCGTTCTTTGGCCGCCCTGTACTTGACCTCTCTCAAGGACAAATCCTCGGATACTTCGCCCTCCTCAACGCAAAAACCAACCAGCCCAATCCAGTAGGAGGGTGAAATGTCGGCTTTCGCCGAAATCGAGCAGGCCGCGAAAACGCGGAAGCCGCTCGGTATCGTCGTCCTTTCGCCGTCGCTTTTCTCCGACGACTGGGCAGATAAGCCCGATGCCGACGTGTGCATCGGGCTTCGTTCTTTGTCGGGTGTCGACGTTGAGACGGCGCGCGGTGAAGCTGCGGTGCGCGCGTGGGAGCTTCACCCGAACGAAGCCGACGACGAGGTGCGCATCGAGGCGTACAACGATGCGCTGCTGACGTGCCTCGTCGCGCGTGGCACGTGCGATCCGAACGACGCGGCCGGACCCTGCGAGTTGTGGGGTGGCATGGCCGAGGAGGGCGTGCGTGAACGCATGACCGTTGAGGGTATTGGACACGTGTACGACGAACTGGAGCGCGTGGTGCTCGAACACAGCCCATTGCGCACGCAGCTCGACGACGACGGGATCGGCGACTTGTCCGCGGTCGCGCTCGAGAAGCTACAGACCCTCGACGCGGTAAAAGCACAACGCATCCGTCGCCTGCTTGGCTTCGTGATGGAGGAACTGGGCGGGTAATCTTTTGGCGGACATTCGGATCAAGGTTGGAGCCGCGCTCGACCGCAGCACGCTCTCAGCCTTCGAGTCGATCGTCGGCGCGGCGAAGCGCGCGCGCGCTGGCATCTCCCAGAGCGAGCGTCAGGGCCAGCAAGAAGCCAAGACGATCGCCCGCGAGCAGGAGCGCACGGCGCGCTCTGCGGCTCGCGCGGCCGAGCGCGAAGCCAGATCAGCCGCACACGCGAAGGCGCAAGCCGAACGTGAGGCCGGGCGCGAAATCGAACGCGAGGCCAAGCGCCTTGCCCGTGAGCGCGAAAACATCGATCGCAACGCGCACCGCGCAGCTGTGCGCGAGGCCAAGCAGGCCGCCGACGAACAGAAGCGCATCGCGCGCACGCTGAACGACGAGCATAACCGCATCGCCAAAGGCCGCGCGGACTTCCGCGACAGGGCAGGCGCCGCCGCTGGGCGGCTCGCGTATAGGGGCGTTCGCGCGGCAGGGCGGGCTGCGGTGGGCATGGTCGGCGACCTCTCGCGTGGTGCGGGCGTCAACTTCAACCTTGGCTCGCTCGCGGAGAAGAACGTCGACCTCGAGACGCAAGCTACGCAGCTCTCGAACGCAGGGTACAAAGAGGGCGGACAACGGGAGAACCCGAACGACCTCGTCAACAAGGTCCGCTCGGTCGCAATCGCGACCGCGACTGACGCCTCCGACCCGATGGCTGCGCTTCAGGCCTTCGTTGCGAAGACCGGCGATCTGAAGGCCGGCGAGGATTCGCTGCTCGAGCTCGCGAAGCTATCGAAGGCCACTGGTACAAATATCGAGGACATGGCCGACGCTGCGGGCGACGTCTCGAACACCCTCGGCGACATGCCCAACAAGGGCGAAGCGATTGCGCAGGTGATGCGCCAGATCGCAGCGCAGGGAAAACTGGGCGCAATCGAGATCAAAGACCTCGCTACCCAGATGGCGCAGGTCGCGAGCGCGTCGAACCAGTTCGAGGGCGATCCGGCGAAGAGCATCGCGACGTTTGGCGCTCTCGCACAATTCTCGCGCCAAAAGGGATTCAGCGCCTCGGCTACGCAGGCCGCGACGAGCACCACCGCCTTCACGAATACGTTCGCGAAGGGTGCGCGGCTCGACGCGTTCCAGAAATACGGCGTCAAGACAGAGGGTGCTGGCGGAAAGAACCGCGACCCCATCGAGATCATCCTCTCCGCACTGCGTGCTACCAAGGGAGACGCTCGCAAGATGGGCGAGATGTTCTCAGACGTTCGCGGGAAGGCGATCGTCAGCCCGTTCACCGGTTCGTTCAAGGCCGCATACGAGAAGTCGACCGGCACCGAGCAGGAGAAGCTCGACGCGGCTACAAAAGCGGTGCGCGAGGAGTTCGACAAGCTTCGCGACGCGACCATGTCGAACGAGGAGCTTCAGGACAGCTTCGCTGCGGCGATGGCGACCGACGCTTCGCAGGCTCAACTCTTCAACAACCAGCTTCAGACCGTGACCGCCGAGCTCCAATCCGCGCTGTATCCAGCGCTGAAGGACCTTTCCCCGTTGTTCCTCAGCGCGGCAACGTCGCTCGCCGACTTCATCACGCAGATCACGGGCAAGGATCCGCGAAAGCAGGCGCTCGACAAGAAGGCCGACGCGCTCAACTTCGGGACGGCAGCGACCGCTGGCAACGCGCTCGCGAGCGGGACCATCACCGATCAGCAACTCGCCGCCAACAAGGACGCCGAGAAAAAGCTCGAAGAGATCGCGGAGGCGAAGCGGCAGGCCGTTGCGAAGGCCGTCGATGCGCAGAACAGCGGACCCAACACGGCCGTGTCCGGCCTCCTGAAGGCGTTCAGCTACACGCCGGTCGGCGCTATCGCAGGAGGAGGCGAAGCCTCGTCCGATCTCGAGCGGAGCCGCCAACAGCGGATCTCCTCGGCGCAGGGCGAGGCCGCCGACGCCGCGAAGCACCTGAAGGACCTGAAAGATCAGAACAAGAAGCTGAGCGACGCCGTCCAGGGCGGGGCGCTCAAGGTGATCGTCGTCAGCGGCGACGTGAAGCCGAAGGCGCCGCCGCAAGAGACGCAGTGACTACTGACAGGTCCCGTACTCGGCCCTGATGTGCGGCCAAACCACGCACCGCTCACCGATCGCGCACTCGCCACGAACAGTCGAGCCGTAGGAAACGGTGCGGCCCTCCGGGTCGACGCCGCCCTCGCGCAGAACGTCGTCATTCGCGACGACCCCGCTCGGAGCGCCATGTCCGTCCACTTCGACACCGTACTACCCGCCGAGTTTGCCGGGATAAAGTTTCCCGTAGACCGCGTCGAGGTCGTGGGCGGGCTGCGCGATCACATCCACGAA
>Ga0209342_10001755_pt1 | contig 24010 bp, 24 predicted proteins | sample RifCSP16_2_FD_184023 | JGI IMG/M metagenome (GOLD analysis project Ga0209342, IMG submission 184023) | Soil microbial communities from Rifle, Colorado - Rifle CSP2_sed 16_2 (SPAdes) (version 2) | ecosystem: Environmental > Terrestrial > Deep subsurface > Rock core/Sediment | place: Rifle... | reverse complement strand
CACCGTCGAGGGCATCGACTGAGATCCAGGAATGGAAGGAGGAAACTCACATGTATGTCAGTCAGGTCATCTGGTGGGGTTTCGTCGCCTACTCGGTTCTGGTCGCGCTCTTCATGCTCTGGTTCGTGATGAAGGTCCGAGAGAAAGGAGGTTAGCCATGGACGTGAGAGAACGACGCTGGTTGTACGTGCTCATCGGGGTGTTCCTGGTCTTCAACGTCATCACCCTCTCACCGCTCGTGCCGTGGCAGCGCTGGCTCCTGTGGTCCAAACCGGCGCCGACCCAACGCGTCAATATCGGATTCGAGAACTACCAGATCACGCTTCCGACCGGGGGCATTGAGGCGAAGGTCGGCGAGCCGGTGGAGTTTGCGGCCACCTCCAACGATGTGACCTACGGCCTGGGTGTCTTTCGCGCAGACGGCACAATGGCCTTCCAGATGCAGGTGATCCCCGGCTACCAGAACACGCTTGGCTGGGAGTTCGACGCTCCGGGCCTGTACGACATACGCTCCACCGAGTACTCCGGTCCCGAACACCCGGGGATGTTCATCAAGCAAGCCATCCGCGTGATTCCTTAGAGGAGGCCTCCAATGACCAAGATTGGCTGGCTGGAAAAGTGGACGCTTCGTTATGCCGTGGCCGGCCTGGTGTGGTTGGCCATCAATGGCTTTGAGGGCGCTTTGATGCGGACTAGCCTGGTCGACCCCGTGGCCTTGCGAGGACTGGAAGCCGCCATGAACCTGCTCCGTCCGGTTGGCTTCCAGCCGACGTCCGCTCAGGTCTTCTACTCGATGATGACGGCCCACCCCATCTGCGGCATCTACGGTTTCGCCTACATGTCCGTGATGGGCGCGTTCTACTTCCTGGCGCCCCATTTGCTCAAGAAGGACATCCGATACCGACGTCTGATCCCGCTCAACTTCTGGTTGCAGATCGTGGGCGTCTTCACGGCCTGGGGCGCCGGGTTCTTCCTCCTCTTCAATTCCCTGTACACCCTGTACTGGCCCCTGCCTGTGTCGTTCGACCGGGTGCCGCTGGTCGGGAGCATCGTCTTCGCCATTGGGGCGGCCGTGATCATGGTCAATATCCTCCTTTTCTCCTTCAACATCTTCAGCACGGTCGTGAGCAAGAGCAACCCCGGCACCTATGGTTTCGGGGGCCTTCTGCGCTCAACGCTCGGCATCTCGCGCCTGCAGAGATGGTTAGGCAAGAAGGGAGACGGCAATCCCGAGCCTCGGCCCGACCCCGCCGAGTTGCCGGTATTCATCGTCTCCGTGACGCGCGGCTCGATCGACACCGTGATCAACGCCGTCGTCCTGCTCACCGCCGGCGGGCTGATTCTGGTCTACGGTCTGGCGACGCTGTTTAAGATGCCGCTCGACCCGCGTGCTGTCAGCCCGCTGCTCTACAAGAACTGGTTCTGGTGGGGCCTGGACATGGTCGCCGATGGGAATGTGCTGATCTACTCGGCGGGCATCTGGTACCTGCTGATCCCCCTGTTGGTGGGGCGGAACCTCTTCGGAGAATCGGTGGTGCGGACGGTGATCCTGATCGACCTGCTCGTCTCGCTGGGTGTGTGGAGCCACCACTTGCTCGCCGATCAGCCGCAGCCGGTGGTGATGCGCATTCTCTCGGGCCAGCTCATCACTTGGGGCGAGTTCTTCACCATGGGGCTGACCATCTTCGCTTCCATGATGACGATCTGGCTGGCACGTCCGGTCAAGCTTACGCCGCCCCTACGGTTTGTCCTTGGCTCGATCTTCGGGTTCTTGATCGGAGGCGCAGCAGGATTGGTCCAGGCTAACGTCGGACTGAACGTCGTACTTCACAACACCCAGTGGGTCATCTCGACCCATGCCCACACCATGCTCCTGACGGGCCTGAGCATGCTCATCTTTGCGGTGATCTACGCGTTGATCCCCATGCTGACCAAACTCGAGATCCGAAGCCGGTGGCTGGTGGATGTTCATCTGTGGGGGTGGCTCATCGGGTCACTGACCATGGCTTACTCGATGGGATGGGCGGGCGTACTCGGCATGTTGCGGCGAATGCTCTACCCCGTACCCAATCCATACCAGCCCGAGTCGGCGATCGCGCTGGCCGGCGCGCTGGTGCTCGCCGTCGGCTTCCTGGCGTTTCTGATCAACATCCTGATGACCCTGGGATGGAAGAACCTGGTCAGTCTGATCCTCCCGGAGAGGGAGGTCGCCTCTGCTCTGGAGGCCTCGTCCTGATCAGGGACTTTCGCCGAGGCGAGGCCTCGGAGGTCGGGTCGCCGCAGCCCGCCCCGGGCGTCGGACGAGGGAAAGGATAAGGCGCGTTCACCGTCCCGGCGCCGCCCCGGTTCCGCGTCTGGACGCGCAGGCGTGCAGGCCCGGGCTTCAACGGTTTGGACAACCGACACCGGCGGGCCCGCGACATCGAGTGGCAGGAAAGAGGCATGGGTGATTAGCGATACCCTCCTACGGAATCTTGCTGGGGCGTCCGACGTGCTCCGCCAAAGATTTCAAGACTACTGGTCCTTGGTCAAGAGCCTGCAGACAGGACTGCTTCTGGCCACCGGGGTGGCGGGTTTTTCCAGCGCCCGCTGCCCGGTGACCCATTGGGACTCCACCCTCAGCCTCGCCGGCAGCCTGCTGTTGGCGATCAGCGGGAGCACTGTGCTCAACATGGTCTACGACCGAGACATCGATGCCCTGATGCATAGGACTGCGCGCCGGGCTTTGCCATCCGGCAGGGTTGCGCCCGGCGAGGCACTGGCAATCGGTCTTGGCCTCAGCTTTCTTGGCGTCGGCTGGGCCCTAGCACTCGCTCCCTTGTATGGCGCGATTGTTTTCGCGGGTCTGTTCTTCGATGTGGTGATCTATACCATCAACCTGAAGCGCCGCACCGCGTACAGCATCATCATCGGAGGCCTGGCAGGAGGCATGCCGACTCTCGCCGGGCGATCCTTGGCGGCGGGGAGGATCGACACGGTCGGATTGTTGCTGGCCCTGGCGATCCTGCTATGGATCCCGACTCACATCATGACCTTCAGTCTTCGTCTGGACGAGGACTACCGCCGGGCCGGGATTCCTACCTTCCCCATTCAATACGGCGTGCGGGTGACCCAGCTGGTCATCGCAGCCTCGAGCCTGGCCGCGGCCGTTGCGATGGCCGCGGCAGCGGCGCTGATCGGATTGGAACGGCGCTATCTTCGTCTGCTGGGTGTCCTGAGCCTTGGCCTGCTCGGTCTGGCGGCCAGCAGCGTCTTCCGGCCGTCGGGCAAGACGAACTTCGGCCTGTTCAAGTACGCCTCTTTCTACATGCTGAGCTCGATGCTCCTGATCGTGGCCGAGGCTGTCTGACCAAACGAAAGACCTTCTGGGTCTTGTCCTCCCGCTTGTGACCGGAGGGACGACAGCCGCAACCGAAACCAGGGGCACCGCCAGCCAGGCGCCCTGAGGGGGCAGCGGCTTTGGTCCCAGCCCGGACGCTTTCGGGCTCGAGCCTCGGCCAGCTCATCGGGCTCCTGAGGACGTGCGCCGAGCGGTGCCACCTCGTAAGGGAGGAAGCCCGTCACCTCCCGGAGTTGAAGCGCAGGGGGCCGCCCAAGATCGAGCGTCCCGCTCCAGAGCATCGACTACGGCCTGGGTCCGGTGGTCCTCTCGAAATCAACGTCCCCCCTTCGGCTAGGACCTGATCAGCATCGTCTCAAGACAAGGCCAGGGAGAGCCCGTTCCTTCAGGCAGTATCTGGGCACAGCACTCCCCCGATGATGTTCTTCAGAGGCGGTCGATCTTCAGTCGGTGGATGCAGGTGACCAAGCTCTCGTCAGGTCGGCCTGCCCGCCCCCTGCTTCACTTCCAATTGAAAAGAAGCCACAACCGCTTTGACGAGTGTGAGACCTGCCTCGTCCGCACTTCCCCCGAAGGCAATCATCCCATCCTCATGTCCTCCCATCGCCAGGATCCGCTCTGCGTTGCCCGGGCGTTCGCGAGCCAGGCGCTGGACCTCCCGCGCCATCTCCGGCGTCCCGTAGGTGGCGGCTTCCGGCGTGATCGGGATCCCCAGACGCCGGGCTCCGCGCCAGATCTCCGGCGAATGCACATGCATCACGCACCGGACATCATCATCGGCTTCGTAGATCACGGCGTGAGTCATCGTCTCCGAAGACGGCCTTGTGGGACCTCTCGCTTCGACCCGGTTGTCTTCGACGTCCCAGCCTGTCACCGTGGCGAAGTGTTCCGGACCCACATCAGCCAGGTGACCAGTTTGAGAACCGCTGATGGCAAACCGCGGCTGGCCACTCTGCTGCTTCCCACCTTCGAGTCTCAGGCTGAGGTTGCCGAAGCCCAGACCGGCGTAGCGATCCGGATCTTGACCGAGCATTCCGACGAGGCGGAGAATCTTGCGCCAGGCGATGAGTTCAGGCAGTCCCGAGGCGGGCTCGGGAGGCCCGTCGATGAATGCCAGCTGGTATTGAATAACCCCTTCCCGTTCACTCACATGGGGCTCCATCTGCCCGCCGAATGAGACGGCGCCGATCACCATGGCCGAGTTTCGACTCTTCGCTCATACGGTCGAAGCGATGAAGGTCGTCTGCCAGAGGCCGAGGGGTTCGATCAGCAGCCAGGCCGTGGCGATTACCGAAATGGGAACGGTCACATTGTCAATATCGGTCATCGGAAGCGACTCGACCAGCGTCGCCACCAGGGATACCGCGGCGACGGCCATTATCGTCTCACCGGGAAGGAGCGATGGCGTGAATCTCCCGAGCTGACTGAAGAAAAACAGGGAGACGCCCCCCAGTATGAACCCGCCAAGGAACATAGCCAGTGAGCCGGCCCACGACTTGCGGGTCGACCACGGAAGCCTGGCAGAGCCCCACCGTCTTCCGATGATATCGGCCAATCCATCCCCGCCGCACATAATCATCAGCGCCAGGATGCCCACCGGGGAATCACGCCAGAACACAATAGTCGTCGCCACAAAGATGAGGCCGTAGTAGAGCGGGCCGCGCACGATTTCCCCAAGATCTCCAGTCCGACTCACTGGAATCTCTACTCCGGGATCCTGGACAATCCCCCTGGCCACGAACACCAGGTGCAGGGTGATCGCCAGGGGGACAGACGCCGCCAGCCAGCGCGAGGCCGCCACGGGAAGGTAGAGATTCCAGCACAAGACGAATAAGGGGCCGGTTCCGACGTGGACGAGCTTGCGGCTGAGATTCTGAGAGATCACTCCCCGAACGGCCAAAGCGTCCAAGGATCGCAGCCACACCAGCGCTACTAGAAAAGTGACACCAACCGCAAGGGTTTGATGCAGCCAGACCGGAAGGTGCATGGTCCCTCCGTCACTTGCTTGCCGTATTGGTTGCCCCCTGAGGAACCGTCAATATTTGCGCTATTCCGCTTTCCCGGCCTCGATCTCGTTCAGGATCTCCAGATCGCGGCCCAGATCTCTGAACCGGACGATCAGACTCAGTATGAGCACGCCCAGCGCCAGGAAGATCACTCCGAAACCAAGAAGCATGTAGCGCAGTGTGTCAGCGGGTGCTTGTGCGGTCAGCATTTGTGAAGTCTCCACTCGAGAAAGATCGGACGGTAGACGAAAGACGACCGACGACGAAATGACCCACAACCGAAAGCTCCATTCCCCTTGGTCGTCTGTGGTCCGTCGTCCATCGTCCGACTCACTGCGCCAGCAATCTCATCTTCATTCGCTCGACGTGATCGGTAAGCGATTGTAGTCTAACCCTGTGCCAAAGCAGCGTTAGATAAAGTACGGTAAATGTCAGCAGGCTGAACATGAAAGCCTGCAGCATCCTGGGCGTCATGTCGAAGGTGCCTTCGGCCGTCGGATCGCTGCTTCCTATCACCACGGGGTGGATGGTACGGAAGAGACGGATCGACAGAAAGGTCACCGGCACGCTTAGGAACCCAACAATGCCGTACACCGACCCGAAGCGGGCCCGGCGGTCGGGGTCTTCGATCCCCTGGCGAAGCATCACGTAGGCGATATAAATCAACTCCATGACTGTGGCCGTCACCAGGCGCGGATCCCAGGTCCACCAGGTGTTCCAGACCGGGCGGGCCCAGATCGAACCGGTCACGATGTTCACAAGCGTGAACACAATGCCGAGTTCGACCGAGGCCAGGGCGATGTTGTCCCATTTACGGTTGCCCCTGGCCAGGTAGATCCCCCCGCAAACAGCGGTGGTGAGAAAGGCCAAGGCACCGACCCATCCAGCGGAGACGTGAAAGTAAAAGACCCGCTGAACATCGCCCATGACCACCTCGCGCGGCGCGTAGAATAGCACAAGGTAACACGCCACAACGAACATCGCCCCCGTGATCCAGTTCAAGATTCTCAACAGCTTCGGCGCGGGCTCCATCTGCCTTCTCCTCTCCTCGACATCGGCTCCCTAGAAATATGACTAACCTACAGCACGGCGACCATCGCCGGATACTTCCCATATCCACTCGAGCGCCTTCTTCTCAAATGCGCGCTATTCCTCAACAACATAGTCGAACACCATGAACGCAACCGCTGTGAAAATCACGTCGAAGACGATAATCAGATTCAGCCAGGGCAAGATGTCGACCGCCTCCAGGCCCTGCAGATAGCCAGTGCTGGCTTTGACCGCCGCTACGAGAACCGGCAGGATGACCGGGAAGAGCAGGATCGGCAGCAGGACATCCCGCGTCCGAGCCTGTACGGCCATGGCCGACAGGAGCGTTCCAACGACCGTGTATCCGATCGATCCCAACAGGATCACGAGGAGAAGCCCCGGGTTGAACAGGTTCGTACTGTAAAGCACGCTGTAGACCGGCAAGACAATCGCTTCGACGATCATCATGGATGCCAGATTGCCCAGCATCTTGCCGAAATACAGTGCGCTGCGATCAACTGGCGCCAGCAACAATCCATCCAAACATCCACGATCCTTCTCGATCGCCATCGACCGATTCAGCCCGAGCGTCCCGGCAAAGGTGAAGGTCGCCCAAAGGACGCCTGAAGTGACCGTCTGGCGTGCTCGCACGTCGAGCTCGAGGGCGAAGTTGAAGATCAGGATCACCAGCAGCGCAAACACGAGCATCGCCCCGAGCAGTTCCCGGCTGCGCAGCTCCGCCGCCAAGTCCTTCCAGACCACGGCGCCGATGGCGCGCAAATAGCCCCGCAACCGACTCCCGAAGGAAAGATCTTGCACTGCCCCCAACGTTCCCGGAAGGGAGGCGGCCTCAGGCACGCGTCACTTCCCGATAGATCTCAGGCAGCTCGGAGGCAGCAATCTCGCCTCGTCGATACGATCCGGCGATCACACCCTTGCTGAGGATGTCGATCCGCTCTGCCAGGTCGGATGCCCGGGTCAGATCATGAGATGTCATCAAGACCGTGCGACCGCGCGCGGCGACCTGCTGCAGGACCTCGTCCAGCATCGCTGAGGCTTCCTGATCCAGGCCGGTATGCGGTTCATCGAAGAGGACGACCAGGGGATCGTGCAAAATCGCCCGGCCGATCGATAGCCGCTGCTGCATCCCGCGTGAGAACTCACGGACGAGATCGCGCCTTCTCGGCCAGAGGCCAACTGTTTTCAATACCTGTGCAATGCGTTGGTCCAGGCGGGGGACGCCGTACATCCGTCCATAGAACTTGAGGTTCTCTTCGGCACTCAGGTCGCCGTAGAGCAGAGGCTGGTGCGAGACCACCCCGAGGATCCTGCGGGCCTCGCCCGCCCGGGCCGGCAAGGGATGCCCGCCGACCTTCACCTCGCCGGCGGTCGGTCTGGAGAGAGAAGCCAGGATGCGGAGCAGCGTGGTTTTTCCGGCGCCATTCGGACCAAGCAGCGCCACGAACTCCCCTTCATCCAGACGTAGATCCAGTCCGCGCAGGATCGGCTTCAGGCCAAACACCTTCACCAATCCGTGGACTTCAATCATCTTGCCCCCGCCTTAGAGCCAGTGCTCTCTGCTTGAGCGCCTCCCGTCGGCGGCGGTACTCTCTTTCCCGGACCTCTCCGGCCTCGAACTCGTCATCCAGATCGGCGATCTGCTGCAGAATCGTGGACACCGGTTCCGCTTGGACCGGTTCCGCTTGCGCCTCATCTGCCGCCTCTGGGCGCCGCCACGGGCGGTACCACCACAACCCGATGGCAACCAACGTCAGGCCCAGCACACCCAAGCCGACGGCCAGATTGGAGGTCGACAGACCGGCGCCGGCCGTGCCGGGCGTGCTCGACCGACCCCGGAGTGAGAACTCGAGCGCCTCCCCCGGGAACAGCGGACCCAGGCTCATGTTCTGATAGGAAATCCCACCAAGATCTCGCGCGCCCAGATCTTGCCAGCCCGATCCGCCAAGCTCCGGCCCTCCGGCCGGGAGCAGCGCCACGACCGCCCCGACCGGGTATGCCATCTCCTGGGAGAAGTCCAAACTTCGATCATAGGAGAGATCGAAGTTGAAAATCACCTCACCCGTGCCCGATCCAGGCGTGAGGGGAGCAAGGACGACCACGCCGCTCTCCGTAAACTCAAGATCTTGGCTAAGTGCATCACCGGGCATGCCGAGGTTGTTGGAACCAGAAGGCAGGGGGAGCTGAATGACACCCTGACCTTCATCACCGGCAATGGTCTTATCCCCGTCATTCGACAGGACCCAGAGTTGCAGGACTCTGACAGTATCCCCTCCGGGGAAGTCGAAGATCAAGTGCAGCCGATCAACTCTCAGCTGGCTCGTGTCCGCGGTGATGTCATAAACGACCAGCGGCAGGCTGGCATCCGGCGTGCTCTGGCTCAGGTGGGCCGCGTCGGAGAAGTACACGGCACCCTTGTAAAGCAGCGTCACCCCGAAGATCCTGCCTTCGACGATCTCCAGCCCATCGAAAGCGAATGTGCCGTCCGGGCCGACCGGCGCGGTGGCATCCACGACCTGTGCGTCGGCATCGAAACCGAGAAGGTTCACCTCGAGATCCGCATCCAGAGCGGCTCCAGTTGTCCCGTTCGTGACTTGACCATGGATGCTTCCGACAGATGCGGGCATCACCGTCGCCGCTGCAGCGTCTTGTCCCGGCGCACTGGCACCCAAGGCCAGGGTCCGCACATAGGACGCCACAGCCCATCGCTGATCCTCCGACAAGCTGTTGGCGAAGCCGGGCATCGCATTACCAGTGCCATCGCTAGCCACATTGAACACATCTTCCAGCGAGTGGCTGGCCAGGAAGCCTGGATCATCCAGAGCCGGGCCTCTTGCCGTACCTTCACCGGAGGCGCCATGACAGCTGGCACAGGTGTCTGAATAGACTTGTCCACCTTGGGTCAGCGACGCCTCGGTTGTGCTGAGCGTTAGGGCAAAGGCGACGACGTCCCAACGTTGTAAATCGCTCAGGCTGGTGAAACCCGGCATGAAGCGATCAAACCGGCCTTGTGTGACAACCGAATACCAATCGGCCGGCTTGGCCGCTCGGGCGAATTCCTGGTCGCCTAGGCGGGAGGGTGGGTTCGGCAGGCTGCCAGCTTGTTCGCCGTCACCTTTTCCTTGGGGGCCATGACACGGAGAACAGCGGGTCTGGTAAATCTCCCTACCTGCATTCGGGTCGGGAGGCCTTTCAGGAGGGGAGATTTGCGAAAGTGCGGTCGGGGCGACCGCCAGCGGCGCGGCGGCTTGGGCTGTGGCCAAAGCCGGCGGTGGGGTGACATCACCGGCCAGCGAGCACCCGGCGAGCAGAACCGACGTCGTCAAGATGAAAGCAAGCGAGCGCCTCACGCCTTGACTTGCTCCGAGGCAAGAGTTGCGCCGCAGTGGGTACAGAACCGGTCGCCGGCGAGCACAGGCTGACCACATTGCCCGCAGAAACCATCGCCCGTGGGCGCGGCCCTGCGCCGTAAGCGCTCCACTTCTGCCTCGAGCTCGCGCTCCACTTCAGCCCCTGAGGGAGCGGATTCTCCCAGGCCCTCGCCGGGGCCGCCGTCGTTCCCCTCGAGCTCGGCCAACTCCTTCAGCAGTTGTGCCCCTCTTCCGACCAGAATCCCACGCTGGATCTGGAAGTCTTCCGGCGAGAGCTTGCCCATCGCCCAATCCATCTCGGCTTCGAGGACGGAGTCCAACACTTGATCACGTTCCGCCATTAACGAGGAAATGCGGCGCTCCTCGGGGCCGATTTCGGATGCATGCCCTTCGACCAAAGGGCGCGCAATGAAGGCGGCAGCGACGGCAAAGACGGCCAGGATGAGGAACAGCGAACCGAGGTCCATCTCATTCTTCCATGGAACTAGTCACGGAGGCCACGATCTGACCGAGCGACAAATAAGGCCCGATCTGCACCTGTGCCAATCGTCCATCCCGGCCAATGATGTAGGTCTCTGGAACCCCCCGGATTCGGAAGGCCTGCGAGATGCGCGTCCCCAGGTCGGGGCCGTTGGCGTAGGTGATGTCAAAGCGATCCAGGTAAGCCAGAGCCTCGCGCTCGGTGTCGACATAGTTCACACCCAGGAAAACCACGCCCTGGTCCTTCAATTGTTGGTGAGCCATCTCAAGTTCGGCGGCTTCTTGTTCACACGGGATGCACCATGATGCCCAGAAATTGACGACGACGACCTGACCACGCAGGTCGGCCATATTAACGGAGGCGCCGTCGAATGTCGTGAGCTGGAAGTCGGGGACACGTGCCCCCACACCGATGTTTCCTTGTTGGGTGCGGATCAAGCCAAGCCCGACTACCGCCAGCAGGCCAAACACCAAGACCCAGACAAGGATCACCCCCCAGCGTGTCGATTTCGGGGTCGGGACAGCTTCAAGCGCGCTTTCGTCGGTCACGGGTAGCCCCCTCACGATCTGCGGCGGAGCTCTTCTTCCAAACGAGCGACGTACGGATCAACCTTCGAGTCGCTTTCAGCGGGCGTCTGGGGCTCAGCCGGCCGGCCCCAACTGCGAAACGCTCGAAATAGGATGTACGCTCCGGCCAGGAAGGTTGCTGGTGGCAAGATATACACCAACCAGTTCAGACCTCGCGCCGGAGGGCTTGCAAGGACGCGCGCCCCGTACTGTTCGACGAAGTAATCTTTGATCTGGCTCTCGGACCAGCCCTCAGCCAGCTTCTCCCGGATGGTGGCCCGCCACTGCGCGCAGGCCTCAGTCGGGCAGACATCCAGAGGCACGTTCTCGCACACCGGACAGTACATCTGATGTGCGATGGCATTGACCTCGTCGTCCGACGGCGGCGGTGGTTGGGACGGGGCGGAGGCCATCAGGGTTAGCCCGATGAGCGCCGCTCCCACGATCGCGAACCACTTCGAAGGACTGTGCATCAACCGAGGTTTCCTCACACTCTGGCGATGGCGGGGCGCACGGCGGTCGATTGACGAAGGCTCTCGTACTCACGCGTCGGCCACGCGGCAAGCAGCGTTGCGGCGATGAAGATCAATCCGCCCATCCAGACGAAATTCACTCCCGGGTTATGGTAGATCTTGAAGGTCGTCCCTTGCTGGGCGATTGGTTCCCAGCCGACCAGCAGTACGTAGAAGTCATCCTCCAGGGTCGAACGGACTCCCGGGATGGTCATGGGCTGCTGTGAGGCGTAATAGAAGTCACGCCGCGGGTAGAGGCTGCCCATGTACTTGCCGTTGCGATAGACTTGCACTACGGCTCGGGCCACGTTTCGTCCGTCGGCCGTGTCGAATTGCGTCAGCGATTCATACGTCAGGGTGTATTGCCCCAGGCTCAGAGATTCCCCGCGAGCGAGCGTGCCCTGAGTCTCCGTCTGAAACATCTCGATCCCGATAATGCCAATCGCCATCAGAACCACACCCAGATGGATGATGTATCCACCGTAGCGGCGCCGGTTGCGAACCGCCAGGCGCCACAAGGCGAGCGGGAAGCTCTCCGCGTGACGCCGATGTCTCGCAAGCGCCCCGCGCCAGAACTCCACCAGGGTTACGATGATCACGAAACCGATCAGCCAGTAGCCGATCAGGGCGCCGATGAGCGTCACGCCCGAGAAGGAGTACAGAGCCACCGGGACAACCAGGGAGAGCGCCATCAGCTTCCAAAGGTTGCGCCCGAGACTCCGGCCCGAACTCGCACCGTAGGCCGAGAGGGGAGCCACCCCCATCAGCAACATGAGCCCGATCCACAGGGGGCCAGTGGCTCTCTCATAGAATGGCGGCCCGACGGTCACTTTCTGACCGGTGAAGAGCTCGGAAATCAACGGGAAAAGGACTCCCCAAAAGCAAACGATCAGGATGCCCATGAAGAGCAGATTGTTGAGCAGGAAAAGCGATTCGCGCGCAAAGATCGAATCGAGGTGATTCTCGCCTCTCAACTCGCCCCAGCGATTGATCAGCAACGAGACGGAAACCACGAATGTCAGGCCGATGAAACCGAAGAACATCGGTCCAATCGCCGATTGCGCAAATGCGTGCACCGAGGAGAGAACGCCGGAACGGGTCAGGAAGGTGCCGAAGATCACCAGCGAGTAGGTAAGAATGATAAGAAGCATGTTCCAATGTTTCAACATGCCCCGTTTTTCCTGGATCATGACCGAGTGCAGGAAGGCGGTCCCGGTGAGCCAGGGCATAAAGGCTGCGATCTCAACCGGGTCCCACCCCCAGTAGCCACCCCATCCCAGGACATCATAAGCCCAGCGCCCGCCGAGGATCAGCCCCAGCGAGAGGAAGAGCCAGGCCACCAAGGTCCAGCGCCGCGTGATCCGGATCCAGCGATCATCCGATCGACCGGCAGCGAGTGCGGCGATGCCAAAGGCGTAAGGAATCACAAACGAAACAAAGCCCAGGTAGAGCATCGGGGGGTGGATGACCATGCCGGGATGGCGCAGGAGCGGGTTCAACCCCTGACCATCCGTCGGGACAAGCGGAATGGTACCTTTGGGCTGGAACAGGGCCGAGACCTGCACGCCATCCAACGTTTGCCACAGGCGTTGGAAGGGGTTCTCGAAGAAGACCACCAGGCTGATGAAGAACGCCAGAGTCACCATCGTGACCACGATCACCCAGGGGAGGAGCTCTCGATCGCGATCCCAACGGCGCAAGCCGGCAGCGGTGGCGAAGGCTGACATGAGCCACGACCAGAACACGAGTGAACCTGCCTGACCGCCCCACAGAGCAGTCACCTTGAGGTAGGTCGGCATGGCATCGCTCGTGACGGAGGCTACGTACTTGACCTCATAGTGGCGGCCCACCAACAGCGCGATGATCGAGACGGCTGCCAGGGTCACCAGCGGCCAGGTGAGGAGCATCGCGTGGCGTGCGCTCTCAACGAACACCGGCTTTCGTTTCAGCGCGCCATAAGCGGCGGCGCCCGCCCCATACAGGGCAGCGACAAACGTCAGTACCAGCGAGAAATACCCCAAGTTGGCAAGCATTCAAACCGCCTCCTGGTGTGGATGCCAGGGCCAGACGACAAACGATGGACGATCGACTCGCGTCTGTCGTCCATCTTCCACCGACTGCCGGCGATCCATCGGCTTTCTGGGTCTCTTTAGCCGTCCTGGGCTTGGACCGGGATTGCCTCTTCGTAACGTGTCGGACACTTGAGCAGGAGTTCGTCGGCCTGGAACACACCATCTGCACCCAGTCGGCCAGTGACGATGGCCTGGGCTTCATCACGCAGGAGATCGGGCTTAGGTCCGATGTAGACGACCTTGAGGCGGGTGGCGGAAGGGTCGCTGACCGCTTTATGCAGGACCTCCGCCAGTCCTCCCTGCTGGTCGATCTCCTTTAGATCTGCCGGGACATTGGCGATGGCAAACTTCAGGGTGAGAGACTGTGCGTCGTATTCGATCGTACTGCCATCAACCGCACCGGAGATCTTCAGATCGCGTCCGGCGACAGCCTCCCCTTTGGCCATCAGTTCGTCGATTGTCAGGTAGTATTGGGCGGCAGCTTGCGTGGACGAGGCGATGAGGTAAACAATCGCCGCCACGATGAGAAGCGCACCGATGATGAATTTGGTGCGACCGGCTGATCTCGGCTCGCCCCTCAACAACGTTCTTTCACCCATCTATTCGCCTCCGCGGGCTCGCCGCGAGATACACCTTGACCGGATAAACTCCACCGATTCTATCATTATTCGGAATTCGCCTCGGTCGGATGAAAGTCACCTAATGACCGGACAAGTTGCGCCCCTGTCCGACACCAACTCAATACGTCTTCGGAATCGGCTCTCCTCCCGTCGTGAGATGCCATCGACTGGCCAGTGACCGAGTACCTCTAAGCAGACCGGAGATCACCCGCCGCAAGCGCAATGGACATATATTGACTCTCGCCCATGGGTCTGGGCGCCCCCTGGATTCTCCGGTGATGGGATTAATATACGATGAACCCATCCCTATGAGACGATGAGAGCAGCCTCTGGCTCTCCCACATGACGGAAACTCGCCCATCGAACCCGCACCCCCCGAACAGAACGCAAGCTCCCGAGACGTCCGATGCAGGCTGGGGCCGCCAGCGGCGCGGACTATCCTGCGATCGAGTACGAGCCATCTAGCACGGCTCAGGTTGTCGGATTCCTGGATCCTGTGCCAGAATGAATGAGAGTTTGACAGGCAGGCTTGGGGCGAGCTGCCCGACTGATCTTTGCCGTCCGACTCCTAGACGACTTTCTGCGGAGGTGACAGTAAAGGATGGCGATCGGCCATGGCCCGGCGGAAATAGATAACGACCTCGAGCGGCCTCGCACCCCCAACACCCCCTCCTCGCCGGCGCCCTCGCGCGCTGTCAGTCTGCGGGTAAAGGTGAGCCTGGTCACCATGCTGGTGATGGTCCTTAGTCTCGGACTCTCCACGGTCATCGAATACGTCCATCACCGTGAGCGGGCGCTGAGCAACATGTCGCTGATGGCCTCCCAAACGGGTCAGGTGATCGAGAGCGCCTTGCAAATAGACATGCTGCTCTCAGATTTCGAAAGGATCCAACACACCTTCGATGAGATTGCCAAGGACAATCGCATTCGGACCCTCTACCTGCTGGACACGACCGGCAGAGTGGTGTTCGCGCCCAATCAGGAAGGAGTCGGCCAGAAGCTTGACAACAACGATGCCAGCTGTCAGCCGTGCCATCATTTGCCGCCGGCCGAGCGACCTCCCGGTGTAGTCGTGACAGATGCCGAAGGAGTGACCGTTTTTCGGAGCATGCACCCCATCGAGAATCGGCCGCAGTGCATGGGGTGTCATCCCCCCAGTCAGCGTCTCAACGGACTTCTGCTTACCGACCTCTCCATCCAGCCCGTCGAGGCAGCTCTTGCGGCCGATTTGAGGGACAATTTAATCTGGTGGATCGGTACGACTCTCTTGGTTGTTCTTCTGGTCAACGTCGCCACCAACCAGATGGTGCTCAGTCGTCTCCACAATATGGCGCAAGCCCTGTCACACTTTGGCAGCGAGCAGACCCCGCTGCGCTTGTCTGAGAAGCCGAACGACGAAATCGGTCGCCTGAGCATGGCATTCAATGCCATGGTTGACCGTGTCGGGCGGCGCGAGAGTGAGAACCGGACACTGTGGCGGAGTCTCAAGAAGCGGGTACAGGAGCGAGGGGAGCTCTTAAGGCGGCTTATTACCGCACAGGAAGAGGAGAGGCGGCGTGTCGCGCGCGAGTTACATGACGAGCTGGGCCAGGAGCTGAGCGGCGCCGCGTTGAGTATTGAGAATGCCCGGCGGGCATTCGCCCGCGATTCACAGACCGCAATGGAACTCCTCGAACAGGCGCAGAAGACCATTACCGAAGCCACGGATCGGATGTATGAATTGATACTGGGTCTGCGCCCCTCGGTACTGGACGATCTGGGCCTGGTCGCCGCCCTGAGAACGCAGTGCCAACGCACGCTCGGGCCAGCCGGGATCGCCTTTGAACTGGATGCTGATGGCCTTTCGGACCGACTGCCGCTGGAGATTGAGACTGTCTTATTCAGGGTGTTTCAGGAGGCGTTAACCAACATCCAGCGACACTCGCGAGCGGAGAATGTGACGCTCAGGTTGTCCCGGGACCCCGACGCCGTGGAGGGGGAAATTCGCGATGACGGCGTGGGGTTCGATCCGATGCATTTCTCCATCGCCTCTGGGAATGAGCAAGGGCTTGGCCTGCTCGGAATGCGCGAACGGGTCGAGCAATGCCAGGGTAGTATTGAGATCGAGTCTGAACCTCACGCCGGTACCCGGATTCGCGTGCTCCTGCCGTTGGATAGTTACACTCATGCCCAAGAAGATCAAAGTCCTGATCGCTGACGACCACACCATATTCCGCTCCGGACTGAACCTGCTGCTCTCTTCCGAACCGGATCTGGAGGTGGTGGGCGAAGCAAATGACGGTGAGGCGGCGGTCGAGATGGCCTCGCGCCTGTCGCCTACGGTCGTCCTGATGGACATCGGCATGCCTGGCTTGAATGGCCTGGAGGCGACACACAAGATCAGGGCCGAACAGCCCGATGTCAATGTTCTTGTGCTCACCATGCACAGATCGGACGAGTATTTCTTCCAGATGCTGGAGGCGGGCGCCGCGGGTTATATCCTCAAAGCCGCCGAGACAGAAGAACTCATCAATGCCGTGCGGGCCGTTGCTCGGGGTGACGTCTACCTTTACCCGAGCATGGCCCGGCGCCTCGTCACCGAGTACCTGGGCCAGCCCTCGGGCCGCAAGGCCGGCGGGCCGATTCTGACCGAACGCGAAACCGAGATCCTCAAGCTCATCGCCGAAGGTTTTTCCAACAAAGAGATTTCTGAACGCCTTGTGATAAGCCCCAGCACGGTCCACTCCCATCGGGCCAACCTCATGCGGAAGCTCGAATTGGGCAGCCGCCACGAACTGGTTCAGTACGCTCGCCGTAAAGGCCTCATCGGCGGCCCCTAGGTTACCTCGACCGTCTTCTTCTCCCCTCGCCAACCTATACCCCTGAAAAATCGCCAAACGGATTGGCGAATTCTTCGGCCCCATTTGGCTTCCTCCACGATTCCTTTTTGTGAAGGACGACTCTAGTATGGTCTTGAGCCAGGAGGAGGGATGGCCACGCAACGGGTGTTCGTGATCTGGACCCACCCACTCTTTCGCGACACCGTTTGTTTGCTACTGAGCCACCCTCTGGTGGAGCTGGTCGGTACAACAAACGATCACTCTGCCGCTCGGGAGCAGATCCACCAGGCGCGGCCAAATGTTGTGATCATTGAGCAGATCGACGGCGAAGAGCTAGCCTCGGAGGAGACCGTAGCCATCCTACAGCAAGGATCCAAGGTCGTTCGACTCAGCTTGGCCGACAACGAGCTGCGGCTTTACCTCCGGGAACTCCGCACAGTCGAAAAGGTTGCCGACTTGGTCCGGCTGATCACGGACGATCCGGGGCTGGACCAATCAGCCGGGGTCGGCCCATGAGCAGCACGGGCGTTCGGCGGATCTCGTTGGGCCGTGCGATACCCCTGATCCTGGTGGGGGTCGCTGTCCTGGTCACCGCCGCCATCCTGCTCAACCGGCGCGTCGCCCAGGCAGCCCCAGACCAGCCGATCGCCTTCAACCATCGGACCCATGCCGATGCCGGCATCCAATGTCTGTTCTGCCATCCCAACGCCATGCGTTCTGATGTGGCGGGAATTCCCTCTGTCCAGCGCTGCGTCGGCTGCCACCAGACAATCGCCTCCAGTAGCGCCCGCATCAAGACTGTACTGAGTTACTGGGAACGGAGTGAGCCAATCCCCTGGGCACCGGTCACCCAGATGGCCGACTTCGTTTTCTTCAGCCATCAGCCCCATCTTTCTGCGGGGGTGAACTGCGAGACCTGCCACGGGGTCGTAGGCAAGATGTCCGTGGTCCGCCCTGTGGTCACTATGGACATGGGTTGGTGCCTGGACTGCCACCTGAAGCAGCCCGAGCCCAAGGTTGCTCGGCTGACCGATTGCCTGGCCTGCCATAAGTGAAGAAAAAGGATCCGATGACCCACACGGTTTCCCGCAGAAGTTTCCTGAAGATTGCCGCCGGCACCGGCGTGGCTGCCGGCTTGAACCCGACGGTTCGCCGGGTCGCTCTGGAGCCCTTTGTCCGCCCCCCTGAGGAGGAACTCCCGGGCAAGGCAACCTGGTACGCCAGCACTTGCCGGCAGTGCCCAGCGGGCTGCGGCATCATCGTGCGAGTGATCAACGGACGGGCGCGCAAGATCGAAGGCAACCCTGGCCACCCGCTCAATCGGGGCAAGCTGTGCGCCCGCGGTCAGGCCGGCCTGCAAGTTCTCTACAACCCGGATCGCCTTCAGAACGCAGTCCGACAGACCGGCGGTCGGGGCTCTCGTCATTTCGAGCCTCTTCAATGGGATGAAGTCCTGGACCAGCTTGCGTCGTCTTTGAGGGGCGTGGGAGGCGGTTCTGAAGTCGCCTTCTTGGGCGGGCTTATGCCTACACACCTATACCCGCTCGTCACTCGCTTCCTGGAGGCCCTCGGAAGCCCGGCGCCTGTTCTTTTCGATCTCCACTCGGCCATGGAAGGCAGGACGCAGTCCCATGACCTGACCCAGCGCTGGTTTGGCTCCATGGAGCTTCCCATCTACGACATCGGTCACGCCGAAGTGATCTTCTCTTTCGGGGCGAACTTCCTCGAGACCTGGCTCTCACCCGTGTCACAGAGCTACGACTACGGGACGATGCGCCAGGGACAATCAGGGGGGCGCGGCTTCTTGGTGCAGTTCGAACCGCGCTTGTCTGGGACGGGCGCCTCGGCCGACCAGTGGGTGCCGGTCCAGCCGGGCACGCAGGGCTTGATCGCGCTCGGCCTGGGAAGGATCATCGTCGAAGAGAACCTCGGGCGGGTAGGCAGCCATCGAGAGCACGCTCAACTTTACCGGGATGTGAACGTTGGGGCGGTGGCGGACGCCAGTGGCCTCCCCGTTGAGCGGCTCCAAAAGCTGGCCCGGATCTTCGCCGACGCCGACCGCTCGGTGGCCCTGCCCGGGGGCGGCCTGAGCAGCCACACCAACGCTTCCCAGTCGATGGACGCGGTGATGGCCTTGAACGTGATCATGCGCAGACTCGGTCGCGTGGGCGGTGTCTTCCTGCCTCAGCAAGTCCCTGCCGATGCTTTCTCCGCCCCCATCTCACCTTCTCCATTCCGGGATCTGGGGAAACTGGTTCAGAACATGCGGTCGGGCCGGGTGGGGGTGCTCATGATCTACGGCGCCAACCCGGTTTACGAACTACCACGCTGGAGTGGCTTCATTGATGCCCTGACCAACGTCCCGCTGGTTGTGTCCTTCTGCCCGTTCATAGACGAGACGGCGGTGCAGGCCGATTACGTCTTGCCCGATCATACCTACCTGGAGGGCTGGGGGTACCAAGTGTGTTCTCCAGGAGCCGACCGTCCGGTGGTGAGCAGTCAACAGCCTGCCGTGCGCCCTCTATATGACACGCGCTCGACGGCTGAGGTGCTCCTGAGCCTGGCCTCGCGCTTGGGGGGCGCCCTCGCCCAGGCTCTGCCATGGCCCGACGAACCGACCTACCTTGAAGAGGCGAGCGCCCAGTTGTTTGGGTCGAGCATTGGGGTCATCGATGCCCGGACGGAGGCGGGCTTCTGGAGCCAGTGGCGCCAGGTTGGAGGATGGTGGTCGGCCAAACCGATCATGCAGGAGCCCGAGTTGGCCGGATTGACTGAGGGTCCCTTGCAGGTGCCGAGTGCATCCTTTGCGGGCAAGCCCGACCAGTTCCCCTACTACTTGATGCCCTACGAGTCCATCGCACTTAGCGATGGGCGAGGCGCCAGCCAGCCGTGGCTGCAAGAGACGCCCGACCCGATGACCACGGCCAGCTGGAACACCTGGGTTGAGCTGAACCCGGAGACGGCCGCCCATCTCGGCGTGACCGACAACGACATCGTCCGAGTGGTTTCGCCCCAGGGAGCCTTGGAAGCCCCGGTGGTTGTCTATCCGGGGATCCGACCCGATGTAATCGCCATCCCCACCGGCCAGGGCCACCAGGACTACGGTCGTTTTGCCGCCGCGCGCGGCGCAAATGTGATGGATCTCATCTCCCCCGTCCCCGAGCAGGAAGTTTCCCTGCTGGCATGGGGCGCAACCCGTGTTCGAGTGGAGGCGGTCCATAAGGTGATGACCTTGGCCAGGCTGGAGAGTCTCGATGGAGAAGGCCGTGAAACCGTCCGCTAAAACCCAAAAGAACGCAAGCGAACGTCGCTGGGGGATGGTGATCGACCTGGATCGGTGCACCGGCTGTCAGGCGTGCGTCGTTGCCTGTCACGCTGAGAACAACGTCCCTGTCGTGGGTGAGCGGGAGGCGGCCTCCGGTCGCACCATGCACTGGATACGCATCGAGCGTTATTGGGAGGGCGAGTATCCCAATGTGAAGGCACGATTCATGCCGGTGTTGTGCCAGCAGTGCACCCAGGCTCCGTGTGAGCCTGTCTGCCCGGTATTCGCCACCTACCACACTGCCGAAGGGTTAAACGCCCAGATTTACAACCGCTGCATCGGAACGCGCTTCTGCGGGAGCGCATGTCCCTACAAAGTCCGCGTGTTCAACTGGTTCAGACCAGAGTTTCCGGAGCCGTTGGGCGAACAACTGAACCCGGATGTCTCCGAACGCTCACGGGGCATCATCGAAAAGTGCTCGTTCTGCATCCAAAGGCTCCGGCGGGCAGAACTCGACGCTTCCGCCAGCGGGAACCCGCTGGCGGATGGCGCCGTCCAGCCCGCATGTGTGCAGAGTTGCCCTTCCTCCGCCCTGATCTTCGGCGACATGAATGATCCAGAAAGCCATGTGAGCCGGCTTGCGCTCAGTCACCGCGCCTTCCGTCTACTGGATTTCCTGGGCACCGATCCGGCGGTCATCTACCTCAAGGGGGGCGAGACGAATGTCTGACCAGCCCGAACCGAGTGGCGGCAAACCTACCCCGCCGGAATCACTCGAACCCAGCGAGCAGGTGCGCGGCCGGCTGCTGCTCGACCAGCGGACGGATCGAGAGATCGATGAGGCTGTCTTGCGACCGATGTTCGAGACAGGCCCGCGGTTCTGGATCCTGGTGGGGATCCTGGGGGCTATCGTCGCCTGGGGGATCTATGCCTGGATCTATCAGATCTACTGGGGGATGGGCGTGGCCGGCATCAACCGGCCGGTCTATTGGGGGCTTTACATCGCCACCTTTGTCTTTTGGGTTGGGATCAGTCATGCCGGGACGATGATCTCGGCTGTGCTGCGTTTATTGAAGGCTGATTGGCGTCGGCCGATCACTCGCGGGGCGGAAGCGATGACTTCCTTCGCCTTGATGATGGCGGGCCTGTATCCGCTCATTCATTTGGGTCGTGTCTGGAAATTCTACTGGATGATCCCCTACCCCAACAACCGCTTCATGTGGCCAAACTTCCAATCTCCTCTGATGTGGGACATGGTAGCCATCTTCACCTATTTGATCGGATCCACGCTTTATCTTTACCTGGCGCTGATCCCCGACATGGCCATGGCCCGGGATCACACCGACGGTTGGCGCTACAAGCTTTATCGTGGGATGGCACTCGGCTGGCGCGGTACGCAGGGCGAATGGCACAAGCTTCACCGCGCCCTGAGCATCTTCTCAGTGGTCATCATCCCCGTCTTTCTGTCCGTTCACTCGATCGTTTCCTGGGACTTCGCCGTCACCATCCAGCCAAGGTGGCACAGCACCATCTTCGCGCCTTACTTCGTCATCGGCGCGGTTTACTCCGGACTGGCGGCGCTGGCTGCCATTCTGGTCATCGTACGTCGGACCATGCGCCTTCAGGAATTCCTCCGCAGCGAGCACTTCGACGCGCTGGGAAAGCTGGTGATGGTGGCCGGGATGGGCTGGATCTACTTCTGGTTCAGCGGCTTCATCGTCGAATGGTACGGAAACGACCCTGTCATTCGCGAGTTGATCCATGAGGAGATCTCCGGCGGCCTTGCCCCCTTTTTCTGGCTTCAGATGACCGCCAACGTGCTGCCGGTGCTCTTCCTCGCCTTCCGGCGGATACGCACCAACCCAGCGTTCTTGCTGGCTTTGGCGCTCTTGATCAATGTCGGGATGTACACCGAGCGGGCACTTATCGTATTCGGCAACTTGGAGCGCAACTACCTGCCCTTTAACTGGGGGACCTACCGGCCGACCTGGGTGGAAGTGAGCGTTATCGCCATGACTTTCGCCGGTTTCATCCTCCTGTATACGTTGTTTTCCCGGATCGTCCCTTATGTGCCAGTCTGGGAAATTAAGGAAGGACGGCTGCGCTACAGCTTGCGCCGCATCGGCCGCCTGCTGGTGCCAACGGCGGCGGAGATTGAGTAGGAGAGTTGGATGAGCGAAGCAGGCAGGTTGCTGGCGGTCTTCCGTGAGTCGACTGCCACCGCGGACGCCATCGATGCGTTGCACGAAACGGGAGTGCAGGACGATCAGATCGTGGTCATGACCGGCGTGCCCTATCCGGAGCGTGCGTTTGGGAGACACGTTGAGTGGCTTCGTCTGCCTCATATCGTGCTCGCCGGTGCGGCGGGTGGATTGATCTTTGGATTGTTTCTGGCGGTGATCACTCCCCATCTGTACCGTCTGGACATCGGCGGACATCCGACGGTGAGTTTCGCGCCGGCGGCCATCATAACCTTTGTCTTCACCATGATGGCCACCATCATCTCCACCTTTCTCGGTGTGCTATGGGAGATGAACTTCCCTGAGTTCGGGACCAAGTTCTACCACCGGCTGGTGACGGACGGATACCTGGCGGTCCTGGTCGAATTTGAGGCTCCGCTTGAGAACAGGGTCCGGCTGATTCTGGAGACCCACGGTGGAGAGCACATCGAGCGACCCGAGAGGCAGACTCTGTGAGCCCACGAACGTGGCGGGGCTTGGCCATCATCGCCCTGATCCTTTCGCCTTTCATTATTGGCTTGCTCTTCACATACCAGGTCATCCGCATTCCTTTCTCCACGGACATGACTCGGTCCCGAGCAGTGGGCTATCAGGAGGGACCAAGGATCCTGCCTCCGGAAGGTGCCGTGCCGCTCCAGGGTCAGGCCGTGATCCCGGAGGAATTCCCGAGCAATCCGGTCCCGGCCGATGACGTATCCCTCCAGAGGGGAAAGATTCTCTACAACATCCACTGCGAGCTTTGCCACGGTGACACAGGTCGCGGCAACGGCCCATTGGCGAAATACTTCAGTCGGACCCCCCAGAACCTGATCGGCCCGGAGGCGTCGGCGGAGTTCGATGGATCGGTCTACCTGTCGATGCTGCAAGGGTTTGGTGAGATGCCGTCTGTGGCCGAGAACCTCACCGTTCGGGAGCGTTGGGATGTGATCAACTACATCAGAACCTTGCCTTCCGGCGGGGAGTAGGAGACGATCAGTATGGCGAATCGAAGCTCAGGCCTAGTGTTCGGGGCGGGATTGGTTCTCACCCTTGGATTGGCAGCGTGCGCACCAGCCCCCAACCTGCCGCCCGGGCCAACACCCATTCCCACGCTGGTCCCCGTCGCCGACGAGGGCAGTGCCGTCGAGCCCACCGCCTTGCCTGTCTTCACGATCCTCAGCTATCCGGCTCGTCCTCCCTCGGCTGCTCAAGGACAGAGGATCTACGCCAGTGATTGCGCCCAGTGCCATGGTCCGGACGGCACGGGTGCGGTCCCAGCTGCGCGCAATTTCAAAGACTTAGACTATATGCGCGGCGAGACACCAGCCAGTTTCTACGGCACCGTAACGGAGGGCGGCGGGGAGATGCCGGCTTTCAGAGATCGGCTGACGTCTGACGAGCGCTGGGATGTGTCCTTCTATGTCTGGCGCCTCTCCACCACCGCTGAGACTCTGTCCCTGGGGGAGCAGATCTATGATGAGGACTGCGCCGCGTGTCACGGTGCGGACGGCTCCGGCGAGGTCCTCGGCTCGGCCGACTTTACCGACCTGCGTCAGATGGACGGCCTGGCTCCGCGCGATCTGTATCTGACCGTCACGCAGGGCCGGGGTTCCATGCCCTCCTGGCAGGCCCGCCTGCCGCAGGACGAGCGATGGGCCGTCATCGACTACCTGCGGACCTTCACCTACGATC
>Ga0209342_10001754_pt1 | contig 24026 bp, 17 predicted proteins | sample RifCSP16_2_FD_184023 | JGI IMG/M metagenome (GOLD analysis project Ga0209342, IMG submission 184023) | Soil microbial communities from Rifle, Colorado - Rifle CSP2_sed 16_2 (SPAdes) (version 2) | ecosystem: Environmental > Terrestrial > Deep subsurface > Rock core/Sediment | place: Rifle... | reverse complement strand
GGATGAGAGGAGCCGTGTAAGCAGCGGTAGCGCTTTTTCCGGCGAGTGTCGGCTCAACGCGTATACCACTTCGCGCACGAGTTGCCGATGCCGGAGGCGCTCCTGAGGCTCGACCGGGGGCGGGCCCATCGGGAGCCCCTCGCGCAGGATGCCGAGGCCGCCGTTCTCGAGAAACAGAAGAGCTCCGGTGACGGCGCGGCGGTACGGGGGGGACGAGAACCGCCCCATCCAGGGGAGGAGGAGCCGGCTCGCGGAAGAGCCGAGGCGAGCGAGAAAAACGGTGAGTGCCTCGGGCCTGGGGGCATGCACCCTCTCGACCCTCTCCATGAGTCTTTCGAAACGCTCGGGCTCGAGGAGCGACCGCGTGAGCTCCGAAGAAAGCCTCTGCGCCGAGGGGGCTCCCCGGAAGATCATGTTGGCGAGGCCTTCGATGTGCTCGTGCATCCCCAGGAGCTCGGCGACGTCGCCGTCCGCGATGAGACGGTCCGCAATCTCGACGATCTCCTCCAAGATCTCGCCTTGCTGGTCCTCGTCGTCCTCGAGGAGAACGAGCTCGAGCGCGAGCTCGGAGACGAGCTGGCGGAACGGCGCCCGCTCTTCCAACGCCAGCTCCTTCTGCATCGCCTCGATCTCCTCCGGCCCCAGGCGGCAGGCTTCGACCGGGACCGTGGACACCGGCTGCTTCAGATCGAGGCTCACCGCCTCCGCAGACGCGCCCCCGCCGCCGGCGTCCCGGGCCCCGCCGGTCGCGAGCTGGTCCGAAAGGCGCGGATAGGACTCGCTTCGCGCCAGCTCCTCGATCGCGAAGTAACGAATCGAATGGAAATCCTGTTCCCAGAGGAGCGTCACCAGATCGTCTTGATCGTTCGTGAGGATCGCGACGCGATTGAGACAGCGCAGGAAGGCCCGAAGCTCCTGGAGCTCGAGACCGGGGTTGAAGGAGAGCCGGCGGATGCCGTCGCGGTAGAGAAGAAACGCCAGGCTGTCCGTCCGATCGGGGCTCTCGAAAACGACCTCGTCCTCGCAGCGAAGCTGGGACTCCTGTACAACGAGATGAACTTCGCCCACTTCGGAAACGAACGCGCTCAGCCGTTCGTAAAGATCGAGCTCGAGCCGCTCGGCGACGGCGTTCTTCGAGTCGTAGAGTCGCTGGGCTTTCTGCGTTTTGACGAGAAGGCGGATCAGCTCCCGGACAAAACCGACCTTCCGGCTCTCGGCATCTAGCTCGGGCAGCTCGGCCTTTTCCGCAGACAACGAGGGGCTCCTATCGGCTCAGCGCATCCCGACACTTCGAGAAAGGGGTTTATGGAGTTATTTTACGGGGATTTCGGCCAAAGTTGGAGTGCTTCGTTTCCGGCGGATCCAGGAAATCGGCGGCCACAGAACGAGGACCGCCAGGGCCAAAAGGCTGACCGCGGCGCCCAGGCGGAGGGATGCCGGACGGTAGAGGAAAAGGACCCGGTGTTTTCCGGCTGGCACCCGGACCGCCCGAAAGGCGGCCTGCGCTCTCAGGATGGGCGTTTTCACGCCGTCGACCCACGCGGACCAGCCGGGGCGGTACGTGTCGGAAAAGACGAGGAACCCGTCTCGCGGCGAGTTCGACGCGATCTCGACCCGCTCCGACTCGTAACTCTCGATCGCGGCCGCGTCCTTCCTGAAGAATCCCGAAGCACCCTCGCCGGTCTCGGGATCGATCACTTGAATCCCCTGGTGAACGCTCCAGCACCCCAGGCTCTCGACTGTCTGGATCTCGCTCGGAACCGAAGACGGCACGATGAAGTAAGCGCGAGGGAGGGCATGAAGGTTGATGCCCATCCCATCGATCTCGAGAAAATCGGATTTGAGACCGATGGGGTTGAGGTCCACCTCGATGTCCTCGATGCGGATACCGGGATTTCCCTTGTCGACGAGGACCCGGAACTCGGAGAGCGAGGTCGGCTCCAGGAAATCGACGGAGAGCGGCTGGCCCCCGACCAGCGGGTGGGAGCTTCCTCCGATCTCGATGACGCCCGTCCCTCCGGAGCCGAGAGGGGTCCAGTAGAAGACGACCCTTGCACCTTCAATCGGCGGGGAGACCGAGAGCTTCGCCGGGGTGAGCTCCGGGGGCAGATCGAGGATCGGAAGAGGAGACGCGTAGCGGGCGCCGCACCATGGATAGGCTGAGGTCGCATCGGAGCGGGCGACGAGCTTCACGTTCAGGATCGAGAGCGCGTTCGCGCTCGTCTTCGCCCGGTCGAGGAGAGCCTGATATCGAGAGTCCACGAGGGCCGCGTGCCCGGAGGCTTGCTCCGTCCCGAAGAGCATGGAGTAGCTCTCGAGACTCGAAGGGGTGGCGTAGCGGCTCTTCGGCCCCTGTGCCTTCAAGAAACGATGGACGGGGCGCTCGTCCGCTCTCGCGAGCGTCGAGTAGGGATGCTGCGCTCGATCCTTGACGAACGCCGCCATGTCGATGGCGAGAAGAGCGACCATCGCCGGAAGCACGTAGCGATCCTTTTTGGCCTCCCTGGCCTGCCGGCGCCAGAGAAACAGGAGGAACAAGAGGAAGTGAAGCGCCAAAAGGAGCACCGCCCAGTGCGCCGCCACCACCACCCGCTCCACGTCCGGAGGATCGAGACTTCCGGCATTCGAGAGAAGGCGGGTGTGGACGAGCGCCGCCCAGAGCCAGAGCGCGAGGAGGGCGACGAACGCCCCCTGGGCCACGCTCCGGAGCCGCAGCCGGTCCTTGCGCGAGGCGCTCGCCATCGCCTCGATGCCGAGACCGGCGACGACCGAGCATCCCAGCCCCCAGGCCCCGAGGAGGCGATAGGGCACCCGAAAGCTTCCGAGGCCGGGAAGCGCAGCGTAGAAGAAGTCGTAGATGGGCGAGTCCTTCCCGAACGACAGGAGGAGGGCGGCGAGGGCCGCGGCGGCGAAAAAAATCCGGGCGCGCTCCTTCGAGAGGGCGACGCCGATGAACGCGAAGAGGAGAGTCCCGACGCCGGCGTAGACGTGGAGCGGTGCGGCGGGGTCCTGGCCGGGAAGCGGCACCTGACCGCGGGGAGCGAGGACCGCGGAAAGGAAGTACGGCGAGAATCCGAAAGACGTCGAGTACTCGTATCCGAGCTCGACCCGGCTCGACTCCGAGGCCAGGTCGTACGTCGGGAGGAGCTGCACGAAGGCGACGCCGACCCCGAGGAGGAGCGCGGGGAAGAAACGAACGAGGCTCGCGCGAAATCCACCTTCGAAGAGGGAGAAGGCGCAGGCGAGGAGGAGTCCGTAGTAAGCCACTTGCGGATGGCCCGCGAGGATCATCATCGCGACGGCGAGCGCGAGAAGAACCGAGCGGACGGAGCGTTTGCGCTCGAACAGGCGTCGGATGGCGAGAAGAACCCAGGGGATCCAGCTCGCGGTGAGGACGATCGCCTGATGCCCCGGAGTGGTGAAAAAACCGGTGAACATGAAGACCACCGCGCCCGCGAGGGCGCCTGGTGTTCCCGCGCCGAGAGAGCGCATCAAGAGCAGCATTCCCACCCCGGCGAAAGCCTGGTGCAAGAGCTGGTATGCCTCGAGCGCGACGTAGGAGACCCTGCCGTCCGAATGGAAGGGGAGCAGGAGGTAGGTCGGAGGATAAAAGATTCCGACCTGCGGGTTCGCGTGAAACGCCTCGCCCCCCAGGATGTGGGGATTCCAAAGAGGGAGCTCGAAGGTCTTCACCCTCGAGAGCGCGTAGCTTTTCCACACGTAGTGCTGGTTGAGGAAATCCCCTCGAAAGATCTGCCGGTCCTCGGGGTCGGGATGGAAGAGCTTCCAGTAGAGAAGGAACGGAAGGACGACGACGACGGCGAATGGCAGAGACTTCTTCAAAGCACTTGGGCGGTGAGCGCCAGGCGGGCGGCCGAGGGCATCATTCCGAGGGGCTTCTCGCGGGTTCCGACAGCACGCGCCCGACCTCGTCCATAGTGAAGCGAGGAAGCGGGAGCCGCTCCTTACCTCGCACCATGAGGACCCCGTGATCCTTCGAGACGACGCGGCCGATGACGAAGGCGTCGGTTCCTCTCTCGCCCATGACGGCGACGAGGCCCTCCGTTGCAGGCTCCGGCGCCGTCAATACCAGAGCCCCCGAGCCGATGGCTCCGAGAAGATCCATCTGGAACCTCTCGGCGATTTTGGTCGACTCCCAGAATCGAGGAATCTCGGATTCGATCACCACCATCCCCACGTTCGAGGCCTCGGCCACTTCCCAGAGGGCCCCCGCGATCCCGCCCTCGGTCACGTCGTGCATCGCGGTGACTCCCCCGGCTTCGACCGCGGCGACGCTCGCGGGAACCACCGAGAGTCCCGGGTCGGTGAGGAATCCCGCGGATTTCCTCTGAAACTCCTCGCCGAACGACTCCCGCACCTCGCGCGCGCGCTCCTGCGCGAGGATCGCCGTCGCCTCGATGGCGATGCCCTTGGTGACGAGCACCATGTCCCCCGGCTGCGCCCCCGCGGATGTGAGGAGCTTGTCTTTCTCGACTTCCCCCACCATCGCGCCGGCGACGATGGGTCGGTCGATACCGCCCGTCACCTCCGTGTGACCGCCGACGGCGAGACAGCCGAGCTCGCGGCAGGCGCTCGCGATGTCCGAAAGGATCTCGCGAACCATCTCCTCGGTGGCCTCGCCCGAAGGGAGGAGGATGGTCGAGAGGAAGTACTGCGGCTTTCCTCCCATGGCGGCGATGTCGTTCGCGTTCACCTGGACGGCGTACCAGCCGATGCGCTGGGGGAGGAAGGTTATGGGATCGGCGGCGAGGAGGAGATAGTGATCGCCGCGGTCGATAGCGGCCGCATCTTCGCCCACCGCGGGCCCGACTTTCACGCGGACGTCGTCGATGGCAAGCCGCGAAAGAAGCTCCCGCAGCAACTGCACCGGAAGCTTTCCGTCGGGCAGAAGGGTCATCCGGCCGAGACTAGAGTAAGGCTGAGGGCCGCGTCAAACCCAGGAGTCAGGTCTACAGCATGCAAGGAATCGCCCGACGGCGGAGCCCGGCGAAGCTTCACTCGCTTTTCGACCGGGTTTCTCTTCTGGCTCGCTGACGGCGCCATGCCGGTCACCGCCGCCAGGATCACCGCGAATAGCGCGGCATTCGCCGGAAGGTGCAGACCGAAGTCCGTGAAGCTATGAAGCGCGGCCGTGAGGGCGGCGGCGCAATAGCCCGCGTGGAGCTGGGAGAGGGAGGAGCCCGCCTCGAGGAGGTCGCGCCTCACGCTCCGCCCGCGCCGCGCAATCGAGAAAGCAAGCGCCGCGACGAGAGCGAGCCCGGGGAGGCCGAGCTCGATCCCTAGCTGCAGGTAGTCGTTATGGGCCCAGGAGTAGAAGCGCCTCCCGCCGAAGCTTCGATACATCGGATAGACGTACTGGAACGAGCTCGCGCCCGATCCTGTGAGCCAAAAGTCACTCAGCGCTCCGAGGCTGTCACGCCATACCGTGGTGCGTCCTGTCTCGCCGGAAAGCTCGTCGGGGATGAGCTCGAAACGCGTGACCACGGGGCCGATTCCGATCCAGAGGGCGGCGGCGAGAAGCCCGCCTGCGACGGCGAGAAACGTTCCCCGGGCGCGCCTCGTGAGATAGAGGAAGAAGGCGCTTCCGGCGGCCGCGAACGCGATTCCCGAGCGCGAGAGCGAGAACACGAGGCTGAGGCCGATGAGGGCGACCCCGAGCCCCAACATCGACGCCTTGGCTTTCGCTTCCTGCGCCTCGACGCGGTCCGCCTCCTTTCGCGGACCCTCGTGCCAGCGCATCTGAAGCCATCCGAGACCGACGAGGAGAAGCATCTCCTGAAAGAACGCGTAGTGATTGCGGTTTCCGAAGCTCCCGCTCGCCTGGAACGCCGTAGTCGCGCTGCTTCCTCCGAGGGCGCCAAGGGCGGTGAGCCACTGTACGAGGCCGTAGGCGCCCGAGGCGACTCCGACCAGCACGAGGCAGACGGAAAGGCGCCTCACGCCTCGCCGTGACGCCACGGTGTGATGGGCCACCACGAAGATAAGTACGAACGCGATCCAGAGGAGCAGGTCCTGAAACGTCAGGTAAGGAGTCACGCTCCAGGGTGAGAAGCCGAGCTCGCGGCCGAGGAGCGCTTCGGCTTCGCTCCGAAGGGCGAGGGCCTTTGGCGAGAAGAGGCCGAGAGCGGCCGGCGGCAGGGGAACGAGGGAGAGTGCCAACCAGAGCGTAGCGAGTACCAGCAGGATGCCGATACCGTTGTGGCGAAAGGGGTATCCCATCCAGTAGAACGGGTCCCGATAGGGAACGCTCGTGGACGTGCTCGAGGAGGGCTCGAGGATCTCGACTTCGGCGGTGCCTTTCCTTTGACTTCGGCGGATGGCGAGGAACCGCTGACGTTCCTCGCGCGAGGTCCGGAAGATGACGCTCACGAAAAGCCAGCCCCCGAGGACGAGCGCTCCCAGCTCGAGAAAGAGCGAAGCCCAGGGCTCGTAGCCGCCGACGCCCCAGGCGGTGACGGCGACGAGCGCGGCAACGGCGAACGGTGACCAGAACGGCAACTCTAGCGCCTCCCGGGGGCGAGCCTCGTGAGCTCCTCGAGCTGGCGGGTGGCGTCGGCGTTGGAGGGGTCGAACGCGAGCACTTCCTCGAGCTCGTGGTGCGCGTTCTCGAGATCGCCGAGAGCGCGATAGTTCCGGGCGAGGCCCAAATAGGCGGGGGCGAAGTAGGGCGACATAGCCACAGCTTCGCTGTAGAGACCCTGCGCCATCGCATGCTGGCGTCGCCTCTGATATTCGTCCCCGAGGAGGCAGAGGAGCTCGAGCGCGCTCTCCGCCGGAAGGCTCCTCTCCTCGAGGATCGTGAGAGTCTCACGAAGGAGCTGATAGGCTCGTTCCGAATCGCCGGACCCGAGGAGCTGGCGCGCGACGGCGACGGTGGCCCGAACGATCTCTTGACCCTCGCCGGCCGCGACCGCCTCCTCCCGCCATCTCGAGGCCGCTTCGAGTGCGAGCTCCGGCTCTTCCCACCTCTCGGCGAACTGGGCAATCCGTTGGCAGAGCTCGAGGGTCGAGGCCGTTGCCAGGAACTCCGTGAGAAGCCGCGCGCGGACGTCCCGATCCGCGGAAGCGCGGTTCACCGCCTCGAGCATGAGGGTTTTCGTGGACTCGGAGCGAGGGAGCCGATTCGCCCACTCGGCGACCGGGACCTGGAAGCGGAGCATGAGGTCCAGGGCCTGTCGCGTGAGATCCGGCTCGAGCGCGGTCGCAGACGTAACGCGATCGAGCGCCAGCCCCCGCGACTCGGGTCCGGCTTCGTTGCGAAAGGCGCGATAAGGGGCGGTCGCGCGGGGGGTAAGAAGCCACTCCGCATAGCTCAGATGGAGTCGGCCGTTCGAGGGAAACCGCGTGAGCGCGGCCTCGAAGCTCCGGCGGGTCAGCTCCGGACGCTCGAGCCGGTTGGCGTAAAACGCCGCCATGAGGAGAGGCGGTTGGTAGAAGGAGGGGGCTTCCTCGAGGGAGCGCTCGAGGTGGGGGACGAGACGATCCGTGTAATCGTTGGTCTCGATAGCCTCCCGCAGTATTCGAAGGTTCGCTTCGGGATGTCTGAAGCCTTCCGCGGGAGGATTCGCGCGGCCCTCGCGGGCGTTAACGTCTTCTCGGTAGGAGTGCCACGCGGCGCCGGTATAGAGTGCGCTCGCCGCCAGCAAGAGAAAGGTGAGCGCGAGCCGCATCGAGTACTCGATGGCGCACTAGCCGGGCGCTCGCATTAGAAAAAGCTCTCTCTCACCACGACCACGTCTCCCTCGCGGAGAACGACGTCGGGCTTCTTCCCCGAGAGTATGTCTCCGAGATTGACCTTGATCACCGTTTCGCTTCCGTCGTTCTCGCTGCGCTTGATCTGGATTCCCTTCTTCGAAGCGCGCTCGTTGAGTCCGCCGGCGAGGGCGACCGCTTTCAGGAGCGTCGCCCCGTCGCCCACCGGGAGCTTGTGCACTCCCGGCGAGTTCACCGCGCCGAGGACGGTGACGGCGATCGCTTGCTCGGGGGGAACGCTGATCACATCCCCGGGCCGCAACAGAACGTTCCACCGAGGATCGCCCTGGAGAAGAAGCTCGTTCAGCGGGACGGTGAGCCTGGCGCTGCGGCCATCTTCCGTTTGGCGGAAAACGTAGAGAGTGTTCCCGGCCTCGGGCCCTAGGCTTCCCGCTTCCGCGAGGAGCTGCAGGAGCCGCCTCTGTCCCGACAGCGGGTAAGAGGCCGGGGACGCCACCGCCCCGAGGAGCGAGACCTTCTGCGATTTGAACTCGGTGATGAAGATGCTCACTTGCGGGTTCTGTACGTATCGGTCTCGCAGCCGGTCCGCGATCTGAGCCGCTACTTTGTTCGGCGTCAAGCCCGAGACCTCGATGCTTCCCACGAGCGGGAGCTCGATCTTGCCGTTTCCCGAGACGCGCAGAGTCCGATTGAGCTGGTCCAGCTCGAACACCCGCACTTCGATAACGTCTTCCGGTCCGAGCTTGTAGTCGTCGTCGGTCGCCGTCGAAGCGTGAAAGAAGAAGCTGACGGGAACGTCGGCCGGCTCGATGGCGACCTTGGGCGGCACGAGAGGATCGTAGACCTCGGCCGGGGCGTCCGGCACGACGTCGCCGTCGTCGTTTCCGGCCGGCGCGGGCGAAGGGGCGCCCTCGGAAAAGATGACGTGAAGCTCGCTTGCCTGGGACTCGATGTGGTAGGCGACGTCACGCTTCAGCTCGAACACGATTCGCGCCAGAGGCCCCGTCAGGCTCGGATTCGTCGCGGGCGGGTACTCGTACATCAGGATCCGCTCGAGAAATGGATGGTTCTCCGGGTAGTAGTGACGCAGCGGATTCGAGACGCCGAGAACGTCGAGGACCAGGCGCTCGCCCGGATTCTGCTCTTCGACGACTCGGTGCTCCATCGGTCCATCCGCTTGAAGGATTGCGAGAAACCCGCTCTCCTGCGGAAGGAGCTTCAGCGCGAGAAGCTTCGTCGCGCGCGCCTGGCCGTCTACCGGACCCGAAACGAGCCCGAACAGGAATGGCCAGATGAAAATAGAAACCAGACGGTCCATTTTTCGACGCCGGGAGCAGCGGCTAAATTGATGTGAAACCAGTCTAACGGCGGGATTCATTCCTGTCAAAGACCGAGGATGCCTTTTCCGCCGAGAAGGCTTATGATCGGAAGCTAAAGTAGTTTCTCAACCCATGTGTGGCATCGCCGGAATATTCCGACCCCGGCGTCTCATCGGGGACGCCGAGCGAATGGCCCTCGCCCGTATGCTCGAAGCCGAGCGTCATCGAGGTCCGGACGGCGAGGGGAAGCACGAGGACCGCGGGATTCTTCTCGGACATCGGAGACTCGCGATCATCGACCTCTCGTCCTCCGGCACCCAGCCCATGCCCAACGAGACGGAGGACGTGTGGCTCACCCTGAATGGGGAGATCTACAACTTCGTCGAGCTCCGAAGCGAGCTAAAAGGCCTCGGGCATCGTTTTCGCTCCCAGACCGACGCCGAAGTGGTTCTCCACGGTTACGAAGCCTGGGGAATGGAGAGGCTTCTCTCGCGGCTTCGCGGCATGTTCGCTTTCGCGCTTTGGGACGCGCGCGAGCGGAAGCTCTTTCTCGCCCGCGACCGTTTCGGCATCAAGCCGCTCTACTGCGCCCGAAGCCAGGAATTCCTCGTCTTCGCCTCGGAGATCCTCGCGATCACGGCGAGTGGTCTCGTCGAAATCGAGCCTTCTGAGTCCTCCCTCTCGGCATTCCTCACGCTCGGATCGGTTCCCGCGCCCGAGACCGCCCTCGAAGGTGTCGTCTCGATCCCTGCCGCGCACTACCTCGAGATCTCGCGCGAGGGCGAGATGACCCGGCGCTACGGGGAACCCTCCAGCGGTGCTTCGAGCGAAGAGGCCATCCCCTCTCTTCTTCGCGACGCCGTCCGGTCGCATCTCGTGAGCGACGTTCCCCTCGGCGTCTTTCTCAGCGGAGGTATCGACTCCGCGAGCCTCGTCGCGATTGCGAGCCGCATCGTCGAGAAGCCGCTCAAGACGCTCTCGATCGTGCTCGACGACCCCGCCCTCGACGAGAGCTCCTACGCGCGCATCGCGGCCGAGACCTATCGCACCGATCACCAAGAAGTCGAGGTGCGCACCCAGGATTTTCTGGACGCCCTTCCCGACTTCTTCCGAGCGATGGACCAGCCCACGGTCGACGGCGTCAACTCTTATCTCATCTCCCGCGCCGCCCGGAAGGCCGGTCTCACCGTGGTCCTCACCGGCCTCGGCGGCGACGAGGTCTTTCTCGGATACCCGCACTTTCGACGAATCCGGTCACTCTCCCGATGGCTACCCTGGATTCCGCGGCCGCTACTCGGCCGATGGAGTCGATACCGGCCGAAGGTCGACTACCTGCGGAACCCGACGCCTTCGAACCTCTACCTCGCGTTCCGCGGGCTCTTCGCCCCTCGGGAGATCGAAGAGCTTCTCCCAGGCGCTACGCCCCCGTCGCTCGCCGTTGGAACCGACGACCCACTCGACGCCGCCGTCGAGCTCGAGTTCTCGCATTACCTCGGAAACCAGCTCCTCCGCGACACTGACGTGATGTCCATGGCCCACTCCATCGAGGCCCGGGTGCCGTTTCTCGACCACGTCCTTGTCGAAAGCGTGCGGAGCCTTCCTTACGAAACGAAGCTCCGGCGCGGCGTCAACAAACCGCTTCTTCTGAGCGCGCTCGAAACACCCCTTCCGCGGGAAATCTGGGACCGGCCCAAACGAGGCTTCACCCTTCCGTTCCATCGGTGGATGAAGGAGCACCGGCACGACCTCACCGAGCGCACCCTCGGCTCCGGCCTCTTCCAGCAACACGCGGTGCTCGAGCTGTGGCAAGGTTTCACCGAGGGTCGATCGCACTGGTCGCGCCCCTGGGCGCTCGTGGCCTATTCGGCGTGGCGAGAACGCGTTCTTGGTCTTCGGACCACGAGGGAGCCGATCGAGCTGACGGCAGCCCCCGCATGAGCCTCAAGAGCTTCGCGAAATCGAGTTTGCCCGCGGCGGTGAGCAAGCGGTGAAGGAATGAGAATCGTTCACGTCCTCGGTTGGTATTTCCCAGACAGCCTGGGCGGAACCGAAGTCTATGTCGCTGCGCTTGCAAAACATCTTCGCGACCATGGACATGAAGTCTTCGTCGCCGCACCCAACTCGGACTGCGACCGGGATTACGGTTACCGGCATGAGGGAGGTGAGGTTTTTCGATACTCGATTCCGAAACGTCCGACGCGACGCGAAGTTCAGGGTAGAGCCCCGACGCGTGGCGCTGACCGTTTCCACCGCTGGCTTGAGCGGAACAAACCCGACCTGGTTCATTGCCATTCGCTGGTTACCGGACTCGGCCTGGAGGAGCTCGAGAGAGCGCGAGCGCTCGGTGCCAGAGTGATCGTAACGTGCCACACGCCAAGCTTGGGATTCATTTGTCAGCGCGGGACGATGATGCGATGGGGGATGGATCTCTGTGATGGGTTGGCAGAGCCGGTGAAGTGTGCTTCATGTGCGCTTGTCGAAGGCGGCCTGCCGCAGACTGTCGCGAAAACGGTCGGAGGTATTCCCCAGAGCCTGTCCGAGCTCGGTGCTCTCATCCCCGGCCGACTGGGTACAGCCGTGGGAATGCGAGACCTCATCCGCCACAACACTCACCGCCAGCACAGACTCCTGGAAACTGTGGATGCATTTGTCGTTTTGACCCAGTGGGCATGGAACACCGTTGCAGCGAACCACGGCTCCGAGCGGAAGCTAGTTCTGAACCGTCTCGGCATCGACTTGAACGGCGTTCGTAAGAGAAACATCGAACGACCGATTGGGGTGCCGGTGCGACTTGGTTACGTTGGAAGGTTTCACGCCACGAAGGGCATCTTCGTACTCGCGGAGGCACTTTCGCAGTTGCCGCGCAATCTTCCCTTTTCGCTGGAGCTGCGAGGACCGACCCTCAGCAACGAAGATAGAGCGACCCAGCAGAAGCTTGAGGCGATGATGGGGAAGGATTCGCGCGTTCGATTCGCGCCCGCCGTCGAGCACAAGGACGTTGGTCGGGTTCTCGCGGAATACGATGTGCTGCTTTGTCCGTCCACATGGCTCGAAGGTGGCCCAACGGTCGCGATGGAAGCTCAAGCCGTCGGGACACCAGTGGTCGGGAGTCGTATCGGCGGGCTCGCCGAGATAGTTGAAGACCACGTCAACGGGCGTCTGGTTCCTGCCGGCAACGCGATCGCCCTCGCGGCGGCGATCGCTGAAGTTGCGGAGCACCCGGAGATGGTCGAGCAGTGGCGAGGCCGACTGCCGACGCCTCGGACGATGAATGACGTCGCGCTGGACTATTTGAACCTCTACGAAGCGTGTTTGCCGAATTGAGTTCTCCGCAATCTTTGATCAAGCACCTGGCTGCCTCGATTGGACTGCGAGTCACCAGGCGAGGACTTGCAAATCGCTTTCAGGCAATCGACGAGTGCCTGAATCGAATGAAAGAGTCCGGTTACGACCCGCGCGTCGTCATCGATGGTGGCGCAAATGTAGGGCAGTTTTACTCTCTCAGTAAGCGAGTCTTTTCCAGGGCACACTATCATCTAATCGAGCCTCAACCCGCCTGCGCAGAGAGACTTCTCCGGCTTGTCGCGAAGCGGCCTGCGGTGACAGAGTTCCACAAGGTTGGCATCACTGAGCCCGGGGTCGCTTCGCTTCGAATGACGGGTGGGGGAACCACCGGTGCCTTTGCCGCAAAAGATCATGAGCCCGCCGATTTCGAAGTCGCGGCGACTACGTTGGATTCGATATTCGCTGAACGAATCCACGCGGACGACCGACTTCTTCTCAAGCTCGATCTCGAATCGCACGAGTTGAAAGCGCTTCGCGGCGCACGATCGCTTCTCGAGGTCACAGAGGTTGTGCTTGTCGAGGTGGCGTTCTTCGATTTCGAGAACTGGGGTCGGCCCCTTTTCACCGAAGTATTGAACGTCATGAGCGGGGCCGGATTCGAGCTTTATGACTTTGCCACGCTAGCGGGGCGACCGCGAGATCAACGACTCCGGTTGGGGGACGTGTTCTTCGTTCGCCGAGGCACACTTCTTTGCGCAGACAACTCGTGGGCCTAGAGGAATTGAAGGGTGCGAATCGCTATCACTGTCGACCCTTACATCCCGATCCCGCCGGTCCATTACGGCGGCATCGAACGGGTGGTCGACTTTCTCGTGCGGGGCCTCGTCGAGCGCGGACACGAAGTCACGCTCTTCGCACACCCCGAGAGCCGAACGAGGGCGAGGCTCGTTCCCTATGGAGTGGCGCCACACAGGGGTCGAACGGAGCGGGCGATGGAGCTTTGGCAAGTGGGGTCAAAGCTCTGGACACTTCGAAACGAGCTCGACATGGTCCACAGCTTCGGAAGGCTTGCGGCGCTCCTTCCCATTTTGCCGCTGCGCTCGCTCCCGAAGCTCCAGAGCTACCAGAGAGAGATTCCGCGCGAAGGCGTTCGTCGAGCTCACCGTCTCGCCGGAGACTCCCTCGGCTTCACCGCCTGCTCGGCTTCGATGTACTCGGGGAAATCGCTTCCGGGACACTGGACGACGATCCCAAACGGCGTCGACGTCAACGCCTACACCTTCGTTCCGGAGGTTCCCCCGGATGCGCCTCTGGTTTTCCTTGGACGCATCGAGCGCATCAAGGGCGCCCATAACGCCATCGAAATCGCGAGAGCGAGCGGAAGGAGGCTCGTCATCGCCGGTAACGTCGTCCGTTCCGGTCCGGATGCGTCGTACTTCGACGACGAGATTGCCCCTGCCATTGACGGCGATCGCGTTCGCTATGTAGGACCAGTAGATGACGAACAAAAGAACGCTCTCCTTGGCGGCGCCGGGGCCGTTCTGATGCCTATCGAATGGGAAGAACCATTCGGGATCGTCATGGTCGAGGCAATGGCATGCGGCACTCCGGTAGTAGCCTTCGACCGGGGGAGTGCGCGAGAAATAGTTCGAGACGGCATCAATGGATTCACCACTAACGATCGTCGCACGGCGGTCGAGGCGGTCGAGAGGCTCGCGTCGTTGTCTCGTGCCGAGGTGCGCCGAGACGCGGAGGTCCGCTTCGGGTCGGACGCCATCGTCTCCTCTTACGAAAGGCTGTATCGGATAGCGGCGATGCCATGAAGCCGATATCCGACGGAGTTTGGTTCCACATAGGTGGCGGTGGCACAAATTGTCGTTGGCGCCTTTGATCCCGATGAAGGGGGAGCGTCGTTAGCTACACGGCGATGTCGACAAGCGTAGGGAGCGAGGTTGTTCGGATGGTGGAGACAATAGCGTGATTTGGAAGCATCGTCTGGGTAAGTGGCTCTTGCCCCGACTTCCGGTCACCCGCTTCGTCGTCGAGATCCTCCGCGCCGAAAGCCGTTCGTTCGTGCTAGCGGTGAAGAATCGACTGCTTCCTTGGCGTCGACGCAGAATCGGCAACATAGTGCGCAGTTCCGGTCTTCGTCTCAATATCGCCAGCGGTCCGCATGTTTTGCCTGATTTCGTGAATCTCGACGCTCACGCCACACACCCTCACATCGTGGAAATCGACTGTCGCCGCTCTCTACCCTTTCGTGACGCGAGCGTTGAGGGGATTCGTGTGGAGCATTTCGTAGAGCATCTCGAGCCGCGAGAGGAGCTCCCGTCCTTCATCGGTCACTGTCGGAGAGTGTTGGTTCGTGGCGGCGTACTTCGGATTATCGTCCCGGACGCGGAGCGGTACTTACAGGCGTATTGTCGCGGAGATCTTGGCGGGTTTCGTGAGCTCGGAGTGCCGATACCCTTCCCCGACGATCTGCCAACCCGCATGGATATCGTGAATCATACTTTCCATCAGTGGCACGAGCATCGATGGGGCTACGATTTCGAGACTTTGGCCCATCGATTGATGGAATCGGGGTTCGAGCGTGTGGAAAGAACGAGGTTTGCTCATTCCCTCGATCCGCTGTTAGCGACGGACCGGGAAGAGCATTCTCGCTACTCGTTGTACGTGGACGCGGTCAGGTAACGTGCGGCGTGCCTTAATGGTGAGTCCCCACTTCCCGCCCGATTCCTCTGCGGCGACCCATCGACTCAGGCTATTAGCACCGCACTTGTTGGAGTTCGGATGGAGGCCAACTATCGTTACGGTCGATCCGAGATATTACGAAGGACGTCTCGAGCCAGCGCTCCTCGCAACGGTTCCCGACAGTGTCCAGGTGGTCCGGGTGCGCGCATGGTCGGCCAGTTGGACTCGGCGGCTGCGTTTCGGAGATCTCGGACTTCGTGCCTACTCCGGGCTCTGGCGGACATGTCGCGAGCTCGTGCGGTGCGAGAGATTCCATTGCTTTTTCGTAACGATCTTCCCGTCCTATCCCGCCCTTCTCGGCCCAATGGTGAAGAGGGTGGGCCGTATGCCATTTGTCCTGGACTACCAGGATCCATGGGTAGGATCATGGGGGAGTTCCACGGGTCCCGGATGCGGCGGAAAGCCCGACCTAAAGAGCCGCTTGTCCCGCGCAGTCGCCGCCAGGCTCGAGCCGATCGCAGTGCGAGCCGCGGACGCGATCACCTCCGTCTCGGCCGGCACCTACGAAGCGCTGAGGGAAAGAATCCCCGAGGCGCGGTCGAAGCCTTGCGTTCCTCTGCCGATGGGCGGGGAGCCTTTGGACTTCGATCTCATTCGGTCTCGTCCTCCAGGCAACCCTGTTTTCGACTCACGCGACGGCAAGTTCCATCTGTCATACGTGGGCACGTTGTTGCCGAACGGAATCGAGACACTTCGCAGTCTCTTGAAAGCCCTGGCGTTGTTGAAGGTGCGGGAACCCTTGATGTTCTCGACTCTTCGGGTCCATTTTGTGGGAACGAGCAACCAGTCCGTAGGTCGGATGGCGGAGCGGGTCCTCCCAGAGGCCCGCGCTCTCGGTGTAGCAGAGGTTATCGATGAAATACCCGCTCGCATCGATTATTTCGATGCGCTGGACGTCCTCGTACGTTCCGATGCCGTTCTCCTTCTAGGGAGCAGCGAACGTCACTACACGGCCAGCAAGCTCTACCCTGCCATTCTCTCGCGACGCCCGTTGGTGGCTATGTATCACAACGAGAGCAGCGTCGTGGCGATTCTCGGTCGTGCCGCTCGTCCACCCTCCGTCCGACTGATCACCTACGATGACTCGAACCGCGCCGAAAGCCGCGTCGAAGCCGTTTATGCCGAACTGAAGTCCATGCTGGACGCGCCTATATACGATCCTGCCGACGTCAGGCAATCCGTACTCGAAGAGTACTCGGCTCGTTCGATGGCGGGAAGGTTGGCCAGCTTGTTCGACGATCTCTGCGCGACGCAATGAGCAGACGAATCAGACTCACCGTCGTATTGACGCATCCGATTCAGTATTATGATCCTTGGTTTCGGTTCATCGTCAAAGAGGCGCCGGAACTAGATCTCAATGTCGTTTACGCGTCCGAGCCGACACCGGAGCAACAGGGCGTGGGTTTCGGTCGAGCCTTCGTCTGGGACGTACCACTGAGAGAGGGATACCGGAACGTCGTTGTCCGCCCTTCCGCGACTCGCGGCCGGTTCGATAGCAGCGCCTTTTGGGGGCTTGACGCGCCCGAAGTTAATGAAGCCATCGACCGCTCCAAACCCGACGTCGTGCTGCTGAGCGGCTGGCACTCCATCTCTTTGGTCCGCGCGATGAGGTCCTGTCGGCGTCGCTCCGTCCCCATTCTCTATCGAGGCGACACGCAAATCGGAGGCCGAAGCGCCGGTCCGAAGCACTGGTTGTGGCGTCTGCGCACTCGATGGTTGCTCGGGCACTTCGATAGGTTCTTGAGTGTGGGCTCCCGAGCAAGGGAATACCTCAGAAGTTTCGGCATCCCTGAGGATTTGATATACGACTCGCCACACGCCGTCGACAACGACTTCTTCGCGAAGAGCTCCGCTCCGTTTCGGATTCCCGCCCCGAGGGCACGGGTGCGGCTCGAATGGGAACTTGGGGCAGAGGACTACGTCGTCCTCTTCGCGGGTAAACTCGAAGCCAAGAAGCGCCCGGCGGATCCCATACGGGCGCTTGCGATTGGGGGGCGGAAGGCGACTTTGCTCGTCGTGGGAAGGGGTGCTCTCGAGGAGAAATGCCGTCGCCTTTCCAGCGATCTTGGCATCGCCGTCCGGTGGATCGGCTTCCTCAATCAATCCGAGCTCGGGAAAGCCTACGCCGCGGCAGATTGCCTCGTACTGCCGAGCGATTGGGGCGAGTCGTGGGGGCTCGTGGTGAATGAAGCAATGGCTTCCGGCCTTCCGTGTGTAGTTAGCGATAGGGCGGGCTGTGCTCCCGATCTGATCGATGAAGGCAGAACGGGCTTCACGTATCCCGCAGGAGACGTTCGCGCGCTGAGCGAGGCTTTGGTTCGACTCTACGAGTATCAGCAACAAGAACGAATCCGGCCCGAGTATTGCCAGGAGAAAGTGCGCGGCTACTCTTACGGGGCGGCGACATCTGGACTTCTCTCCGCTTGCCGCTCGCTTCGTCCGTAAATTCCCAAAGTTGGCGTTATCATAGCTCTAGGCACCGCGGACAATGAAAGTGGACAATCAAGAACAGCCTGGCAGGCATATGAATCGCCGCACGCGATCACGGTCCCACGCATCGAGGGTGAGGTCGTCGTCGACCGTGGTCGGACCACTTCTCGTTGTGCTGACTCTAGCAGGGGGCTTTTCCTTCTATGCGCAGGACTGGATCGCCGGGGCGGGTATCCTCTGTCTTTGGGTCGTTTGGGCCCTTCTATACAAGAGAGGGTCGACCCCGGTCCTGGCCGTGGCCTTGACGTATCAATGGGTGCAGGTGACTTGTGGAATCTACTACTATGGTTTGACGGGACGAAGAGTCGAAGCAATGCTGGCATCAGACTATCGCTCGATGGTTCTGATGGGGCTGGGTTGCGTTTCCGCTCTGCTTCTTGGGCTGGTCATCGGTCAGAAGCTATGGCCCTCACATTGGAGCCGCCTCACCTCAGACGAGCGACCGTGGCTTAGCTGGCGCTTTCTTCTTACTGCATACATCGTTACGTTCCTGCTGAGCGGATTTCTCCAAGAAGCCGCGTGGTCCCTGCCCGTGCTGACTCAGGGAATACTCGCGTTCAATTTTGCAAGGCTGGCGTTTCTTTTCCTTTTGTTGAGGCGCGTGGTCTCGCCCAAGTTTCGTTGGGAGTGGTTTGCCGGCTTGGTGGGTGTCGAGACGGCCATGGGGTTTACCGGTTTCTTTGCGGACTTTCGGGAGCCGCTCGTTCTCGCGGCGCTGACACTGCTCGAGGTATTCGATCCGCGCTCGACGCGCCACTGGTTTCGAATGACCGGTCTAGCCACAACGATGCTCGTGGTCGGCGTTCTTTGGACCGGGATCAAGACTAGCTTCCGGCAGGATTTCAACACGGAGGAGCTGTCCACCCGCTCCGCGCGGCTCGAACGCGTAAGTTCCCTGTCGACCGAGTGGCTAACCAATGACATGGAGCAGTTTTTGACTGACATGGACAAGCTCGTCGAGCGACTATGGGCCATCTACTATCCCGCTCTCGCGGTCGCACGCGTACCTGATTATCTGCCCCACGAGAACGGAGCAATCCTCTGGGGCGCCCTGCGCCACATCGTCACTCCACGTCTTCTGTTCCCGGAAAAGCCGGCGTTACCATCGGACAGCGAGATGGTGAGGAAGTATTCGGGGGTCCTTGTAGCCAGCACCGATCAGAACACGACGATCGCTTTCGGCTACGCCGCTGAGTCGTATATCGATTTCGGCGTCCCTTTGATGTTTCTGCCCTCTGTCGCATACGGCATCTTCATGGGAGTGCTGTACCGAGCTCTTCAGAGTGCCTTTCGCGACTATGAGCTTATGGTCGCCCTCATAACGGTCGTCTTTTGGTTGACTCTTTATCCTTGGGAAAGATCCTGGGTCAAAACCCTTGGGCTCACAGGCACGCTGGTCATCTATCTCGGTGGCTTCGTGTTTCTCATGGATCGCTTCCTACTAAGAGAACGTGTGCTCTCTAGCGCTCAGAAGTACCTCAGGCCTCGGAGGGAGACTGCCCTCTCCAGGCGCTATTGAAGTCCAATCGGTCAGCGACGCGTCGTCCCCTGCGCGTTCTTCACGTGATCCCCTACTTTGCTCCGGCGTACCGCTATGGAGGCCCGCCGCGAAGTGTGTTGGGACTGTGCCAGGGGTTACAAGCATGGGGTGTGGAACTGGAGGTATTGACGACTTCCGCCAACGGCGAGGAAGTCTTGCCAAACTCTCTGACCCATAGCGGAACGTTCGAGGGAGTCTCAGTTCGCTACTTCCCCCTGTCGTTTCCGAAGCGTCTCTTCGGAACGACTGGGATGAGAGATGCGGTTCGTGAAACTTTGCCGAAGGTGGATCTGGTGCACCTTCATGGATTGTGGAATTACCCCGTTTGGATGGCGGCTCTCGAATCCATGCGTTTCGGAATTCCCTTCTTCATCTCCCCCCGGGGCATGCTCGACGCTGGTTCGCTGGCACACCATCGGTGGCGGAAGGAGTTATGTTACAAGGTCTGGGAGAGATGGTACCTGCAGAGAGCGACCCTGCTGCACGCCACCTCCGAACGTGAGGCTGTTTCGCTGGCGGAACTGGCGCTCGGTCCGGAGGTCGCTTGCGTGCCGAACGGCGTTTGGCTTCCGGGGAAGGCTCCCGGATTTGCGTTTCGGGAGAAACTTGGGCTGGACAAGGAGTCCCCGGTCGTGCTCTATCTGGGAAGACTCCATCCCTCTAAGCGGCTCGATCTTCTCGTCGAGTCGGTGGCCCTAGCGCGCCGACAGAACCCGACAATCCAAGTCATCATCGCCGGCGCGCGCGACGGCATGATCGTGGAGCCCCTCCTCGACCGTGCACGCGGTTGGTGCCACTGGATCGGCGAAGCGGATGATGCGGCGAAGTGGGCGGTACTTGCGGCGGCAAGAGTCCTTGTTATGTGCTCCGACTCTGAGAGTTTTGGAATGAGTGTGTTGGAGGCACTGGCTGCGGGGATCCCCGTCGTGGTGACCAAAACCTGTCCGTGGGAAATCGTCGAAAGGGTGCGCTGCGGCTTCTGGGTCGAACAGCGAGCCGACGAAATTTCGAAGGCGATTCTAGAGGTCGTGCAGCACCCCTCGGAGGCCCGTGCTATGGGTGAGCGGGGGCGTAAACTGGCTGAAGATCGTTATTCCTGGCGCGTCATCGGGCAAGAGATGGCACGCCACTACGAGAGGGCACTTGGGGTCGAGAAGTGATCGACGAGAGGAGGCGCACTCTTGTGGTGACGCCTGGCATCATGGGCGAGGACGGGATCTCCTGTTTGACAAGGCAGGTTGTCAGAGCGCTGGGGGAGATCAATGGAGATCTAGCTCCCGAGGTCTGGTCTTGGGCTGATGGCGAGCAGATTAGCGTACCTGAAGTCTCCGGGATTCCCCTTCGTACCGCGCGGGGAAAACGCCTTCGGCTTCTCCGGTGGGCGGCGAAAGCGGGCGTGGTCTCCCAAAAGGGACGACTCGTCGTCGTCCTTCATGCTCACTTGGCACCAGTCGCACTGCCGATGGTCGCACGTGGGGCGCGCCTCGTCCATTTCCTGGTCGGCGTCGAGGTCTGGAAGCCGCTTACGCTGCTGCAGCGGCGCGCTCTTCTTCGTGCCTCACGGCTCATCGGAATATCGCGGCATACCGTCGGGGAATTCAGGCGGGCCAATCCGGAATTTGCAGATACCGAGACGGTGGTATGTCATCCGGGCTTGCCCAGCGCAGCAGAAGAAGCGCGGCCCGCCGCCAAGACATGCGAGGCGGCCCTGATTGTTGGAAGAATGGCCATCTCCGAGCGCTATAAGGGGCACGATACCCTCCTCGAGGTCTGGAGCGACGTTCTCCGAGAAATACCTGGCGCTCGGCTCGTGGTCGCGGGTGATGGGGACGATCAGGCACGGCTTCAGGCCAAGGCGAGCTCTCTTGGCCTGGGACGGTCCATCGAGTTCAGGGGACACGTTTCCTCGGGTGCGCTCGATAGTCTTTACAAGCGTATGTGCTTCATGGTGATGCCAAGTAGAGGCGAAGGATTCGGGTTCGTTTTCTTGGAGGCTATGCGCCATGGTAAACCGGTCATAGCGGGTGTCGGAGCCGGAAGCGAGATCGTGGATAACGGTCGCACAGGCTTCGTCGTCGATCCCGGCGACCGAGCTGCACTAACCAGCGCAGTGGTTCGCCTCTTCCGAGATGAGGATCTACGGTTGGGCATGGGCGAGCGGGCGAGGGTCCGTTTCAACGAGAACTTCACGAGCGATCACTTTCGGGAGAGACTGAGGCCTGTGCTCCTGGACTCTTAGGACTTCACGAGCGTCGAGCTTCGTTCAGGGATCGGAAGGCAACGACGTTTCTTGCGAGGCGGCCGCCGAATGCCCACTGCGGGCGCGAGCCTGAGCTTGCCCCCTCATGAAAGCGTGAGCGCTTACGTCGGACACCATAGCTACCGCGCTAAACCTTGTTTCGGCGTAGGCGCGGCCATTTGAGGTTCGATACTGGTCGGTGCGAGAACTCGAGGTTACCTTTTCGGAACTCATGGGCCCGGCGTCGCGATTGTGGTCTGCTCTGATAAAGGCGGACACTCGATGAACCTGCAGGTGGACGACCCCGAATGCCCATTTTGCAAAACTTCGGCCGCCTCCGACTGGGGCGTCGCGAGCGGACACCCGATTTACGAATGTTCCGAATGCGGGGTTGTATTCTTCCAGCGCCCAATCGCGAAATCTGCCGACTACGACGACTATTACCCCTATCTTCGTCATTTCGACCGGGACCGTTTCGAATGGGAGCTGTCGATTCGAAGACCGAAATACCGAACGCAGTTGAGAGTGATTCGAAGACTGCATCGTAACGCGAAGACCTTACTGGATATAGGCGCGGGCCCCGGCTATCTTTGCCGAGTCGCTGGGGAAGAAGGCTGGGAAGCTGCGGGAGTGGAAACGTCACAACCCGCAATCGCGGCAGGAACGAAGCAGTTCGGCGTTCGTTATGTAACACTAGACCGTGTCGCTACTGCGAGCCAGGATGCGATTACCTGCCACCACGTGATCGAGCACATCGAAGATGGAGAACATTTCCTGCGCACATTACGTGCAAAGCTCCGCGACGAAGGCGTCCTCGTCGTTCAGGTGCCCCATCGCGAGCCGTTGAGCTTCTTAGCACGCAACAACGTCGATCGCGTGTTCGGAGCGAAGCGTGACAGACGGTGTCAGCTCTATTATCCTGAGCATATCAGTGGATTCACGGGTCAGTCTTTGGTAAAGGCCGTCAGTCGTTTTGGATTCGCACCGCTGCGAGTTCGCACGGCTTCCATGTGGAGTCCGTACCATGACCCTTTCTTCCTCAGAAACTACTTCTGCGGCGTCGACGGACGGCGGCTGCCATGGACCAATCTGCTGCGTCTAGCGTCGCATACGACGCGGTGCCTCGCAGACAGTGTCGGGACCATCTTCGGGAAAGGCGACTGGGTGGTGGCCCATTTTCGCGCGGTCCCATGAAGCCACCGATGAGACGGCCCGAATCGATCATCGCGGTATGGCAAATAGCGTCTCGTGTCTGGGCCTTTCTAATCCGCAACATAAGAGAGCGCTGGCGCCGGAAGAACGAGATTCCGGAGATCTGCCGTACCTGTCGGTACTATATGCATTGAAGCGTCGAATGGAAGCTCCTTTTAGTCGTAGATTCGAATTCGATTCCCGAACGACCATTGGACAAATTATCCGGCTGCCGTTCCGCCTGATTCCCCGTGAGGCAGTTGTGCCGGTTCTCACGGGCCCCATGGCCGGACTTCGGTGGGTGGTCGGCTCGGCTCCGCATGGCGCTTGGCTCGGAACGCTGGAACGCTCCAAGCTGACGCATTTCGTCCAAAGCCTCGAAGCACGCTCGATCGTGTGGGACTTGGGCGCCAACGTCGGCCTCTACGCCGTAGCCAGCGCCAGAGCCGTCGGATCGGAAGGGCATGTCTACGCCTTCGAGCCGTACGAGCGGAACCTGGGCTACCTGGAACGTCACCGGGACCTCAACCGCATTCAGAACTTGACCGTCGTGCCGCGCGCCGTTCACGACAGAGTCGGTACGGCTCGCATGGTCTGCGGTGAGTCCCCAAGCGAATTCCACATGAGCTCCGAGGGCAGCATCGAGGTGGAGGCCGTGACCCTCGATTCCTGGTACGAGCGGAGCGGGAGCCGAAGCCCTGATGTGCTCAAGATTGACGTTGAAGGGGCCGAGGACGCAGTGCTGCGAGGTGGCGCCAACGTTCTTACGCGATTCCGACCGGTTATCTACCTCTCCTTGCACGGCGAACGTCAGAGACAGGAATGCCGCGCGCTGCTGAGCGCGTGGGGATACGAGCTCACCTCTCTTGAGAAAGGTGTCGAGACGGAGAGAAGCTCGGAGTGGCTAGCGCGCCCATAGTTATGGATCACTGGTCCGTTAAGCCGGGGGATCGGGTCATGGATTCGAAACGCGCCAGAGCTTGTCGATAGTGAGCATCTCGATTACTTTCGCAGCCATTCTCCGAGGCGGAGGGGATACTCGACCCCGAACCACTTCGCCAGTTTCTCGAGACTAGCTTTGCCACCGCCCTCGGCTTATTGTCACCGGGCACGCTCGGATTGACTGTCGCCCTAAGAAGAAGTGCTCTTACCGCAGAAATCGAGTAGCGCCTTATACATCTGAATCGCTTCGAACGCGGGCGTGGTAAGCCGGACCCGCGGGCTTGCTGGTAGTTAGGGTGAAAGTTATTCTTATTTATCTCTATTTAGGTTCGCGAAAGTGGCCCGATGGGCGACAGTCTCACCCACGGGAGAACTGGCTATGGAAGAAAACAGCGAACTTTCACGTCGCCGCGGTCAAGAGCGGTTCGACCGCATCCCTTTTTGTCGCCCAGAATGCAGCGGTTGTCTATCGAAAAGCCTCGTCTCAACGACCCACGGATGAGTATGTCCTGCATCGGCACAGCTAGAAGAG
>Ga0209342_10001753_pt1 | contig 24036 bp, 25 predicted proteins | sample RifCSP16_2_FD_184023 | JGI IMG/M metagenome (GOLD analysis project Ga0209342, IMG submission 184023) | Soil microbial communities from Rifle, Colorado - Rifle CSP2_sed 16_2 (SPAdes) (version 2) | ecosystem: Environmental > Terrestrial > Deep subsurface > Rock core/Sediment | place: Rifle... | reverse complement strand
ATTTGCCAATTTATATTTATCATCTTAAACCTGCATTTATTGAAGAGATTAAAAAAGATATAGCATCCCTCAATATGTCCAATGTTATCTTGTTGGAGCAAGGGAATATATACCGATTTTAGATTAAACCCCCGGATCTAAAATCCAAATTTCAACCTGAATTATGCATTAACCACAGATGAACACAGGTAAACACTGATAAAACAAAAACTTATTATAATTCTTCTTTCATTTAAAAAGTGAAATATATCTTTCTTTTAATTCATTGAATAACCTGTGTTAATCTGTGTTTACCTGCCTGCCTGTGATGTGGCAGACAGGTGGTTTCACGCATTTTTTGGGTTCAAATCATGCCTCTTTATAATACCGATGCCATAGTCTTAAAAAGTATAAATCTTGGAGAGGCTGATAAGATTGTTACATTCTTTACTCACAGGTATGGGAAAATTCAAGGGGTGGCAAAAGGGGCAAGAAGGCTTAAAAGCAAATTTGGTGCATCCCTGGAACCTATTACCCATATAAATCTGATTTACTTTGGAAAGGAAAATACAAATCTCTACAAAATAAACTCCTGTGATATTTTAGAACCCTTTAGTAAATGCAAAGATGACCTTGATAAACTGAAAAGGGTTTTATTCCTGTGCGACCTTATAAATTCCACACTCCATGAACAGGATGTAAATTTAAAGGTCTTTGAGCTTTTATTAAAAACCCTCCATATATTTACGGAGATAGAAGGACTTGAAAGGCTTGATACAGCAATGGATATTTTTAGCCTGAGGTTTCTTTCTGCTGTAGGCTTTGCCCCGAAATTAACGCATTGTGTCTATTGCAATAAGAACCCTTCATATGATTACAGGGGTTCCAATGGAATAGGGTTTCATGTAGTAAAAGGCGGGATTGTCTGCGGGGATTGTCTCCCCGCTTCGGAGGATTCTATAAAAACAAATAGTGGCATTATAAATTTCATAAAGAAGTCCATCAGCATAAACCCGTCAAATCTTGACAGATTAATTCTCTCCAGAGAGATGGAAAGGGATTTACATAAAATAATCCGTCTATACATATATGCCCACATAGACAGAGAGATAAAATCATACGACTTTCTAAATTAAAACCTTTCTATACTTAATTTTCACTTTTTTTCAGAAGCGGAAGCAATATATTAAGTACATATGTGGCTCCACCAAGTATAGCGATAAGACCGCCAAAACCCATAATACCCATTCCTGCCAATTTGACAAAGTCATCCAATTTTTGTGCCTCCCCATAGGTCTTTCTCGGCACACCATGGGTTCCTGCCCAGAACATACCCAGTATGAATAGCATCTGCCCTATTCCATATAAATACGGCTGTATTCTGACCATCCTGGATTCTGAAGCCTTTCTCTTTAGTAATGGCAGGATATAGTAAGATAGCCCCATAAAAGAAAGCGTGACAGCTCCTATGACCCCGTGATAATGAGAGGGTATTTTAACATCAATACCCTTTATCATCATTGATAAAAATCCTCCTGTTGAAAATAAAATAATGGATAGAAGGAGGGCAGAAAATCCAGGTTCGTTCCACGGTAACCTTTTTAGTATCGTTGGTACATCTTTATTTTTTATGAAAATATTTGTCGCTATCAGAATAGAAATTGCAATTGCCCCTGCAGGAGGACCCAATCCAAACTGCATAAGACGGGTAAACCAATCCCTTAAATCTGCACTTAATATATCAAAGTGAATGTAAAGGAAAGGTGCAGGCAGTGTAAACCCAAAAGAGATTAATAAAAAAAGAATGATGGGGCGGTCAGGCATTGGTGACCTATGCAGGGTAATTTGAGTCAATATTAGCCAGGCGCATATCATTCCAAAGGTGTTAGAAAATTGCAGTATATGTCCCCCTCCCCAGAAGAGTCTCTCAAAATAATTACTGCTGTGTAATGTAGATGGTAATAAATAATAAGCAAGAGAAAAACAGGATAATGCAATCAGGACTGTTAACCCTGTCAATGCCATTATAAAAGGAACTGGTGAGAGAAAATATATTATCCCGTTTTTTAGGGTATTTTTCACAATTGACAGGAGGGTATTAATAACTGTAAGAAACATGCCTGTTGCAAACATAGTCAGTCCGGTATAGAAGGCAGGATGCGTTAGTACCGGGATATAATTTGCCAGCAGCGGTTCACCCACTGCCCTTAAACCGCTAATTATCAGGATAATGGTCCCTCCAGATGAAAGATAAAAACCGAGCCAGCCGAGTGGGACACTGAAGATTTCTCCTCTTAAGAAAACCGTACTTGCCAGTATCCATAGAACTCCTTCAAATGCTAAAAACCAGATTACAACAGATAAAACTACATGACTGACGAGTGCAGTATGAAGATAATCTTTAACAGGCATGAGATTCTGGACAAATGGTGTCCTTGACATTGCCAGCAAAAACGCAAATATGCCTGCAAAAATAAGGGTGGAGACTGCAAAGAATAACCATGCATAGATTAATTTAGCAGTCTGTCTGCCTATATTATCCGGGGTAAGTGATATCATTAAGAATAGTATTGCCCCCCTTTTTTATTTGAAGGGAGAATCCCGGCAAATTTTTAATAGAAATTCTTTTCGCTGGTTAAATCAGGAGGCAGAATAAGTATAACCAGATATGTAAAATCACATATTTGGTTCTATTTAGGTTGCACAGTGGCAGTATCGGGCTTCACCTTAGCCAACTTATGCATCTTCTTTTTCTTTTCTGCCCTCTTCTTTGCCTTTAACCTTACCTTATGCTGTACCCTTTTATGTTTACTTTTTGACCTTGGCATAAATCACCTCACAAATTTTAAAATAACATTTTGATTAATAAGGTGTCAAGTTTTTAAGGCTTTACATCCCCTGTTCATGCTCAGTAATTAGTGTAGTGCGTCATCTATATATGCCATTAATACAAGCTCAGGACCTCTCCCCTCCAGCCAGTCATGATGAGAGCCATCCATCCGAATCATCTCTCCTATGTATCCTTTCCTCTCACGCCACTTCCGATGAAGCCTACCTTTTCTAACCTTCTTCCAATCCCCTGATTCTATAAGCCAGTTCCTTAATGCCTCTTTGCTTATCTCTATCCGATTTATTTCTTCGAGCTTCTCAACCGCAAGCGTCGGTCCAAACCCTTTGTATCTCTCTTTATAAAGCCTTATGACCTTCTCTTTTACCTTCTTTGGTAATCTCCTGTTTGATGCTTTACCCCTCGATTTATGCCCTATACCCTCATCCCCTTCAACCCTTATACGCTTAACTATCCTCCTTACCTGCCGACTACTTATCTGGAGTATATCTCCTGCCTCAACCTGTTTTAGCCTCTTATCAAGCACTTTATGAATTACATGCAACCGCTTTATTTCCCTCTGACTTATCATGATAATGTCCTTTCTTGCCATACTGCCCTCCTTTAAATGTTAAATAGAACAATATTGCATCTCTAAATTTAGAGCCTGCCCCTGAAGGTTTTAATCGGGGGACATTTGTATTTTGCCTTGACATTTTTCACACTTTTTTCTTGACAATTTTTTTAAGGGTGGTATATTGACACCATACAGTGGGATGAAGTGGGATGAAGTGGGAAAAAAATATGTTTATTGGACAATCTATTCAAGCTCTTGATTCGAAAGGAAGACTTAGCATACCTTCAAAATTCAGGGAGATTCTCAACACAAAATATAGTGGAAAATTAATTCTTACATATCTTGACCCTTACATTGTTGCCTACCCTACAGAAGAGTGGGTAGGTATAGAAGGAAGACTTAAACAACTCCCGACAATCCAGAAAGATATAAGGGATTTCTTACGCATTATATACTCTAATGCATCAGAATGTTCCTTAGATAATCAGGGGAGAATACTTATTCCCCCAACATTGAGAGATTTTGCAGGACTCCAGAAAGATATTGCAATGCTCGGTATAATGAACAAAATTGAAATCTGGAGTAAAGATAAATGGAATGAGTTTAAGGATAATGTGAAAGATAAAGCAAAAACCCTACCAGAGAAACTTATGGAGATAGGTTTTTTGTGAATATATGCTTCATATCCCTGTTCTTTTGGATGAAGTAATAAATCAACTTCAATGTCAGCAAAATAGAATATATGTAGATGCAACACTCGGAGATGGAGGACATGCAGAGGAGATATTAAAAAAAAGTTCTCCTTCAGGTATTTTGATAGGCATAGATAGGGATGAAGATTCCATAAGATTTGCAGAAAAGAGATTGTATTCATATAGAGAAAGAGTATTCCTTTTTCGTGAAAATTTTAGAAATATAAAGAATGTCATTAATAAGATAGAAATTTATAATGTAGATGGCGTTCTTTTTGATTTAGGTGTTTCGACAAGGCAATTTATGACTGCTGAAAGGGGGTTCAGTTTTTCTCGTGATGCACCTCTTGATATGAGGATGGACAGAAGCGACAATATGGTAGCAGAAGAGATTATAAATAATACTTCAGAAGAACAGTTAAGGGATATAATATGGAAGTATGGAGAAGAAAGATGGGCAGGGAGAATAGCCCGTTCTATAATCAGGGAGAGAGAGAAAATGCCTATCAAAACTACATTTCAGTTGGTAAAAATAGTAGTTTCTGCCATACCTCCTGCTTACAGGTCTAAGAGGATACACCCTGCGACAAAAACATTTCAGTCTATTAGAATAGCGGTAAACAATGAAATAGAAATATTAAAAGATACAATAAGAGATGCAATAGATATTCTCAATCCAGGTGGGAGGATATGTGTTATCTCTTATCATTCTCTGGAGGACAGGATTGTAAAAAATCTATTCAGAGAACTGGAGAGAGGATGTATATGCCCTCCCTCATTGCCTATATGTGTATGTGGAAGGAAGGGCATTATAAAGATAGTAACCAAGAGGCATATTGCCCCTTCCGAAGATGAGATTAAAAAAAATCCGAGGGCAAGGAGTGCCAAATTGAGGGGAGCAGAGAAGATTTAAAATTGACGATTGACAAATGAAGATAGAGATAATGAGTTTATTTAATTCGTAAATTTTCAATCCTTATATGTATACATTTAACAGGGAAAGAAAGAGGATTAATCCTAAAGAATTTTTATCATATTCTATAAGTATATTTCTTTTTATCGTAGGGATTTTATTTTATATATGGCCCTATTTTAATATATTAAATATAAATTATAAATTTGAAAAATTACTTAAAGAAAGGGCGAAATTAATTCAAAATAATAATCTCCTTAAAATTGAGCTTGCGAGTTTAAAGTCTTTAGAAAGAGTAGAAGATGTGGCAAAATCCCAGTTGGGATTAGTATTTCCTGATGAGAAACAGGTGATTTTAGTTAAGATTGAATAGATTTATGCTTTCAGAAAATCTCGAAAAGAAAACTAAAATTAAAATTTATCTTGTATTGACACTATTTTTGATTTGTTTTGGTGCTATATGGAAAAGGCTCTATAATGTCCAGATCACTCAACATGAAAGGTTATTAAATCTTTCAAATAAACAATACTTCAAAGCATTTTATTCTACACCACAAAGGGGGGCAATATATGATAAGGAGGGAAGAGACCTGGCAATTAGTATTGAGGCCGATTCTATTTATGCAAATCCATTAGAGATAGAAAACCCTCTTAAAACAGCAGGCGCTATTTCATCTGTCCTTCAGCTTGATAAAATAAAATTGTATAGAGAGCTTGAACACGAGAAGGGATTTGTATGGATTAAGAGAAAAGTGACACCAGATGAGGCAGAGGCAGTGGAATCACTAAATCTTAAAGGTATAAGATTTCTAAAGGAAGGAAGAAGATTTTATCCAAAGAGAGGACTTGCTGCCAGAATGATTGGTTTTGTCGGTATGGATAATCATGGATTATCTGGGGTAGAGTATTTTGGTGACGATTATCTCAAAGGCAAATCAGAACGGATAGTTATAGAGAAGGATGCATTGGGAAGAGGTGTGAATTTTTCAAAGGAATATGGTGGTATCACGGAAAAGGGTTATGACCTGAGACTGACGATTGATGAGGTAATTCAATATATTGCCGAGAAAGAGCTTGCTGCACAGGTGACAAAGTATAAAGCAAAAGGAGGTACGGCAATAGTTATGGACCCTTTTACAGGCGAGATGCTGGCAATGGCTAACCAGCCACAATTCAACCCTAATAGCTTTGCCCAATATAGAGAGAAGGATTGGCGGAATCAGATTATAAGTGACAACTTTGAACCTGGGTCAATATTTAAGCTGATATTAAGTGCGGCTGTTCTTGAAGAAAAAATGGCGGGCAAGGATGATATTTTTTTCTGTGAAAATGGTGAATTGAAAATAGGAGAGATAGTTATTCATGAAGCAAAGGGTCATAAATACAACTGGCTTACATTAAAAGAAATTATAGGGAAGTCATCCAATATAGGTGCAGTAAAGCTTGCTCAGAATCTTGGTGCAAAAAGATTTTATGATTATATGCTTAAGTTTGGAATGGGTTCAAAGACAGGCATAAATTTACCAGGTGAATCAACAGGAAAGTTAAGAGATATAAAAGAGTGGTCCGGTATATCTTTAGCCTCCATATCGTTCGGGCAGGAGATTTCCGTTACCCATCTTCAGATAGTAACAGCGGTTTCTGCAATAGCTAATGGTGGACTTCTGATGAGACCTCGTATCGTAAAGTCAGTTGAGAAAGATGGAATGGTTTTAGAGGAATTCAAGCCTGAGGTGATTAGAAGGGTTGTCTCAGAAAAGACATGCAAAGAAATTACAGAAATTTTAGAATATGTTGTTATGTCTGGTACAGGGCAGAAGGCGGCAATCGAGGGATATACTGTTGCAGGCAAGACAAGCACTGCCCAGAAGGCAGATGAGGGGAAAAAGGGATATTCAGAAGATAAATATATGTCCTCCTTTGTAGGCTATGTTCCATCAAAAAAACCGAGGTTAGTTATTATGGTTGGTATTGATGAACCGGAAGGGGTTGCGTGGGGGGGGGAAGTAGCTGCACCAGTATTTAAAGAGATAGCAAGGCAATCACTCCGATATTTAAAGGTTCCATCAGAAAATGAGGGAATATATACAGTTAAAAATAGAGAGTTAAGAGCAAAGAATTATTTATGAAGATTAGAGAAATTTTAAATAGTGTAAATATAATAAATATAAAGGGCGATATGGATAGAGATGTCTCTTCTATACATTACGATTCAAGGAGATTAGGGTATGACTCTCTCTTTGTGGCAGTAAAAGGACTAAAGTCTGATGGACACAATTTTTTAGAGAAGGCAATAAAGAGTGGCGCAAAAGGAATTGTTTTGCAGGCTGAAAGATTTAAAGAACTTAATGGATTTAATGGTATAGATGCAACATATATAGGTGTTCATGATTCAAGAAAGACACTTGCCATTATCTCTGATACATTTTATGGGCATCCATCAAAAAATATGGCAGTTATAGGTATTACAGGAACAAATGGCAAGACCACAACATCCTATTTAATAGATTCGGTCCTGAAAAAAAATGATTTCGAAACAGGGATAGTGGGGACTATTAATTACAGATTTGATGGGGAGATTATCCCGGCCCTTCACACAACTCCCGAATCACTTGATCTTCAATGTCTTCTGAAAAAGATGGTTGACAGAGGGATTAAGTATTGTGTTATGGAGGTATCTTCCCATTCACTTGAACTGGATAGGGTATATGGGGTGAGATTTGAGACAGGTGTATTTACTAATCTTACACAGGACCATCTCGATTTTCATATAACCTTTGAGAAATATTTTGATGCCAAGGCAAAGCTGTTCAGAGAATATGGATTGAAAAAGGCTGTTATTAATATAGATGATATTTACGGAAAGAGATTACTAAGAGATATCGGGGCAGATAAAATATTAACATATGGGATAACAGAAAAAGCAGATGTAATTGCAAGGGATATAGTTATCTCAATGCAGGGATTAAAATTTAAAGTTGAGTCTCCAATTGGTGAGTTTGGCATAAGGTCTAAACTTATAGGAAGACACAATGTATACAACATCCTTGCGTCAATAGCTACAGCTATACTTGAGGAATTATCGGAAAAATGTATTGTAGAAGGAATATTGTCAACTAATGGTATTCCTGGAAGACTGGAAAAAATAGATGAAGGGCAGGATTTTACTGTATTGGTGGATTATGCACATACAGACGATGCATTAAAGAATGTCCTTAAATCAGCAAGGGAATTACCACATAACAAGCTTATTTTGGTATTTGGATGTGGAGGGGACAGGGATAAAGGGAAGCGTCCATTAATGGGCAGGGTAGGTATAGCATACAGTGATTTTGTAATTATAACCTCTGATAATCCACGAAGCGAGGAACCATTGGAGATAATAGAGGAGATTGAAAGAGGGGTAAAATTGATGGGGGCCAATGAAGAGAGATATATAAAAATACCTGATAGAAGAGAGGCAATAGAGTTATCTATAAGAAAGGCATCTAATGGCGATATAGTGGTGATTGCAGGAAAAGGCCATGAAGACTATCAGATAATTGGAGATAAAAAGAATCACTTTGATGATAGAGAGGTAGCGATAGAAGCAATAAGAAAAAATAAAAGAATAAAAGAGTCAAAAAATCGGAAAATCTTTAGTCTTTGATTATTTAATATCACATTTTTATATTTATGATTCAATTTACTATAGAAGAAATATTAAAGGCGACAAATGGGACATTATTAATGGGTTCTGGACCATTGGGTTATCCTTCAATATCAATTGATTCAAGAACGATTAGAAGTGGTGAACTCTTTATAGCAATTAAAGGTAAGAATTTTGATGGTCACAATTTTGTTGCACAGTCATTGATGAAAGGGGGAAGCGGTGCAATTGTATCAGATAGAGCTTTAATGGAAAAAACATTCTTTCGGGCTAACAAGGACAATAATCGTTATCACATAATTGCAGTAGATGATACCCTTAAGGCACTACATAATATTGCCAATTATTACAGAAGAAAATTTACTATTCCAGTTGTGGGCATAACAGGCAGCAATGGTAAAAGCACAACAAAGGAGATGGCAGCCTCTATAGCAGGCATTAGATTCAGAGTTTTGAAGAATGAGGGAAATCTGAACAACCAGATTGGTTTACCTATGACACTTTTAAGAATGGAAGAGGGCCATGATGTGGCAATAGTTGAGATGGGAATGAGTGAAAAGGGTGAAATCAGAAAACTTTGCCAGATAGCTGAACCATCTATAGGGGTGATTACAAATGTAGGGAAGGCACATATGGAACACCTTGGTTCAATAGAAGATATAAGAGATGCAAAAGGTGAATTGATAATGACAATAGAGGGAAAAGGTACTGTAATTTTAAACTCAGATGACCCGCTGGTTATAGGATTTAAAAATAAATTTAGGGGAAGGGTATTAACTTTTGGCATAAACTCCCCTTCGGATGTTAAAGCCTTAAATTTTAAGAGGAAGAAGGACCTTGGATATCAGTTTATTCTTAAAATTAGCGAAAAGGAGATAATGGTCAATCTATCCTATCCAGGTTATCACAATATATACAATGCCCTTTCTTCTGCTGCTATTGGAGTAAGTCTCGGTATGGATATTAATGACATAGGTAGAGGGATTGAATCCTTCAGACCTCTGCCTATGAGGATGGAACGATTTATGATAGATGGTGATATTACAATTATAAATGATGCCTATAATGCAAATCCATCGTCAATGGAGGCTGCTATAAAGACTTTTTCTGTTGCAGATTTTCCGGGGAAAAAATTTCTTATAGCCGGAGATATGCTCGAGCTGGGTGAGGTATCAGAAGAATCCCATAGATATATAGGAAGACTCGTGGCATCCGAATCCATTGATTATCTTATAACTTTTGGCAGGGAATCAAAGTTTATTTCTCAGGAGGCTATCTTAAGTGGTATGCCAAAAAATAAGGTATATAGCTGTGAGAATTTTGATGAGGTAGCATTTATACTCGACGATGAATTGAACTTGGGTGATTGTTTATTAATAAAAGGCTCGAGGGGAATGGGGATGGAAAAGTTAGTGGATAGAATTGTTAAATTAAGGAAGGCATCATAAAATCATGTTATATCATCTTTTCTTCCCTCTCCACGAGACATATGCGGTATTTAATGTCTTCAGGTATATTACATTCAGGACTGCTTATGCGATACTCACTGCCCTTATTCTGAGTTTTATATTTGGCCCATGGATTATAAAGAAACTTCAGGAGAAACAGATAGGTGAACGTATAAGAGATGATATTCCACGTTCTCATCTTTTAAAGGCAGGGACCCCCACGATGGGAGGGATAATGATTCTCTTTGCCCTTTTTGTTCCCACCCTCCTATGGGTAGACCTGACGAATAAGTATGTATGGTTATTAATATTTTCGACACTCGCCTTTGGTTTGATAGGTTTTGCTGATGATTATCTTAAATTGAAAAACAGGAAGGATGGATTGAAAGGGAAAGAGAAATTTGCAATGCAGGTAATCGTAGCACTGATTATCGTCCTTTTGCTGTATTTTGATAAAGAGTTTTCCCTTTTTTTTACAAAACTCGGTGTGCCATTTTTAAAATATGTAAAACCAGACCTCGATGGTCTATACATATTATTTGCAGTTCTTGTAATAGTAGGCACATCCAATGCGGTTAATCTTACCGATGGACTGGATGGGCTTGCAATAGGACCGATAATAATAGCAACTACATCATATATGGTGATTACCTATGTATCAGGACATTTTAACTTTGCCAATTATCTGAATATACAATATATAAAGGGGGCCGGGGAATTAACCATATTCTGTGGTGCTGCAGTGGGGGCGAGCCTTGGATTCCTTTGGTTTAACTCTTACCCCGCACAAGTATTTATGGGGAATGTTGGTTCCACTGCACTCGGTGGTATGCTCGGCACACTGGCAATTATAACAAAACATGAACTTATATTGCTGGTAATAGGAGGGATATTTGTTGCAGAGGCGCTCTCTGTGATACTTCAGGTGGCATCCTTCAAACTTACAGGAAAGAGAATATTTAAAATGGCTCCCCTTCATCACCATTTTGAAGAATCAGGGTGGGAGGAACCAAAAGTAATTGTAAGGTTTTGGATTGTTGCCATTATACTGGCGCTGCTCTCATTAAGCACATTGAAGCTGAGATGAAAGCCACAGACTTTCACTGACTAAATAAGACAATAGACTATAGACTTAAGATTGGAATAAAAAGTCTGTGTTAGTGCGTGGCAAAAAACTTAAAAGTTTATGGAAATCAGAAATAAAAATGTTCTGGTAGTTGGTCTTGCAAGGTCAGGTGTCTCTGCTGCTAATCTGCTGTGTAAATTAGGGGCAAAGGTAACTATAACCGATGAGAAAAGAGAAAGTGAATTATCTGAAAATATCAGAAAACTTACTAAAGGGATTTACCTTAAGTTGGGAGGTCATAATGGGGTAGATATAGCAAATGTTGATTTAGTGGTAATAAGCCCGGGTGTGCCATGGGACTCCCCGTTTTTAAACAGAATAAGAGAAAATGGTATAAGGATCATAAGTGAAGTGGAACTTGCATTTAAGTATATCAAAGCACCACTTATTGCCGTAACAGGAACAAATGGAAAGACCACAACAACCACCCTCATAGGGGAAATGCTTAAAAAAGATGACAGGAATGTTTTTGTAGGCGGGAATATCGGTAATCCAATGTGTGAAGAGGTTCTGAATGGAAGTAGCAGTGAACTTATCTTATCAGAGATAAGCACATTTCAAATGGAAGGGATAGAGACCTTTAAGCCACACATAAGCGTAATATTAAATATCACCCCTGACCACATGGACAGACATAAGAGTATGACCGAGTATATAGCATTAAAAAAGAGAGTTTTTATAAACCAGAATACAAGAGATTATACAGTTTTTAATATGGACGATAAAATTACTGCTGCATTATCCAATGAGGGAAAAGGGGAAAGGATATTTTTCAGCCGCATTAGAGAGGTGGATAACGGGGCATTTGTAAGAGGAAACAATATAATTTTTAGAAGGAATAGAAAAGAGGAGATAGTTAGTACCCTGAAGGATTTAAAAATTATAGGTGTCCATAATATAGAAAATACACTGGCATCTGTGGCTGTGGGTGGAATTTGTGATATACCTCCACGGTTAATGAGAGAGGTAATATCGGAGTTCAGCGGGATACCACACAGAATGGAATTTGTGAGGGAAATAGAAGGTATCAAATTTATAAATGATTCAAAAGGGACAAATGTGGGTGCCACGATTAAATCCATTGAGAGTTTTAATGAACCCATTATATTAATAGCAGGCGGGAAAGATAAGGGGAGCGATTATTTGCCCTTAAAGCCTCTGATTGAAGATAGGGTAAAATTTTTAATACTGATAGGTGAAGCAAAGAAAAAGATGGCATCAGTTATGAATGGATTCAGAAATATATTAAATGCGGAGAGTTTTGAGGAGGCTGTAAATGAGGCATTTGATAAGGCTGAAAAGGGAGACGTAGTGCTACTCTCTCCTGCCTGTGCCAGTTTTGATATGTTCAGAGACTATGAAGACAGGGGAGAGCAGTTTAGGAAAATAGTAGAAAGTCTATAAAGCTCATAAAGTAAAAACTAATTAGATATTTTAACCTTATAAACTTTACAAACTTTATAACTTAATAACTTGTTTACTTATGCCAAAGAAAAGGAGTTTTGACCCTATAATTCTTATATGTACTATTATCATGACCGTGATAGGTGTTGTTATGGTTTACAGTACCAGTGCAGTTATATCAATGGAAAAATTTAAAGACCCTCAGTTCTTTTTAAAGAGACATCTTTTGTGGTTGATACCTGGTTTTATCTCAATGATAGCTATGATGAGGATAGACTATAGAAAGATAATGAAATTTACATATCCATTATTATCGTTGTCATTTATTTTATTGATATTAGTTTTGATACCCTATTTTGGTAAAGAGGTGGGTGGTGCGAGGAGATGGATTGCTTTTGGAGTTTTTTCATTTCAACCTGTGGAGTTGCTGAAATTTACTATTGTTCTATTTCTGTCCTATTCGTTAGTAAAGAGGCAGGAACACATAAAGGATTTTGTCTATGGTTATCTCCCTAATTTGATTATACTGGCTGTATTTTTTATCCTCGTTCTTATACAGCCTGATCTGGGTAATGTTTTAGTTATGTTTTCCGTTGCCTTTATACTCATGTTTGTTTCTGGTGTAAAGTTTTCATTTTTATTATCGTCAATTTTAATGTTGATTCCTTTCCTTTATATGGCGGTATTTAATGTTGGGTATAGGAAGAAAAGGATTATGGCATTTCTTGACCCATGGAGCGACCCGCTGGGCAGTGGTTTCCAGACAATTCAATCCTTTATAGCACTGGGAAGGGGTGGATTTTTTGGACTTGGGTTAGGCGAGGGGAAACAGAAACTTTTCTATCTGCCAGAATCTCATACAGATTTTGTCTTCTCGGCATTGGGGGAAGAACTCGGTTTTATAGGTGTATCAGCAGTCATAATATTCTTTCTTGTATTGATATTGAGAGGAATAAGAGTATCTCTTAGGGCACCTGACCTGTTTGGGACATATCTGTCACTTGGAATTGTTCTTACTATTGGCATACAGGTGGTGATTAACATGGGGATGGTTACTGGACTTTTACCAACAAAGGGATTACCACTGCCATTTATGAGTGTAGGTGGCTCATCCCTTGTAATTTCAATGGCAAGCATTGGGGTGTTATTGAATATATCGGAACACACATGAAATTAGTCTAAGAGGCTAAAAGTCTAAAAGCAAGATAACTCTTAGACTCTTAAACTTTTAGACTAAAATTATATGAAGGTTATAATTGCTGGTGGCGGGACCGGCGGGCATCTCTTCCCCGGTATAGCACTGGCACACGAATTAAAAAGGCGGGATAGTTCGGTTGAGATACTGTTTATTGGAACAAAAATTGGTATTGAAAGCAGGGTTGTTCCTAAAGAGGGATTTAAAATTAAGTATATATATGCTGAAGGTTTTACAGGAAAGGGAGTATTCAAAAAGATTAAATCTATTTCAAAAACACCTGCAGGCACTTTTCAGTCAATGATGATTTTAAATAGTTTTAAACCTGATATCGTTATCGGGGTGGGAGGTTATGCTTTTGGGCCGGTTGGTATGGCTGCTCTTTTTTTAGCGAGGCTAAAGCCTCGCACTACAAAACTTGTTATACAGGAGCAAAATCTCTTTCCCGGGCTTACAAACAGGGTTCTCGGCAGGTTTGCAGATTTGATATTTACATCATTTGAGGGGAGCGAGAAATTCTTCATGGGGAGGAAAATCTATTTTACTGGGAATCCGGTAAGAAAGGAAATTGCAGATTTAAAATCCAGAATTGTCAATAATCAATCATCAATCGTCAATCGTCAATTCACTATTTTGGTCTTCGGTGGAAGTCAGGGGGCACACAGAATAAATCTGGCTATGATAGATAGCCTCAAATCTCTTACAAAGGTCAGGGATTCTCTCTTTATCATCCATCAGACAGGGGAAAAAGATTTTGAGTTTGTTAAAAAGGCTTATGAGGAGAATAAATTCAATGGTGAGGTAGTTCCATTCATCTATGACATGGCTGATGTATACAGAAGGGCAGACCTGCTTATATGTCGTTCAGGGGCAACCACACTATCAGAGATTACCGCATGTGGAAAGGCAGCTATATTGATTCCATTTCCGTTTGCTGTAAACAACCATCAGGAGATGAATGCCCTTGCCTTAAAAGAACATAATGCAGCAGAGATGATATTGGAAAAAGAACTTCATGGTGAATTATTGGCAGATATGATTTTATCTCTTATGCAGGATAAGGAGAGATTGGCAAATTTAGAGAGGGGGAGCAGGAAGATGGGAAAACCTGAAGCTGCATCGGAGATAGTGGAGCAATGCTATAAAATAATTTAGATATATGTTCAGAAAGACAAGACACATACATTTTGTTGGTATAGGTGGGGCTGGGATGAGTGGCATAGCTGAAGTGGTTCTGAATCTCGGATACAGGGTAAGTGGTTCTGATATTTCTCAATCTGAGACAGTAAGACACCTCATGAATCTTGGTGCCAATATATTTATAGGGCATAAACCTTCCAATATTAATGGGGCTGAAGTAGTTGTGATTTCATCAGCAGTATCTGCTGATAATGAGGAAATATTGGCGGCAAAAGAGAAACGAATACCTGTAATACCGAGGGCTGAAATGCTGGCTGAACTTATGAGATTAAAATATAGTGTAGCAGTGGCAGGTGCCCATGGTAAAACCACTACTACTTCCATGATAGCCTCCGTTCTCTTCTCAGGAGGTCTCGACCCTACTGTGGTTATAGGCGGGAGGGTCAACAGTATGGGTAGTGGTGCAAAATTAGGGCAGGGAGATTTTCTTGTAGCGGAGGCAGACGAGAGCGATGGCTCCTTTTTAAAACTTACACCTACAATTGCAGTGGTTACAACAATAGATGCAGAACACCTTGACTATTATGGTGATATATCAGAAGTTAAAAGGGCATTTTTAAGATTTATTAATAAAGTTCCGTTTTATGGTTCCTCTATCTTATGTCTGGATCAGGAGCATATACAGTCAATTATTCCACAGGTAGAAAAGAAATTTATTACCTATGGTCTTACAGGACAGGCAGAATATACAGCGAGGGATATAACATTTTTAGACAGGATAGCAAAATTTACTGCCTTCAAGGGCCAGAGACGATTGGGTGAAATAAAATTAAATCTTCCGGGAATACATAATGTGCAGAATTCCCTTTCAGCTATAGCGGTTGGTATCGAACTGGAGATGAATTTTGAATCTATAAAAAGGGGGTTGGAAGAATTCAGTGGTGTTCAGAGGAGATTTCAGATAAAGGGTGAGGTGGATGGAATAATGGTGGTAGATGATTATGGTCATCATCCAGCAGAGATAAAGGCAACTTTGAGGGCTGCAAAGGAAGGGTGGAAAAACAAGAGAGTCATAACAGTATTTCAGCCGCATCGCTATACAAGGACGAGGGACATGCTCAAGGAATTTTATACCGCCTTTTATGATTCAGATTCCCTTATCATTACAGGTATATATCCGGCTGGCGAAAAACCCATTGACGGGATAAACGGGCATCTTGTTTATGAGGGAGTTAAAGGGCATGGACACAGAGAAGTAGTTTTTATAGAAAACAAGGAGGAGATTGTAGAATACATAGCAAAAAAGGCAGGACAGGGAGATATGGTAATTACCCTCGGGGCAGGGGATATATGGAAGGTAGGGGAGGAGTTCCTTAAAATGAAGAATGAAGAATAATGAGACCGCAATAAAAAGTTTTTACGGTATCCTTAATAGTGAAAATTGAAGAATTAAGAATTATTTTTGAGGAAATAGGAGGTAAAAAGAGATTTGATGAGCCGATGCGAAATTATACATCCTTTCGTATCGGGGGAACTGCTGATTTATTGATATTCCCGGAGAATGCAGAAGATTTAAAAAAGATTCTTTATCTTTGCAGGAGGGGGGGAATCCCCGTCTTTATTCTTGGTTTTGGAACAAATCTCCTCGTCAGAGATGGAGGTATAAGGGGAGTAGTTATAAATCTTAATAAAGGTTTTAGAGATATGAGACTTGATGAAAAAATACACCAAACTCCGAACTCCAAACGCCGAACTGTTATAGCAGGGGGAGGGGCAGGGCTACAGAAGCTGGTTGGCTTTGCATTAAAAAATAAATTATCAGGGATGGAATTTGCAGCAGGAATACCGGGTTCTGTAGGTGGCGCATTGATAATGAATGCAGGGACAAAAGATGGTGAGATAAAGGATGTTGTTCAAGGGGTAAAAATTATAACAGCAGATGGAGAGACAAAGACCATTCAAAAGAAAGATATTGGGTTTTCATACAGGCATTCAGAATTTCCTGCTAATTCCATAATCCTTGAGACAAGTATTCTTTTAAAAAATGGGAAGGGTAAAGATATAAAGAAAAAAATGGAATTACTTGTGAAGAATAGAAAATTGAAACAGCCCCTGTCTTCATATAGCGCCGGGTCGGTATTTAAAAATCCATCAGGAGATTTTGCCGCCAGGCTTATAGAATCAGCAGGACTTAAGGGTTTTGGAGTAGGTGATGCAATAGTATCACATAAGCATGCTAATTTTATTGTTAACAGGGACATGGCTACTGCAGGGGATGTACTGAAACTCATTGAGATTGTAAAAGAAAAGGTATTTGTCAGAACAGGTGTATTGCTGGAGGAGGAGATTAGGATTGTAGGAGAAGATTAGAAAATAGTGAATAGCGAATCACAGTTCTCTTGTTTGAAAGTATGGTTGATATGAAATTGCGTGATAAAAAGATTGGTGTTCTTATGGGTGGTATGTCTCCTGAAAGAGAAATATCCTTAAAAACCGGGACAGCAATTTACAATACCCTGAAAGATAACAGATATAATGTAGTATCTATTGATGTGGGCAGGGATATCGCTAAAAGATTGGAAAAAGAAAAGATAGACATAGCATTCATTGCCCTTCATGGCAAATATGGAGAGGATGGAACCATACAGGGGTTACTTGAGTTTATGGGAATTCCTTATACAGGTTCCGGGGTTTTAGGGAGTGCCCTCTCTATTAATAAGGTTGTTGCAAAGGAGATTTTTGAAAGGCATCAAATTTTGACACCATCTTATGAAGTTATAAGCAAAAAAGATTATAAGACAGGTTATAAAGTTATGCTTGACCTTCCCCTTGTTATTAAACCGGTTAGTTGTGGGTCTACTATCGGCATCAGCATTGTAAATAAAGCTGTTATGCTTGATACAGCAATACTGGGGGCATTTAAATATGATGATTCCGTATTGGTAGAAAAGTTTGTAGAAGGAATACTTCTGACAGCCGGCGTGTTGGGAGGCATGGCACTGCCAGTGATTGAGATTTGCCCGACAAAGGGGTTCTATGATTATGAGTCAAAATATACCCAGGGTTTAACAGAATATTTTGTGCCGGCAAGAATAAAAAAAGAAAAACAGAAAGAGTGTCAGGAAGTTGCACTTAAATGTCATAAGGTTATAAGGTGCAGCGGGGTTACAAGGACAGATATAATAATGGATTCAGCACAGAATATATTTGTGCTTGAGATAAACACAATACCTGGTATGACTGAAACCTCTCTGATCCCTCTTGCTGCCAAGGCGGCAGGTATAGGGTTTAAAGATGTTGTAATAAAGATACTGGAACTGACAATAAAAAGAAGTTATGAGTTCGGAGTTTTAAGTTCGGAGAAATTACATTCGTTTCAAAACTCTGAACTCTTTACTCGGAACTGATTTGGATTATATGAAAACTTCAACAGCAATAAAAACCAGACCATATAGGGGAGGATATGTAGGTAATCTTCTCTCCAGACAGAGGAAGATACAGCAAATAAAGTCTACCATATTTATAACTATTAAATTGATTTTATCTGGATTGTTCTTTTTAGGTATAGTAACAGGAAGTTATAAAGGTTACAGATATATTGTATCTTCTCCTTATTTTAATATTTCAGATATATCTATTGTTGGGAATGTAAATCTTAAAAGGGAAGATATTTTATCACTGTCTGGTATAAACGTAGGGCAGAGTATATTTTCTGTAAAGACAAACGATATTTATAAATGTCTGAAAGATAATTTCTGGATAAAAGATGTGAGCGTGAGAAAAGAATTACCTGATAAATTTAGTATAAAGATAAATGAACGGGTCCCGGTTGCGATTCTCAAATCCAATGGGTTTTACCTTATGGATGATGAGGGTGTAGTGTTAGCAGAATTAATGGAAGGGGAAGCAAGGGAATTACCCATGATTATTGATACAGGGGCTTTAAGATATAAGGCTGGTGACAGGGTTAGTTCAGAAGGGGTATTCAGAGGTATAGATATCATGAAGGGAATATACGAGATTAAATCTTCACTGAAGGATTTACCTCTTAAAGAAAAAATATCTATGATTGAACCTATAAATCATGACAGGGTAAAACTCTACTTAAGGGATAAAAAAGATGAATATATTATTATAAATAATGAAGATATGATTAAAAAAATTCGCTATCTCAATATTGTTATGAATCTGCTGAACAATGAGAGTGATGATTATGGTCAGAAGGAATTTGAATATTTGGACTTATCCTATAAGGATAAAGTGATTGTTAAATATAAGGATTGAAGATTGAAGACTTCTGTTTGTCAATCATAATTCGTCAATTTAGAAAGGAGGTGATAAGGTGTCTAAAGGTGAGAGTATAATTGCAGGGCTTGATATTGGAACTACAAAAATATGCTGTATAATCAGTGAGGCAAAGGGTGAAAAGGAGATAGATATAATTGGGATAGGGTCCCATCCATCGAGGGGTCTGAGAAAAGGGGTAGTTGTTAATATTGAGAGTACAGTTGAATCAATAAAAGGGGCAGTGGAAGAGGCAGAGCTTATGGCGGGTTGTGAGGTTGATTCTGTCTATGTGGGGATAGCAGGGGGACATATCAAGGGATTTAACAGTCATGGTATAATAGCGGTAAAGAATAAAGAGGTTAATCAGCCTGATATTGACAGAGTTCTTGATGCAGCCCAGGCAGTTGCAATACCACCGGATAGAGAGGTAATCCACATAATTCCGCAGGAATTTATACTTGATGGTCAGGAGGGAATAAAAGAACCTCTCGGTATGACCGGTATAAGGCTTGAGGCAAAGGTGCATATTGTCACAGGTGCTGTAACATCTGCCCAGAACATTATAAGGAGCGTTAATAAGGCTGGGCTTGAGGTGAAGGATATAGTACTTGAGCAGATAGCATCTAGTGATGCAGTGCTTGACAGAGATGAGAAAGAACTTGGTGTTGCAATGGTGGATATAGGCGGGGGGACATCGGATTTAGCTATATTTTTTGAGGAAAGCATAAAACATACATCTGTTCTTGCTATAGGTGGAAATCATATTACCAATGATATTGCCATAGGACTCCGAACTCCGCAGGTAGAGGCTGAAAAAGTAAAAAAGACTTATGGCTGTGCCATGACCTCCATGGTAAAGAAAGATGATACTATTGAAGTTCCAAGCACAGGTGGAAGGGACCCGAGGGTGCTTTCCCGTCAGATATTATGCGAGATAATTGAACCCAGGCTGGAGGAGATGTTTAATCTCATAAAAAGAGAGATAGATATAAGCGGTTATTCTGAACTGATTGCATCAGGGATAGTGTTGACCGGAGGGTCTGCTATTATGTCGGGCATGCCTGAACTGGCAGAAAAGATATTCAAGTTGCCGGTAAGGAGGGGTTTCCCGAAGGGGATAGGTGGATTGGTAGATGTTGTAAACAACCCCATGTATGCCACCAGTGTAGGACTTGTCCTTTTTGGCTTAAAGGCTCAGCAATTCGGGAAAAAGCCAAAACTGACAGATAAAAATCTTTTTGACAAAATATTTAATCGTATGAAAGAGTGGGTGGAGGACTTTTTTTAATCTACTAATCAACTAACCACTAACAACTTACAACTGCAATTGTTGTAAATTGTAGGTTGTAAGTTGTAAGTTAATTGCAAGATGGGAGGGCAATAAAATGACATTTGAATTATCTGAAGAATTCAATAATTCAGCAAAACTTAAAGTAATAGGGGTAGGTGGTGGAGGAGGTAATGCAGTCAGTACAATGGTGTCTTCACAATTAGAGGGGGTGGAATTTATAACTATAAATACGGATGCACAGGTATTGAAGAGTTCCCGTGTGTCAACAAAACTTCAGATAGGGACTGAACTGACAAAGGGTCTCGGTGCAGGTGGTAATCCGGAAGTTGGTAAAAAGGCAGCTATAGAGAGTGCAAATCAGATTGCAGATTTGCTGGAAGGCACAGACATGGTTTTTATAACCGCAGGAATGGGTGGGGGAACAGGAACAGGTGCAGCGCCGGTGATAGCAAAGATTGCTAAGGAAAAAGGTGCATTGACTGTAGCAGTGGTTACAAAACCATTTAGCTTTGAAGGTAAAAGGCGTACGGCACAGGCAGATACAGGATTAAAAGAGCTTAGAGAGTCTGTGGATACACTTATTGTAATACCCAATGACAGATTGTTGAGTGTAGTCTCGAAGCAGACCACCTTAAGAGATGCCTTCAGAGTGGCTGATGATGTATTAAGACAATCGGTAAAAGGTATATCCGAGTTGATTACAGTTCCATGTCTTGTAAATCTCGATTTTGCCGATGTAAAGGCAATCATGACAGGTATGGGGCAGGCACTCATGGGGGCAGGTGTTGGTAAAGGAGAAAATAAGGCAATTGAGGCTGCGCAGAATGCTGTTTCCAGTCCGCTCCTTGAAGAATCTTCCATAGACGGGGCGAGGGGTGTATTGATAAATATTATTGGTGGTCCTGACCTTACAATTCATGACGCAACAGAGGCATCTGCTATTATTCAGAAAATGGCTCACGAGGATGCAAATATCATATGGGGTGCCGGGATTGATGAGAGCATAAGTGATGAGATGAGGATTACAGTAATAGCAACTGGCTTTGGTCAGCCTTATCAGGAGAAAAAAGAAGAGGAGCAGGAGCAGAAACAGAAGATTCATAAACTAAGGGCAGTGGCTGGTGGAGGTAAGATACTAGTGGATATGTCTGTCTCTTCACATATGAGGCATAAAAAACTGAATGGGAGTGAACCGGCAACAGACAGAATGGGACCGCTATTTTCTGGTGAGATGGACTTGGATATTCCCGCATTTTTAAGAAGACAGGCTGATTGAAGGGTATGTATTGACAATTATAATATTTAGACTTATATTATTATCGTAACAAATTGGAAAGGTGAAACTATGCAGCATGGAAGAGAATTAATATATTTGTCTGCCCGGTTTTTAATTTATAGAGAGAGAAGGTGGATTTATGATTAGAAAAATGTATTTTCATCCTTTTAACTACAGCACTATAGAATTTATTGGTAATATCCTTTTGCTGGCAATTATAACGGGGATAGCAATCCTTATCTTTCTCATTCTGACTTCCTCTGTAGCCTCACAGTCATTTGTATAGGATTTCCTGTTAGATATTATAGTTAAAACCCGTGGCGAATTATTTTTTTGAATATACATAGTCATAAACCTTCCCATCCTTATCAAACTCAATCCATAAAGATTTAAGATTCTCATCTTTATAGAAAAACTGCTCCCTCTCATCTGCATTTAATATATTTAACGGCTCTCCAAAAATCTTTATTATCTCCTCCTTTGTCGTAACCTTTTTTTTTATGAGATAAACCTTTTCAGATTTTAATAAGTCTGTCTTGATAAGTTTAATTCCTCCCCCGCATCCAAGGAAGAAAAATATTATAAAAAGCAATATTACTATATTTTTCATAATATCCTTTCCTTGCCAATGATTGGTAAGTACCCAAATCCCGCTAAAGCAGGATTTAGGTATAATTACAACCCAAACAGATGGGCAAAGCCCAAGAATGCCAGAGACATTATTCCTGCTGTAATAAATATAATGGGAGCGCCCTTTAAAATATCAGGAATAGGTGCCATCTCTATCCTCTCCCTTATCCCTGCAAAAAGGATAATTGAGAGTGTATAACCACCTGCCACGCTTATAGAATAAATTATAGAATTTAAAAATCCAAGCCTATAATCAATTATGAGTAATGCAATGCCTAAGACCGCACAGTTTGTTGTTATCAATGGCAAATATATGCCAAGGGCATTATATAATGATGGTGCAGTCTTTTTTATATACATTTCCACAAGCTGGACAAGTGCTGCTATAACGAGGATGAAAGATGCTGTCCTTAAATATTCAATATTCAGAGGCAGTAAGAGAAAATACCAAATAATCCAAGATGCAGCAGATGCCAGTGCCAATACAAATGTAACAGCCATTCCCATGCTTAAAGACACCTCAATTCTGTTTGATACACCGAAAAATGAACATAAGGCGAGGAATCTTATCAAGACAATATTGTTCACCAACAAGGCACTCAGGACTATCATATACCACGTCATCTGATTATCTAACATAATTGTAACTGACAAATATGGCAGGATTTAAGAAAGACCCCTATTTTATCTCTAAAAGATATTTCTTAAAAGACTCCCAATCTTTATTTAAAAACTCCCATGATTTTACTGCCATTTCTGTAAGGTCTATAACCTTAGGTGGGGATATTAAATAGGTGTATGTCCTTCTAAGTTTATGTCTATATCCCCTCAATATATTGAGTAAGTTAAAGGTTTCCTCAGAAATAATCGGAGGTCTTACTTCAGGTATTTCATATGTTGCCCTTTTGAGTAATGCAGTGTGGTAATCTATTGCTGTTGGCAGGTCGCCATCAATCCCTTTTATAAGTATTTCTACGATCTTTTCATACCCTGTATATATAGAATGTAATGTAAGGGCAATGGCTTTAATATGGGAGTCAATATTCTCAGTATCTCTTTCATCTTTAAGCCTCTCCCTTTTCCTTTTCAGTGTTTCAATTTCTCGGGATATAAATTTTAACTCGCTCTCTACATCTACAATCAATGCTTCCACAGAATGCCCTCCTCTTTTATCTTCTCTATAATCTCTTTTCTTATACCATCTTCCTCTAAAAAGAGGATATCGTATTCAAAATTATCTAAAAGGTCTTCAAGTTTCCCTTCTACCTCAAGGCGTCTATTTGCAGGAATACCCTTTACAGCAATATCAATATCAGAGTGTTCTGTAAATCCCGCCGGATTTGTAATAGAGCCAAAGAGATATACCGCAACAGCCCCATTTTTATATAGAAAATCTACTGCCAATCTGAGCCTTTGATAAGCCTTATTATATCGGCTGATTCCAAGCTCCAGCCTTCTTTTTTTAAGTATAGTTTCCATATTTAGAAATAGGACAAGGCTTAATAGCAATGCCCATAAAGACATGAATTTTGTTGATTTTTTATTAAAATTATATATTATCTATCCATGAAAAGCAATCTCCTATATCCCGTTTTTAAACAT
>Ga0209342_10001752_pt1 | contig 24040 bp, 19 predicted proteins | sample RifCSP16_2_FD_184023 | JGI IMG/M metagenome (GOLD analysis project Ga0209342, IMG submission 184023) | Soil microbial communities from Rifle, Colorado - Rifle CSP2_sed 16_2 (SPAdes) (version 2) | ecosystem: Environmental > Terrestrial > Deep subsurface > Rock core/Sediment | place: Rifle... | reverse complement strand
CATCTTCTTAAACGAACACCACTTCGTGATCGCCGCCGTCAGCGTCGTCTTCCCGTGGTCGATGTGCCCCATCGTCCCGACATTCATGTGCGGCTTCGTCCGCGCATATTTCTGCTTTCCCATGATTCTGACTCTCCGCTCTTCGCGTCCTTGATCAGTTCATCCGGTCGGAGTTGGGCGATCTGGGTCTCCACAGCGCCGGACCGGGATAGCGCTCAGTGTGCTCCGGCCAGGATCGTCTCCGTTACCGACTGGACCACCTTAGCATAGTGATCGAACTCCATCGAGAAAACCCCTCGTCCCTGGGTGGCTGAGCGCAAGTCGGTGGCGTAGCCGAACATTTCCGCTAGCGGCACCTTGGCCGTGACAACCTGCACACCACCGGGTCGCGGCTCGATCCCTTCGATCGCCGCCCTCCGGGCCGAAAGATCGCCGGTGACCTCTCCGACGCTCTCCTCCGGGACGACCACCTCGACGGCCATGATCGGTTCGAGCAGCACCGGGCCCCCCATCTGGACACCGTGCTTGAAACCCAGCGAGCCGGCGACCTTGAAGGCCATCTCGCTCGAGTCGACTTCGTGGTAGGAACCATCGATCAACGCCACTTCGACGTCCGTCACGGGGTATCCCGCCAGCACACCGCTCTCGGCTGCCTCTCGCACGCCTTTTTCGACGGCCGGGATGTACTCGCGCGGGATGGTCCCGCCGGCGATTCGATTCTCGAAGGTAACCCCCGATCCCTGCGCACCGGGTGTAAGGGAGAAGACGACATGGCCGTATTGACCGTGCCCGCCGGTTTGCTTGATGTGCCGGTATTCGGCTTCCGGGACGGGCTTGGAAATCGACTCATGGTATGCGACCCGTGGGCGGCCGATATTTGCCTGAACCTTGAACTCGCGCAGCATGCGGTCTACCAGTACCTCGAGGTGGAGCTCGCCCATCCCCCAGATGACGGTCTGACCGGTGTTTTCGTCGGATCCGACGCGGAAAGTCGGATCTTCTTCGGATAGTTTCTGGAGCGCCTCGGACATCTTGTCCTGATCGGAAGTGGTCTTGGGCTCGATCGCCAGGAAGATCACCGGCTCCGGGAAAGTGATGCTTTCCAGGACGATCGGATTGGCGGCGTCGCACAGAGTATCGCCGGTAAACGTGCCCTTCATTCCCAGGATGGCGGCGATGTCGCCGGCCATCACTTCCGGGATATCCTCCCGCCGATCGGCGTACATCCGGATCAGGCGGCCAACCCTCTCGCGGCGGTCCTTGGTCGAGTTGTGCACCATCGCGCCCTGGCTGACTTTCCCCGAATAAACCCGGATATAGGCCAGACGGCCGACATACGGATCGGTCACGATCTTGAAGACCAAGGCGCTCATCGGAGCGTTATCATCCGGTGGCCGCACCACGACCTGATCCTCGGTCCCGGGCTTCAAACCCTCGACAGGCAGGACGTCGAGGGGCGAGGGAAGGTAATCGACGACTGCATCCAAGACCGGTTGAACGCCTTTGTTACGCAGAGCCGACCCGCAATAAACCGGATGGGCCTTCCCCAAGATCACCGCTCGACGGAGTGCGGCTCTCAGCTCGTCGACCGTGAACTCATCGCCGTCCAAGAAGCGGGTCGTCAGTTCGTCATCGGTCTCGGCGATCTGCTCGACCATCTTTGCCCGGGCCTCGCTCACCTGAGGTTTCATTTCTGCCGGGATTTCGATGAACTCCGGCGCCGACCCGAGCTGTTCCTCCCAGGTGATCGCCTTCTCCTCAAGGAGATCGACGACCCCGCGGAACCCGCCTTCGCTCCCGATGGGCAACTGCATGCCGATGGGATTCGACCCCAGCCTCATCCGGATGGCCTGGATCGTGCGCTCGAACGAGGCTCCGACCCTATCCATCTTGTTGACGAAGCAGATCCGGGGCACTCCGTAACGGTCGGCCTGGCGCCAGACCGTCTCGGACTGGGGTTCCACGCCTTGAACGGCGTCGAACACGACAACGCCGCCGTCAAGCACGCGCAGCGAACGTTGGACCTCGGCCGTGAAATCGATGTGGCCCGGCGTGTCAATCAGGTTGATGATGTAGTCGCGCCACGTGGCGGAAACGGCAGCCGAGACGATCGTAATTCCCCGCTCGCGCTCCTGCTCCATCCAGTCTGTGACGGTGGTGCCATCATCAACCGATCCAATGCGATGTGTCCGACCGGTGTAGAACAACACCCGCTCGGTAGTTGTGGTCTTGCCCGCGTCGATGTGGGCAATGATACCGATATTCCGATAGCGTTCCAGCGGATAGGCGCGTGCCATCGCAATTCCCGGGCTGCCAAGAGGCTATAGCCTCGCCTCCCTACCAGCGATAATGAGCGAAAGCACGATTGGCTTCCGCCATCTTGTGTGTTTCTTCCCGGCGCTTGATCGCCGAACCGGTGTTGTTGGCCGCGTCGAGCAACTCACCGGCGAGCTTCTCGGCCATCGACTTGCCCGATCGGGAGTTGGCCGCTTGCAGGAGCCAGCGCATGGCCAGCGAGGTGCGCCGATCGGGTGCGACTTCCACAGGCACCTGGTACGTCGCGCCGCCGACACGTCGAGGTTTAACCTCCAGCAGGGGCGAGACGTTCTTGATTGCCTGCTCGAAGAGCTCGAGCCCGTCGCGCTTGCCACGCGCCTCCATCATGTCGAAGGCCTGGTAGACTACTCGGGTGGCGGTGCTGCGCTTTCCCCGGCGCAAGAGGTGGTTGACAAACTCCGTCACAAGAGGGCTGTTGTAGCGGACATCTCCACGTCGTGCCCTGCGCTCCGGCTTCGACCTTCGCATTGCCTTGCTCCCTCCGGCTCACATCAGGTCGGCCGCCGAAGCTCTGGCGACCGACCTGGATGAAGCTCATTCCTTGGGACGTTTCCCGCCGTACTTAGAACGCCCCTGCTTGCGCCCCTCGACACCGGTTGTATCGAGGGTGCCGCGGACAATATGGTAACGGACCCCCGGGAGATCTTTCACACGCCCGCCGCGCACCAAGACCACCGAGTGCTCCTGCAGGGAATGTCCTTCTCCGGGGATGTAGGCGGTGACCTCGATCAGGTTGGTCAGGCGCACGCGGGCAACCTTGCGCAATGCCGAGTTGGGCTTCTTCGGCGTCTGAGTGCGCACCTGGGTACAAACGCCTCTCTTTTGAGGTGCGCCCTTGGGCTGCTGGACGCGGCGCTGTTTCATCGAATTGAAGATGTACTGCAGCGCTGGCGCCTTGGTCTTGGAGCGTTTGGACTTGCGTCCCTTACGCACCAACTGGTTGATCGTCGGCACCGCTACCTCCACATGAAGCCGGGGCTCTCGCCCCGGGTCTCCGGCCAGTAAGGGAGGCCATCGCATACGGACGATGGCCTCGCCATATGGACCTTTATTTGACTCGGACAGGCCCGGCGCGGCCGCTGAACTCAGCAAGCGCGACTACGTCGAACGGCCTTCGATCCGTGCCGTCCGCCCGAAACTCCGGTGACGAGCAATCATATTACCATGTGGCAGGTTCAACGTCAAGGAATCCCTCAGGTCTGTGAGGGTTCTCACAGACACATTTCGACGGCGACTGTCGGGGGTGTTTCCCTCCCCTCCCCCCGGTAAGACCATCCGGGGCGAACCCCGCTAAATGCATGCGGGGCGAACGGCCCCGACAAGACCATCGGGGCAAGCGGCCACCTCCCCCGGCAGAATGGCACCTGTCGGCCGAAGGATGCCAACTGGGGGAGGGGGAAGAGGCTCCCGGAGCGAAGGGGGCGGGGAGATCACCGGCCCCGCTTCGTTATAGGGCGATCCGATGTGTTGTGTGTCGGAGCCCGAAGGGAGGGTGAGGAGATGTCCAGAATAGAATGGGGCCGGCAATGCCGGCCCCATTCTATTCTAGGATTCTCTTGTAGAACTCAGTTTGCCGCAGTCTATTTGCGCGGATCCATGTCCAGCAGCCCCAGGCCGAGCCGGGGGGTATGGGCGCGCTCTTCGTCCTTGCCGAAGCGGATAACGTCCCCATCCTCCCCAATCGCCTCGACCGACAGCCCCAGGCTCTGCAACTCCTTCACCAGCACCCGGAACGAGGCCGGGATCCCCGGCTCCTCGACCGGTTCGCCCTTGACAATCGCTTCGTAGGTCTTCACCCGACCCTGGACATCATCCGACTTGACGGTCAGCATCTCCTGCAAGGTGTGAGCCGCCCCGTAGGCTTCCAAAGCCCAGACTTCCATTTCGCCGAAGCGCTGACCGCCGAACTGCGCCTTGCCGCCGAGCGGCTGCTGGGTCACAAGCGAGTACGGCCCGGTCGATCGGGCGTGGACTTTGTCCTCCACCAGGTGGTGGAGCTTCATCATCAAGACTACCCCGACTGTCACAGGCTGGTCATAGGCCTGGCCGGTCTTGCCGTCAAAAAGAAGGCGCTTTCCCAGAACGGGCAGCGGCACACCGGTCTCTGTCATGACGCGCAGGGCGAGCGCCAGAACTTCCTCAGGGGACTTGTCACCCGGGAGCTTTCTCCCCTGGGCCTCGACCCACAACCTTAGGCAAGCGTCGACGGCCGCCGCATCATAAGGCTCCCGCTGGCCGGCCGGGATCCCATCCGCGTCGGTGAGCATCATCCGCGAGGGATCGAAGCCCTTCTCGCGCAGCCACTCGGCCAAGGCGGCGTGCCGGGCGTAGATGAAGTCGGTGGCCAGCAATTCGGCGTCGTATTGCTTTCCCACCAGCCAGTTCTCGAGATACAGCCTTCGGACCTCGTTGTCGTCGGCAAAGGCCTCTTCTTCGTAATAACCGTGCTCCTTCACCCATGCCCAGGCCGTCTCGCCGATCTCGTCCCAGGCCCGATCGATCATCCAGGCCCGAGCCAGCTCGGCCTCGATCTCCTTCTCGTCAGCGCCGTCGAAAACCGGCGTGATTGCCCGGAAGCCGAGGCGCTCGGCCGCCCACCCCAGGTGGGCTTCCAGGATCTGGCCGATGTTCATTCGCCCCGGTACCCCGAGGGGATTCAGGATCAGGTCGACGGGGGTCCCGTCCTCCAGGAAGGGCATATCCTCGATCGGAACCACCTTCGAGATCACGCCCTTGTTCCCGTGTCGCCCGGCCATCTTGTCGCCCTCGGTGGCCTTGCGCTTCTGCGCCACGGAGACCCGGACCATCTTCTCTACGCCGGGAGGCAGATCCCGATGCTCCTCGCGGGTGAAGACTTTGACATCGACGACCTTACCGCGCTCGCCATGCGGCATGCGGAGCGAGGTGTCTTTCACTTCGCGCGCCTTTTCGCCGAAGATGGCCCGGAGCAGTTTCTCCTCGGGGGTCAGCTCCTTCTCGCCCTTGGGCGTGATCTTGCCCACCAGGATGTCGTTCGGACCCACCTCGGCGCCGACACGGATGATGCCATCCTCATTCAGGTCGCGCAGGGCTTCGTCGCCGACGTTAGGGATGTCATAAGTGATTTCTTCCGGGCCGAGTTTGGTGTCGCGCGCCTCGACCTCGTGTTTCTCGATGTGAACCGAGGTAAACCGGTCTTCCTGCACCAGACGCTCGGAGATCAGGATGGCGTCCTCAAAATCGCCTCCCTCCCACGACATGAAGGCGCAAAGCGCGTTCTGGCCGAGGGCGAGCTCGCCGTTTTCGGTGGAAGACGAGTCGGCGACAACATCTCCCAGCCGGAGGCGCTGACCCTTCAATACCGCCGGACGTTGGTCGATACAGGTGCTCTGGTTGGATCGGTTGTATTTCCGCAATCGATACACGCGCTGCCCGTTGCCGGTGCGCACCACGATCTGGCTTCCGGTGACCGACTCGACCTCGCCTTCGACCTCGGACAGGATCACCTGTCCTGAGTCGATCGCCGCCTGCCGCTCCATACCGGTCGAGACAAGCGGGACCTCGGGCCGGATCAGAGGCACGGCCTGGGTTTGCATGTTGGAGCCCATCAGGGCCCGGTTGGCGTCGTCATGCTCGAGGAATGGGATGAGCGAGGCGCTGACGCCGACGATCTGGCGGGGCGCGACGTCCATATAGTCTATCTGACTCGGCGAGGCAAACAAGAAATCGCTGTAGTAACGGCAGGACACGCGCGAACGGACGAACTCGTTACGCTCAGTCAGGGGCGTCGTGGCCTGGGCGATCCGGAAGCGGTCCTCGACGTCGGCTGAAAGATAGGCCGTTTCATCCGATACGAAGGGAACGATCGGGACCGGCGCCTTGAGTCGGGCGAGGCTCCTGGCCAATCCGGGAGTGACTTCCTCCCCGTCCCCGGCTAGCCCCTTCCCATTCTTCGGGTCCTGCAGTTGGCCCCGGACGTGGCGTCCGATCAAACGCGGGTCGTCCACGTTCAGCTCGCGGATGACTTTACGATAGGGGGTCTCGATGAACCCGAACGGGTTCACCCTGGCATAACACGCCAGGCGTCCGATGAGGCCGATGTTCGGGCCCTCCGGTGTCTCGATCGGGCAGATGCGCCCGTAGTGCGAATAGTGGACGTCGCGCACGTCGAAACCGGCGCGCTCGCGGCGCAGGCCCCCCGGCCCAAGGGCGGAGAGCGTTCGCTTGTGACGGAGCTCGGCCAGAGGATTCGTCTGGTCCATAAACTGAGAGAGCTGGCTGGAGCCGAAGAACTCCCGGATGGCGGCCACGACCGGACGGATGTTGATCAGCGAGACCGGGGAAAGCTGTTCCTGGTCGCGGATAGACATGCGCTCGACGATCACCCGCTCCGTCCGGCGCAGGCCGACGCGTAGCTTGGCCTGGATTAACTCACCCACGGTCTTCACCCGCCGGTTCCCGAGGTGATCGATGTCATCCGGCCCTTCGACGCCGTTGTTGATCAGAATCAGGCGTTCGATGAGCTTGACGATGTCCCAGCCGGTGACACGCCGGTGCTCGAGGGGGATGATCGCGTGCAGCCCGAGTTTCTGATTGAGCTTATAGCGCCCGACCCGCTCGAGGTCGTATCGGCGCTGATCGAAGAGCTGGTCGCGCAAGTACTCCCGGGCGTTGTCCAAGGTCGGCGGATCCCCCGGCCGCATTCGGCGGTAGAACTCTATGAGCGCCTCGCCCGCCAGTGTCCGGCCTTGCTTGACCTCCCAGGTCGGCTCCTGCCGGATCGTTGTGGCAATGAACGGGTGGTCTGGGTTGGTGTCGGAAGAGGAGAATAGCTCGATGATCTCCTCATCGGTCCCTTCCTTAATAGGGCTCTCTCCCAGGCCGTCGTCCACGGCCGCCAACGCCCGTAGCAAGATCGTCACGGGCACGGTTCGTTTGCGGTTGAACTTAAGGGTCAGGTAGTCACTCTTTCGAGTCTCGAATTCCATCCAGGCCCCGCGGTCGGGGATGAGTTTGGCCCCCGCCAGGCGCCGGCCGGTGGCCCGGTCTTCCGGGGCTTCGAAGTAAACGCCGGGCGAGCGGATCAGCTGGGAAACGACGACCCGCTCCGTGCCGTTGACGATGAAAGTCCCCTTCTCGGTCATGATGGGGAAGTCGCCCAGGAAGATGTCTTGGCGGATCGGCTCCGGCACTTCTGGGCCGGCGAGGAGCACGGAGACGTAGAGCGGCGCGGCGTATGTCAGGTCGCGCTCGAGGCACTCTTCGATGCCGTGTTTCGGCTCCTCAAACCAGTAGTTAAGATCGAACTCCCGACTTTCCGGGCTTCGGCTCGGGAAGAAGAGCTTCATGCCGCCGTTGTAAGACTCGATCGGGGAGACTTCATCGAAGAGCTCCGACAGACCCTCGCGCTTCAGCCATTCGAACGACTCGAGCTGGACTTCAATCAATGTGGGGAGGCTGAAGACATCCGGGATCCGGGAATACCGCTTCAGAGAAGACGCCATGCGGTAACTCTCCTAACGCTGAATGGTGATCGGGCCGGCGGATGGGATTTGGGCAGAAGCAGGCGCGCAAAACGCCGGCCCTGAGAAGGGCCGGTCATTCCGACTTCTCTGCCCCAACCTTTTCACGCTCGATGCCCGACCTGAGAATGGAGTGTGCGAATATTCATCATACCACCGGGCCTCAATCCGGTCAAGCCCGTTCGGTCGCCTCAGCCGCCCCCCCGCTCCGGGCATGGGAGCGGGTTGGAATGGCGGAGAGGCTGGATCAGGGCTGGACGTAAAGGCGCCGGTAGATGGCGAAGGCCTCGTAGATCGTGCGGATGTAGCGGTGGGGCTCCGCCAGGCGGATGACTTCGAGGAAGAGGTCCGGGTCATCCGGTGCCAATTCCTCCCAGACCAGCGTGTTCCCCGGTCCCCCGTTGTAGGCGGCCAAAACGGCGAATAGATCTCCCTCAAAAAGCTCGCGCTGCGCCGTGAGGTATTGAACGCCAAATCGGATGCTTACCAGGGGGCGGTAAAGGTCGTCGGCGGTGTAGTCCGGAGGCCAACCGAGCTGGTCGGCGATTTCCGCAGCGGTGCTGGGGACTACCTGCATCAGTCCTCTAGCCGCGGCCGACGAGGTGGCGTACCCGTCAAACAGACTCTCCTGGCGGATGACGGAAAGCAGGAAGAGGCCATCGAAGCCGGCCTTGGAGGCCTCGGGCAGGACCAGCTCTCTGAAATACGGGCCGAACCGCACCCGATTGAAGTACACCGGAGCCGACAACGTCGCCGCATCATCCAACCCGGCTAGCTGGAGGATCTGTCTGGAGGCCAGGATCGCCTGACGGTAGAGCCTGAGCTGGAGAAACTGGTGCATCAATCGGTAGGTTGACTCGGCGTCATCCTGGTACTCCAGTTGAAGCGAGGCGAATTCAGCCCCGGCGTCGTCGAACAGGCCAAGTCGAAGGAACTCCTGCCCGCGCACCATCCTCGGATCCGATGCAAGGCGGCCGTCAAGATCTGTCAGCGGCTCCGGCCCGGCAATCGGAAACGTGGCCCGAAGCCAGGTTTCTGCCTCACGCCGTTCGGCATCGAGATCAACCTCGAAATTCGGCACCCCGCCGGCGTCGAACATCGCTCGGCCTTCCATAAGGTCGCTGGCGCGCACGCTGTAGTATCCAGTCGGATCGGCGTTGGAGGCCTCCAGCCAGGCCACTTTCGCTGCCCCAGTCTCCCCGACCGCCGCGTAGGACTTGCCAACCCAAAGAAGGGAGCTGGCCACGTCGCCGGGTTCGCCGGCGATCTGGTGCGCCAGCTCGAATGCCTGGCGGGCCCTCGGGTAGTCCTGGATGCGGAAACGGGCGATGCCGGCCTCGTATGCGCCTTGAAAAGCTAGACTGCTTGCTGGGTACTCGAAGGGGAGCCTCAACCAGATCTCTGCCGCGACTGCAAGATCACCGGATCGCTCCGAGGTCTGCGCTGCGGCGAACAAAGCGTCGGAAGCGGCCGGGCTGTCGGGGAGCGCCTCGACGAACGCCAGATAGGTTTGAACGGCCTCAGTGTACAGACCAAGGTAGGCCCACTCAGTCCGCGCCTGTTGCAGCCAGGCATCCTGCCGGTAGGGGTCGTCGGGGAAATCTTGAGCTGCGCGGATGAAGTCCGCGCGCGCGCCGGCCGCGTCCTCGAGCGCCCGGCGTGCCAGGCCGCGGAAATAATAGGCCGCACCGGAAGGTGTGGTCGCCAGAACGCGATCAAGGGCATTCACCGCCGGTTGGTAGGCACCGGCGTTGAAATCAATGAGCCCTCGTTGAAACTCGTCCACCGGAATGCCCGCATCGACCAGGGTGATGAGACCGGTGTAGCTGTCGTAGGCCTCGGGGAAGTTCTGGACCGAATCCAGATAGCGATCGTAGGCTGCCTGCGTATCCCCGAGTGACTCCAATGCCTGACCGGCGAGAAGGTTCATCGTTGATTTCGTAGCTGGATCGGTCGTTTGCTGGTACACCTGATCGAACACCTCGATGGCGCTGGCCTCATCGCCGATCTCGAGGAATGCGCGACCGATCTTGATGTCCAGCCCCAAGGTGCCGCCGAGTCTTGGGCTCGCCTCCGCCGACCGGTAATGCGGGATCGCCTCGGATGGGAGCCCGGCCCGCCGCAGGACATCGCCGATCCGCTCCTCGATCAGTGAGTCAATCCGCCCCGGTCGGAGGCGCAGGTATGCCTGATAGTCGGAGACAGCCAGATCCAACGCACCCAGATCTTCGTAGGCCGTGCCTCTCAGAAAATACGCCAAAGCCAGTCGATCATCGGTGCCAAACTCGGCGATGAAGTCTCCCAAGGCCTCGGCGGCCTCGGCCCGTCGCCCGGCGCGCAGCAAAGTGATCCCGATCCCGAGGCGAGCCTCGGCGGCGATCTCGGTCTCAACCGCGGCCTGCCCTGCCGACTCATACTCGGCCAATGCCCGTTCCCAATCGCCATCGAAGAGAGCCGTGTCGGCGGATTCGAGGATCTGGACCGGCATCGGCGTCGGGGTTGGAGTCGGCGTGGGCGTGGGCGTCGGAGTCGGCGTGACGCTCGGTGTCGGGGTGGGCAGGAGAGCGAGCGGCGCCGGCAGCGCACAGGCCAGTCCGGTGACGGCGAGGGGCAGCAGAAGCGTGAAGACGAGACGGTTGGTGAGCGACATCGCCGCGCCATGATAAGAGAGGTGGAAGGGAGAGTCAATCCGGGCTTCGCGTGCCTTGCCGTTCAACCGCACGGATGCTAGACTGGCGACTCGCCAGCGTACATGGGAACGGTCTGCTGCCGAATTCGGCTGCCAGCTTGGAACTGGTGCTCTGAAGCAATAAGCAATCAGCAATAAGCCCAAACGCTCCCGTCCAGATGGCACCGAGATGCGCGGAAATCTGCTCTTATTGCTTATTGCTTACTGCTTATTGCCTATTGCGGTAAGTTGACTGCTGAACGAGGGCCAATGCGCACGGTAGAATGGGTGGACGACGGGCCGGCCGTGAAGATGATCGATCAGCGGCGACTGCCGCACCGGTTGGAGATCATGGTCCTCCAGCGTCCGCAGGATGTGGCTTCGGCGATCGCCGACATGGCCGTCCGAGGCGCTCCGGCCATCGGCGCGGCGGCGGCTTTTGGATTGGCGCTCGCCGGATGCGTATCGACAGCCGAGGATTCGACTGCCCTGTGGCAGGATCTGGAGTCGGCTGCGGAGACTCTGCGCTCGGCGCGACCGACGGCGGCGAACTTGGCTTGGGCCTTGGAGCGCGTCTTGGCCGCCGGCCGGGGGGCGATCGAAGACGGACCGCGGGCGATGCGCCAGGCACTGGTGGACGCCGCTCAGCAGCTGGCCAACGAAGACGTGGAGGTCAACCGGCGCATCGGGCAGCACGGCGCGGCCCTCATCCCCGATGGCGCGACGGTGATCCACCACTGCAACACCGGGGCCTTGGCCACGGTCGATTACGGGACGGCCCTGGGGATCATCCGTTGCGCACACGAAAGCGGTAAGAGGCTGCACGTCTTGGTGGACGAGACTCGGCCACGGCTGCAAGGGGCGCGGCTTACCGCCTGGGAACTCGAGCAGTATGGAATCTCCTATGAGATCATCAGCGACGGCGCGGCCGGCCGGTTCATGCAACGCGGAGAGATAGCGGCGGCATTCATCGGAGCGGACCGGGTGGCAGCCAATGGGGATGTGGCCAACAAGATCGGTAGTTACATGCTCGCCCTGGCAGCCGCTGACAACGGAGTTGCGTTTTACTGCGCCGTCCCGACGTCCTCCATCGACCTGAGCGTGCCTGATGGGGAAGCGATTCCGATTGAAGAGCGCGATCCGGCCGAAGTGCTCGACCTGCAGGTCGCCGGTGAGCGAATGGCACCTGAAGGCAGCCGCGCTCGCAACCCGGCTTTCGATATCACCCCCCACCGTCTGGTCACCGCCTTTGTGACGGAGCTCGGCGTGCTGCGGCCTCCTTTCGCGAATGCCCTGGCATCCGTGCTCGAAAGGGCGCACGCCTCATGAACATCGTGCTCACCGGATCAATCGCATTCGACTACCTGATGACGTTCCCCGGCTACTTCCGCGACCACATCCTGCCCGAAAAGCTCGACCGTTTGAGCCTGTCATTCCTGGTCGATTCGCTGACCCGCCGGCCCGGCGGAATCGCGGCGAATATCGCCTATACGCTCGCCTTGCTCGGTGAGCGTCCGCAAGTTATGGCCACCGTCGGCGAGGACTTCGAGCAGCACCGCAGACGGCTCGAGGCGGATGGCGTCGACACCTCGGGGATCGTCACCGTCCCGGACACGTTCACGGCCTCCTTCTTCGTGAACACCGACCTGGCCAACGCTCAAATCGCCAGCTTCTTCACCGGGGCCATGGCGCATGCAGCCGGGTTGCACTTCGCCGATCTCAAACCGGTTCCCGACCTTGCTGTGATCTCCGCCAACGATCCGCAGGCGATGTCGAGCTATGTCAGCGAGTGCAAGGAGCGGGGCCTTCCTTATATGTATGATCCGAGCCAGCAGGTGGTTCGGCTCGAGGCCGACGTCATCCGCCAGTGCCTGAGCGGGTGTCTTGGACTATTCGCAAACGACTACGAGTTCAGTCTGATCGAAGACAAGACCGGGGCCGGCCTCGAGGAAATCCGATCGATGGCCGAGATCGTCGTCATCACCCGGGGCGAGGCCGGCGCCGATTTGCACACCCCTGAAGGGACGATCCATGTGCCGGCTGTCAGGCCCAAGCGGATCGCCGATCCGACCGGGGTAGGCGACGCGTTCCGGGGCGGTTTCCTGAAGGGCTACATGCACGGCTTGAGCCTGGCGAGCTGCGGCAAGATGGGCGCTCTGGCTGCCGCTTACTGCCTCGAGAACCAGGGGACTCAGGGGCACCGGTTCACATTGACGGACTTTGTCGCTCGCTTCCGGAAGCAATTCGACGATCGAGGCGAGCTGGACCGCTTGCTGTGAACCCGCTCTCTATCCGGCTGGAGAAGATCCGGGAGACGCTGGAAGCCGACCGGATCTGGTGCGCCTACGCCCTGGCCGACCTTGACCCGTCAGAGCTCTCACTCAGCGAGTGGCTCGTCGGCGGCCAGGCTGTCATCCTCATCTATAAGGGTACGGATCCTGCAGTCCTCTTCGCCCACGGCGACCCACAGGATCTCGAAGGCTTGTTCAGGGACGTCCGTCAGGGAGAATACGCCTTCGCCCTGACAGGGACGCAACGGTCCTTGGTGAGGCCTCGCTTTCATCCCTGGCAAGAACAGCGAATGTGGCGGATGAGCCTCAGGCCGGGGGACTTTCCCGGTGCGGACGACACGGACATCACCCGCCTCGGCCCTGCCGATGAGGCCGAGATCACAGCCCTTTTTTCTGATCACGCCGACCGGCCGGACGCGTTTTACCCACGCCAGCTCGGCCAGGGGACATTCTTCGGAATCCGCGAGGCGGACCAAATGGTATCGGTCGCGGGAACGCATGTGGTGTCGACTCGCTATGGAATCGGCGCGGTCGGGAATGTCTTCACCCGGCCTGACCGGCGCGGCCACGGTCTGGGAACACGCGCAACGGCGGCCGTCGTGGCGGAGCTCCTGCGGCGGAACCTGCAGACAATCGTCTTAAACGTATCGATGGACAATCAGCCGGCACAGCGGAGTTACCGCAGGCTTGGCTTCTGGCCATATTGCGGTTACTACGAAGGAATCGCCGAGATCGCGCGAGATCCTGCAACCCCGACCCAAGAGACGCGGTTAGAATAGACGGGCAATCAGGGTGTCGCGACACACGGACATACGGCTGAGCTCCGGCCGAGGGCTAAATCCTGCCGCCGGAACTGACCCACAGCCGGGTTCGAGTGGCAGATCACCCTGAATCTTCCCGGAAAGGGTAGCTTGCCGATGCCTGAATCCTATGACGTCAAAGACCTGCGACTGGCCGAGGGCGGGCGCCGCCGGATCGAGTGGGCAGATCAGGAGATGCCGGTGCTGCGCCAGATACGCGAGCGCTTCGAAAAGAAACGGCCGCTCCAGGGGACCCGGATCGCGGCCTGCCTTCACGTGACGAGCGAGACCGGCAACTTGATGCGGACGCTGCAGGCAGGCGGCGCCGACATCGTCTTGTGCGCTTCGAACCCGCTCTCGACTCAGGACGACGTGGCGGCTTCCTTGGTAACCCACTTCGAGATCCCGGTCTACGCCGTCAAGGGGGAAGACAACGAGACGTACTATCGACACATCAGTCAATCGCTCGACCATCAGCCTCACCTGACGATGGACGATGGAGCGGACCTGGTGAGCACCCTGCACAAGAACCGGCGCGAACTGTTGGACGGCGTGCGCGGCGGGACGGAGGAGACGACGACCGGCGTGATCCGCCTGCGGGCGATGGCCGCCTCCGGCGCCCTGCACTACCCGATCATTGCCGTGAACGATGCCATGACCAAGCACTTCTTCGACAATCGCTATGGCACAGGCCAGTCGACCGTCGACGGGATCGTCCGGGCGACCAACATCCTCCTGGCGGGGAAGACGTTTGTGATCGCCGGGTATGGCTGGTGCGGCCGCGGTCTGGCCATGCGCGCCCGCGGGATGGGTGCGAATGTGATCGTGACCGAGGTCGACCCCCTCGTGGCGCTGGAGGCCGTGATGGATGGCTTTCGCATCATGCCGATGGAGGAGGCTTCCCCGCTGGGCGACATCTTTTGCACCCTGACCGGCGACATCAATATCCTCGATCGGCAGCATTTCGAACGGATGAAGGACGGGGCGATCCTGGCCAACTCCGGCCATTTCAACGTCGAGATCAACATCCCGGTGCTTGAAGAGATGGCCCATGAGAAACAGCGCGTCCGCGAGTTTGTCGAGCAGTACGTGCTTGGCGATGGACGGCGGATCAACCTCCTGGGTGAGGGGCGCCTGGTCAACCTGGCGGCCGCCGAGGGACACCCGGCCAGCGTGATGGACATGTCCTTCGCCAACCAGGCTCTATCCTCCGAGTACATGCTCGAACACGGGGATGAATTGACCGACAGTGTTCACACGATCCCGGAAGCCATCGATCGTGAGATCGCCCGCCTCAAGCTTGAGTCGATGGGCATGCAGATCGACAAGTTGACCGAGGAGCAGAGTCGCTACTTACACTCCTGGGAAGAGGGAACGTGATCGACGGGGAGACAGAGCAGCCCGGGGTCGATTAGTCCCGGGCTGCGCGCAACCTCTCCACCAATCGCACCCCCTAGGGCGAAACCACAACCACGAGAAAGACATCTTCCCCGAACATCGAACCGTCCGGCGCCTGCGCTTGCCAGCGGCTCCGGAATTCACCGGCGGATTCCGGCGCCTTAAGTACAACCTGCCACACCGCACCCGTGCCGGCCCGGGCCGGATACAGAGCGACCTCGTCCGGCCCACCGAAGGCGTCGGCCGAGAGCCGGACCAAGCGGTAGTCTCGCCCCCAATCGCACGATCCGCTGTTCTGGACCGACCAGCGTTTGTCGATCTTCTGACCCGGCTCGACATTCTCGCCATCGGGGACAGTAAGGTCTTCGACAAACCTGGCGTCATTGGTGCATGGCGACACAACGCCCGGAGACCCTGATTGGACCGACCTGGCCGGCGTTGGCGTGATCACGGTCGGGACGAAAACGTCGAGCGTGGGGAGCGCCGGTGTCGGGGAAGCACTCCCTGTCCCCGAACAGGCGGTCGCCGCGAGACACGCCGTGACGAGCACGCAGAGACGGATCGCCCTGCTCCGGATCTTACCCATGCGGGAGATTATATGCACTTCAGTTCGAGTTGGAAGGCGTGGCCCGCGCCACGGGGGTCGGCTGGAGGAGTACGCTCGACCGCGTTCGCTCGCACATCGCTCGAGCAAGCCGGGGTGATGTCGAGATCCGAACCGTTCGCAATCCAGGGAGCGCCGTGATCTTCCGGCGGTGACCAAGGAGAGTGACCCCTTGCCGATTGCTTCAAGGTGAACCGAATCGGACAGGCTCAGTCCGCTTTGAAGTAGAATGGTCGAGAGGCCAGTCTTCCTGACCTGATCGCTCCGCGAGATGGGTAGCTGGGTTTGCGACCCAGCCTGTCCGTGGGGCTCACTCCGAATCATCTTGTTCAGAAGGAGCGTGAGACGATGACCCATTCGACGTTCTCTCGTTTTGGCGGGCTGATGGCGATCCTGGCAGGCGTTGCCGGGTTCTTGTACGCGGTCGGTTTTGTCATCCTGCAGAATGTACTCCTGTACTCCTTCGCGCTCGTGGTGATCGGGATCTTCTCTACCGCGGCCCTGGTCGCCGTGTACGCCCGGTTGAAGGACACGGATGCCTCGTACGCCTTGTGGGGGTTGCTCATGGGGTCGATCGGAGGAGTGGGGTCGGCCATCCACGGAGGCTACGACCTGGCGAACGCGATCAACTCACCCGAGAGCCTGCCCGCCGCCGTCGCCAATCTCCCCAGCCAGATAGACCCGCGAGGACTTCTGACATTCGGGTTCTCCGGGATCGCCGTGTTCGTGATGGCCTGGCTGATCGTGCGGGGCGGGGCCTTTCCCAAAGGCGTTGGTTACCTCGGGTATCTATCGGCGGTGCTGCTGATAGTCCTTTACCTCGGTCGGTTGATCGTCCTCAGTCCAACCAGCCCCTTCATCCTGGTGCCAGCCCTGTTGAGCGGGTTCATCGTCAACCCCGCCTGGTATGTGTGGCTTGGAGTCGAGCTCCGTCGGAGCGGTTAGCGGCCTATCCACTCGACATCCGGACCGGTGAACAACACGGGCGGCGAAGCAAACTCGCTCGCCGCCCGTCGGGATGGAATGACCGACCAAGTTCCCGAGATTCGGCCGACGCCTTCAGGCCTCGCCGTCCGCGGCAACGGCCTCCATCGATACAGCCCCGCCGTCAGCGTAGTCGGAGTCGCCCTCAGGCTCAGGCGGGGAGAGCGAGGCCGCCAAATCCGTCGCCTGGCGAATGGCGAGCTCGAGCTCCCAGGCCAACTCGGGTGAAGCTCTGAGAGTGTCTTTAGCATTCTCCCGGCCCTGACCGATGCGTTGTTCGGCGTAGCTGTAGAACGCCCCACGCTTCTCGATCAATCCGGCTTCCACCCCCAGATCCAGGATGTCTCCCGTTTTCGAGATCCCCTCGTTGTACATGATGTCGAACTCCGCCACCCGGAACGGCGGCGCTACCTTGTTTTTCACCACCCTCACCCGCGTCCGGTTCCCCACCACCTCTTGCCCAACCTTGATGCTCTCGATCCGCCTCACGTCCATCCGCACCGAAGCGTAGAACTTCAACGCCATCCCCCCCGTCGTCGTCTCCGGGTTCCCGAACATCACCCCGATCCGTTGCCTCAGCTGGTTGGTGAACACCAGCGCCGTATTGGTCTGCTTGATCACCCCCGACAGCTTGCGCAGCGCCTGGCTCATCAGCCGCGCTTGCATCCCCATCGTGGCGTCCCCCATGTCCCCCTCGATCTCCGCCCTCGGCACCAGCGCCGCCACACTGTCCACCACCACCACGTCCACCGCCCCGCTCCTCACCAGAGTCTCGGCGATCTCCAGCGCTTGCTCGCCCGTGTCCGGCTGCGAGATGTACAGGTTCTCGATGTCCACCCCGCAGCGCGCGGCGTAGCTCGGGTCGAGGGCGTGCTCCATGTCGATGTAGGCACACGTCCCGCCCAGCCGTTGGGCTTCGGCCACGATGTGCTGGCAGATCGTCGTCTTCCCCGACGACTCCGGCCCGTAGATCTCCGTCACCCGGCCGCGCGGGATCCCCCCCACCCCGAGCGCCAGGTCCAGCGCCAGGGACCCGCTGGGGATGGCCAGCACAGGGATGCGGGCCGCCTCACCCAGGCGCATAACGGCACCCTCGCCGAAACGTTTGGCGATCTCGGTCAAGGCCCGAGTCAGGACTACCTCGCGGGCTGCCTCATCCTGGGGGATCTCGATCGGTTCGATCGTCGACTTCCTGGCCATGGTCTTCCTCCTCCGGGTATCCCCTTACGGGGGATGCTGCTCGTAGTATAGCACAGGTGTTCTACTCGTCAAGAGGGAATAGAACGGCTGTTCGGCCGGGACCCCATTCAGGAGGGAGCTGCCTTATCCGGGGCGACGTGGTTCAAGCCTGATCATAGGGATTCCATAGAATGACAAGGTCGGACTGGACTCCGCGCCAAGGCAGTCTCCTGCCCCCGTGTCACTCCAGGGAATCCCCGAGGCGTTCCCCCGGGATAAATCCTCGGGCACGCAAGACCCCTTGCCCTACCCCCCCCAATGTGACACCTGTCACGAATAGTGGGGAAGCCTGTCCGTTGGACCGCCCCTGGTGATTTGTTATTCTTCTCACAAGTAGGCATATTCGCCTATGCGGATGAATGGAAGGTGCCATGGATCCACGCCTAGAAAAGGAAATCTACGAGCTTCACAGCGGTGTGTGCAGCGCGCTGGCCGACCCCAAACGCATCATGCTCTTGTACACGCTGGCCGGAGGCCGGCGCAACGTGGGAGAGCTGTCTGAGGAACACGGCCTCCCTCAACCCACCACCTCGCGGCACCTGAAGGTCCTGCGCGAGCGGGGCCTGGTCGTCACCGAGCGCGATGGCCCGGCGATCTACTACGCCCTGGCCGACCGCAAGCTGATCGAGGCTCTCGACCTGCTGCGATCCGTTCTTCGCGGCGTGTACACCCGTCGGGCGGCCGTCGTCGATCTGACCGAGTGAGCCACCCAAGGAGGTATGGATGAGCCAAAGTTCACGGCCTTTCCTTCTCGTCATCTCGGGTGTGATCCTGCTGTTCATCGCGTACGCCTTTGTGCCCACGTCTCCGGCCGAAGCCCAGTGCGGATCTCAGGCCTCTTCGTGTAAGAACTGCCACGAGGTCCAGGGGCAGGACCCGGTGAACAGCGAGGGCGAGTGGCACACTCGGCACGCTTTTGGTGACTTCTGCGCATTCTGCCATGCGGGCAACGTGCAGGCGATGGAGGCCGAGACGGCGCACGCCGGGATGGTCGAGCCCCTGGCCGACGTGAATGCAGGCTGCGCGGCATGCCACCCTGAAGACGCGCTCGATCTTGGCAAGGTTTACGGCGTGGCGCTGGGCGTCGAAGTGGGGAGCGGGGGTGGTGCACCCCGAGGCGCCTCGCCGAGCGCAGGCGTTGAGGTGGCAGCGGGTTCGCCGGTGGAGGCCGAAGCGCCGGCGGCGCTCATCGCCCCCGACCCCGGCGTGATCGACTTCAACCAACGCTACGCCGAGGCGGTCCTCGGCCAACGGGAGGTGAACGTGGGAAATGTCATCCTGTCGATCTTGATCGCGCTCCTCGTATTGGGTGGAGGCGGCTACGTCGTGTGGCGCGAACGGCGTGCCAGGTTGGCATCCAGACAGCAGACCCCAGAGCATGTGCAGGACCCGGCACCTTTGCCCGGCCCACCCTCGGCAATTGAAGGCATTTCGCCCGAGGTCGCAGCCCTCCTCCCGATGCTCGAGTCCATGAATCCACTCGGGCGCCGGGCTCTGGCTCGGCTTCTTGAGGATCCTGCAACCACTTCGGATCTGCTCTACCGGCTGTCACGCCTCGACCCCGACCTCGTCCGCCAGGTGCGCGGTCTGGACGTTGAGACTCGGGCCCTCTTGATGGCCCTTTCAGGCAACTGAGACCGATGGAGGCATTCTATGGAATGGCTTAGGCGTCAACTCTCGAAAGAGCTCTGGTCGCCCTACGCGGCCGGAGCGCTGTTGGGGGTCGTCGGGATCCTGACCGTGGCTCTGAGCAACTCGTTACTCGGCGCCTCGGGCGGGTTCGAGAACTTGGCCGGGTTGGTCGGCAAGGCTATCGCTCCGACTGCCTTCAACAATGTGTACTTCAACTTCGTCATGCCGCCGGGGATCACCTGGCAGGTGATCCTGCTCGTCGGTGTCTTCTTCGGCGGAATGATCGGCGCGCTGAGCGCCGGCAAGCTGCACTGGAGCTGGATACCCGACGTGCAATGGGCGAAGGTCTTCGGCGAGAGACGCTGGGTTCGATGGGGGCTGGCGTTTTCCGGGGCGATCGTGCTGGAGTACGGCGCCGGGATCGCTGGGGGCTGCACCAGTGGACTGGCGATCTCGGGCGGGATGCTCCTGGCCCCGGCGGCGTTCCTTTTCATCGCCGGGATGTTCATGTCCGGAATCGCCACCGCTTTGATCATCTATCGAGCGAGGTATTAGCCATGCTGAACACGATCCTGGCACTGATCCTGGGCCTGGTCTTCGGCTTCTTGCTCAACAAGGCCGGGCTGACGAAGTACCACAAGATCGTCAACGTTTTCCGGCTCACCGACATGGCCGTTCTCAAATTCATGATGAGCGGCCTGGTGGTAGCCATGATCGGGCTGTATGGTTTGCGCGAAATAGGTCTGGTCACCTTCCCGGCCATCCCGGCCACCTACGTCGTCGGCAATGTCCTCGGCGGCCTGGTATTCGGCGTTGGGATGGCCCTGACCGGGTACTGACCGGGCACCTGTGTCGCCGGGTCCGGCGAAGGCAAACTGGATTACCTGATCCCTGGTCTCCTCGGTTTCTTCACAGGCGCCGTCATCTACGGTCTGACGTACCCCTCCGTGTTCCCCAAGATCTCGCAGTTGGCGAACTACGGCAACACAACATTCGGCGCACTATGGAACATCAACACCTGGCTTTTCATCACCGTGTTTGGGTTGATCAGTCTGTTCCTGTTCTACCTGATCGACCACGGTCTGTTCCGCAAGGACAAACTCGCCGATAGCGAAGCGGGAGACTGAGCATGAACGAGCCGACTTCGCACGCGCCTGCGCCCCGAAAGGTGTGGTCTCCTTGCCTCACTGATCAGCGCGGGCCGCGTGAGTCGGCTCAGCGTTCCTTCGCGACGAATCAATTCCTCACCCCCCTACCTCCCGGTAAAACCATCCGGGACGAACGGCCCCTCTCCGCGCCGGGGCGTGGCCTCAACTCCCGGCATCAAATGCGGAGAGGGGGAAAGAAACAGCTGGGTGAAGGTGGGCAGAAACACTGCCCACCTTCACCCGGCTGTTCTGGCGCATCAGGGAGATCCCCTCGCTGGAGGAGTGGGACACAGGCGGTGGGGGTGAATGACCCGACCCTCGTCATAAAGGACTTCGAATGACACGAATCGGACCTCACGTTTCCCGTAGGGATTTCCTCAAGCTTGGCGGCGCTTCAGTCGGCGCTCTTGCGGCAGGCGCGATCCTGGCCCCGCCGGCGGCGGCAGCGGCCCGCAAGGCAGGCTTCATCGACGTCGCCGGCGACGGCACCATCCCGACCATGTGCGAGATGTGCGTCTGGCGCTGCGGCGTGCTGGCCAGGGTCAGAGATGGCCGAGTCGTCAAACTGGACGGGAACCCGGCGCACCCGCATTCTCGCGGCATGCTGTGCGCTCGCGGTCAGGCCGGGTTGATGTCAACGTACGATCCCGACCGCGTGCTGCACCCGCTGATCCGGGTCGGGCCGCGCGGCGGCGGCCAATTCCGCCAGGCGACCTGGGAAGAGGCCTTAGACCTCACGGCGCAGAAGATGGCGGAGATCCGGGATAACTACGGTCCGGAGGCGATGATCTTCTCCAGCACACACAATCTGTCGCAGGTTCAATTCGAGAACCTGCTCAGCGCCTACGGCTCGCCCAACTACGGAACCCAGCGCAGCCTATGCTTCAATGCGATGGTCACGGCGTTCTTGCTGACGTATGGCGTCGAGGAGCCGGCGCGCAACTACGACCGTGTGAAATTCGTCCTGCTCACCGGCCGGAATCTGCTGGAAGCGATCTCGACTTCAGAGACCGCCGAATTGATGGAAGCGGTCGCGCGCGGCGCCAAGCTCGTTGTGCTCGACCCGCGCTTCACCAAGACAGCCTCCAAGGCGACGGAGTGGATCCCGATCCGCCCCGGGACGGATGCGGCATTCTTACTGTCGATGATCCATGTAATCGTCACCGAAGGCCTGGCGGATTGCGAATTCGTCAAGAAGTACGTCACCGGCTGTGAGGATATACCGGCAGCGATGGCTGAGTACACGCCCGAGTGGGGCGAAGCCAAGACCGGGGTTCCGGCGGCTACCATCGATCGCCTGGCTCGCGAGTACGCCGCGGCTGGCAAGGATGCCATGGCCCATCCCGGTTGGCGGACATCGAACTTCATCAATTCCTTCCAGGCCGAGCGAGCCATCGCCACGCTGAACGCGTTAAGCGGAAACGTATTGACCCCCGGCGGCTGTCTTGTCGCCGAGAGCCCCGAGGCAGCCGGCATCCCTCTGGGCAAGCCGCCCCAACCGGCATACCCGCGGGTGACCTCGATGCGTTTGGATGGGGTTCCGTGGAAGTACCCATTAGTTCCACTCAAACTGGGGATCTTTCAGAACATACGCGAGGCGATCCTCAGCGGACAACCATATCAGGCGCACGGCTGGTTTGTGAGCCGCCAGAATCCGGTGTTGTCGATCCCCGATCGGGCCCGGACGGTCGAGGCGATGGGCAAGCTCGACTTCATCGCCGTCGTCGATGTGATCCTCAACGACACGGCCTGGTATGCCGACGTCGTGCTGCCCGAGGCGTCGTACCTCGAACGATACGACCCGTTGAACATCGTCGACCACAAACTATTCCTGCGGCAACCGGTGATCGAGGCGCAAGGCGAAGCTCGCTCTGCGCTGTGGATCTACAAGCAGCTCGGGGAGCGGCTGGGCCTGGGGGAGTTCTTCCAATACGAAGACGAGGAGGACTACCTGCGGCAGCAGTTGGCGCCCCTCGGGGCTGAATTGCAGGATGTCAAATACAAAGGATATCTCGAAGTTCCCGTCGAAGAAGGAGATGGCGAAATCGTCTTCGGCACACCGAGTGGGAAGATCGAGGTGTATTCGGAGACGCTGGCGGGAGCCGGCTTCTCGCCCTGGCCGACCTGGGAGGAGCCCCCCGCCCCAGCCCCGGATGAATTCTATCTGCTCACCGGCAAGGTCGGACAGCATACTCAGACGGCGACACAGAACAACGCTTTTCTGCACCAGGTCGAGGATGAGCCGAAGCTGTGGATCCATCCAGCGGCGGCCTCGGCCCGCGGCATTGAAGACGGGGCAAGCGTCCGCGTTACCAGCCCGATCGGGTCGGTCGTGGTGACTTCCCTGGTAACCGAGGGGATCCGCCAAGATTGCCTTTTCTTGGCGCCGGGATACGGCCACGCCTCGAAGGGGCTGCGTGTGGCCTATGGTGTCGGGGTCAGCGACTCGGATCTGCACGTAACATACACCGATCCGATCAGCGGCGGTCAGGCTCTGTCGCAGACGTTTGTGACGGTGGAGAGGGCGTGAAGATGGCGCAGAAGAATCGTTACGGGTTCGTGATCGATGTCGCTCGGTGCATCGACTGCCGGGCGTGCCTGGTTGCCTGCCGGGTCGAGAACGAGGTCTCTCTCCCCCACACTCGGATCTGGGTGAAGGATCAGGGCTTGCGGGGGACGTTTCCCGATCTGGCACGCGAGTTCGTCCCCTATAACTGCATGCACTGCGAGCATCCACCTTGCATCGAAGTCTGCACGAGTGGAGCCACATTCAAGGATCCTGACAACGGGTTGGTTCTGGTGGATCAAGAGGCGTGCATCGGCTGCGGTTTGTGCGTCGAGGCCTGTCCTTACGACGCCCGCTACCTCGACCCTACCCGCGGCGTGGTGGACAAGTGCACGGGCTGTGTACATCGGGTGGAGCGTGGCGAAGAGCCGGCCTGCGTTGCCACGTGTCTCGGCGGCGCCAGGATGTTCGGCGACTTCAACGACCCGACCTCGGAGGTGTCGCAGGCATTGGCCCGGGCCACGCAAGTCCGGCAGCTCGTCACGGACGAAGTGGATCCCGATCCCAACATCTACTACCTCAACGGCGATGTCATGCAGACCGGTCTGCTGCCGCGCCCGCCGCGTTACACAACGGCGGAGACGCTGTGGCGGGGTGTAGCGATCCCGGCCGTCATCGCCGGCATCACCCTTTCGTTCTTGGGGCAGGCAGTCGCATTCACCAAACAGTTGATCGAGGGCGAGCAGGAGTTCGAAGAATGAGCCACGCTGAATTCATCCCCCTGGCAGAACGCAAGCGGCTGCGGGTCACGGAAATCAAGAAGCACAACCTGGCCAACATCCTGACGCATTGGTTCAACGTGGCCATGTGGGCCTTGCTGCTGCCGACCGGGCTGGCGATCCTGGCCTCGCCCCGGTTGGGCATCGTCCCCG
>Ga0209342_10001750_pt1 | contig 24043 bp, 20 predicted proteins | sample RifCSP16_2_FD_184023 | JGI IMG/M metagenome (GOLD analysis project Ga0209342, IMG submission 184023) | Soil microbial communities from Rifle, Colorado - Rifle CSP2_sed 16_2 (SPAdes) (version 2) | ecosystem: Environmental > Terrestrial > Deep subsurface > Rock core/Sediment | place: Rifle... | reverse complement strand
CCCGGAATTACATGGTGCATGCGAGCCGCCGCGATAAGCCGGGGATGGCCGAGATACACACCTGGGAGACCGACGTCATCTATGTGCTCGAGGGTTCCGCCACCTTCGTCACCGGTGGAACGCTCGTCGATGCTAAGACCACCGAGCCCGGCCAGATTCGCGGGCCTTCGATCCAGGGCGGCGAGACGCGGCGTCTCGCCAAGGGCGACGTGATCATCATCCCGAACGGGGTCCCTCACTGGTTCACTGAGGTCCAGGGGCCCTTCCTCTATTTCGTCGTCAAGCCCATCTCGCCCGCCGGAGAAGGCAAATGACTGGGCGCACGCCTCATCTCGTTGCGGCAATCGCGGTCGCGTTGATCCTCGGGACCACTGGTTCCGGGGTACACGCCCTCCAAGAGGTCCCCACGGGCCAGCCCGAGGCGACTATCGATTTGACCACGAAGGAAGGCGTGCGCCTGATCAAAGGCGAGTGGCGTTACAGTGACACGAAGATCATCGAGGTGGATTTCAAGGCGCCGGGACCGGACGGCCAGCCCACAGGGAAGACAATTAAGACGTACGACTACACTCCCCATGCGGGCGGGGCAGACTTCGATGATTCGCGATGGGAGGTGCTGGATCCCACAACGCTGGACAAGCGCCGCGGCGCTGGCCGGCTGTCCTTTAACTGGTACCGGATCAATATCACCATCCCCGAGCGGATCGGACAGTTCGATTCCACAGGGTCCACGGTCGTGTTCGAGACATCCGTGGACGACTACGCCGAGGTCTGGGTGGATGGTGAGTTACCACGGCAGGCCGGACAGAGCGGTGGGTCCGTGGTGAAGGGCTGGAACGCCTCGAACCGCCTGATCATCGGTCGCGACGTACGGCCGGGCCAGAAGATCCAGCTCGCCGTGTTCGGCATGAACGGGCCAATTTCGAACCCGCCGACGAACTTCATCTGGATGCGCCTGGCAAAGCTCGAGTTCTCCAAGGGAAGTACGGTGCCGATCGCAGTCACCCCCCATGAGGTGAACGTCGAGGTCATCAGGAAGGATCCCGCAATGGACGCCATCGTGGGGCCGAACCCAAAGATCTTCAAGTTGGCCGAGGGGTTCAAGTTCACCGAAGGCCCGGTCTGGATTCCCAACGGCAGCTACCTGCTCTTCAGCGATCCGAACAGCAACGTCATCTACAAATACACCAAGGACGGACAGCTCTCGCCGTTCAGAGAGAAGAGCGGGTATGCCGGCGCCGACATCGCCGAATATGGCCAGCCCGGATCGAACGGACTGACGCTGGATCGCGAGGGTCGGCTCACCATCAATGAACACGGCAATCGCCGCGTCACCCGTCTGGAGAAAGATGGGACGGCGACCGTGCTCGCCGACCGGTACGAGGGCGAGCGGCTCAACAGCCCGAATGACCTTGTGTACAAGTCCGATGGGACCCTCTACTTCACCGACCCGCCGTTCGGGCTGCCGAAGTTCTCCGCAGATCCGAGGAAGGAATTGCCGTACAGTGGCATCTTTTCGATCTACAAGGGCAAGATTCAGTTGGTCAGCAAAGACTTGAACGGTCCTAATGGCATTGCGCTTTCCCCCGACGAGAAATACCTGTACGTCGGCAATTGGGACGAGAAGAAAAAGGTCGTCATGCGATACGAGGCTAATGCTGATGGAAGCGTGTCTAACGGGCAAGTGTTCTTCGATATGACCACTGCGCCGGGCGAAGATGCGATTGACGGAGTGAAAGTGGATCAGCAGGGCAATCTCTACGTCTCTGGCCCTGGCGGACTGTGGGTGATCTCACCCGCGGGCAAACACCTGGGCACGATCATTGCCCCCAAGCATATTCACAACATGGCCTGGGGCGATGAGGATGGCAAGACCCTCTACCTGACGGCGCGCACTACGCTGTACCGCATGCGACTGAACATTCCGGGCGAGCGGCCCGGCCCAGAAACCACAGAGAAAAAGCCATGACGAGAAGGGTCCTGATTGTCCTCCAGATCGCCGTCGCTCTGACGATTTTCCTGCAATTCTTGCCAGGAGCGGCATCCGAGCAAGAGGACTCAGCCCTTGGCAAGATTGTCCGGCTCGATCCGCGCTTCGACCGGCTGGTGCCGCGCGGCGCGACGCTCGAGAAGGTCGCCGGTGGCTTCGCGTGGGTCGAAGGACCGGCCTGGAACCGGAAAGGCGGTTATCTGCTCTTCTCCGACATCCCGAACAACGCGGTCTTCAAGTGGCAGGATGGGGCCGGCATCAGCCTCTTCTTGAAACCGAGCGGCTACACCGGCGCGGCACCGTTTCAAGGCCGGGAGCCCGGCTCGAACGGCCTCACCTTCGATCCCGCCGGCCGCCTCGTCCTCTGTGAGCACGGCGACCGCCGCATCTCGAGGGTGGAAGAAGATGGCAGTAAGGCCACGCTGGTGGACCGTTACGAGGGCAAGCGGCTGAACAGTCCCAACGACCTCGTCTTCGCGTCGAACGGCGACCTCTACTTTACCGACCCGCCCTTCGGGTTGCCCAAGGCCTTTGATGATCCGCAGAAGGAACTCGATTTCAGTGGTGTCTACCGACTCTCGCGGAGCGGCACGCTGACGGTGCTCACCAAGGAGATCAGGGCGCCGAACGGCATCGCCCTCTCCCCTAATGAGAAGACGTTGTACGTCAGTAACGCCGATCCGAACCGGGCCGTCTGGCTGGCCTTCGACTTAAAAGGCGACGGGACGGTAAGCAGCAGCCGGGTCTTCTTCGATGCGACGGCCTGGACCAAAACCAAGAAGGGAGTGCCTGACGGCATGAAGGTGGACAAAGACGGAAACCTCTTCGCGGCTGGGCCGGGCGGGATTCACATCTTTACGCCGGATGGAAGACACATCGGGAGCATCGAGAGAGGTGGTCTCACATCGAACGCGGCCTGGGGCGATGACGGCTCAACGCTCTATGTTACCGCTGACAAGGCCGTCTACCGCATCAGGCTCAACACGAAAGGCGCAGGCTTCTGATCATGATTTCAGACAACGGCAAGAGACAGTGCTTCTCCCCGAAGGAGCCCTCCTACGACACAAGCCAGTGGGGTCTGATCCTGGCCGGAGGGGACGGGACGCGGCTTCGCTCCTTGACCCGGCGGATCGCGGGGGACGACCGACCCAAGCAGTTCTGTCCGATCTTCGACAACGAAAGCCTCTTGGACCGAACCCGCCGCCGCGTGGCGCAGACGGTTGCGCCTGAGCGAACCGTCGCGGTCCTCACCAAGGCGCACGAACGGTTTTACGCACCGCTCATCCATCAGGTGCCATCGCGTCTCCTCGTGGTGCAACCCGAAAACCGAGGAACCAGCCCCGCCATCCTGTACGCCCTTCTCCGGATCGCCAAGATGGCGCCGACGGCATCGGTCGCCCTCTTCCCGTCCGATCACTACGTCTCCGACGATGAGGCATTCATGGCGCACGTGAGGGTCGCGTTTGACGGCGTCCTGAGGAGGCCCGAGCTGGTGATCCTGCTGGGAATCTCACCCGCGTCTCCCGAGACCGCGTACGGGTGGATCGAACCAGATCAGCCGATATTCGGGAACGGACGGCCCGCGTTCTTTCGGGTCCGACGCTTCTGGGAGAAGCCGAAACCCATACTGGCCCGGACACTGCTGGCCGAGGGGTGCCTGTGGAACAGCTTCGTGATGGTCGCCCGGGGTGCCACCCTCCTTGCGCTGATCGAGGGTGCAGCTCCCGATCTCTACCACTCCTTCCTCGGCCTGTGGCCGGTGCTCAACACGCACGACGAGGAAGTGGCCATCGAAGCGCTCTACGCCGGACTCCCATCGACGAACTTCTCCGAACAGGTTCTCGTCAGCCGTCCTGAAGACCTCGCGGTCCTTCCCGTGGGCGGCGTGCAGTGGAGCGACCTGGGGGAACCTGGCCGGGTCCTGAGCGTCCTGGCTCAGAGCGGGGTACATCGGGCTATGGCGCCGACGTTGATTTCTGCGTAGGACCTTTTTGTTCGTTGATCTTCGACAGTCGGGCGGTGGATAATGCAAGAGTCGATCACGTGCTCCTCATCTTACCCTACCGGAACGCCACCCCTTCGGCCTCAGGGTTGGCACAGCGCCCTTGGCGCCCGCGGACAACGAAGGAGGAATCATGGCTCGGGCAGATCATTTTGACGTGATCATCATCGGGACGGGGGCGGGCGGCGGGACGCTGGCATACAGGCTGGCGCCCTCGGGTAAGCGCATCCTCCTACTCGAGCGGGGCGGCTACGTGCCACGCGAGAAGGACAACTGGAGCACGAGGGCCGTCAACCTCGAAGGGAAGTACCAGACCAAGGAAGTCTGGCTGGACAGCAACGGCGACCCCCTGCACCCCCACACGAACTACTACGTTGGCGGCAACACCAAGTTCTACGGCGCCGCGCTCTTCCGACTGCGAAAGGAGGATTTCGGCGAGATCAAGCACTCAGGCGGCATCTCGCCGGCATGGCCCATTGCCTACCAGGATATGGAGCCCTACTACACCCAGGCCGAGCGGCTCTACCATGTGCATGGGCAGCGTGGCGAAGACCCCACCGACCCCCTGGCCTCTGGACCTTATCCCTACCCTCCGGTGAGCCACGAGCCGCGGATCCAGCAACTGAGCGACGACTTCGCACGCCTCGGCCTGCGACCGTTCCATACGCCCCTCGGCGTCATGCTGGATGAACAGAACCCGCACAAGAGCCGGTGCATCCGTTGCGACACCTGTGATGGGCACCCCTGCCTTGTCTACGCCAAGTCGGATGCGCAGGTGTTGTGCGTGGACCCGGCGCTCGAACACCCCAACGTGGCGCTCCTGACCAACGCCTACGTCTCGCGTCTGGAGACGAGCCCGTCTGGCCGCGAGGTAACGAAGGTCATGGTGCAGCGCAACGGAGCGACCGAGGCGTACTCGGCGAACATCGTGGTGGTCTCCTGTGGCGCAATTAACTCCGCGGCGCTGTTGCTCCGCTCGGCCAACGATACGCACCCGCGGGGATTGGCCAACGGCTCTGACGTCGTCGGGCGCCACTACATGGGCCATGTCAACTCGGTCCTGATGGCGATCTCCAAGTGTCCGAACCCCACGGTCTTCCAGAAGAGCCTGTCGGTCAACGACTTCTACTTTGGCTCCAAGGAGTGGAACTATCCCATGGGCCATATCTCGTTTGTCGGAAAGCTGGACAGGGACACGTTGAGGGCGGGCGCGCCGGCGATCGCACCGGGCTTCACCCTCGACCTGATGGCAAAGCACTCGCTGGACTTCTGGCTCACGTCGGAGGACCTGCCTGATCCAGACAACCGCGTCATGCTCGACCACAAAGGCAACATTGTGCTCGTGTACACGCCGAACAATGAGGAGGGGCACCAGCGGCTCATTGCGAAGCTCAAGGAGCTCATGCAGCAGCAGACGAAGTGTCAGGAGCATGCCCACGAATGCCACGTGGGGTTGTTCGCGCGGAGCCTGTTCATCGGCCAGCGCATCCCGTTGGCGGGCGTCGCCCACCAGAACGGCACCATTCGCTTTGGGCGCGACCCAAAGACCTCGGCCCTCGATGTGAACTGCAAGGCCCACGAGGTGGATAACCTCTACGTGGTGGACGCGAGCTTCTTCCCCTCGAGCGGGGCGGTGAATCCCGCGCTCACCATCATGGCCAACGCCCTGCGCGTCGGCGATCACCTGCTCCGGCGCCTGCGCTGAAGGAGCACCCATGGCACCCGTACCTCCGCATCGCAGGATTGCAACCGCAGTTCTGATCCTGTGGGCCCTGCTCGCCCTCGCGCTGGAGGTGGCCTGGGGGCAGCCGCCTCTGCACCAGCCCCTGGTCGCCGCCGTTGACGCGGTGGGCATGACCGTGTCAGACATAGATCGTGCCGTCGAGTTTTACGCGAGGATCCTCACCTTTGAGAAGGTCTCCGATGTCGAGGTGGCTGGGAGCGATTACGAACACCTCCAGGGGGTCTTCGGGCTCCGCATGCGAGTCGTGCGGATGAAGCTCGGCGACGAGTCCATCGAGCTCACGGAGTACCTGGCCCCCAAGGGGCGCCCCATTCCGCTGGACTCGCGGAGCAATGATCGCTGGTTTCAACACATCGCCATTATCGTCGCCGACATGGACCGCGCCTACCGGGTGCTACGCCAGCACAAGGTCCAGCACGCCTCCTCCGGGCCTCAGCGCCTGCCCGATTGGAACAAGAACGCGGCCGGCATTCGCGCCTTCTATTTCAAGGACCCGGACGGCCACGCCCTCGAGATCCTCCAGTTCCCCCCGGACAAAGGCGATTCCAAATGGCATCGCCCGACGGACAAGCTCTTTCTCGGCATCGATCACACCGCCATCGTCGCTGCCGACACCGACGCCAGCCTGAAATTCTATCGGGACCTCCTGGGGCTGAAAGTCGTCGGGGAGAGCGAAAACTACGGCACCGAACAGGAGCATCTCAACAACGTCTTCGCCGCGCGGCTGCGCATCACCACGCTGCGGGCGGCCGCCGGGCCGGGCATCGAGTTGCTCGAATACCTGGCGCCGCGCGATGGCCGCCCCATGCCGGCCGACGCGCGGGCCAACGATCTCATCCACTGGCAAACACGATTGATCGTCCGCGACGCGGAGGCGGCCGCAGCGCGGTTGCGCGGCGGCAGATCTGCCTTTGTCTCCCCGGGCGCCGTCACGATTCCGGAGGGTGGACTCGGATTCACCAAGGGCCTCCTGGTGCGAGACCCGGATGGCCACGTGATCCAGCTCACGGATAAATGAGCGCAGCGATGAACAAGAACGAATGGCTCGAAGCGGATGGCCTGGGCGGCTTCGCCTCGGGGACCGTTGCCGGCATCCGGACGCGGCGGTACCACGGCCTCCTCCTGACCGCGACGACCCCGCCCACCGGCCGCGTCCTTCTCGTCAATGGTTTTGACGCCTGGGTCGAGACGCCGGTGGGAAGCTTCGCCCTCTCCTCCCAGGCATACCCGCCTGATGTGATTCACCCTGACGGCGCCCGACGGATCGAGGCCTTCGAGGCAGAACCGTGGCCGCGCTGGCGCTTTCGGCTCGAGGACGGCACAGAGATCGAACACGACCTCTTCGTCCGAAATGGCGCTTCCGTGACCGTCCTCTCCTGGCGTCTCCGGTCGCCCCGGAGAGGTGTCAGGCTCTCGGTCCGGCCCTTTCTCTCCGGGCGTGACTACCACGCCCTCCACCATCAGAATCCCCATTTCCGGTTCGAGCCAGAGGCGCGTGACGGCCGGCTCGTCTGGCGCCCCTATCCCGACCTTCCGGGGATCGTCGTCCTCTCGAACGGAGAATATGCTCATCAACCCGATTGGTACCGCAACTTTCTCTACGAAGAGGAACGCGCCCGGGGCCTCGATTTCACCGAAGACCTCGCCTCGCCCGGGATCTTTCATTGCGACCTCGCCGCGGGCGAGGCCGTCCTGATCCTGGCCACAGAGGGGCAGGAATCCGCGACCCTTCCGCAGGGTGCTTCAGCGGAGGCGTGTGTGAAAAGCCTCCGTGATGCCGAACGGCAGCGGCGAGGCTTCGCGTCCCGCCTTCACCGAGCGGCGGACGCCTATCTCGTCCGCCGGGGTACGGGGAAGACGATCGTGGCGGGGTATCCGTGGTTCACCGATTGGGGCCGCGACACCTTCATCGCGCTGCGCGGCCTCTGCCTCGCCACCGGAAGGCTCGCAGAGGCCCAGCAGATCCTTCTCGAATGGGCGGGGGCGGTCTCCGAAGGGATGCTTCCCAATCTGTTCCCCGATCGAGGGGACGCCCCGGAGTTCAACTCGGTCGATGCCTCGCTCTGGTATGTCATTGCGGTTCACGATTTCCTCCGAACGATGGAGGCAGAGGAGCACAAGGTCTCGGCCCGCGACCGGAAGACCCTCCAGGAGGCTACCGCAGCGATTCTGACCAGCTACAGCCAAGGGACGCGTTACGGCATCCGTCTCGACGATGACGGTCTACTGGCCGCCGGCGAGCCCGGTGTGCAACTCACCTGGATGGATGCTAAGGTGGGCGACTGGGTCGTCACTCCGCGGACCGGCAAGCCGGTCGAGGTCGAGGCCCTCTGGCTCAACGCCCTCTGGGTCGGGAGCCAATTCTCGGAGCCGTGGAAGAGGCTCTTCGCACGCGGCTCCCGGGCCTTCCGCGCCCGGTTCTGGAACGAGGCCGGCGGGTATCTCTACGATGTGGTGGACCCCGATCATAACTCCGGGACGGCCGATCCCGCCTTCCGCCCGAACCAGATCTTCGCCGTGGGCGGTCTTCCCATCTCGCTGCTCGAGGACGATCGGGCCCGCCGCGTCGTCGAGGCCGTCGAGGCGCGCCTCTGGACACCGCTCGGCCTGCGCTCGCTGGCGCCCGGGGAGCCGGGGTATACTCCCCACTATGAGGGGGGCGTTCGCGAGCGAGACGGCTCCTATCACCAGGGAACCGTCTGGCCGTGGCTCATCGGGCCCTTTGTCGAGGCCTGGGCGCGAGTGCGGGGGGGAACGCGCCAGGCCAAGCGAGAGGCCCGCGCGAAGTTTCTCGATCCCATTCTCCGGCATCTGGACGAGGCCGGCCTCGGCCACATCTCAGAGATCGCGGACGGGGATCCCCCGCACACCCCGCGAGGGTGCCCCTTCCAAGCCTGGTCCGTCGGAGAGGCCCTGCGTCTCGTGGAGGTCGTCCTGGCAGAGAACAGAGACAAGACTCGATAGATCGAACGGATACTCGACCCGGCCAGGGAAACGTTCGTGGGAGAAAGATCCATGACAAGAGAAGAGAAACGGCTGCAGGAAGCGCACGAGCGAAAGGCGCACTGGAAGCGTTGGGGGCCGTATCTCAGCGAACGCGCCTGGGGGACGGTGCGGGAGGATTACAGCCCCCACGGGACGGCGTGGGATTTCTTCCCCCATGACCATGCCCGCTCAAGGGCGTATCGCTGGAACGAGGACGGGATCGCCGGTATCTGTGACCGGCATCAGATGATCTGCTTTGCCATTGCCCTGTGGAATGGCCGCGATCCCATCCTGAAAGAGCGCGTCTTCGGACTCACCGGCAATGAAGGCAACCACGGCGAGGACGTCAAGGAGTACTACTTCTACCTGGATTCGACGCCGACCCACTCGTACATGACATACCTGTACAAATACCCTCAGGCGGCCTTCCCCTATGGATGGCTTGTTGAGGAGAACCGGCGGCGAGGCCGGGGGGGGGCCGAATTCGAACTCCTGGACACGGGCGTCTTCGACGAAGACCGGTACTTTGACGTCGTCGTCGAATACGCAAAGGCGGGCGTAGAAGACATCCTCATCCGCATCAGCGCTACGAACCGCGGGCCGGAGTCGGCCCAGTTGGTCCTCTTGCCGACGCTCTGGTATCGGAACACCTGGTCCTGGGGCTCCGACGAGCCGCGCCCCAGCCTGCAGAGGGGAAAGGTCCAGGGGGGAGGTGCGGCAATCGAGGTCGACCATCCCTTCTACGGACGACGATGGCTTTATTGCGAGGGGTCTCCGGAGTTGCTCTTTACCGAAAATGAAACAAACTACCGGCGGCTCTATGGGGCCGAGAACGGCTCACCTTACGTCAAGGACGGCATCAACGAGTATATCGTTCATGGCGTCAAGGAGGCGGTGAACCCCGAACGCGTCGGCACGAAAGTCGCCGCCCATTATCCCCTCACCATCGCCCCCGGAAAGACGATGGCCGTGCGGCTGCGCTTCACCGATACAGAAATCCCAGCGACCGGTGAGAAGGCCTTCGGGACCGCTTTCGACCAGATCTTCGGCGAGCGGCAACGCGAGGCTGAGGAGTTTTACGCGACGGTCATTCCTCTGGACCTTTCATCGGACGCCCGCAGCGTCATGCGCCAGGCGTTCGCGGGGCTCCTGTGGTCCAAGCAGTTCTACCACTACGTGGTGAAGGATTGGCTCGAGGGTGACTCCGCCTTTCCGGCCCCGCCGGCCGAGCGGAAGCATGGGCGCAATCACGAGTGGACGCACCTGTACAATACCGACGTCATCTCGATGCCGGACAAATGGGAGTATCCCTGGTACGCCGCCTGGGACCTCGCCTTTCACTGTGTCCCGCTGGCCCTGGTGGATTCCGATTTTGCCAAGGAACAGCTGATTTTGATGCTGCGTGAGTGGTACATGCATCCGAACGGACAGCTCCCCGCGTACGAGTGGGCCTTCGGCGACGTCAATCCACCGGTACACGCCTGGGCCGCCTGGCGCGTCTACAAGATCGAGAAGAAGCGCCGCGGGAAGGGCGATCGGGACTTCCTCCAGAAGATCTTTCACAAACTGCTGTTGAACTTCACGTGGTGGGTGAACCGCAAGGATGCTGAAGGGCAAAACGTCTTCCAGGGAGGTTTTCTGGGGCTCGATAATATCGGGGTGTTCGACCGTAGCGCGCCGCTCCCGACCGGCGGCCACATCGAGCAGTCGGACGGGACGAGTTGGATGGGGATGTACTGCCTGAACCTGCTTGGGATCGCGCTGGAGCTGGCGCGGGAGGATCCGGCCTACGAGGATGTGGCCAGCAAGTTCTGGGAGCATTTCATCTATATTGCCCACGCCATGAACACCCGTGGCGGTGAGGACATCGATCTGTGGGATGAAGAGCACGGTTTCTACTACGATGTCCTGCACCTGCCGGATGGCCAACACTTTCCCCTGAAGGTGCGTTCCATGGTGGGGCTGATCCCCCTGTTTGCCGTGCAGACGCTGGAGCCGAAATTGCTGAACCGTCTGCCGGGCTTCAAGCGGCGCCTGGAGTGGTTCATTGACCATCGACCCGAGCTGATCCAAAATGTCGCGTGCATGAGAACTCCAGGGCAGGAGGAGCGGCGGTTGCTGTCCGTTGTGACTCCCGACCGACTGCGCCGCGTGCTGAAGCTGATGCTCGATGAGCGGGAATTCCTGTCGCCATACGGGATCCGGGCGCTTTCCCAGTCCCATCGGGATCACCCGTACACGTTGACGGTCAGCGGGGTCCAGCACCGGGTGGACTATGAGCCGGCCGAATCAAGCACCGGGCTCTTTGGCGGCAACTCGAACTGGCGAGGGCCGATCTGGTTTCCGGTGAACTACTTGATCATCGAATCCCTGCAGAAGTTCCACTTCTACCTAGGCGACGACTACAAGGTCGAGTGCCCCACCGGCTCAGGCCGGATGGCGACTTTGTGGGAGGTGGCGGGCGAGATCTCCCGGCGCCTGACCCGGATCTTCCTCCGCACAGCGGATGGGCGGCGACCCGTTCACGGAGGCTCAGGAAAGTTTCAGACGGATCCACACTGGCGCGATCTCGTCCTCTTCTACGAGTACTTCCACGGCGATACCGGTGCCGGGGTCGGCGCCGGCCATCAGACCGGCTGGACCGGCCTCGTGGCCAAGTTGCTGCAGCAGAGCGGCGGGTGATAAGGCATAGTAGAAGGATTCGGGTGAAACGAGTCTACGAGCCGGCGCGCCGGGAGGATGGCCGCCGTTTCCTGGTAGACCGGCTCTGGCCCAGAGGCATCAAGCGGGAGAGGCTCTCCCTGGATGCCTGGGCAAAGGAGGTCGCCCCCAGCGATACCCTGCGGCGCTGGTTCGCCCACGATCCCTATCGATGGGATGAATTCCGTCGTCGATACGCGGCGGAACTCGACCGGCGTCCCGAGGCGTGGGGTCCGATCCTCGAGGCGACGCACACGGGGACCGTCACGCTTGTGTATAGTGCCCGAGACTCCAGGCGCAACAACGGTGTGGCGCTCAAAGGGTACTTGGAGATGAAACTCAAAAAGGCATCGTAAAGACGGGGAGGTTTCGAGCCATGGCGCCGACGACAGGGGGACCGGAACGATACGACGCTATTATCATCGGTACCGGCCAGGCGGGCAAGCCACTCTCTGTGGCGTTAGCCGACGCGGGGTGGAAGACAGTCATCATCGAGCGAAAGCACGTCGGCGGCACCTGCATCAATGTGGGGTGCACCCCCACGAAGACGATGGTAGCCAGCGCGCGCGTGGCCTATCTCGCTCAACGGGCGGCGGATTACGGGGTCCACCTGAACGGGGTGCGGGTGAGTATGGCCGAGGTGCGGCGGCGCAAGCAGGGCATCGTCGAGAGCTTCCGCAACGGCAGCCAGCGACACCTCCAGAACACGAAGAACCTAGAGCTCATCTTCGGCGAGGCGAGCTTCAGCGGCCCGAAATCCGTGGCGGTGCGCCTGCAGGGCGGCGAACCCCGCCACCTCACCGCCGACACCATCTTCATCAACACGGGTGGCCGACCGGAAGGCCCTCCCCTCCCCGGCCTCGACAGCGTCCCGGTCCTCGACTCCACGTCGATTATGGAACTGGACGTGTTGCCGGAACATCTACTCGTGCTGGGGGGAGGCTACATCGGGTTAGAGTTCGGCCAGATGTTCCGGCGATTCGGGAGTGCGGTCACGGTCGTCCAGCGCGGCAAACAGTTGCTCGCCCGCGAGGACGCGGATGTAGCCGAGGAAGTCGCCAAGATCCTCCGCGAAGACGGCATCGAGGTGTTGTTGGAGACGCAGGCCGTTCGCGTCGCGAAGGACGGTGGCGGGACTGTCCGACTTACGGTCAAAGGTCCGGCGGGCGAGCGCACGTTGAGCGGTTCCCATCTCCTGGTGGCAGCCGGCCGGGCCCCCAACACAGAGGCACTCAACCTGACCGCGGCGGGCATCACAACGGACAAGCGCGGCAATATTCCGGTGAACGAGCGACTCGAAACCAACGCGCCGGGGATCTACGCGCTGGGAGACGTCAAGGGCGGCCCCGCCTTCACCCACATCTCATACGACGATTTTCGCATAATCAAGACCAACCTGCTCGACGGGGGGAAAGCCACCGCCGCCGGCCGACTGGTCCCTTACACGGTATATATCGACCCGCAACTCGGCCGCGTCGGGATGACAGAGGCCGAGGCCCGCACCCAGGGACGGCGAATCCGCATCGCCAAGATGCCCATGAGCTATGTGGCCCGCGCCCTCGAAATGGATGAGCCGCGGGGCTTCATGAAGGCGGTGGTGGATGCCGAGACCGGGGAAATCCTCGGCTGTGCCGTTCTGGGGGTCGAAGGGGGCGAGTTGATGTCGATGCTCTCGATTGCGATGATGGGGCGGGTCCCCTACACGACGCTGCGCGACGCCATCTTCGCCCACCCGACGCTCGCCGAGTCGTTCAACAATCTGTTTGACGAGCTTAAGGACTGAGTCCGCCAGCGGGTCAGACGCCGCAGCACTTCTTGTACTTCTTGCCGCTGCCGCACGGGCAGGGCTCGTTGCGGCCGATCTTGCCTGCCTTGGCGGTAACCGCAGCAGGCGCGGCGGGTTTGAGGGACTGCCCGGTAGCAGGACGAGGGGCTTCCTTGCGAACGCGTATGGCGGTCCGGCCATCCCCCGAGGGGGTCGCTGCATCGGCAGAGGCCTCTGTCGCGACCTCCGAGATGGTCGGCTGGAGACGGAAGAGATATTGGACCGTCTGCTCCTTGATCCGATCGACCATGGCGTCAAAGAGCTCGAACCCCTCGCGTTTATACTCGACCAGGGGGTCTCGCTGACCGTACCCTCTGAGGCCGATGCCTTCCTTCAGGTGATCCATGGCCAGGAGATGGTCCTTCCACTGGACGTCCACCACCTGAAGCATGAGGACGCGCTCGAGGTAGCGCACGAGATCCGTCCCGAATTGTTCCTCCTTCCGTTCGTACGCTGCACGGACCTTGTCCCAGAGCTCCGCCTGGAGATTGCCAAACGTCAGCTCCGGAAGCTCCTCTGCCGGGACAGCGTACTCCACACCGAACTGGCGATACATCGCCTCGGAGAGGCCCCTGAGATCCCACTCCTCCGGGTACGTGTCCCCATGGGCGTAGAGGCCCACCAGGGACTGCAGGACCTCCTCGGCCATATCGAGGACGGTCTCACGGAGATTCTCGCCCTCGAAGATCTTCCGCCGTTCGCCGTAGATAATCTGGCGCTGGCGGTTCATCACGTCGTCGTATTCCAGGAGGTGCTTGCGGATCTCGAAGTTATGCGCCTCCACCCGCTTCTGGGCGGTCTCGATGGCCTTGGTCACCATGCCATGTTCGATGACCTCGCCCTCCTCCATGCCGAGCTTATCCATGATCCGCTGGAGCCGCTCGCCGCCAAAGATCCGCAGGAGATCATCTTCCAGCGAGAGGTAGAAGCGGGACGAGCCGGGATCGCCCTGCCGGCCGGCCCGGCCGCGGAGCTGGTTGTCGATCCGTCGGGCCTCATGCCGCTCGGTCCCCAGGATATGCAGCCCACCTAACTGCACGACGCGTTCGTGCTCGGCGCTCGAGAGGGGGCGGACCGTGGCCAGGCATCGGGCGTAGGCCTGAGCGTCAATGGCGTAGTCGAGGAGTCCGTATTGCTGCATCCGTTTCGCCTCCTCGAACGCCTTGGCCATCTCCTCTGGATCCACGTCCTCCGAGGTCTCCTGCCTTTTCACCATCTCCCGGGCTAGGGAGTGGGCGTGGCCGCCCAGAAGGATATCGGTCCCTCGACCGGCCATGTTGGTCGCGATCGTCACCCCCTTGTACCGACCGGCCTGAGCGACGATCTCCGCCTCGCGCTCGTGGTATTTGGCGTTCAAGACCTGGTGCGGGACGCCGCGGCGCTTGAGCAGCGTCGAGACTTTCTCCGACTTCTCGATCGAGGTGGTCCCCACCAGGACCGGCCTCCCCATTCCGTACAGCTCGACGATCTCCTCCACGACGGCCGCGAACTTCTCCCGCTCGGTTCGATAGATCACATCGGCGTAATTGGTCCGGACCAGCTGCCGGTTCGTGGGAATGACCACCACATCGAGGTTATAGATCTGGGCGAACTCTGCGGCCTCGGTGTCGGCGGTCCCCGTCATCCCGGCCAGTTTCCCGTACATGCGAAAATAGTTCTGGAAGGTGATGGTTGCCAGGGTCTGGTTTTCCCGCTCGATCTTGACCTTCTCCTTGGCCTCCACCGCCTGGTGCAGTCCGTCAGACCACCGGCGACCGGGCATCATGCGGCCCGTAAACTCGTCCACGATGATCACCTGTCCATCCTTCACGACATAGTCCACATCAAGCTGGAAGAGGTTGTGGGCTCGGAGCCCCTGCTGGACGTGATGGAGGGTATCAATGTTGCTGGGGTCGTACAGATTCGAGACCCCCAGCAGATTTTCGACCTTGGCCACCCCCTGTTCGGTGATGGCGACGGTCTTGGCCTTTTCATCAACGATGTAGTCCCCCGCCCGGACCGCCTCGACTTCCGCGAGTTTCCCTCCCACGATGGTGGCCGCGCGCTTGAGGCGGGGGATGATCCGGTCGATCTGGTAATAGAGCTCGGTCGATTCGTCGCCGGCCCCGGAGATGATCAGGGGAGTGCGGGCCTCGTCGATGAGGATCGAATCTACCTCGTCCACGATGGCGTACTGGAGCTCTCGCTGCACCATCTCATCCAGGGAAAACTTCATGTTGTCCCGAAGGTAGTCGAACCCGAATTCATTGTTGGTCCCGTACGTCACGTCGGCTGCGTACGCGCGGCTGCGGTCGGCATCGCTCATTTCGTGTTGAATCAGACCCACGCTCAGACCCAGGAACTGATAGATCGCCCCCATCCACTGGCTATCCCGCTTGGCCAGGTAGTCATTCACCGTCACGACATGGACGCCCTTCCCCTGCAGGGCATTGAGATAGACCGGCAGCGTCGCCACGAGGGTCTTCCCCTCGCCGGTGGCCATCTCGGCGATCTTCCCCTCGTGAAGGACGCCCCCGCCGATGAGCTGGACGTCAAAATGACGCATGTTGAGAACGCGGCGGGCCACCTCGCGGACGGTCGCGAAGGCTTCGTGAAGGATGTCGTCGAGCGCCGCCCCACGCGCGAGCCTCTCCTTGAACTCAGCAGTCCGGGCGGCAAGGGCCGCGTCCGGAAGCTTCTCCAGGTCCGGTTCGAGCACATTGACCTGAACCACGAGGGGCTGGAGTCTCTTGAGCTCCCGCTGATTCTTGGTCCCGATGACCTTGCCGATCACAGCGTTCCAGACGCTCATGCTCTCTCCATTTTCAAGCGGCAATAGTCTTGTAACGCTAACACAGTCCTCCACATCCATCAACTGCAAAGGACCGGCCAAAAAAAATCCCCCGACTGTCTCGGGGGGGATTTTCTCAGCTATCGCGAGCGGTCGCTGCGCCTATTGGCCCCGAATCACATTCGCGCGCTGCCCCTCATCGACGATGTACTTCAGGGGGTTGTGGGGCTGGTCGTTGAGGAGGACTTCATAGTGGAGGTGGGCGCCGGTGCTGTAGCCGGTGTTGCCGACGAGGGCGATGACCTGGCCGCGCTTGACCGTCTGGCCCTTAATGACCTGGTTCCGCTGGTTGTGGCCATAGAAGGTCTTGAAGCCGAAGCCGTGGGTGAGGACCAGGGCGTGGCCGTAGCCCGGGAGGGTGCCGGCGAAGGTGACGATCCCATCGGCCGGGGCGCGGATGGGGGTGCCGGGGGGGGCGGCGATGTCGACGCCGGTGTGCTGCTGGGGCTGGCCGGTGAAGGGCGACGTCCGGGGGCCGAAGGGGGAGGTGACATGGCCCTCGGTCGGCCACAGCGCCGGCGTCGCGGTGAGACGGTCTTTCTGTTTCATGAGGTACTCGGTCACCGCCTGCAGGCTCTCGGCCCTGAGCGCAATCTCCCGCTCAAGCCGCTCGAGATCCTGGTAGAGCCGGGCGAGGAGCAGCACCTGCTCCGCTTGCTCCCCCTCTTTAAGGGCCTTGGCGAGCTCGAGGGTCCCGCCCCCCACCGCGAGGGTGGGCGCCCCGGCCGCCGGGCCCGCCTGCATCCCGGCGAGGCGGCGGATCTGAGTGTCGAAGGTCCGCAGGCGGGTCATCTCCTGGGACAGGGTCTCGAGCTGCTGGGCCATCTCCTGCTGGGCCTGGACCGCGTGGCGGAGACGGATCAGTTCGAGGTAGTCCACTTCGACGGTCAGGAAGTGAATGCCGAAGTAGCCAAGCACGAGCAGCGTGAGCACCCCCCCGACAAGAACGCCTCCCAGCGCCCGCTGGCTGAGCCGCACCTGGCGAGGGGAGGTGGTGGCGTCGGTCAGGAACAAGATGGTCAAGAACCTCGGCGCCATAGGCTCCCCTAAGCTAGAGATGGGGGGTCCGGCTGCAATCGGTTGGTAGTCTGACTACCTCCTCAGCTGTGCGATCAGTCACACACAAGGCCTGCAACTGGAACGTTCAAGGAATCGAACGATGTTTTGGGGCCGGAGTACGAAAGGTTTTTGCACGCTAACACACGGTCGGCAGAGGTGTCAAGGTTTTTTTGCCCCAGTGCCGTCCCAACTTGCGGAGCCTAACGCGATCAGCGTGCCGTTGCTGGAACGCTCGCAGGCGTGTGAGGCAGAGCGGTTGACACGGATAGTTGCAGTGAGCAATAGAACATGAGACCGTAATGGGTCATTTCTTCCGCACTGTGTGCGTTTACTTTAGTCCGACTCCATCAAGACAACCGTCAAGCCGTGGGACGCGACCCGCGTCGCAGCCTGCATCGCCGCCTCGCGGCTGCTGTACCTTCCCACCCTGACCCGGTAGAAGGTCTGTCCCTCGGCCGCGACGGTACTGACGTAGCCCCCCGCGGTTACGGCATCCAGCCGGGCCTTGAGGGCACGCGCGTTTCGTTCGTCGGCAAAGGAGCCGACCTGCAGCGTATACGCCCGTGGACTGGCGACGAGGCGCGAAGGGGGAATCCGAAGCAGGACGATGTGGACAGGGGCGAGTCCGTCGTCCACCATGTCCAGGACCCGAGCCGACGCGTAGGAGAGATCGATGATGCGGGCCCCCACGAAAGGCCCACGGTCATTGATCCGGACGGGGATCGACCGGCCGTTGTCCAGGTTCGTGACCTGCACCCACGAGCCGAGGGGAAGCGTCCGGTGGGCGGCGCTGAGCTGATGCATATCAAAGACCTCCCCGCTTGCGGTCCGGCGCCCATGAAACTTCGGCCCATACCAGGAGGCAATGCCCGTTTGTCCTCCGGGCGGTATCGACGGTCGGGAGCGGGGCGCGGCACAGGCCGCCACCAAGAATAACAGACAGAGGCCCCATTTCAGGCCGAGCAGACGCAGTCTCTGACGGGGGTCACCCCCCGATTCCTGCACCGTGCCATCCTCCCGGGATTTCGAAATCCTCTTACTGTACCGACCCCCGCCACTCCATGTCAAGGCGCGAAGGGGGTCTTGGATTGGCTTTTGCATTCACGCACCCCGAGCACGTCGTGGCATTTAACATCCTCGCCCCTGCCGCGTCTAACGGAACAGGGGGGAGGTGAGACGGCCCATCGGAGGGAGGCGGGGTGAACGAGGCGGATCGTGCCCTGATTGCGCGACTTCGGCAGGGTGACCACTCCGCCCTCGATACCCTGGTCCGCCAGCACCAGAACGAGTTGTACCGGTTGGCCTATCGCATGACGCGGAATGCTGAAGATGCCAAGGATATCTCCCAGGAGGCCTTTCTCCGCGCCTACCGGGCCCTCGCGAGCTTCGATGGCCGCTCGAGCCTGAGTACGTGGCTCTATCGGATCACGGTGAATCTCTGCCTCACGCATCTGAGACACCAGCGGTCCGGGAGCGAGGGGGAGATGCCCGAGAGCACCGCGGACCCCTCCCCCAAACCCCTTGAGGAGCTGGAAGTGCAAGAGCGGCTCCGAGCTGTGAGCGAGGCCGTCCAAGCGCTGCCACCCCAGCAGCGAGCCACGCTCCTGCTGCGGGTCCATCAAGGCCTCCCCTACCGGGAGATCGCCGAGATCCTGGAGAGCTCCGAAGGGACGGTGCGGGTGAACTACTTTCACGCGGTGGCAAAACTCCGATCGCAGCTGAAAGGCCTCCGCGACGATGGATGAGGGCCCCATGGCATGTGACGTGTACCGAGACAAGCTGGTCGAATACCTGGACGGAGAACTGATAGTTGCGATGCGGGCGGATCTGGAGGCCCATCTCGATCAGTGTGCGGGGTGTCGAGCGGAGCTTCGGGATCTCCGGGAGACGCTTTCCCTGATCGCGCAGATCCCGGCGCCCGAGCCATCGGAGGCCTTCTGGCAGCAGTATCTCCGGGAGATCCGACAGAAGGCCGAGCGCGTTCCGTGGTGGACGTCCGCCCTGCGGCGCTGGTTCGCTACCCTCGTGCTTCGCCCGATTCCGGCCGTCGTGGTGGCGGCGGTGCTGGTCCTGGGCGCCGTCGTCACGTGGCGTACCCTCACCGAGCGACCGACGATGCCAGAGTTGGGGTCACTCGACCTGACCCATCAACTCCTGATCACCCAGGATCTCGAGGTGCTGCAGGAGATGGAGCTGCTCGAGGAGTGGGAACTGCTCGAGGAGTGGGAGCTGATCCGCTCTCGGGCCATCGAGGGGTCTCGAAGGGCGGCGTGAGATGCCACGGACGTGGGTGTGGATGCTCCTGTTGCCCTTGTTCGTCGTCGCCGCGGCTCCCGCCGAGGCGCAATCGGGCCAACGGTCGAGAACGGCCCCCCGCCAAGAGCAGGCGGACGGCGAGGCGATCATTCAGGACCTGGACGTGTTGAGCGAGTTGGAGATGCTACAGATGCTGGAGATCCTGCAAGAAATGGAAATTCTGAACGAGATCGATCCGGGGCTCTTCCCGGGCTCCGAGCGAGAGGGGACCATCCGATGAGACCGATTGTGACCATCCTCATGACCGGGATGCTCCTGCTCCCGGTGCCGAGCCTGACCCGGGCGGAGCGATCCGACCTGCGCGGGTCCGGAACGCCGCTGACCGCCCAGGCGTCGTCCCGGGAACAGGACCTCCGCCGGTGGTGGCAGAACCTGTCTCCCGAAGAGCGGCAGCGCCTGAGAGCGCTCCGCGAGCGATGGCAGGCCATGCCGCCGGAGCAGCAACAGGCCGTGCGGGATCGGCTCGACGCCTTTCGACGGCTGCCGTCCAATGAGCAGGAGCGGATCCGCGAGAACTACCGCCGGTGGCAGCAGCTGGCGCCGGAGGAACAAGAACGCCTCCGGGGACGCTTCCGGCGCTGGCGCGAGCTGCCACCCGAACGGCGCGAGGCACTCCGGGAACGCCTCCAGGAGTTCCGGAACCTCCCGCCCGAGGAGCGCGAGCGTCTGCGCCGCGAGTGGCAGGAGCGACGGCGGCTCGAGGGGGCGGAGCGTGACCGACCGCACGACATGCCCCCGCGACCGGTCCCGAGGCCGCGAGCGCCCCGCAGTCGATAATTGCCGAAACCTCCTCTGGCGACGGCCCTGATCTTTCGCCGCCGATAGGGCGCTCCCCGCCCCTCTTCTCCGTCCAACGAATCTGCGGGTATCCTCGGTCTCTCCACCGGCACCAGGCCGTGGCCGCCTGCCCCCCTTTTCGGTGTCCCATCCCGGCCGCGCCCCTTTGATGCTACAATTGAGGCCAGCGCGCGGCGCCCATTGCGCACCGGCGGCCTCGCAGCATCGGGAGCGGAGGGAGGGTGCGGCACGGCAACAGCGCCTGCAGGCCCCGAGCGACATTGGCGGAAGCGGCGGGGGGCCCCTCGGCCGGCGACGGCCTGGGAAACCGAGGCGCGATCCGTGCCCGCCTTCCTTGCACGGATCGTGAACACGGAGGGACCCGGGCCGTAAGCCGCCACACAGGGTCGCCGCGAGAGCCCCGGAGCGAGGGACCTGCAGGCGCTGCTCAAGAGAGCAGAATTCCCGAGCAGGGGTACGATGGTCTCTGAAACCGTCCAGGTCAGTGGGCATATTCTCGATTCGTTGATCCTCCCGAAGATTCTGGATGAGATCATCGATCTCGACGGGACCTTCGAGATTCTCGAGATCGCCGTCGGCAAACGCAAGACCGATCCCTCGACCGCCCGCCTGAAGGTCAGTGCGACGTCCGAGCAAAAGCTCCAGGCCATCCTCAAACGGCTGGCGCGGTTGGGGGCCACGCCCCTCACCCTGCACGAGGTTCAGCTCGTCCGCGCGCGACAGGACGGCGTCTTCCCCACCGATTTCTACTCCACGACGAATCTACCCACCGCCGTGCGGTATCAGGGGCGTTGGCGGTCGGTGGAGAACATCGAGATGGACTGTGGGATCGTGATCGATCCCCGGACCGCACGGGCCTGGTGTGTCCCGGTGACCCACGTCAGAAAAGGGAATCTCGTCGCCTGCGGCACGACCGGCGTCCGCGTGACCCCCCTCGAGCGGTCGAGGCACAAGGATGTTTTTCAGTTCATGGGAAGCGCGGTCTCGTCCGAGAAGCCTAAGGGCCTCCTCATCGACGGCGTCGCCGGGGCGATGCGGTCCGCGAAGCAGGCCGGGCGGAAGATCCTCGTCGTTGGAGGCCCGGCCATCGTCCATACCGGAGGCGGTCGGTACCTGGAGCGGCTCATCGAGGTGAAATATGTCGATGTGCTCTTTGGCGGCAACGGGCTGGCAGTCCATGACATCGAGTCAGCCCTCTTTGGGACCTCCCTCGGCGTCTCGCTCGATCGCAGGGGTCCGGTCCGGGACACCCACGACCATCACATGCGCGCCATCAACACGATCCGCGCCTGTGGAGGCATCCGCCAGGCAGTCCGCCAGGGCGTCTTGACCAAGGGCATCATGCACGCCTGCGTCAGGCACCGGATCCCGTTCGTCCTGGCCGGCTCCATCAGAGACGATGGCCCCCTGCCGGACGTGATCACCGATGTGCTCAAAGCCCAGGATGAGATGCGCCGCCATCTCAAAGGGGTGGGGTTGGCCCTCATGATCGGCTCCACGCTCCATGCGATTGCCACCGGGAACCTGCTTCAGGCCACGGTCAAGACCATCTGCGTCGACATCAACCCGGCCGTCGTGACAAAGCTCGCCGATCGCGGGACCTTCCAGGGGATTGGCATCGTCTCGGACGCGGCCTCGTTCCTGCGGGAACTCTGCCATGCGCTCAAGTTATCGCCCCGCTAGAGACGGCACGCTCCCATCCCTGGCGCTCCTGATGTGCCGCCCGCGTCACTACACCATCGCGTACGAGATCAACCCCTGGATGAGGGTCACGAGGCAGGTGACTCAACCCGTGGCCGCCCGCCAGTGGCAGGCCCTATACGACCTGTTGACGCGCAGGCTCCGGGTGCCCATCAAGCTCGTCCGGCCAGTAAAGCGATTGCCCGACCTGGTCTTTACGGCGAATGCGGGGCTGGTGGCGGGCGACACGTTCGTCCGCACGAACTTCCGCCATCCCGAGCGCCGTGGAGAAGAGGCGATCTTCGAGCGGTACTTCCGACAGCGCGGCTATCGCGTGGTGACGCTGCCCAGACAGTTCAACTTCGAAGGCGAAGGGGATGCGCTATCGGTGGGCGAGACTGTGTTCCTCGGCTTTCGATTCCGCTCGGATGCCATAGTGCATGAGCGGCTCGCACAGATTCTGAGGCGTCGGGTCCTGCCCCTGGAGCTCGTTGACAAGCGCTTCTACCACCTCGATACGTGCTTTTGTCCCCTTGATGCCACATCGGCCCTCTGGTATCCCGGAGCCTTTGATCGCTACGGGTGGAAGGTCATAGAGACCAACGTCCCCGACCCGGTGCCCGTCTCCACGGCCGATGCGCTCCGATTCTGCTGCAACGCCGTCGTGATCGACCGGCGTGTGATCCTGCACCGCGGGATGTCCAGGCCGCTCAGCAAGGAGCTGGAGCGGCGAGGCTTTGAGGTGGTCGAGCTGGACCTCTCCGAGTTCCTCAAGGCCGGAGGCTCCGCCAAATGCCTCGCTCTCCACCTCCCTCGGTGAAGGTATCGCTTCTCACGGGCGCACGAAGAAGAGTGGCTCGATTATTCCGCGCCGAGGCGGTGGATGACCTGGGGGATGATCATTGTGGCGAGGTCGGTGCGGGAGCCTCCTCCCAAAACCGTGAGGAGCTTGCCGCTTGAGGCATCCCGGGCTGCTCCAACCATGAAATCGGCGAGTCCCACAAAGCAGCGAAGGGAAAGTCCCATATCTCCGTAGTCTCCCCGGTGCCCGTCAAAGCCGAAGTACCAGACGGTGAGATCCGGCCGAAAGTCCCGGACCCTCGAGGCAAAGGCAGACTCCGCCGTCTTCAGATACGCCTCGTCCGGGTCACGGCCTCCCCAGGGGGCGGGGACATCGACCTTGGTCCCGTCCGGAGAGACATAGTTCATGCCGCAGATGCAGACGTGGAGGACATCGGGGTCCTCCTGGACAATGTCCCGCGTCCCATCGCCATGGTGGGCATCGGTGTCGAGGATGGCGAACCGGCGGACGCCGTAGGTGTTCCGGAGGTGGGCGATGGCGATGGCGACGTCGTTGAAACAGCAGTAGCCGCCGAAGAAATCCACCCCCGCGTGGTGCCCGCCCGCACCGATAAAGGCAAACGCCCGATCCAACTCGCCGACGCAGATCTTTTCTGCCGCCGCTACGACGCCTCCGACCGAGGCCCTGGCGGTGCTTCACAGCGGGTCCGCCTCTACCTCCGGAATGAGCGCGGGACGATGGACCTGGAGGATGAGCCGATCGTCAGCCTCGGAGCATCGGTAGAGGCGGAACCGCTCGTCCTGCAAGAGCTCGTCGAGGGCGGCAGGGAAATCGGCCAATCGCCGGCCGACGGTCAGATAGCTCCGCCGGCTGAAGCTTTCATGATAGAAAATGCCCACCCGTGTCATAGGAGCGTTCACGGTTCACCGTTCACAGATTGAAAGTCAAAACCGGCAGTAGCGTTCACGGTTCACCGTTCACTGTTCACAGTCGAAAGCGGGAGGGGTATGGGTCGCTCTGGATCACGGTCGAGCTCGAAGCGTTGCATCCTTACTGGCGGCTGTTTGTGAACCGCGAACCATGAACTGTGAACTACCTGGGGCGGGTGTAGCAAGCGCAGTGCCGAGCAGTCAAGCTTTCGCTATACCAGGAGGGCGTTTACCGGTGTCTTCGCCAGCGTCCGTGTGTGAACCCCAGCGCAAGACTTAGCCATCACGGTAGACCGGATAGCCTGCCGCCTTCCAGGCGGCAATCCCTCCAGCAAGGACCTTGGCGTTCGCGTATCCCTTTTCCCTGTACTCGGCTGCCCGAC
>Ga0209342_10001749_pt1 | contig 24046 bp, 15 predicted proteins | sample RifCSP16_2_FD_184023 | JGI IMG/M metagenome (GOLD analysis project Ga0209342, IMG submission 184023) | Soil microbial communities from Rifle, Colorado - Rifle CSP2_sed 16_2 (SPAdes) (version 2) | ecosystem: Environmental > Terrestrial > Deep subsurface > Rock core/Sediment | place: Rifle... | reverse complement strand
CAATCTTCTCTTTCTCCGAGTTTAAAGTACACATCTCCGAGGTGCTCGTGTACCACAGCGCTCGCCTCCCCCCGGTCAATCGCCTTGCGCACGTACCGTTCCGCCTCGCCGTAGTTGCCGAGTTTGAAGTGAACCCATCCGATCGTATCGAGATACGAGGGACTGGTTGAATCTGCCTTGACCGCCCGTGTCGCCATTTCGAGGGCCCGATCGAGCTGCAAGCCCCGTTCCGAAAGACTGTAGCTGTAGTTATTCAATATGATATCGGAATTGGGATCGAGTTTCAGTGCCTGCTCATACAGGCTGTCCGATTGTTCATATTTTTTCATCCCGTCGAGGGTTAATGCGAGCGAACTGAGCGTATTGATATCGTTTGGATTCAGCTTCAGGGATTGCCAGAGGTTTTCCACTGCTTCTTCGTTCCGTTGAAGACGTGAATAGGAAAGCCCCAGAAGCAAATACACGCGGTAATCACTGGGAAACAACTTTCCTGCCTTTTCCATCAGATCAACCACTTTTTCATGTTCGTTCCTGTCGAAATAGTGAGTCCCGACAAACCACCACGCCTCAATGCCGCCTCCGTCCAGTTGTGTCACGCGCTGGAAATTATCGAACGCAACCGAATCCTGCCGCTCCATATCTGCGAGGGCGCCAAGATACCAGAACGGCCTCCAGTCGCTCGGAAGATCCTTCGCGGCTTCCTGAAATATTTGCTTTGCTTTTGGCAGGAATGTCGAGTCAGCCTGTACTCTTCCGAAATAGGCAATACCCACGCGGATCTTTATCTGAGGGTTGTCCTTCTCTTTCTTAAGAAGGCCCTCATATAATGAGAGAGCTTTTGCAAAATCGTGTTTTTCGAGATAAGCATCCGCAAGGGTGGCAGTCACCTCGACATCGCTATCGTCTCTTTCCATCATTTCTTCCAGAATCCGTATTGCCTCGTCCACATTTCCCGCCCGCACGTACGTTTCCGCAAGTTGACGCTGAAGGGCTCTGTTGCTCGGATCAATCACAAGCATCCGTCTGTATCGCTCTGCAGCCTCCTTGAACCTGCCCAGGGCCGTGTAGAGATCCCCCGCGTGAAGAAGCAATTCCCAGGTGTCCCCCTCCTTGTCGAGGAGATGTTCATAGATCTCAATAGCCTTCAGGGGTCGCCTCGCCTGCTCGATGCGCGCAAGGTTGTACCATGCGCTTGTGTAATTCGAGTCGATCCGGATCATGCTCTCATACTCTTTGGCTGCAAGATCAGGCTGAAACGCGTTGATGTACACACCGGCAAGATTTTCTCGGTACGTCATGTTGGCGGAATCGAGCGCTACGGCTTGCTGACCTGCCTGAGCTGCCAATGCATGCTTGCCAAGGAGGGAGTAGTCCTTTGAAAGGGTATAATAAATTGAAGGATTCGGGTCGTACAGAAGGGCATCCTGGTATTCAAGAACGGCTTTGGCATAGTCTCCTTTGGAATCGTACAGCGCCCCGTCGACAAAGTGCTTCAAAGCTTGTTCGCGGTTTGCCTCTTTCATCCGTTCAACCGCAGGATTTGTAAGGGCTTCCGGTCTCTTGTCACCCGCCGTCTTGTCGGAGGAAGAGCAGGCGGCAAGCACAAATGCCAGCATGGCAATTGGGATTGATGTGTTTTTCATTCTCATAAATTGAAATATATCGAAAGACCGCTGGAATTACAAGCAGATCAGTGGCTCCCCCAGGATCGTGGTCCCTCACTCTCTGTGACAAAGCTTTTTCGTAACCACGAGGTCTTAGGGGATGCACAGTGAACACGGAGAAAGAGGAATCTGCGATCCCCTCAACTTGCTTCGTCTGCAGCGGGAACGTATTTTGTATTCCCATGGAGCAAACAGAACAATCCTGTGATCTCGGAATTGCCTGGGTATGGCAATACGATCTTGAGTTCATTGAGATCGTTGAGAAAGCTGCCCAAAGGGCTGGACTGAAAACTTTCCGCATTGAGCGCCACAACGTTTTCGAATTCACCGAAGCCCTTAAGAAGCATCAAGTATCTCTGCGTGTCTTGTTTGACCGCGCGTCGGATGAGGATGAACTCTTTCAACCTCTCGCACGCTATGTCGCACAGCACCGGCCCGATATGGGCGTCATCAATCCTCTTCATCTGCAGGCAAGAGCAGCGGACAAAGCCACCATGCACCTTGAGTTTCTCTCTCACGGGATTGATGTTCCTTACACGATCATCATTTCCCCGTACAATCATAAGCGGGAGTTGGAACTCTCGCTCTCCGAGCTTGCCAACCTTGGCCGTCCCTTCATTGTCAAACCTGCCAACACGACGGGTGGAGGCATTGGCGTCGTACTCGGCGCGGAAACATTGAAAGACATCTTGGAAGCCCGCCAGCATCACCGAAATGACAAATACCTCCTCCAGGAGACGGTCAAACCGGCGTATTTGTCGGAGAACCGGGCGTGGTTTCGCGTTATCTACGCATTTGGAGCCATTTTCCCTTGCTGGTGGGACGATCAAACACACATTTATGAGACTGTTACCCTTGAAGAAGAGGAGGCGTTTGGCTTGAATGAACTCAGGGATCTTACCGAGCGCATTCACACTGTCTGCCGCCTGGAATTCTTTTCAACCGAAATCGTTTACACGCCTCAAAACAAGTTTGTGATTGTTGATTACGTCAATGAAATATGCGACATGCGCGTTCAATCGACACATCGCGACGGCGTTCCGGACGGCATCATTCGAGAAATTGCAGAGCGTCTGACCGGTTTTGTTGCGAAATTCGCGGGAGTTCGGTAGTTCACGGTCTTTTGTGCCGCTCGTTCATCCTTTGCCTTAACGAATTGTGGTAATTCCTTTCCGAATGTGCGTCTTGACTTTCAAAAGGGGGATTGATACATTATGCACGTATTTGTTTATTGATTGTCATTTTTTGGAGGACATATGGTTCTCAACAGCTTCACGGGATGGAATCACCTCGTTCGCAACCTTCTTCTTGGAAGCATGGTGTTCGGGGCTCTCATGATTGCCGGTTGCGGAAGCAGTGAAGAAGTGGCCTCAGAGGAGGAAGGATTCTCCGATGAGCCGCTCGCTGCCGAGCAGACCCAGCCGGAAGAAAAGAAAGAGGAAGCGGCCGACCAACAGGCGCTGACAAGTTTCATCGGCGCGGCTCCGAAAAAAGAAGAACCAAAGCAAGAGCCGGTAGTTCAACCCTCGGTTCAACAGGAAGCTCCGCCTCCGGCACCTGTGACCACTCCCCTCGAAGAAGTACAGACCGAGAATACCAGTCTGAAGCAAAAGGTGGTAAAATTGGAACAGGACGTTCGTACGCTGAACGCCAGGATTTCCGACACCGAAATAAAATACATGGCTGAAAAAGACCGGGCCGACAAAGCCGAAGAGGCAGCGAAAGTTGCGGCTCAGTCGGCTATGATTTCCGCCCGCGGCGGCCAGGTGCAAGCTCCGGCGGAGGAGCCCATGACTCCCGTGACCGAAGCATCGATGGGATCGTACGAAAGCGCACTGCAGTTGTTCAAAGGAAAGAAATACGATGATGCCATCGGGACGCTCCAGAACATGATCAGCGCAGGTGTCTCCAAAAACCTCGAGGATAACTGTCATTATTGGATCGGTGAATCGAACTTTGGAAAGAAGAGCTATCAGGAAGCAATGCAACACTTTGAAATGGTCTTCGAATACAAGAACTCCGAAAAACTTGCCGACGCCCACTACATGATAGGACAATGCCTCGAACGCACAGGCAACAAAGCCAAAGCGAAAGAAGCATATGAGACGGTTGTGAAGGATTTCCCCATGAGCCGTCTCGTTCAACGGGCCAAAGCGCGCTGGGCGCGTCTCTGATTCCTTTAGAATCGTTCATCCCAAAAACCCCCGCTTCGTTCGCCGGGGGTTTTTTGTTTTCTTGAATCTCTCTCCGGTCGTTGGTATATTGCCACCGCCTCCCACCGGGCACTTCTCGAATCTATCAGCATGGCCAGAATCACAACGAAATATGTCTGTCAATCGTGCGGCTACAATTCACCGCGATGGGTGGGCAAATGCCCCAATTGCAGTGAATGGAACACATTTGTCGAGGAGGCTCCATCGCCGCTTAAGGCAACACGTAAACCGGCCGGCGCGCGATCGAACATCGAGCCCGTGCCAATTTCTGAAATCGATCACGATGAAACGCCAAGACTTCAAACGAAGATGGAAGAGTTTGATCGGGTTCTCGGCGGCGGAATCGTGCCTGGATCGCTGATTCTTCTCGGCGGCGACCCCGGCATAGGAAAATCGACGCTCATGATGCAGCTTGCCCTCCTCCTCAAGGATTCCGTCATTCTCTATGTTACCGGCGAGGAATCGGCCAGACAAATCAAACTGCGGGCGGAACGGCTTCAGGCAACATCGGCGACAAATATCCTTCTCCTCGCCGAAACGAATCTCGATATGATTTTGGACGTAATTGAACGGGGCGTACCGGACATGATCGTGGTCGACTCGATTCAAACCATGTACCGGCCCGGACTTGAGAGCGCCCCCGGAAGTGTCAGTCAGGTGCGGGAATCAACTGCTTTGCTGCTCAGGCTTGCAAAAACGAGGGGCGTACCCATATTTGTCATCGGTCATGTGACAAAGGAAGGCATGATTGCCGGGCCCCGGGTCATTGAACATATGGTTGATACGGTACTGCAATTTGAAGGAGAGGCACATTATTCATACCGGGTTTTGCGCGCGCTCAAGAACCGGTTCGGCTCGACAAATGAGATCGGGATTTTCGAAATGCACGATTCCGGCTTGCGTGAAGTGCGGAATCCCTCCGAAGTTTTTCTTTCAGAACGCCGCCAGGGAACCTCGGGTTCTACTGTGGTCGCAAGTATTGAAGGCTCACGGCCGATCCTTGTCGAGGTCCAGGCCCTTGTGACTCCCACCAGCTACGGGGTTCCCCAGCGCACGACCACGGGTGTCGATTACCGCCGACTATCCCTTCTTCTGGCCGTCCTTGAAAAAAGAGTTGGATTGAGGCTTGGGACATATGACGTTTTTGTCAATATCGCGGGTGGAGTCAAAATCGACGAACCGGCAGTTGATCTTGGAATCGCCACGTCGATTACATCAAGCCTTAGAGATGTAGCGGTTGACTCCACATCGGTGGCGGTTGGAGAAATCGGCCTTGGCGGGGAAATTCGAACAATAGGTCAAATCGAAAAGCGCGTCCAGGAGGCCGCAAAACTCGGATTCAAGAGAATTATCGTTCCCCAAAACAACGTGAAGGGGATAAAGAAGAACGGAGAAATCGAGATTGTCGGAGTCGACCGAATCGAGAAAGCGATGGAAGCATTGTTGGGATGATGAGGAAGTGCAAAGTGTGAGGTTCAAGGATCGAAGTGCACTGGCCACCGATAACTGATCACCGACAACTGACCGCTGAAAGCTGTTCCCGCTTTCGCGGGAAGCTGATAACTAACCACCTCATGACCCACCCCCAGCCGCAATTCATGCGGGATGCCATCGAGCTTTCCCTGCGCAATATCCGCGAAGGAAAGGGCGGGCCATTTGCTGCGTTGATTGTGCGGGAGACAACGGTGATTGCACGGGGGACCAACCTTGTCACCTCCACAAACGATCCCACTGCCCACGCGGAAATTGTCGCCATTCGGGAAGCATGCCGCGTTCTGGGAACATTCCAACTCACGGATTGCGTTCTCTATACTTCATGTGAACCCTGCCCCATGTGTCTTGGGGCAATTTATTGGGCCCGACCGAAGGCAGTCTATTTTGCCAACACCAGAAGCGATGCTGCATCGATTGGGTTCGATGATGAATTTCTTTATCATGAACTGACGGTTCCCCTTTCCCAGAGGAAGATTCCAATTGCTCAGATACTAAGGGATGAAGCACTTGAAGTGTTTCGGGAATGGGAGAAGATGGAGAATAAGGTTCGATACTAGCAAAATCCGAAATCCGAATTTCCAAATTCGAAACAAATCCAAATCGCGACATTCAAAACGGTTTTGTCCTTTCATGAGGATTTGTTCGGGGTTTCGAATGTAGAACTTGTTTCGTATACCATATCTTGGATCTCCACTATGAATCTCCAATGGATCGGCTATCTCGGACTTGTTGCGCTGGTTCTCTGCTGGATCCCTCAATCACTAGAGACGATCCGCCTGGGCCGATGTCCCGTCAATCTCACCTTCCTCGTGCTTTCTTCGTTCGGAAGCTTCAGCCTCGCGATTTACGCATTCAGTCTGGGCGACCCCGTCTTTTCCATCCTCAATATTCTCACAACACTCGGCGCGTTGATCAATATCTACTATAAACGCTTCCCGCGGAAAAACACCACATGAGACAACTTGTCCTTGCAACGAACAATGAACACAAGATCAGGGAAATCCGGAGTCTTCTCAAAAACCTCTCGGTCGAACTCCTCATACTTAGAGATATTCCGAATCTTCCTCCTTTGGTGGAAGACGGGGCAACGTTTGAGGAAAATGCTGTCAAGAAAGCGACCGCGGTATTCCAGCATACGGGTCTCCCGACTCTGGCTGACGACTCGGGGATTGAGATATTCTATCTCAACATGCAGCCTGGTGTCCATTCCGCACGATACGCCGGAATCAATGCAACCGATGAGCAGAATAACGAGAAGCTCCTGCAAGCAATGCGGGGTGTCGCACCTCGAAGGCGCCGGGCACAATTTCGCTCTGTCATAGCGCTTGTCGACAAAGGAGTGCAGGAAATCACGGAAGGGATTTTCTCCGGAACATTGGCCGAAGCTCCCCGCGGATCCAACGGGTTCGGTTACGACCCGCTGTTCATTCCCGATGGATTGAGCAGAACCTCGGCGGAACTGACGGACGAGGAAAAAAATGCGATTAGTCATCGCGGACAATCGCTCAGAAAGATGATTGAAGTGCTGCAGAAACGATTCGCCTGACACAAATCGGTACCGCGCACAGAACTTCTGAAAGGAGCCGTTGATGGTCAACAAATCTCCTCTGGTTGCAGCATTGTTGTTGTTTTCTTCTCATGCGTTCACTCAGCCCTCCCTGAATTACTATCTTCCGACAACGGTAAGCTATGATACATCGATACCGACGCCTCAATCCTATTTTGGATTCCAGGTCGGTGAATGGCACCTCACGCCGGATCAAATCCATGCATATCTCAAGGTTCTTGCCTCTGCTTCAAAAAGAATGAGCGTCCAGGAATTCGGTACAACGTATGAGCATCGACCCATGATGTTGCTGACTGTCACGTCGCCCGACAATCTGGGAAACCTCGAGTCCATTCGGACCCGCCATCTGCAGCTGAGCGACCCCGCGGCATCTGCATCCCTCAAGACCGACGAGATGCCGGTGGTTGTCTGGATGGGATACAGCGTCCATGGAAACGAGCCAAGCGGGAGTAACGCATCGGTTCTTGTCGCCTATTACATGGCGGCAGCGCAAGGACCAGAGATCGATCAGCTCCTGCAACACACCGTTATCCTCATGAATCCCTCGATCAATCCCGATGGGCTCAACAGATTTGCAACATGGGCAAATATGCACCGGGGCCGGCAGCCGGTCGCAGATCCGGGCAGCCGGGAACATATGGAAGTGTGGCCCGGCGGCAGAACCAATCATTACTGGTTTGATCTCAACAGGGACTGGATGCCGGTACAGCTGCCCGAGACACAGGGGCGGCTTGAACAGTATTATGCTTGGAGACCGAATGTTCTCACCGATCATCACGAAATGGGAACCAACAGTACGTTCTTTTTCCAGCCTGGTGTTGCAGGAAGGGATAATCCGCTTACCCCACCGACAGTCCGCTCCCTTACGCAGAAAATCGGGAGCTACCATGCCCAGGCACTGGATCAGATAGGATCGTTGTACTATTCGGAAGAAGGATATGATGATTTTTATGTGGGGAAGGGTTCGTCGTATCCCGACATCACCGGCGGCATCGGGATTCTTTTTGAGCAGGCAAGCTCGCGAGGCCACCTCCAGGAGAGCTCGTATGGACCGCTGAGCTTCCCCTTTACAATCCGCAACCAGGTCACCGCGTCACTTTCTACTCTGAAGGCGGTGCGTGAGATGCGGAAGGAACTCCTCGATCACCAGCGCTCGTTCACCGTTTCTTCCGTCAAAGAAGCTGAGCAGGCTCCTGTGAAGGGGTACATCTTCGGATCAAAGATCGACCCGTACCGGAATTCGGAATTGGTTTCGATTCTTCTCCGTCACCGCATCAACATCCATTCGTTGACAAAGGCCGTCACCGCCGGTGGCACTGTGTACGAACCCGGGTGGGCGTATGTTGTCCCCGCGACACAACCTCAGTACAGGCTTCTGACATCACTCTTCGAGCAAAGGACACGTTTCCAGGATAGTCTCTTCTATGATATCTCGGCATGGACCCTTCCGTACGCTTTTGGCCTTCCCTTTATGGAACTGCGTTCACTCGACAGGTCGGTCCTGGGCCCCGCCCTGAAATCGCCACCTTTCATTACCGGCGCCTTCTCGCCCGGTAAGAAGGACTACGCGTACGTGTTTGAATGGCATGTGTATCACGCTCCGCGTGCGCTCTACCGACTGTTGCAGGCCGGAGTCAAAGCAAGGGTCGCTTCGCGGGCATTCGACATCACAACCACGGAAGGCCGTCATCGCTTTAGCGAGGGAAGCATTCTTGTCCCTCTGGGCATTCAGGCGGAAAAGACCGACGTCATCAAAACCCTCCTCACCGCTTCTGCGAAAGAAGATGGCCTCCACGTGTATGTTGCAGAAAGCGGCTTGAGCACGGAGGGACTCGACCTGGGTAGTTCTGCGTTCTCGGCGGTTGAGCTTCCTGTTGTCGCGCTGCTTGCCGGTCCCGGTGTTTCGTCAAACGACGTGGGGGAGGCATGGCATTTGCTCGATCAGAGGATGCATATGCCGGTCACACTTCTCGATCCGGAATTGCTTGGGCGAAGCCGTCTGAACCGTTACACGGCGATCGTGATGGTGGCGGGATCGTACAGCCCGATCGATTCATCGGGCAAAGATGCGTTGAGGAGATGGATCGGGGAGGGGGGCACGTTGATTGTGACAGAGCAGGCCGTTCAGTGGGCGGTGCAAAACAAATTCGCAACCGCAAAACTGCGAACCGAGGAACGGTCCAAAAAGGACAGTGTCGTCCAGCGACGGCCTTATGCCAATGAGATGGAATTCAACCGCGCAGTGTCGATTCCTGGATCCATTTTTGATGTGAGGTATGACCGCACGCATCCTCTCATGTACGGTTACGGAGACTCTCCCTTGAGAGTCTTTCGTTCGACAACAGTGTTCCTTGATCCTTCAACCAATCCCTATGCCACTCCGGTTCAATACACGGAGAAACCGCTTCTCAGCGGATATCTTCATAAACAGCATGAACCTCTCGTGAAGAATTCCGCGGCCGTACTTGTCAGTGCCTTCCGTTCCGGCCGCGTGATTTTGATGACTGACAATCCCAACTTTCGCGCTTTCTGGTTCGGAACGAGCAAATTGTTCCTGAACGGCATTTTCTTCGGTTCCACGATTCGCCAGAGTTCGGCGCGCCAGGGGGAATGAAAGAAATCCGAAATTCGATTCCCGCGTACGTGGGAACAAAATCCTGAATTCGCCTTTATGATTGTCCGTCGCTTTGGATTCCTTCTTGGTCTTGCCGTCTTCGCCCTCATTGCGGCGCTTCCGCCGTTCGGGACATTCCTTGAAGCTGCGCAAGCGACCCCGGATATTGGAGATCGCGCCGTGCAGCTCGCGTCCTCCATGCAGTTGGTACTTGCTCTGGTTTTGCTGATGGTCGTTTGGTGGCTGACCGAGGCCCTTCCGCTTCCCGCAACAGCGCTGCTTCCCGCAGTTGTTCTCCCTTTGTTTCATGTCGCCGGATTCCAGGATGGTCAAACCGTGGATTTCACCACCCGAACCGTTCTTGTCAACTACTCAAATCCCATCATCTTTCTCTTTCTCGGAGGATTTCTTCTCGCCGGCGCTATGCAGAAGTGGCGGCTCGACAGGCGATTCACGCTGTGGTTTCTCACGCGTGGGAATATCGCGAACGACACGCGGTCGATTCTCCTTGGCGTCATGACAGTGACCGCGTTTCTCTCCATGTGGATTTCAAATACAGCCACGGCCGCCATGATGTTGCCGCTGGGCCTCGGAATTCTTTCCACCCTTGATACCCGGCCCGGCGAATCACGGTACGGAAAAGCCCTGATGCTTGGAATCGCCTGGGCCGCGTCGATCGGCGGCGTGGGAACCATCATCGGGACTCCTCCCAACGGGATCGCTCTTGGTATTCTCAACTCGACATTTGCCAGTGATCCGAACTACCACTCCATTTCGTTTCTTGAGTGGATGGGAATTGGAGTTCCGTACGTGATTATGTTCATCCCGCTCGCCTGGTGGATCTTGCTTCTGCTGAATAAGCCTGAAGTCACCCGTATTGAATCGGGCAAAGATCGGATGCTGGAGCAACGACAATCCCTTGGCCCTCTTTCGGCAGGAGAGAAGCGGACCGTGGGCGTGTTTTTCCTCGCCGTGATCTTGTGGGTCACCAATCCATTCTGGGATTCACTCTTGCCTCCGCCGCTCGCGGCAAGGCTCGCATGGATTGATGAATACTCCATCGGCTTGACAATTGGAATGCTGCTTTTTCTGGTTCCGGTGAATGTTCGCGAGGGTACGTTTGTCCTCGACTGGCGCGACACGCATTATGTGGATTGGGGAACGCTTCTTCTCTTCGGAGGCGGTATTGCCCTTTCGGAGGCCATGTTCAAGACCGGACTTGCTTCCTGGATCGCCGCTTCGTTTGTCGGAGGCCTCGGAGCCCCTTCAACATTTGTCATGCTCATTGCGATTGTCGTCCTTGTGGATTTTCTCACAGAAATTACCTCCAACACTGCCGTGACCTCGATGATGGTGCCCATTGTGATTTCAATCGCGCTGAGCACTGGAGAGAACCCGGTCACGCTGGCTGTGGGAGTGGCCCTTGCAGCATCGATGGCTTTCATGCTCCCGGTAGCCACGCCTCCCAATGCCATCGTATACTCATCGGGTTACGTGAGCGTCAAGGACATGATTCGCTCAGGCTTTTTCCTCGATATCGCAGGTTGGCTGCTCACACTCTTTGTCCTGGTTGTCTTCGGAAGCTGGATACTTGGCATCGTTCCTATTTAGAACTGGTCAGGCTTGTTCCTGCTGGCTTGACAATCGGTGTTCAAATCCGTAGTATTGCATGGTTTTCTGATCCTTCATTCTTTCACCATCCACAAAGGAGGATGTATGAATAAGAAGGTTTGGATTGGGGCAGTAGTCGTATTTGTCATCATTGCGGTGTTTGACTACCTTCTCAACGGGATGCTCCTTACAAAGGAGTTTGAGGCCACCGCCAACCTGTGGCGGCCGATGGCTGAAATGAAGATGTACATTTTCTTCATCACCTATGCCTTCATGGCATTCTTCTTCACCCTCATTTTCTCGAAGGGATACGAAGGGAAGGGATGGTTGGAGGGTGTCAGGTACGGAACGTACGTCGCCATGCTCGTATCCCTTCCCGCCGCTTACGGCATGTACGGATCGATGCCGATTCCCTATTCGCTGGCACTGAAATGGTTCCTGGGGGGATGGGTCGAATTCATCGCGTGCGGTGTAGCTCTGACCTTCATCTTCGGTGCAAAGAAAGAACCGGCTGCGGCATGAGATATTGTTGATTTGTTGATTTGTTGATTTTTTCTGAAGATCCGATTTCTCCCCCGATAATTCGGAGCGGGAAATCGGATTTTCATTTTTCCTGAGTTTTCAAAGGTTCTTTCGTCGTTGCTTCCTCACTATCTTCTCCCTACCTTTTTTTACCCTCACACCCTACCTCAACAATCCGAGGTTACCTATGAAACGAACTCTCTTCAAGATCCTTTCTCTCGCTCTGGTACTTTCCCTTTTTGTTGCCGGTGGTTGCTCCCCCCGACTGGATCGGGGGCAGCAGCAAACGGTGGAGACCCAGACTTCGGTCTTCTTCAACGTCGACACGGTCAAAGCCGGCCAGTTTGATACCGGTAAGATGTGGACGTTCGATTATCCTCCTACAGAATACTTCAAACAGGCGTACAACTTTGCCCCCTCAAGCGACTGGTATGAGAATGCACGCCTCGGGGCGCTTCGTCTCCCCGGATGCACCGCCTCGTTTGTTTCTGAAGATGGACTGGTCTTTACCAACCACCATTGCGCCCGCGGGGCTCTCGACGCCGTCAATCGCGAGGGTGAAAACCTGCCTGAGAACGGCTTTTTCGCGGCCACGCTCGCCGATGAACGCAAAGCGCCTCGCACGTTCGCTGATCAACTTCAACTCATGGAAGATGTTACGACAGAAGTGGTCCAGGCGTTTGAGACGGGCAAGACCGATGAAGAACGCGTGGCGAACCGGACGGCCAAGATTACAGAAATCGAAAAACGATACAAAGACAAGACCGGCCTGAATTGCAACGTCGTAACATTTTATAATGGTGGAAAATATTCCGTCTACGGGTACAAGCGTTTTACCGATGTGCGTCTTGTTTTCGCACCTGAACTGGCAACCGCATTTTTCGGCGGCGATTATGACAACTTCACCTATCCGCGTTATGATCTGGATATTTCATTCTTCCGCGTCTACGGCGACGATGGAAAGCCCTTGAAGACAAGGAATTTCTTCAAATGGAGCAAGAATGGTGCGCAGGAAGGAGAACCGGTGTTTGTGATTGGAAACCCGGGATCGACAAGCCGGCTGCTGACGGTTGCCCGATTGGAATTCAACCGTGATTACGCCTATCCGTACGTTCTTGCCCGACTCACCGAGATGGTCTCGATCTATTCTGCTTACATTGCCAAACATCCGGATTCGAAATTGCAGTATCAGACGCAGTTATTTGGTTTCTCGAACAGTCAGAAGGTTTATGTCGGCCGTGTAAAGGGATTGCATGATCCCATCATCATGGCTAAAAAGAAGGATTTTGAGCGAAAGTTCAAAAACTCCGTTTGGGCAAATCCATCGCTGAAATCCCAATACGAGAAGGTCTGGGGCGAGATTGAGTCCGTGCAAAAGGAAAAAGCGGCGCTCTTCAACGAACTCCAGGCACTGACGTTCGCAGGAATAGGCCGCCCTTCGGTCTTGAGCCTCGCAAATACCATCGTTGATTACGCTGCTCTCCTGAGACTCCCTGAAGCTGACCGGACCGCCCGAACGCGCGGAATGACGCTGGACGCCTACAAAGAACGAGTGGGCTCCGCCGCCATCAATGTGGAACTGGACCAGGCAATTCTGGTTTCTCACCTGAAGTTCCTGTCGACCTTCTTCGGCACAGGAAACGCAACGTTCAACAAGCTCACAGGTGGAATGTCGCCCGAAGCGGCTGCGGCGTCGCTCATGAATGCAACAATGCTGACAAAACCTGAAAACGTGAAGGACCTTCTCAATAAGTCTGCCGACGAAATCGAGAAATTCGCCGACCCGTTTATCTCGTTTGTGATGGCTTTTGCACAGCGCGGAAAGGCCGTACGAGAGAAGTATTCTGAAGCCACATCGAAAGAACAGGCCCGCGTACAGATCCTGGGTAAGGCTGTGTTCGACGTGTATGGCACTTCCATACCGCCCGACGCAACGTTCACACTTCGAATTGCGGACGGCGTTGTGAAGAATTATGAATACAACGGCACGCTTGCTCCGCTTTATACGACATTCTACGGTCTTTACGACAGATTCTACTCTTTTGACAAGAAAGACCCCTGGGGACTTCCAGACAGGTGGAAGAACCCGCCTCCGACATTCGATATGAGCACCCGCTACAATTTCGTTTCGACCAACGACATCATCGGCGGAAATTCCGGGAGCCCGGTGGTCAATAAGAATCTCGAGGTTGTTGGTATTGCCTTTGACGGTAACATGGAAAGCCTCCCCGGTGATTACATCTTTGACGATACATTGAATCGCTGTGTATCCGTGCATTCATCAGGCATTCTGGAAGCACTTGACGACATTTATAAGGCCGAGCGGCTTGCCTCGGAGCTTCGGGCGGCAAAGATCCAATAACGTCCAGCGCAACTTGTCCGCATTGCTCAAGGCGCCCTTCACCGGGCGCCTTTTTTTTCTCCGTCAGAGGTCCGAGATCTTGGCCTTTTGCATTTCGTGGCGTGTTTCTTTACTTTGTCGTCGATCGAATCTCATCTCCTCATAAAACTCCGGACCTGATGGCTGAATCATCCCACGATGCCCTGAGAGAAGAAAACCAGAGACTCCGACGCGCAGTCGAGGAGCTCTCCATTCTCAACGACCTCGCACGCGCTATCGGCGCCTCCCTCAACTCGCAGGAAATCATGCAGACGATCATTCGGCGCTCACTGAAAGCCGTGAACGCCGAACAAGGCGTCATTACTCTTGTCGACCGCCAGGAAGAACAGCCGATGGTCACGCTCGTCAGGACTATGATGAGTTCCTCCGACCACCAACAGTTTCACCTCAACCAAAACCTGGTCGGATGGATGCAGCTGAACAAGAAACCGCTGATTTCCGACGACGTTCGGAACGATGATCGGTTCCGCGGTGTACGGTGGGATGAAGAAATACTTTCGCTGCTGTGCGTACCGCTCATGGTCAAGTCCGAATTGACGGGTATTCTCGCTGTCTTCAACAAGAAAAACGCCAAAACATTCACGGACGACGATCAGAGACTCCTTGCAATTCTCGCCTCCCAGTCCGCACAAATTGTGGAAAACGCGCGGCTCTATGAAGCCGAACGCGAGTTCATCAAGATGCAGGAGGAAGTGCGGCTGGCGGCCAAAATACAATCTGATCTGCTGCCGCAATCAGCTCCATCCCTTTCCGGATACGAGATCGCCGGCAAGAATATTCCTGCGCAAGTGGTGGGGGGCGATTACTTTGATTTCATACCACTCGATGAAAACCGCATTGCCATCTGCCTCGCGGATGTTTCGGGGAAGGGATTGCCCGCATCGCTGCTCATGTCCAACACACAAGCTACCATCCGAAGTCAAAGCTTCGTGAATGCAACTCCGTCGGAATGCCTCACGCGGGCCAATACTCTTTTGTATCGCACAACAAGCCCGGAAAAGTTTGTCACGTTGTTCTATGGCATTCTTGATGCGAGTTCGCATTGTTTTACCTACAGCAACGCAGGACACGACAGCCCGTTTTTCCTGACCTCCTCCAAATTCTCCAGACTTGAAAAAGGAGGCACCGTCCTGGGAATTCTTGAGCCTTTTACATATGAACAGGATACTGTCATGCTGGCTTCCGCCGATGCCATTGTCATCTACTCCGACGGCATTACGGAATCATTCAATGAAGGAGATGAACTGTTCGGCGAAGAACGTATAGCGTCTGTACTCCAACAACATCGAAGCGCTTCAGCTTCGGTAATCGTTGATGAAATTATTAATGCGGCAAAGAAGTTCTCCGGCCGCAGGCAGCAAGACGACGACATGACTGTCGTTGTGGTGAAACGAACTGCATGATCGTCATCCTTCCAATGCGAAATCGGTTTTTCAACCTATGACCCCCCTTCTTTCAATCAATCTCGTTGATTACCTGATCATCGGCGGTTATGTTCTCGTCACAATTTTTGTCGGCTACGCTCTCAAGAAGTACATGAGAACGGGGGAAGATTTCTTTCTTTCAGGACGATCGCTGCCAAGCTGGATCACGGGATTAGCTTTCCTTTCAGCCAATCTCGGTGCACTGGAAGTGGTTGGAATGGTGGCAAATTCGGCGAAATACGGGATTCTGACTGTCCATTTCTATTGGATCGGCGCCATTCCCGCGATGATCTTCCTCGGCATTTTCATGATGCCGTTCTATTATCAAAGCAAGATAAAGAGTGTTCCTGAGTACCTGAAACATCGATACAACGAGGCCACAAGGGCACTGAATGCGATATCATTTGCGATCATGACGGTGTTGATGAGCGGCATCAGCATGTATGCAATGGCGTTGCTGTTTGAGTCCATGCTCGGATGGTCGCTCACCTCGAGCATTCTTCTTTCGGCTCTCGTTGTGCTCTTGTACGTTTTCTGGGGAGGACTTTCCTCATCCATCTACAACGAGGTGATTCAATTCTTCCTGATCTGGCTCGGATTGTTGCCCATCGTATACATCGGGCTGGAAGCAACCGGCGGATTGAGCGGGCTTGCCGAGAAAGTGCCGGAGTCATTCTTTCATGCGTGGCAGACCATGGGAAGTTCAGATACAAATCCGCTTGGTGTGGATTATCTGGGTGTCATTCTCGGTTTGGGATTTGTTCTTTCGTTTGGCTATTGGACAACGGATTTTCTCGTTGTTCAACGCGCGCTCGCATCTGAAAACCTTCAGGCCGCCCGGAGAACACCCATCCTGGCCGCCTTCCCGAAAGCAATTGTCCCCATCATCGTCGTGCTCCCCGGGCTGATCGCAGTCGCTGTTCTTCCTGAGTTTCAGGCAGGAACGGAGGCCTCGCCTGATTACAATTCCGCCATTATCCGGCTTTTCGCTCACTATCTCCCCAACGGCGTCCTCGGATTGGCAATCACGGGCCTCCTTGCAAGCTTCATGTCGGGAATGGCAGGAAATGTCACGGCATTCAACACTGTCTGGACGTACGATATCTACGGCAGCTATATCAAGAAGAACATGCCTGATGAACATTACCTCAAGGTCGGAAAGTACACAACGGTGTTTGGCGTCCTCGTCAGTATTGGTGCGGCGTACATCGTCAGTTCGTTTCCCAATCTGATGGACTATATGCAGCTTGTATTTTCCTTTTTCAACGCTCCGCTGTTTGCAACGTTCTTACTCGGGATGTTCTGGAAGAGGGCAACGCCGTGGGGTGGATTTTGGGGACTTCTGGCAGGGATTATTGCTGCCGCGGTACACTACATCCTTTATAGGATGGGGTACCTCCAGTATGCCAGCGAGATGGGCGCAAATTTCTATCAGGCATGGTGGGCATGGCTCACGGATTTTGTCGTGACGATCGTTGTGAGTCTTTTCACAAGTCAGAAGCCTGTCGAGGAACTTCAGGGATTGGTGTACGGACTATCGTCCGTCAAAGAGGAGCGAATGGTTTTCTTCCGCCGTCCGGAAGTGTGGGGATCAATAGCCATCATCTTCACGATCATCCTTAACATTATTTTCTGGTGACCCATGGAACAACAAAAACACTTCTTTGACCTGAAAATACCTCTCGGAAGTCTCCTCGGGGCTTATGGTCTGATCCTTGCGTTGTATGGGATTCTGGGGGACTCCTCCCTGTATGACAAATCTCTCGGTATCAACATTAACCTCCTCTGGGGAATTGTCATGCTTTTCGCGGGAGGGCTTTTCCTCGGATTTCATTTTCTTAGGCAACGATGATACCACAGAACCGCATTCCTACTTCGCTTCTGACAGTTTGTAGTTGGCCTTCCAGTGAATCGTTCCCGATCGCTTCGCTACAACGGAGACAAATGCCACATTTGTCTCTTTTCGCATTACAGCTTGCGTGGTCTCCGAACATTCGAAAGAGACCAGGTCCATTCCTGCCGGTTCCGTAAACGTCAACGTGTAGGGATCATTCTCAACCACCGTGCTCGATCCGACGAGAGCAGGTTCATTCCACTGCACGTCGATCAAATCAACGCCGCCCGATGATATATGCCTGTTGCTCGAGACCAGTTGCGGGCGTGACCGCCGTTCACGGATAATGAATGCCTGTGAACGGTACCGCTCATCGATCGCTCCCGACTTAAAGGCCTTCTTAAAAAACCCCATGAATGAATCAGACCAGTACTCGAAAACGAGGTACTCCTTGTCCGGATCAAGTCCGAGATCCACAAATGGGATCTCCGGAAAATCTCCGCCTGTTCGGCCCAGGACCTGCCATGATTCGAAGGGGCGGTTGAGTTCAAGAAGGAACAGGAAGCAATTCGGTGTGTAGCCGGCGTCGAATACGCGCGGACCGGAGCCGCTGACTTCGCTGTCAACCTGGCCGAGGCGACTGCTGCGCGAAGGATCGACATCATAGAGTTGCCCCGGGAGTGTGAAGAGAACCGGAGATGTTTTTCGAGCGGCAGCGACGACAGGGGTCCGATAAACGGCTGGCTTGTCTGTCAGCATCATCAGGGCTCCCGTGAGCGAGGTAACCATGGTGGACCGATACGCATCCTCGTTGAGCTCGATATGATCGGGGTCGTTCCGCCAGACCACATTGTTGAATGAGTTGTATTGCGACAGCCCGGCGTATGAAAACCCGTCGTCACCGATGCGGCAGCCGTCGATAATTCCCACGAGTTCCGGGCGAATCCCCCAGCAACCCAGCATGAATGTTTCCCGCCCGATCTCGTCGCGGATGGTCTGCGCATAACGGCGGAAAGTCTCCACGCGATCAATGCCACGTGATTTGAAGTGGGCCGTGTTCGCGTTGTATCCCTCATATCGCAGGTGGCGCAGCGCATCCACTTTGAAGTACTGCCATCCCTGTTCCTTCAAACCGCGATAAAGAGGCTTAACAAGTGTTTCGAGCACCGCAGGATTCGATCCGTCCGGGACATATCGGATCCAATTCCCAAACGCCGGTTTCCCGTCTGCTGCCCGAACGAAGAAGTCAGGATGGGAGAACGCGTACGCGCTATCGTGGAAATTCGTGGCAGTCCAGATGCCCGGTTTCAATCCCTTTCCGGTGATGTACTCTGACAGGAATTTTAGCCCGCGTGGAAACGTCTCTTTCGGCGTGAGCCAAAACTCAGGGGTGCCGTTCTTTCGCTGATATCCGTCATCCATCTGAAAATACTCAAAGCCGTAAGGTTTCAGCACTTCAGCAACGACGTCCGCTGTCTTCATCATATCCTGTTCAGTTACTTTGTTGAAGAACGCAAACCAGGAAATCCATCCTGCAACGGAAGAAGGCCACACTTTGTAGTTCCATGGCTCAAAATACTTCAGCCCCCTGTGTTGTTGGTAGTACCGGGGTCGAAACCGGAGAACAATTTCAAATCCTTCCACGTCAATCAGAAAGGAACGGCCCTTTGTTTCTTCTGCTGTCGGTACAATCAGCACTTTGGGATTCGCGTCAACGGAAATGACCCAATCGAATCTTCGGTCGTACACGGCACGGTTTCTCAGGCTTCTGCTCATTCCTGACGCGTTGCGAACAACCAGGGGGCCCCTCGCCGGCGGCTCGGTCTCGCAGGGAAACCCTTCTTCGCTTGTCTTGACGATCCCCTGCAGTCGTATCTTCCTGTTCCAGTCGTTCGTACTCATCAGCAAAGTCTGGTTCACGGCATTTCCGTTTCGCTCCGTAATAACCCGATACTGGAACTCTGTTGCATCAATGTTCAATTTCACGGAGAGTATTGTCTCTTGATGATATTGAATAACGAGAGATCTGCCTGAAAGTCCGATTTCGGCTGCCTCGTTCTCAGGCGCAGGAATCTGAGCGGCGAGAACGAACGGGACCGCAAAGAGCATCAGCACGACGCGAGAGATCTTTATCATGGGGATCCAGAATGTGATTGCCGGTTTGTTTGGATTTCGCTTTGAAAGTATTGCTTTTTCGACCGAATTGGTATCAATTCCGGACCCTCGAACGGTTGATCGGGATGAGATCGGTGTCCACAAGGTTCGTTGTGGTAAATCGAGGCTGTATTTGATTCTGTATCCCTGAATTTGTATTATCTTGCTCCGATTTCTCTCTGCTGAACCCGACCGGCCGCCGGTAAGCGGGTCGTACCCAACGACTTGTGCTGTCTCCAGCTGTCTTTTTTTCATCACTGATCGCCAATTCATTTTGATCATGAACAGATTGCTTGTTCCTTCTGTTTTCTTCTCGATTTGCCTTTCTGGCTGCACGACCTTTCTCGCCGCCCAATCGCAGTCGGACATGCAATACCGAATCGAAGGGAGTACTGTGCTGTGTAAGAATGCGCGTTTTCAGTTTCTTACACCGTCATTGGTCCGAATGGAATTCTCGCCAAACCGCGCATTTGTTGATGCGCCCACGGTCCTCGTGCTCAAGCGCGACTGGAAACAAACAGGGGTTACGGTCGAGACCAGGAAGGACTGGGTTGTTGCGAAGACATCCCGCCTGACGCTTCGATACCTGCCGGGCTCGGGTGAATTCACACAAGAGAATCTCCGCATCTCATGGACCGACGGATCGCAGGAAATCTCGTGGACTCCCGGGGATTCAGACCGAAACAACCTTGGCGGTATCCTGTATTCACTCGATGGCCTTCGAAGAAACCGACTGGCAAAAGCCGCTCCCGGTATTCTAAGCCGAAGCGGGTACTTTATTTTGGATGACAGCGAAACGCCCGTATGGGACAACACGACCTCATGGATTGCCCCCCGGAAAGAAAAAGAAAATCAGGATTGGTATCTCTTCGTCTATGGACGCGACTACAAACATGTTCTCCGCGAATACACTGAATTGTGCGGGAAGATTCCAATGATCCCCCAATACACGTTGGGGACGTGGATGACAGACCTGAATTACGAATACCTCCCGGGAACGGAGTTCGTTGAGAAGTTTCACTACACAGACAAGGATGTCATGAATCTTGTCGACCGGTTCAAGAGCGAAGGCCTCCCGCTTGACGTTCTTGTGCTTGATTTCGCGTGGCACCGGTTCGGGTGGAAGGGAGGATACGATTGGAGTCCCGTTTTCCCTGAGCCGGATACATTCCTTGCATGGACCCGCGCCCGGGGACTCAAGGTAACGCTGAATGATCATCCGGGGTACGGGAGGGAGAGTGTCCTCTCAGATGAAGACAGCCGGGCTCAGACTGTTCGGGCCGCGTTGGGTATCCGTCCGCCGCCAAAGCCGACGTTTCTCCTTGACCTTGCCGCTGAATGGAAATTTCAAATTGATCCCGACACGACCGGAGTACGGTCCAATTGGTTTGCCACTCAGTTCAATGACGCCACATGGCCTGCAGTTGAGGCGGGAAGAATATGGGAAGATCAGGGGTATGCAGAGTATGACGGGATGGCGTGGTACCGAAAGTGGATTTCTATTCCCGGGGAAGGAACAGTTTCTCCGCTCTATCTTATCTTTGGAGGAGTGGATGATGAATATGATCTCTACATAAATGGAAAACTGGTTGCACATCGCGGAGCCCCCAACAGCAGTGTCTACAATTCCATAACCTTCACCGATATTTCGAAGGCGGTTCAGACGGGAGAAAAGAATCTTGTTGTACTGCGGGTGAACGACTGGGGCGGAGGCGGGGGAATTTCGGCAGCCCCGGCCCTTCTTTCAGATCAACCGCCTGCAGAGGGGATTCGCTTCAACCTCGCTGACATGAAACAGGCAAAAGTGTTCATGAACGTCCTCCATAAGCCGTTGATCGACCAGGGTGCAGCGTTTTGGTGGGTTGATGGCGGTCGCGGCTCGAGTGAGATGGAGGGATTGAACAGCCAGTTGTGGACCAATCGCATTTTCTACGACTTCACAGAAGAGCACACAAAGCAGCGGGGATTCATCTTCAGCCGATATGGCGGATGGGGCAGCCACAGGTATCCGGCGTTTTTCACGGGAGATACCTATTCACACTGGGAAGTTCTCGCGTACGAAGTTCCCTTCACTGCGCAGGGCGGAAATGTCCTGATGCCATACATCACTCATGATATCGGCGGGTTCATCGGCCCGAATGTTAGTTTTGATCTTTACGCTCGCTGGCTTGAATTCGGCGCCTTCAGTCCATTCGTACGTCTCCATTCCGCGCATGAAAATCCCCGAGACGGCAATGTCAGGATGCCCTGGACCTATGGTGAAAAAGGAATTGAGCTCGCGAGGAAGTTCCTGCGTCTTCGCTACAATCTCATCCCCTATATTTACACTTATTGCAGAGCAGCAACTGACGAGGGACTGCCCCTGGTTCGTCCTTTGTATCTCGAGTATCCTTCAATTGAAGAGGCCTATTCCTACCCGCATGAATACTTCTTTGGGAAGGAATTTCTGGTTGCTCCGATTGTCGACTCCACTGGTCAGAAGGAGATTTACCTTCCCCCCGGAGAGTGGATTGAATACTTCACGGGGAAGCGCCACAAGGGCAACCAGGTGTTCCATGCGACGTATGCTGTCGATCAGATTCCTGTCTTCGTGAAATCAGGCTCCATCATTCCGCTACGCGCAGATGTCGAATACACAAGTCAAAGACCCCTCGACACACTTGTCATCGATGTATATGGACCTGAATCCGCTGAATTCATGCTCTACGAAGACGATGGGATTTCGCTGGAATACCGTTCAGGGAACCATGCACGAACGCCACTTGCGTTTTCGCAACGCACCAAAGGGAATCGTCTCACAATCGGGCCGACAACAGGAAAGTTCAAGGGTCAACTCTCTTCAAGGACACACCAGCTTCGATTTCACGGGCTCCGGCGACCGAGCTCAGTCACCGTGAACGGCCAAAGGCTGCAGTCTGGTACTCAAGACGGATGGCGCTGGGACGGGAGGAACTCCGTTCTTTCTGTTTCAGTGGGTTCTCGAACTATTCGGGAAGCGATTCACATTGACATTCTGTGAAGAAGCATGATCGGGCAACCGGGAGGTAGGTTTTGATCGGAACCACGATATCACATTACAAGATTCTGGAAAAGCTTGGAGAGGGCGGAATGGGCGTCGTATATAAGGCCGAAGACACCACCTTGGATCGCCTCGTCGCGCTCAAATTTCTTCCCTCCCAGATCTCCGTTAATGAAGAAACCAAAGCCCGCTTTTTGCAGGAGGCGAGAGCTGCTGCCGCCCTCAATCATCCCAACATTGCCCAGATCTACTCCATCGAGGAATCCGGCGACACCATGTTCATCACCATGGAATTCGTTGACGGCAAGACGCTCAATGAAATCGGAACCCGAAACCTCAGACCCGAAACTGTTCTGAGGCATGCTTCGCACATCGCCGCAGCCCTGCAAGCGGCCCATTCGAAAGGAATCATCCACCGGGATATCAAATCGGCCAACATCATGGTTACCGGAGAGGGGACGGTGAAAATCATGGACTTTGGGTTGGCGAAAATGATGACCGGACCTCAGGTCACAAAGGTTGGAACAACGGTTGGTACCGCTGCCTACATGTCTCCCGAGCAGGTTCAGGGAAAAGATGCCGATCAGCGATCGGACATCTGGTCGTTCGGTGCTGTTCTGTATGAGATGGTTTCCGGCCAGCTTCCCTTTGGCGGGACATATGAACAGGCGGTTTTCTATTCCATTCTCAACCAGCCTCCGCTTTCGATTCCGGAGGGAATCCCCAGGATCCCTAGTCTCTCAAGAGTGACCGACAAGTGCCTCGAAAAAGATCCATCGAAGCGTTATCAGTCCTTTTCTGAAGTCCTGACTGACTTGCAAGCATCAACGACAACCGCAGCACACGTGTCCGGCGCTGCACTGATTCAACCGCACGCCGGCCGAAAAGCGTTCGCGGCAATGGCGTCGCTCTTGCTGATTGTCCTTGCCGTTCTTTTTGTCGGGCCTGGGAATATTCGGCATTGGCTTGGCTTTGAGAGTATTCCGGAGGAGCAGCATTTGGCCGTTCTTCCGTTCACCAGCATTGGAGGAGACTCGACCAAACAACCTCTTTGTGACGGCCTGGTGGAGACTATTACGAGCAAGCTCACGCAGCTGGAACAGTTCCATGGCTCTCTCTGGGTTGTCCCGTCCAGCGAGGTGCGCAGGAACAAAACACAAAGCCCCGGCGAAGCATACCAATCCTTCGGCGCAAATCTTGTTATCACCGGCAATCTTCAACTCGTTGAGGACGTTTTCCGGCTGACGTTGAACCTGATCGATGCGCGGAACCTGCGGCAGCTCAGTTCTTCTGTTCTCGATATCAGGCAAGCAAGCATTGCGGGGCTGCAAGATCAGTCCGTTACGCGGCTGCTTGAAATGTTGAATCTCGAACTTAGTCCTCGGTCACAGGACGTGATCACTGCCGGTGCCACAACCATCGCCGATGCCAACGAAGAGTACCTCCTCGGCCTTGGATATCTTCAGCGATATGATGTTGCATCGCACCTCGATACTGCAATCAAACATTTTCAGTGCTCCATCGAACGT
>Ga0209342_10001748_pt1 | contig 24049 bp, 18 predicted proteins | sample RifCSP16_2_FD_184023 | JGI IMG/M metagenome (GOLD analysis project Ga0209342, IMG submission 184023) | Soil microbial communities from Rifle, Colorado - Rifle CSP2_sed 16_2 (SPAdes) (version 2) | ecosystem: Environmental > Terrestrial > Deep subsurface > Rock core/Sediment | place: Rifle... | reverse complement strand
ACGCCCCGAAGGGAGGCGCACGCGGTAGACGTTTTGCGCGCCTTTGAAGTGCCGCGCGAGCAGGCGCGCCCGCGAGGCGCGGTCGCGCTCGAAGGTCACGTCGTCCGCGCGGATGGCGAGTTCCACCGCCGTGCCGGGGGGCAGGGCCACGCGCTGGGGCAGGAGGCCGATTTCGGTGAGGATGCCGTCGGCGGTCACTTCGCCGGGGAGGAAGTCGGTGTGGCCCATGAAGTCGGCGACGAAGCGGGTGGCCGGGGTGTGGAAGATTTTTTCGGGCGAGTCAATCTGCTCGACGCGCCCCTGGTTCAGCACGGCGATGCGGTCGCCCATGAACAGGGCTTCTTCCTGGTCATGGGTGACGAAGACGGCGGTGGCGTGCAGGGTGCGGAGGATAGCGCGCACCTGCTCGCGCATATTGGCGCGCCGGTCGGCGTCGAGGCTGCTGAAGGGCTCGTCGAGCAGGACGAGCACGGGTTCGGGCGCGAGGGCGCGGGCGAGGGCCGCGCGCTGGCGCTCGCCGCCTGAAAGCTCGTGCGGGTAGCGGTCGGCGAGGGCGGCAAGGCCGACGAGTCGCAGGAGGTGGGCCACGTCGGTTTGGGCGCGGTCGCGCGGTTTGCCGCGCATACCAAAGGCCACATTTTCGCGCACGGTGAGGTGCGGGAAGAGCGCGTGATCTTGAAACACCATGCCCACCCCACGCCGCTCGGGGGGCGTCCACACGGTGTGGTTGGCCACCACGCGTCCACTGATGGAAACGGCCCCTGCATCGGGGCGCTCAAAGCCCGCGATGAGCCGGAGCGTGGAAGTCTTGCCGCACCCGCTGGGGCCGACGATGCTGAGGATTTCGCCCTTTTCCACTTGCAGTGAGACATGATCAACGGCGGGCGGCGCGTCGAGGCTGTAGCGTTTGAGGACGGAGAGGAGCTCGAGGGCGGGCATGGGGGAATTATACCCTCATGAGCCATTATGATTGTAGAACGCTTCGCCGCAGGAGAAAGACGAGCGGGACGGCGGCGCACGCGATGAGGAGCAGGGCGGCAGGGGCGGCCTGGGCGTAGACGCCGTCTCCGGCGGCCATCCAGACGCGCACGGCGAGGGTGTCGAATCCGGCGGGACGGAGGAGCAGGGTAGCGGGCAGTTCTTTGAGCGAGGTGAGGAACACCAGCGCTGCGCCGGAGAGCAGGCCGGGGAAGATGAGCGGCAGCGTGACGGTGAGCACGACCATGACGGGGCGGCGGCCCAGGCTGCGCGCGGCTTCTTCGAGCGACGGCGAGATTTGCATGAGCGCGGACTCGCTGGCGCGCACGGCCTGAGGCATGTGCCGGACGACATAGGCCAGCACGACCACGAGGGGCGTCCCATAGAGCCAGGGCAGACCCCGATTGACGAGCAGGATCAGGCTGAGGGCCACCACGACGCCGGGGAGCGCGTAGCCCACCTGGCAGAGGCGCGAGAGGGCGCGCGAGGTGAGGCGCGGGTAGCGCACTGCAAGATACGCGACGGGCAGAGAAAGAATCACGGCGGCGAGGGCGGCGAGGCCCGCGCTCCATACGCTGTTCCAGGCGTAGCCCCACAGATTTTGCGCCGAAGAGCGATAGACGCTCGCCGCAAATGAGGCGTCGAGCCGGCCTTGAACCGTCCAGGCGCCCAGGACGGTGAGCGGCACAAAGAGCGTGTTGAGCGCGACGAAACAGACGAACGCAAACGCGAGCCAGCGCCAACGCCCGAGGGAGAGGCGCGGCGCGGGCCGCCAGCTGCTGCTCACCTGCTCGAAGCGGGCCTGGCCCTGCAAGCGGATCTCCCCGGCCAGCACCGCAATCGCCAGCACGACCAGCACGCCGCTCAACACCGAGGCCGCCGCGCGGTCGTAGCGCCCGCTGAGCTGCAGGAAGATGGCCGCGCTGAAGGTCTCGTAGCGCAGGAGCGCGACCGTGCCGTACTCGGCCAGGATGTCGAGCGCGACGAGCAGCGCGCCGGCCGTGAGGCCGGGGCGCAGGACGGGCAGCGTCACTTTCCAGAGCGTGCGCCATGCGCTGTAGCCGAACGAGCGCGCGGCTTCTTCGAGCGAGGCGTGCAGAGAGCGAAACGCCGCCGCGCTGAGCAAATACACGTAGGGGTACATGAACAGCGTGAGCATGAATGTCGCGCCCCACAGGCCGAAGGGCGAGGGCAAGGGGATAGCGACTCCGAAGGCGTCGGCGAAGAAACGGGGGAGGATCCCCCCGCGCGGTCGAAGCAGGGCCACGTGGACGACCGCCCCGATGAAGGCGGGCATGGCAAGGGGGAGGGCCAGCAGCCAGCGCCAGGCGCGCCGCAAGGGCAGGTCGGTGCGTTCCACCAAAAACGCGAGCGCTGTCCCCAGGAGCAGCGTGCCGAAAGTGACGGCAGCCATGAGCGCGAGCGTGTTGCCCAGGAGGCTGACGAGGCGCGTCTGCCAGAGGCGCGCCCACGTCTCGGCGCCGCCGGCGGCCGCGCGATAGAGGATGTAGGCGAGCGGAGTCGTCACCAGCGCGGCCACGCCCGAAGCCGCGAGGAGCAGGGTGCGGTTGAGGCGGCGTTGGCCGATGCGGCGATGCGCCAGCCAGCCTTGCAGGCCGCCGACTGCGCGGGGCCTGGGCGATGGGGAGAGGGTGGAGGTCATCGTGTCGCGTGTTGCGTATCCTGTAAGAGACTGTCCTCAAACGCTCCCCAACCGCGTCCCCGCGGTTGGCCGAAGGGTCCGCGAGGACGCGGACTTTGAGCGAGTTTGAGGACGCTTTCTAAGACCATTACGCCATCCGGAATACGTTCTATGGCACGGCCAATTTTTCCAGCAAATCCAGCGTGCTATCCAATTCACTCGCCGCCGAGACAAAATCAAGCTGAGCGAGGCGGTAGCCGGAGAGCGGCGCGACTTCGGGATGGAGCGCCACGCCCGGGCGCAGCGGGTATTCGTAGTTGAGTTGAGCGAAGAGCTCCTGGCCTTCGGCAGAGAGCAGGTAATCCACAAAGGCTTGCGCGGCGGCGGGATGTTTCGCGCCGTGGATGACGCCCGCCACCGTCGCGTTGACGATGAGGCCGATTTGCCCCTCGGCCTGGTCGGGATAGACCACGCCCACCGGGCTGCCCTCGGCCTTTTGCAGATGATAGTAGTAGTGATTGACGAGGCCGAGCCGGAACTCGCCTGCGCCGACGGCTTTACGCACGTCGGTGTGCCCGCCGAAGAACGTTACCTCGTTCGCGAGCATGCCCTTGAGCCACTCCTCGGCGACCGCCTCACCCTTGAGCTGGCGCAGCGCGGCGACTTGCGCCTGGAATGAGCCGTTGGCGCTGCCGGCGGCGGCGATCTGGCCTTTCCACTTCGGGTCGGTCAGGTCGAAGATGGACTTGGGCGCTTCCGCGGCGGAAACCAGGTCGGTGTTATACATGATGACGCGCGCGCGCAGGGTGAGGCCCGTCCACAGGCCCTGGGGGTGGCGGTAGGCGGAGGGAAGGTCTTTTGCGTCGGGCGAGAGGTAGGATTGAAACACGCCTTCGCCGGCGAGTTTCTGGATGGTGACGACCTCGGTGGTGAGGAAGAGGTCGGCCTGCGGGTTGGCCTTTTCTTCGAGGAGCGCATTCGCCAGTGCACTGTTGCTGCCGGCCTTGAGCGCCACGTTGACCTGTGGATATTTGGCCTTGAATTTTTCGACGACGGGCAGGACGAGCGCCTCGGCGCGGCCAGAGTAAATCACCAAATCGCCGGACACAGGGGGGGAGGAGGTGGGGTCGGTTGCTCCCGGCGAACACGCCGAGACAACGAGGACCAAGACCCATCCGAGCAAAATTACTTTCGAGGACGCCATCATCGAAATCGGAGTCTCCTTGTCAGTTTATTGCAAGTCATTCGCATTAGCGGTATCATAACTATTGCCAATCGGAGCGTCAATGTCAGAATTCAATTTCGATGTTGACACGCATTGAGTTGAAAGTTATCGGAGGTCAACCTTGAAGATCAGCCCCGTCATGCGCGAATATCTGGGGGAGATCTATCGGCTGGAGCGAAGCGCCGCCGGGGTGACTACCTCCGCTCTGGCGGAACGGCTGGAGGTCTCGCCTTCGGCGGCGGCTCGCATGTTGCGGCGGCTCGACGAAGCGGGCCTGCTCACGCACCTCCCCTATCAGGACGTGAAGCTTTCGCCGCAAGGTGAGCGCGAAGCCCTGCGCTCGATCCGCCGCCATCGCCTGCTCGAAGCATTTTTGGTAAAGGTGATGGGGTTCGGATGGGACGAAGTGCACGAGCAGGCGCACCCTTTGGAGCTCGCCATCAGCGGCGAATTTGAAGACCGCATGGACGCGGTGGCGGGATATCCCACGCACTGCCCGCACGGCGACCCCATCCCCACGAAGGACGGGCGCATGGCTGAGATGAACGACCAACCGTTGTTAGACGCGCCGGTTGGCAGTCAGGTGGTGATCCGCCGCGTGAAGACGCACGACGGCGAGAAGCTGCGCTATCTGGCGCAACTGGGCCTCGTCCCCGGCGCGCCGATCCAATTGGTGAACCGATCACCATTCAACGGGCCGTTGCGCTTAAAGATCGGCCGTCAGGAACACGTCATCGGCGCGGAACTGGCGCAGGCGCTGCGCGTGGAGGTCACGCCATGACCGGAGCGGAAATTTTCGCCCGCCTGCGGGCCTCGGGCTGCCGGCTCACCGCGCCGCGCCGCAAACTCGTGGATATCCTCCTGCGGGCGGGTGAGCCCTTGACCGCCGACGACATTTACAAGCGCGCCCGCCAGGCCCGCGTGGGCGCCGACCTTTCGACGATTTACCGCAACCTCGCCATCTTCTGCGAGATGGGCTGGCTGGATGCACTGCCGGGGGCCGTCCGCGGCGAGCGTTATTATCAGGTCCACCGCGGGCAGGAGCGGACTTTATCGGTAGTCTGTCTGGATTGCGGCAAGGTAGCGGCGCTGGAAGCGCCGACCGGGGCGTTGAACGAGGCCGTGCGCGGCATGGGGTTCAAGGCCGACACACTGCGGGTGACGCTGGCGGCGCACTGCGGGCAGGAGTGTGAGAAGAAGCGGTGAGGGGGGAGCGATTATTCTATGCCGATAAACGGACTCTTGCCCGGCACGATGGTCACTTCTTTTTTGCCAGGTTTGCGCATAGCGTCGGACCCGGTCAGCGCCTTGGGATCAAAGGCTGGGGGTGTGAGGGGGAGGATGACGTAGAAGCGGCTGCCTGGCATTTTGGCCGGGTCGTGGCCCGGGCTTTCCACCCAGACGCGGCCGCCGTGCCCCTCGATCACCCCCCTGGCAATCGGCAGGCCCAGGCCAGGGCCGGCGCCCATGAATTTGGTCGCGCCGGTGGAGTGCGCGGCGGCGCTCCCCACGCGATAGAACTTCTGGAAGATCAACTGGCTGTGCTTGGGGTCAATCCCGATGCCGGTGTCGGCAAACACGATTTCCAACTGAGGCGGCTGGTCGGGCTGCGGCGGCAGAAGGCGCGCCGACACTTCGAGGCGCCCGCCATCTGGCGTGTATTTGATCGCGTTGCTCAGCAACTGACTGAAGGCCTGCACCAGGCGGTGTTTGTCCACGCGCAAGGGGGGCAGCATCTTCAAACCGGTGATTCTGAGCGCGAGGCGGCGCTCCTTGAGCGCGGAGGCATACGGCTCGACGCTCAGGCGCATGACCTCGTCGAGAGTCGTGTCCTCGAACTTCAGGTCCATCGCCTCGACGTCAATCTGCGCCATATCCAGCATCTGGCCGACGACTTCGTTCAGCCGGCCGCAGGCGCGGGCGATGCTGTCGGTAATCTCGGCGACCATGATCCGGTCTATGTGGTCATCGCGCGCCATCGAGCCGAGCAGGTCGGCGAAGCCCAGCATCTGCGTGATCGGCGTGCGCAACTCGTGTGAGGCGATGGCGAGGAAATCACTCCGGACCGAGTTCATGTTGTACATGGTCTCGTTGGCGTTCTGGAGCGATTCGTTGAGCGAGATCATCGAGGCGTTGAGCTTCTTCAGATCGGCGATGACCCGCGCGGCCTTGAGCGCCGCCGCCGAATGGCTGGCCAGGAGCTGGAGCAGTTCGATATCCGCGGGCCGGAAGGGAGCGGAGTAGTTGCGTTCTCCCACGACCAAAACCGCCGCCAGCAGCCCCGCGTCGAAGACCGGGACATAAGCCTCGGCCTGCAGAGCATTCAGCCAGGCCAGTTCTTCCGGGGGCATCGGCCCGTATTTCGGGTCGGATCTAAAGTCAGGCTGGAGGATGGGCTGGCGCTGCAAGTCCAACTGGCGGAGCAGGGGGTTGTTGCGGGAGAACTCGGCGGCCTCGATCGGAAACTGGCCCCGGCCGGCCACGGGGCTGACCTGAAATTTCGTGTCCTGCGGCGTCAGCAGCAGCCAGCCGGAACGCTGGACTTTAAGCAGGTTCTCCAGCATGGCGCCGGTCACGGCCGCCAGTTCGGGCAACTCCGATATCCCCGCGATGCGGTTGCTGAAATCCTGGGCGACCTTCAGCGGGTCGTAAGAAGTTTTATCTCCGCTGGCTAAAGCCTGCTCAATCAGCAGGAGGATGGAGTGGAAAATCACTGCGACGACCAGCGCCAGCCCGACCATCACCAGGCCAAGCAGAGAGGGCGACAGGCTGGCTCGAATCATGGGGGCTATGGCAATGACCCCGACAATCAGAATGGTCAGGAAGATGATCCCGAGGATATAGGCGACGATCCGCATCAGTTCACTTGGCCTGAGAGTTTAAGCCAGGTTAGACACCAAAGTCGAAAACTGTAAGCTTGACATAAGTATACAAAAATAATGTTGGGAGTTTATCCCAAACATGTTTGGGATAAACTTGGGATATTCCCGCCCTACTTGAGGATATAGTACGTCCCTTTCTTAGCCCCGATTTTGAGCAGGATCCCCCGATCAACCAGATCACTCAGATCAAGCCGCAAGGTCTCCGGCGAGACATCCGGGCATAACTGCCGGTACTCGCGGTTCGTGATGCGCCCGTTCTCGCGGATGTACGTCAGGGCGCGGGCCTGCCGCTCGTTCATCACCGTTTCCCACTTGGGCACGATCTTCCGGTCGCGGGCGTTGTACAGCGTCACGGTAAACGCGTAGGGCTGGGCCTTGAATTTGGGCGGCGGATGGCCCTGTGAGACCATGTCCTCGATCATCCGGTCAATCCCCAGCCCCAATTCTTCAATGTATCCCCACTGGAACAGGCCGGCGACCACGCGCGGGTTGCGCGAGAAATGTTCCTCAACGATGGTGTCAATGGTGATGAAACCGGGCAGGCCGCCGGGGGAGATCACTTCCAGTCGGTCGGCGTACATCCGCACCTCGATGCGCCGCCCTCTGAGCCGGTAATCCCGGTGGCATACCGCGTTCACCAGCGCCTCGCGGATGGCGAAGGGCGGGTACTCGGCGATTTCCTCGCGTTCCAGCCCTTTGACGACGGCGCTGACGTTCATCTCCTCCCACACGATTTGCCAGGCGCTTTCGATGATGCGCGCGAGCGGCCCGCCGACCTCCTCGCGGCGGCCATAGCCTGCGAGGCCAGCCTCGCCCCGGGGTTCGGCGCCGGGGAACTTGACGAACACCAACCCTGACTGCGGGATGAACTGCTGCGGGTTTTTGCCAAAGAGCAGGACGCCGGAGTAGGTGGGGTAGCCGTCCCCGTCAATCGCGCCAATCTCGCGCAAGATTTCCTCCGGCGGGTCGTTGAGGCGGCGGCGCTGGCGCTGTTGGCGTTTCTCGACGTACTCGGCGATGACTTCCTGATCGAGGTCGTCCCAACCCGCGCCGGGCGTGGTCTCGGCCTCGAAATCCCCGGCAGACTTGGTGGCCGCGAGTTGGCGGATTTCTTCGCCGCCGAGCGGCCGGTTCTCGCCCCCCGTGCGGATCAGCACCCGGCCATCGGCGAGCGAGTGCAGCTCCGGCGAGCGCGGGACGACAATCGCGTAGGTCGCCTCGGATTGCGCCTCGACCTGTTCCCAGCGGGTCACGATGACCGGGCGGCACAGGCGCTCGGCGGCCTTGAGCGCGCCTTCGAGTTCTTCGGCGAAAACGCGGTTGATGACCTGGCCCTGCTCGTCCAGCCCGATGATGATCACGCCGCCGTCGGAGTTGGCGAACGCGACCAGATGCTCGGCCAACACTTCAGGGTCGGCCTCAGGCAGGTAGGCCACGAGCGGGCCGGGCGGGCGGCGGAGGGAGGGGAGGGTCATGCCTGATTTTCTTCGTCCCGCTTTTCTTTGTGGGCAAGCAGTTCTTTGACGTGGGCAATGAATTCTTCGGCGTGAGTGAGTTTAGCTTGCGCAGCAGAGTGCTTTTTCAAAAACTTTTTTTGTGAGCAAAGCTGCGCGAGCAGCGTAGAACATGGCGTAATAGGCGGTTGAGACAGCATTCCGGTTCACCACCACCAACACGTCCACGTCTGAGTCCGGCGCGGCCTGACCGCGCGCATAAGAGCCGTACAGAATAATCGCCAGGATGTCGTCGGGGAACAGGTTCAGCAACCGGCGCTGGAAATCGGCCAGCGCGGTCTTCACCTTGCGCGGCAGGCGCGGCGCAGTTCTTTTCTTCGACCTGGGGCGCGCAACCTGGACGACCATTACTCTTTTCCGTTACCCCCAACTTCAGTCGCTGCCGCTTCCGCCTGCGCCTCTGGGGCGTTCTGGCCGTTCTCTGGAACGCTCTTTGGGGCTGGCCCTTCCATGACGGGAGCAATATCCTTCGCCGCCAGGCGCGCGACCGAGGCCACGGTGTCGCCGTCTTTCAGGTGGATGAGGCGCGTGCCCATCGTGGCGCGACCCGCCTGCCGGATTTCCTTCACCTTTGTCCGCAGGGCCTGGCCGCTGGTGGAAATGATCGTGATTTCGTCCTCGGCGCGCACCACGCGCGCGGCGGCGATGGGGCCGGTCGTCTCCATGCCGCTCTTCGAGAGCGTGGCGATGCCGCCCGTGGCGCGGCCCTTGGGCGCGTATTCCTTGAGCGGCGTGCGCTTGCCGTAGCCGTTCACGGTCACGACGAGCAGCTCACCCTCAGGGTCCACTACGTCCATGCTCGTGATGTGATCGCCGTCGTCCAACCGCATGGCCGTCACGCCGGCCGCCTGCCGCCCCATGGCGCGGACTTTGCCTTCGTTGAAGCGCAGCGCCCGTCCCTGCTCGGTAACGAGGATGATTTCCTGGCGCCCGGTCGTCATCTTGGCCCAGCCGAGCACGTCGCCGTCGTCGAGATTGATGGCGATGAGACCGGAGGGGCGCACGGAGGCGAACTCACTCATCTCCACGCGCTTGATGCGCCCGTTGCGCGTGACCATGATGCAGTAGTTGGCGTCCTCGAAGTTCGGCACGGGCAGCGCGGCAGTGACCTTCTCGCCGCTTTCGATGGAGAGGACGTTCGTCAGCGGGATGCCCTTGTCGGCGCGGCCCGCGTCAGGGATCTGATACACCTTCTCGGAGTAAACCTTGCCCTTGTCCGAGAAGAACAGCAGGGTGTCGAGCGACCGCGCGGGCAAGATGTAAAGCACCTCGTCCTCCTCGCGCAGGCTCTGGCCGGTGACGCCTTTGCCGCCCCGGCTCTGGGTGCGGTACTCCTTGGCCGCTACCCGTTTCACGTACCCGCGCTCGGTGATTGAGATCAGCACGGCCTCGTCGGGCACGAGGTCTTCGTCCTTCAACGTCTCGGGCGCGTCGTGGACGATCCGGGTGCGCCGCTCATCGCCGTACTTCTCGGCCATCTCGGCCATGGCGCTCTTGACGAGCGCGAGGACTTTCCTGGGGTTGGCCAGCAGGTCTTCGAGGTAGGCGATGGTCGCCAACATTTCCTCGTGCTCCGTCTCGATCTTTTGGCGTTCGAGCGCGGCGAGGCGGCGGAGCTGCATGTCGAGGATGGCCTGCGCCTGCGCCTCGCTGAGCTTGAAGCGCTCCATCAGGCTGGCTTTCGCCGCCTCCCCATCCTGGGATTGGCGGATCGTCTGGATGACCGCGTCGAGGTTCGCCAGCGCGATGAGCAGGCCCTCGAGGACGTGCGCGCGGGCTTTGGCTTTCGCCAGCTCGAACTCCGAGCGACGGGTGATGACCATGCGGCGGTGCTCGATGTAAATTTGCAGCGCGCGCTTGAGCGAGAGCAGGCGCGGCTCGCTCTTGCCGCTCTCGTCGGCGACGAGCGCCAGGACCTGCACGCCAAAGGTGCTTTGCAGTGCGGTGTATTTGAACAACTGGTTGAGCACCTTGCGCGGCTGCGCGCCCCGCTTCAGCTCGATGATGATGGACATCCCGCGCCGGTCGGATTCGTCGCGCATGTCCGAGATGTCGTCGAGGCGGCCCTCGCGCACCAACTCGGCGATGCGCTCGATGAGCGCGGACTTGTTGACCTGGTAGGGGATCTCGGTGATGACGATGCGGTGGCGGTTGCCGCTCATCTCCTCGATGTGCGCCGCCGCCCGCATGACGATGCGGCCCTTGCCCGTGGCGTTAGCCGCGAGGATGCCGTCCGTGCCGATGATCAGGCCGCCCGTGGGGAAGTCCGGCCCCTTCACAAACTGCATCAATGCCTCGACGGTGACGTCGTCGGCCTCGTCGTAGCGGTCAATCAGGTAGCCGATGGCTCCGGCGAGTTCACCCAGGTTGTGCGGGGGGATGTTCGTCGCCATGCCCACGGCGATGCCGCTCGCGCCGTTCAACAGCAGGTTGGGCAGCTTGGCGGGGAGCACTTCCGGCTCCTGCAGTGAGCCGTCGAAGTTGTCCCCGAAATTGATCGTATTCTTCTCGATGTCAAGCAGCATCTCTTCGGCGGGGCGGGCCAGCCGGGCCTCGGTGTAGCGCATGGCCGCCGGGGGGTCGCCGTCAATCGAGCCGAAGTTGCCCTGCCCGTCCACGAGCGTGTAACGCATGGAGAAATCCTGCGCCATGCGCGCCATCGCCTCATACACCGCCGCGTCGCCGTGGGGGTGGTATTTGCCCAGCACCTCGCCGACGATGCGGGCGGATTTTTTGTGCTGACTGCCGGGGCGCAGGCCCATGTCGTGCATCGCGTACAGAATGCGCCGCTGGACGGGCTTGAGGCCATCGCGGGCGTCGGGGAGCGCGCGGGCCACGATCACGCTCATGGCGTAGTCCAGGTACGCCGTGCGCATTTGATGCTCGATGTCAATCAGTTGGATCTGTCCGATTTCCATACGATCCTTTCAGTTCACCGTAAAAGTCATTCTTCCAGCGCGCCGACCTCGCGGAGGTAGCGTTCCAGGCGGTGTCGGCAGTAATCCTTTTTGGTCGCCTCGTCCATAGCTCAATTCCATCGCGCCGGAGGTTTCGGAAGAAGAGCAATCCCCTTCTCTAATTATACCTTTGCCCTTCGTTATTCGCGAAGGATTTTCGCTTCACTTTTGGCCTGTTTTTCTCAAAAATTTCGTGGTTTCTCTGTTTGACGATAGGGCAGGGCGGTGGTACAAACGGCGCGATTTTGTCCTTACCCCGTGCTACGTCCGAAGGCCAGGGCAGGAGGCGAGATTCTTGGAGGCGATGAATGAAAAAATTCGTTCAGTTTCTCGGCTATGTCGGCCTGTTGGCGCTGGCGCTGGCGATCCTCGTCAGCGGGGTGGGCGCTTACACCGTGACCCGCTCGTTCCCGCAGACGAACGGGACGCTGAGGGTTCCCGGCCTGGCGGAGAAAGTTGACGTTTACCGGGATGCGCACGGCGTCGCGCACATTTACGCCGACAACGTGCATGACCTGTTCTTCGCACAGGGCTACGTCCACGCGCAGGAACGCTTTTATCAGATGGACTTCTGGCGGCACATCACCTCGGGGCGTTTGTCCGAGTTGTACGGCGAGGCGTCGCTGGACCGGGATCGGTTCCTCCGCACGGTGGGTTGGTGGCGCGTGGCGGAGCAGGAATATAGCCTGCTTGACGCGGACAGCCGGGCTGTGCTCGACGCCTATGCCGAGGGCGTCAACGCCTACATCGGCGGCCGCTCCGCCGCCGACCTGAGCCTGGAGTATTCTATCCTGGCCCTCAACGGCCTCGATTATCAGCCCGAGGCGTGGTCGCCGGTCAGTGTACTGGCCTGGGCCAAGGCGATGGCGTGGGACCTGCGCGCGAACCTGGACGAAGAGGTCAAGCGCGCCGCCCTCCTTCAGGCAGTGGGAGCGGAGAAGACCGCCGAATATATGCCGCTGTATCCCGGCGATCATCCGATCATTGTTCCGAACCTGCCCACGCTGGGCCTTAATTTCGAGACCGTGAATGCGCGCATGGCTATGATGGACGACCTCCTCGGCGCTCGGACGGAAGGCGTCGGCTCCAATAGTTGGGTCATCGCCGGGAAGCGTACCACCACCGGGAAGCCGCTCCTTGCTAATGACCCTCATCTGAGCATCCAGATGCCCTCGATCTGGTATGAAATCGGCGCGCACTGCCGGGCGGTCACACCGGCTTGCCCCTATGACTTCTACGGCCTCTCCTTCGCGGGCGCGCCGGGCATCATCATCGGCCACAATAACCGCATCGCCTGGGGACTGACGTTCCTCGCCTACGACGTGCAGGACCTGTACATCGAGAAGATCAACCCGGCCAACCCGAACCAGTACGAGGTCAACGGAGAGTGGCGGGATATGACGATCGTCAACCAGACGATCAAAGTCAAGGGCAAGATCAAACCGGATCCCGAAAACCCGGAAAAGGATTTGGGGGTGTACGACCCGGCGACGGACACGACCGCAGTGTCCCTGCCTGTCCGCTACACCCGCCACGGCCCGATCATCAACGACGTGCATGAGGAAGCCGGCAACCTATCCGGCTCAATCCATGGAGTGGAGGTCGGCCCGGGCTACGCCCTCGCGCTCCGCTGGACGGCGCTCGACGCGGGTTTCACCTACCGCGCTGTGCTCCGGTTGAATCGCGCGCAGAATTGGGAAGAGTTCCGCGCCGCGCTGAGTGAGTGGGTCGTCCCGCCGCACAACATCATCTACGCGGACGTGGACGGCAACATCGGCTATCAAGGCCCCGGCTTTGCGCCCATCCGCAAGAACGGCGACGGCCTCCTGCCAGTCCCGGGGTGGACGGATGATTACGAATGGACGGGCTTTATCCCCTACACCGAACTGCCGTATGCCTTCAACCCGCCGGAGGGCTACATCGCCGCCGCCAACAACGCCGTCGTCGGGCCGGGCTACCCGTACCTGCTCTCGCTGGAATGGGATGCGGGCTACCGCGCCCGGCGCATCATCGACTTGATCAATTCGGAGCCGAAGATTTCCATCGCGTACATCCAGCAGATGCAGGGAGACGACCTGAACCTGGGCGCGAAGGAAGTGCTGCCCTATTTGCTGGAGCTGTACTTCGACGATCCCAATCTCTCCGAGGCGGTTGAAGAACTCCGCGATTGGGATTATCAGATGGACCTCGCCTCGCATCCCGCCGCGATTTACATGTCCTTCTTCAACGCGCTGCTCAAGAGCACTTTCCACGACGACGTGCCCGAGGATTACCGGCCCAACGGGGGCGGGAGCAACTGGCTCACCCTGCGCCAGATTCTGGCCGAGCCGAACAGCCGTTGGTGGGACAACACGACCACGCCGGTAGTCGAGACGCGCGACGACATTCTGCGTCAGGCTCTCGCCGACGGCTATACGGCGCTCGAAGCGCAATTGGGCGCCGACCCGGAGACGTGGACATGGGGGGCGCTGCACACGGCGACGTTTGTCAACGGGACGCTGGGCAGCACAAGCTCGCCCGCACCTATCCGCGCGTTGTTCAATCGCGGGGCATTCTCGACACCGGGCGGCTATTCCATCGTCAACAATACCAGTTGGAACATGACGCGCGACGACGCAGAAAGGCCGGGCGACCCGTACGCCGTAGGGACATTGCCCTCGATGCGGATGATTGTTGATCTCGGCAATCTGCGCAACTCCCGCCTCACGCACACCACCGGCCAGAGCGGCCACGCCTTACATCGGCATTACATTGACATGGCCGACGACTGGCGTCTGGTCCGGCACCACCCCATGCTCTGGGAGCGGGGTGATGTGGAGAGCCAGGCCGAGACGCATTTGGCGCTGGCCCCGTAGCGGGTGACGGGTGACACGTGACCAGTGGCGAGTGACGGATGACGGGAGGCGGGTGACGCGGTATGTGTTGCTCGCCACCCCTTATCTCTCTTGGCTCCTGCTGGTTGCCTGCGCCTCTCTGCCTCCCTCTTCCACACCTATACCCGCACACTCCCCAACTCCCATACCCACACACTTCCCTACTCCTGCTCCCCCGCTCCTCCGCGCCCCTGCCTCATCTCAAATCCCTCCTGCCCCTCAGACCCTCACCGTCTGCCTCGCCGATGAGCCGCAGTCTCTCTACCTCTACGCCCGTCCCGAAGCCGGGCGCGAGCACATCCTCGCCGCGCTTTACGACGGGCCGATTGACGCGCGTGATTATCAACATCAGCCTGTCCTGCTGACTAAACTGCCGAGCGTGGCCGACGGCGATGCGATCGTCAATATGGTGACCGTGCTCCCGGGAGAGACAGTCGTGGATTCGCTGGGGCGAGTAGTCACGCTGGCAGCCGGTGTGGCGATCAATCAGTTAGACGGCGCGACGATCACCTACGGTGGTGAAGGCGCGCTGTCCGCGCCGCAGATGACCGTTACCTTTCGCTTGAAACCCGGCGTGTTGTGGAGCGACGGCCAGCCGCTCACCGCCGCCGACTCGATCTTCTCGTTTGAGGTGAGCCAAAGCCACGACGCATACAACCCGCGCCGTGACTTGAATGAACGCACCGCCTCGTACCATGCGCTCGATGCGGCGACGGCCGTGTGGACGGGACTGCCGGGTTACATTGACCCGCTGTACTTCACACACTTCTGGACGCCACTGCCGCAGCACGTGTATGCCGGGATAACGCCCGCCGAGATCGGCGACAGCGAGGGCGCGAACCGCGACCCGGTAGGGTGGGGGGCTTTTGTTTTGAAAGAGTGGGTGAGGGGGGATCACCTGACCTTTGAGCGCAACCCCAACTACTTCCGCGCCGCCGAGGGCTTACCCCGGCTTGACCGCGTGACTTACCGCATCGGCCCGGCCGATCCAACTGCACTGCTGGCCGACTTGCAGACCGGGGTATGCGACCTGGTCCCGCAGAACCCGGCGTTGGACGCGAGCGCCGACATGCTCATCCGGGCGGGCGACACAACCGCCGCGGGGGATGTCCGGGTGCAACTCGTCAGCGACAACACGCTGACGCATCTGGATTTTGGAATCACGCCGGCAGAGGATTACAAGCGTGCGGTTGGGAATGACTTTTTCCAGGATGCGCGCGCGCGGCAGGCATTTGCCTACTGCCTCGACCGCGAGGGATTGGCGCGGCTGATCGGCCCCTCGTCCCACCGACGTGGAGAGCCGCCCGCAACCTACCTGCCGGCTTCTCATCCGCTCCGCGCTCCGGAGGTGGCTCCGTTGCCGTTTGAGCCTGCGCGTGGACGCGCCTTGCTCGCCGAACTCGGCTGGAGGGACGCCGACGGGGATGGCGTTCTGGATAAAGACAGCGCGCGCTTGAGGCTGACGCTGGCAGGCAACGGGGGAGGAGAAGAACTCTGGGAGGCGATCCAGCGCCAGTGGAAGATGAACTGCGGAATCGAAGTTGAAGTGCATCAGCTCACACGCGGCGAGTCGGAGGGCGACTGGCCGGACGGCGTGATTTTTGGCCGCCGATTTGATCTGGCGGTTTTCGGCTGGAGGGTGGGGAGTACGCCGCCGTGCGAGTTATTCACCACGGCCCAGATACCGGACGACGACAATCCGGGGGGCGCGAACAACTTAGGATACAGCAACGTCGCATTTGACGCGGCCTGCCGCCGGGGGCTGCTCACGCTCGACCCGGCGCGGGCGGCGCCGTTTCACGCCGAGGCGCAGCGCCTCTTTGCGCGCGACCTGCCGATGCTGCCGCTGTTCTTCGGAGTCAAAATCGCCGCTGCGCGGAGACAGGTCCTCGGGTTTGTCCTCGATGCCACCTCGCCGACCGAGTTATGGAATATCGAGGCGTTGACGGTTGAGCCATGAGCGGAGCCGCGGGCTTTGAGCGTGGTTGAGACGTTCTCAAAACGGCAAAGCAACCCGCTCGAAGACGAGCAGAGCGGCGCACCCCAGCACGGTCACGTTCAGGAAAAGCATGAGGGCAAGAATGAACCGTTGCTGCGGTGTGAGGCTGCGGATCAGGTCCAGGCCCTGAGATTGGAAGGCCGAAGAGGCTGGACCCGAAGAAACGCTCTCATCGTAAGCGGGGCTTTCCATGCTTTGCTGTCGCAGGTTGTCGAACATAGTCAGGCCTCCACAGTGGCAAAATACGGCGTGAGCGGCGGATCACACAGGCCGCAGATGGACATCTCCAGCAAACAGGCGCAGGCTTTCGCCCGAATCCAGCCGGAGGATGAGCGTCCCGTCGGGGATCACGTTCTCCGCGCGGCCCCGGTGTTCCCCGCTGGCGGTGCGCACCAGGATCGGTTCGTTCATCAACGTCAGCCGCGTGCGCCAGTCACGATACAGTTCCTCCTCCATCACCGAAGCATAGCGAGCCTCCAGGCCAGCGATGATCGCGCGGAGCAGGCGCAGGCGGTCCACCTCGGCCCCCGCTTCGGCCTGCAAGCTGGTGGCGGGGAAATCTACTTCGAGCGGAGAGGGCGCAAAACTCACATTCATCCCCAGGCCAAGCACAGCGTAACTTAGCCGGTCACCCTGCAGCGCGGTTTCGAGCAAGATCCCAGCGACTTTCTTGCGGGAGATCAGCACGTCGTTGGGCCATTTGAGCGTCGCGCCTAGAGCGGTGGTCTGCTCAATCGCTTCACAGGCTGCCAGCCCGGCCAGCATGATAAAGCGCGCGGCGTGCTGCGCCGGAAGATGGCTGGGGCGCAAGACTAGGCTGAAGGCCAGCGCCGTCCCTGGCGGGGTGATCCATTGACGTCCCGCGCGGCCTCGCCCGGCGGTCTGCTCCTCGGCGACGACCAGCAGCCCCTCCGGCGCTCCTGCCTCGGCCAGCTGCCAGGCCTCGGCGTTGGTCGAACCGATCCGTTGGTACAGATGGATGGGGCGAGCGAGGCGCAGTCCGCTGAGGCCGTGCAGGAGTTCCGAAGCATGGAACATGATGCGTATTGTACCCTGTTTTGTCGCCGTGCCAATGTCTGGTAAAATCGCATCTGCCGCATGCGGCAACGGTCTTCGAGGCAACTGATGCAGCATCTCTGGTCTCCCTGGCGTATGGCCTATTTGCGCAAAGACGACAAAGACACGGGCGATAAACTGCAAGCCACCGGGAAACTTTCGACCGCCGGGTGCATCTTCTGCGATAAGCCGGCTGAGGAGCGCGACACCGAGAACCTGATTGTCCGCCGTGGGCACCGGGCCTTTGTCATCCTCAACTTGTATCCGTACAACAACGGGCACATGATGGTCGTGCCCTATGCGCATGTCCCCAGCCTGGAACAACTGGACACCCCGACGCTCACCGAGATCATGGTGCTGGTTAATGAAGGGTTGGGTGCGTTGCGCGCCGTCTACAATCCGCAGGCCTTCAATCTGGGGGTGAACATTGGCGAGGCGGCCGGAGCGGGCATCGCGGAGCACGTCCACATGCACATCGTCCCGCGCTGGGCCGGGGACACTAATTATATGGCGACGGTCGCAGGGACGCGCGTGATACCGGAGGGCCTCTCGGACACCTATCGCCAGGTGCGGGAGGCCTGGCCAAGCTGATCGTTTCCCGCCGGAGCAGGTTCCCGTAGGGGCAGGTCTCAGACCTGCCCCTACGTATGGGTGAGGAAAATATGACAACCGATGGCAAAAAACCAAACGACGCAGTTATCCTCTCAGGCGCGCGCACGCCAATCGGCAAGTTCATGGGGGCGCTCGCTTCGATCCCTGCGCCCCGGCTGGGCGCGGTAGCCGTCCGGGCCGCCGTCGAACGCGCGGGCATTGATCCGCAGCAGATCGAAGAGGTGATTATGGGGCAGGTCATCGCCGCGGGATCAGGTCAAGGTCCGGCGCGGCAGGCCGCCATCTACGCGGGCCTGCCTCCCGAGGTCGGGGCCTTCGCGGTCAACAAGGTCTGCGGCTCAGGCCTCAAGGCGGTGATGTCGGCGGCGCAGGCGGTGCGCGCAGGCGACGCCCATGTGCTCGTGGCGGGCGGCATGGAGAGCATGAGCGCCGCGCCGCACCTGGTCTTCGTCCGGCAGGGCGCGCGCTATGGCGATCAGACCATGTTCGACGCCGATTTGCACGACGGCCTGTGGGACCCATTCGAGAACTGGGCGATGGGCGACGCCGCCGAGCTCATCGCCAACGAGTATGAAGTGACGCGCGAAGCGATGGATCGCTTTGCGCTGGAGAGCCACCAGAAGGCCGTGGCCGCGATGGACGCCGGAAAATTCAAGGCGGAAATCACGCCCGTCGAGGTGGACCTGAAGGGCAAGAAGGCGGTGGTGGACACGGACGAAGCCCCGCGCCGTGACACGTCGCTGGAGGCCCTGGCCAAGCTCAAGCCCGCGTTCCAGAAGGACGGTAGAGTCACGGCCGGCAACGCGCCCGGCCTGAATGACGGCGCCGCAGCCGTGGTCGTCGCTTCGCGCGCAAAGGCGGAAATGTTAGGTCAGACCCCGTTGGCGCGCGTCGTCGGTTATACCTACGCCGCGGTTGAGCCGAAATATCTCTTCATCGCCCCGGCGCGCGCCATTCCCAAGTTGCTTGACAAAACCGGGTGGGCGCTCAAGGACGTGGACTTGATCGAGCTTAACGAGGCCTTTGCAGCGCAGGTGCTGGCCGACGGTTATGCGCTGGCGGACAAGGGCTGGGACTGGAGCAAGGTCAACGTCCACGGCGGCGCGATTGCGCTTGGCCACCCGGTGGGCGCGAGCGGCGCGCGGCTGTTGGTAACGCTCATCCATACTCTGCGCGACCGGGGCTTGAAACGCGGGATCGCCTCGTTGTGCCTCGGGGGCGGGGAGGCGGTGGCCATGGCGGTGGAAATCGAGTAATGGGCAAATGGTAAATGGGAATTACCCATCGCCAGTTACAAATCACGAATTACCACGCTGCTTAAAAGAGCATCAAAGATGACCATTCAACACATGGCCGTGATCGGCGCAGGGACGATGGGGAATGGCATTGCTCAAGTGTCTGCGACGTATGGTTATGAAGTGACGATGATTGACGTCATCCCCGCCGCGCTGGAAAGGGGGATGGAGACGATCACCAAGTCGCTGAGCAAACTGGCCGAGAAAGGGCGCATCAGCGCGGAGCAGAAAGACGCCGCGCTCAACGCGATCACGACCGCCGGAGATTTGCGGGCCGCGCAGGAGGCTGACCTAGTCATCGAAGCGGCGACCGAGAACCCTGACCTCAAGCTCACAATCTTCCGCGACCTCGACGCGCTGGCGCACCCCGAAGTCATCCTGGCCTCGAACACCTCGTCCATCTCCATCACCAAGATCGCCGGGGCGACGAAACGCCCGGACAAGGTGATCGGGATGCACTTCATGAATCCCGTTCCATTGATGACTCTGGTCGAGGTGATTCGCGGGTTGGGCACGAGCGACGAGACGACGCGCGCCATCATGGGAGTATGCCGCCAACTGGGCAAGACGCCCGTGGAGGCGAAAGACTCGCCCGGCTTCATCTCCAACCGCATCCTGTGCCCGATGATTAACGAGGCGATCTTTGCCCTCCAGGAGGGGATTGGCACGCCCGAGGCGATTGACACCGTGATGAAACTGGGGATGAATCATCCGATGGGCCCGCTGACGCTGTGCGACCTCATCGGCCTGGACGTGGTGCTGTACGTCATGGAGGTGCTGCAGCGCGACCTGGGCGACGACAAATACCGCCCGGCGCCGTTGCTGCGGCGGATGGTGGATGCGGGGTATTTGGGCCGGAAGACCGGCAGGGGTTTTTACGAGTACCCGTCATAGGCTGGACGGGAAGTGCGGGATGTATCAATTGGCATCCTCGCTAACTGCTCGTCCTGCTAACAAACAGATCGCCACAACTGATTGAATGGACTACGGATCAGGTATGCACAGCACCATACCGGAATAGATCAAGTTGGTAGTCAGGTTGTTAACCTCCTTCAACCTCTGCAAGGGAACCCCAAAATTGAGGGCAATACGGTACAGGGTATTGCCGGGTTGGATAGTGTAATACGTGATGCAGGCGGAAGTTCGATCCGACGCCGGGCGTGAGGAGGACGAGGCGGTTGCGGGTCTGTTGGTCTGGCGATTGTAGAAAGTGACTACGGCGCATCTCCCATTAGCTTCCATGGTTATTGTGGTTGACGCCGGACTCACCGGCGCCCAGCCTGGCTGCATGGACTCCGAGAGTATGTACGTGCCGGGCGGCAGCTTGTTGAAGCGCACCCAGCCAGTGCCGTCAGTGACGCCGGTTTGTGCTACACCGCCGTAGGCCGGCTGGAGGGTAATTTGCCAGCCGGGCAGGCCGGAGTCGTCGTAGTGATCCTTTTTGTACACATCCACGCAGGCAGAATCAGTGCGGTTCTTGAAGCGCACATGCTCACAGGCGAAAGGCTGGGTGACCGTCACAGTGAACTCGGGGGAAGTGACAGCTGACCAACCCTCTTGCATCACTTCCGAGAGCGTCCAGGTGCCCAGTCTTAAGAAGAACTGGAAGTAGCCGTCGGCGTCGGTGGTGGCGCTAAGTTCCTCATTAGTGCTGGTATTGTGTGCTTTGATTTGCCAGCCGCTCAGGCCCTGTCCCAAGTGGTTGATCTTGTAACCGTCTACGCAGCCCAATGACTCGTTGACGAAGGTCACCTCTTTGCCTATGCCGGGTTGGTCCAGGCTCACCGTCTGCTGTGTGTCGCCGACTGCGCGCCACCAGGGTGCGGGGACTTCTTCGGTGACGGTCCAGTCACCCAGCGGCAGACAGGTGAAGTAGACCACGCCGTCTGAGCCGGTTAAACCGTTCTGATCTATTTGTGTCCCGTCTTTGTGAGTCAGCTTCATTTTCCAGCCCTGCAGGGGCTGGCCCCGGAGGTCCTTTTTGACGACCCGGATAAAGCTGCCACACACCTGCTCGTTGACGAAAGTCAGGCTCTGGTAAAGGCCAGGCTCGCGGGGCGAATCAAGGTTGATTTTTATCGCGGTTGGATAACCCGGCACCGGCTCCCAGCCAACCTCGGTCCCTTCGGTGATAGTCCAGACGCCGGGGGCCAAGTTGCGGAAATAAGCCTTTCCCTGACCATCCGTCATCTCTGTCACAGCACTCGAGACAGTTCTGGTAGAGGTGGCCCTAATATCTAGAGGAGATGCTGTGATCTTCCAGTTGGGGATGCCAAGCATCTCCCCGAAGCCTGCGCTGCCCCCCTTGTCCAGCTTGGTCGCAATCAGGCTGGGTAACGCTTCCATCTTGAAGCGTACATGGGCGCAGCCAGAGCTGGGGTTGCCATTCAGCGTGACCTTGAAAGCGGCCGGAGTAAATGGCTGCCAACCATCGGGGAAATTGAGCTCTACGATGTAGATGCCCGCGCTCAACGGGCCATCGGGTAGTGTAGAGAAGTCCCCGCTCGGGCTGGCCGTCACCTGCCTCACGGGAGGTGCTCCGGCGGGACTCTCCGGCGTGACTATGACCTTCCAGCCAGCGCCGCCGCGCGGCTGCACGTAAACGTCAATGATATTCCCTTCGATGCAAATGCCGCCCTGTTCGGCGGCCGGCGGATTGAAGGGATTATCACCATCTGCGTTGCCACCAGTGGCGCTGGTTGCCGGGTTCTTGGCCGCGCCCTGCGGCGCGCTCGACGCAGCGTTGAGCTGGGCAGGCGCAGGGTCCTGGACGGCGACTGCGGACTGCAGCGCCGGCGCTGGCAGTTGGCCTGCCTCCACCGCCTTGAGGGTGTTAGTCGGCAGGACGGCGGCGAAGATGATGACCAGAGCCAGGGTGGGGCTGGCCACGACCACGATATAGAATAGCAGGTATTCAAGTGATAATTTCTTCTGTGTTGATTGCTTGACGTGTGGTTTGGCGTAGAGGGGCATGATGTCCTCCCTGCAAAGTCGCTCGGCGAGTAACCAGGTCTCCCCGCTTGAGCACCAAGCGTGGTACAGGCATGTGCGCCATTGCGCACAGTGGATTTGCTCCATTAGCATACACCACAAAAGGGTTTACGCTGGTAAATTTTGTGTTAGAGAGTGCTTTGAAATTCGTTATTGGCCCTGACTTGATCGATTAATGGCACGGCGCGCTGCCGGCGTCCGTAAAAGTCTGGCCCTCGATGGGGATGAACTCCCAATCGTAGCTGGCCGTGTGCAGGGCCAGCTGCAGGACGCCGAACGTGTGGTCGTTCCTCACCTCGCTGTTCGGCTCGGGCGGCCTTGCGAAAAGATAGTGGCTGCCGCCGCCCGTGCCCACCACGAATTCGCGGATTCCCCTCCGAGGGTCAACTGCTCCATCCGCCGTCTGCGGCGCAAAGCGCTCGTAGTCGTGGTCGTGGCCGACGAGCACGACCTCCGCGCCGTAGTCGTACAGCGCTTGCCAGAACGGGACAAAAGTTGGATTGCCGCCGTGTTCGCCTGAACTGAAGAGCGGATGGTGCCAGTAGGCCAGCGTGCAGAAGGCCCGCGAGGCTGCCAGGTCAGCGCGCAGCCATTGTTCCTGGGATGAGCCCACATCGCACCCCCCGGCCGGGGCGCAATTGCTGTTGAGGACGACGATGTGCCACGCGCCGTAGTCGTAACTGTAGTAACCCCGGTAAGGGTCGCCCGCCGCAGAGCCAAAGTAGTTGAAGTAACCCGCCGCGCCGGGCGTGTGGTAATCGTGATTGCCCGCTGCAGGCCGGGTGCGGTCTTTGTGACGGCCCCAGGTCGGGCCGTAGCAGTTGGCGAATTCTGCGTCGGAGCCGGATGAGTAAGCGTTGTCGCCCAGGGTAGCCACTAAACCAGGCAGGTCATCCAGCAGGCTGGCCGTGGCTTCGTCAAAATCGTTGCCGCATGTGCTGATATCCCCAGCGGCGAACAGCATAACCACGATATCGGGCGTCGGCGTGTGAGTGCTGGTTGGAATGGGGGTGTCCGTAGGTATTGGGGTTGGTGTGAAGGTCGGGGTCGGCGTCAATGTCCAGGTCGGCGTCGGGGTAGGCGTGGGCGTGTGGGTGCGCGTGGGCGTGGGCGTCGGCGTACGCGTTGGCGTGCGGGTTGGAGTTGGGGTGTGCGTGGGAGATGGGGTATAAGTGTTGGTCGGCGTGAGCGTCGGCGTCGTGGTGGGGACAGGCGTTGCCGTTGGGGGCGGCGTCGGCGTCCCACGAAATGTCTCCACAACTGCCCGCCACCCACCAGGTTGAGCGGCCAGGTACATGCCGAAACCGGCGTATAGGAGAAGGTTGGCGAAGATCAGGCCCGCGATCCATTTCTGTTTCACGGGGCGGGATTATACCGCGCGCGGGCATAAATTGTGTTTCTCGATTTAGTCCCCTGCTGTTGGGGCGAAGCATTCGCGCTGCGGCAGCAGCAAACATGGCGCGGATTGTGCGCGAAGGCTTCGCCCGTACAACCTCTGTTATACTTACGCCTTGTTGTCACGCCTGAACCTGTCGAGTTTCTTAAGCCTCGATCGGTCGGCGCGTTGAGCAGGCTTGGAGAATAAAGTGTTCAAAAGTAATACCTCTCTCGAAATCAGCCCGGTGCGCTTCTTTCAGTTCGCGCTCGTCGGCGCCTCTGGGCTGTTGGTCAACGCCTTGATCCTGGGCTTCGTCACGGAGCGGCTGGGCCTGTACTATCTCATCTCGGCCGCGCTGGCAACGGCCGGATCAACGACCTGGAATTTCAGCCTCTCCGAGGTGTGGGTGTTCCGCGGCCGCCGGAGCAGGGCGGGGTGGTTCAAGCGCTTCGTGATGTTCTTCCTGCTGAATAACGCCGCGCTCCTCATCCGCGGCCCGATCATGTGGGCGCTGACCTCCGGCCTCGGCGTCCATTACCAGGTGTCGAACCTGATCTCGATTGGGGCGATGACGGTGGCGCGCTACTTGTTCGCGAATCAGTGGATCTGGGGACGGCTGGTCAAGGGGGCTTACCGCTACGATATCC
>Ga0209342_10001746_pt1 | contig 24063 bp, 15 predicted proteins | sample RifCSP16_2_FD_184023 | JGI IMG/M metagenome (GOLD analysis project Ga0209342, IMG submission 184023) | Soil microbial communities from Rifle, Colorado - Rifle CSP2_sed 16_2 (SPAdes) (version 2) | ecosystem: Environmental > Terrestrial > Deep subsurface > Rock core/Sediment | place: Rifle... | reverse complement strand
GGGTCATGAAGCCGGCGTGGCAAACTCGCGCCATTTCGCTGAAATGCGCGGTGATTCCCAAGGAGTGGTTCCTCGGCCCACCGTGATCGGCCGTGGCCGCCGACGCTTTGTGTTAAATGGGGGCCGTGCGTTTCCATCTCTTGACTTTATCGAAGGCGCCGACATTGAAAATGCTTCGCCCCTTTGCGATTGTGACGCTGATCGTCGGCCTTGTGTGCCCCGCGGCCCGCGCGGTCGAATTTTTTGAAACCGACGTCTTCACCAGCGGGACCAACGGGTACGCCTATTTCCGCATCCCGTCGATTGTCGCGGCCAACGACGGGACGCTGCTGGCGTTTGCCGAAGGGCGCAAGAATGCGCTGGGCGACAGCGGCGACATCGACACGGTGCTGCGGCGGAGCACGGACAACGGGTTGACCTGGTCGCCGATGCAGGTGGTCTGGTCGAACGGCACGGGCGTGGCGGGCAATCCGTGTCCGGTGGTGGATGCGTTGACGGGAAAAGTCTTGTTGGTGACCAATCACCAGACGCCGGGATCGACGCAGACGACCATTCTCAACGGGACGTTCGGCGAGCGGACCTACCAGGTGCAACAAAGCACGAACGGCGGCGCGACGTGGACCGATCCCGTGCGGATCACGGCCACGGACGCGATCGATCCACGATGGATGGCCGGCGGGCCGAATCACGGAATCCAGCTTCTGCGTGGCGACGAGGCCGGCCGGTTGGTGATCTCGGGAAATCACACGACGGGCAGCAGTTTCAGCACGGATCGGGCCCATGTGATTTATAGCGACGACGGGGGAACGACGTGGCAGCTTGGCGCCGTGAGCGATTACAACCCGACCATCTACGTAAGCGAAACGGCTGCCGTGGAGTTGGCGGATGGAAGCCTCTACTTCACGTCGCGCGATCACCACGGACCGTCGGCCGGCAATCGGGCCTATGGCGCCAGCCACGACGTGGGCGAGTCGTTCGACGGACCCTTTGTGATCGACCCGACGGCCGTCGCGCCCATCTGCCAGGGATCCATCTTGCGCTATGGCAGCATGGATCAGGGCGACAGTGAGAACCGGATCGTGCAGTCCTACCCGTCGTCGCCCACCGATCGCGTGAATGTCATGGTCCGATCGAGCTTCGACGAGACGGCTACCTGGAACGTAGGACGCGTTATTTACGAAGGACAGTCGGCCTATACCGATCTGGTGCGGACGGCCGACGATCGCATCGGGCTGTTCTACGAACGCGACAATTACGCGAAGATCACTTTCGCGAGCTTCACGACCGCTTGGCTCGACGAAGGCAATCCGCCGGCGCCGCCGTTGCTGCCGACGATCGACGGCGGGCGCATGCTCGGGTTCTGGAAGCTCGACGGCGGGTCGGGCCAGGCCGCGAGCGATGCGTCAGGCAATCTGCGGCACGGCCGGTTCGGCGATTCCGACAATGCCGACGCGAACGACCCGGCGTGGGTCACGGACGCGGAGCGAGGAACCGTCGTGTCGTTCTCGGGCACGAGCTACGTCGATTTGAGCCCTCACGCCGCCGGGTTTCAGGACATCGAATACGGCACGATTTCATTTTGGATGAAGACGACCTCGGGAGCCAACGAGGCCGTGCTGTCCGCGTCGGACAGCACGGATGAAAGCAGCGAGATTCGCATGATCGTCGAAGATTCGTATGCCATGTGGCTCGACACACGCGACGACAGCAGCAATCCGGTTGGCGAAGATGGTTACATCCAGTCGACGAGCGTGGTGAACGACGGCGTGTGGCACATGATTACGGCCACCGTGGGCCAAGACAACAATGCGCGAATTTACGTCGACGGCACGTTGGAAGGCTACGACACGGAACCCTTTTTCACGGTCCAGTCGCTGAATCAAATGGCGCTGGGACGCAACGTCGATTTGCACGGCCCGCAGTGGCACTACCAAGGGCTGCTGTCCGACGTGGCCCTATTTGATCGGCCGTTGACGGCCGAGATGGTTGCGGGGGCCTATGCGTTGGACCAAGAAAGCGAGTTGGGTTACGACCTGGCCGAGGCGATCAAATTGTATCTGCTGGATTTGGGCGACTCGACCGAGATCGACGGACTGACCTGGTATGCGTTGGGGGGGCTACCGGGTCTGCCCGGCCAACTCGTCGAACTGGGCGGCGAGTATTACCTTTGCCTGGCGGATGACGGAACGGGCGTGGCCACCGTGCCGGGGCTCGTGCCGGGCGACGCCAACTTCGACAGGTCCGTTGACCAGACGGACGCGGCCGCGCTGGCCGACCACTGGGGCGACGGCAATGCGACGTGGATGATGGGCGATTTCGACGGGGACGGGACCGTTGGGTCGCGGGACGCTTCGATCCTGGCGGCGAATTGGGGCTATCACGCGGCCGAATCGGGCGCGTCGGAGAACGTGCCGGAGCCGGCGCTGCTTGTGGTGTTGGGGCTGGGGGCGGTCGTGTTGGCCGCGTGGCGGCGGCGTTCAGGACGCTGAACCGCGAGTGTCACAAAAAGGGACAGGCACCGTCGCTGGAGAGTTTGTCGGCGAGCCGGAGGTTGAAGAGGGCGACGGAGCCAGTCCCCTTTTCTGACGTCGTCCTACCCCGCCTCTTTGTCACGATACCGCGTGGCTTAGCCGGTGGAGAGCCTCGGCGTAACGTTCGCTCACGGCGTCCCAGTCGACGACGTTGAAGAACGCCTTCAGGTACTCAGCCCGGCGGTTCTGATATTTCAGGTAGTAGGCGTGTTCCCAGACGTCGATTCCGAGGATGGGCGTCTGGCCGTGCATCAAGGGGCTGTCCTGGTTGGGCGTGCTGGTAACGACCAACTGGCGGTCGACGTCCAGATTGAGCCAGGCCCAGCCGCTGCCAAAACGTTCGAGCGCGGCTTTGGTGAGGCGTTCGACGAAACGGTCGAAGCCGCCAAGCTGATCGTCGATTGCCCGACGAAGCTCGCCGCGGGGCGTTTCTTCGCCGCCGTGGCCGGACAGAATGGTCCAGAACAGCGAATGGTTGGCGTGGCCGCCGCCGTGGTTACGCACGGCCGTGCGAATCTCCTCGGGCAGGGTGTAGATCGCGCCCACCAGATCTTCGACGGTGGGACTGCCGAAGTCCTGCCCCTCGATGGCGGCATTCAGGTTGGACACGTAGGCCGCATGGTGCTTGCGGTGATGGATTTCCATCGTTTGGGCGTCGAGGTGCGGTTCGAGGGCGTCGTAGGCGTAGGGTAGTTCGGGCAACGTGTAAAGCATGGCTTCTTCTCCGATCGAAAGTCCCATGAAAGCGTTCGGTTGTCGCCGAGCGTCCGAGACAATCGGCCGCTCGAATTTAGACAGCACTAGCTGTTAAAATAATAGACTTGGGGCGATCGAAGACAAGGGACGGCGAGCAACGGCATGGCGGGGGGTATTGCATGACCCAAGAGGTTGCATCGTCGTACAAAGGGCGGAAACGGACTGTAACGAAACGACCGGCCGCGCATCCAACAGAATAGCAATGGTCCTGTCTGTTCTTCTACACTTTTCGTGCTCTCTGTGTCCGCGGTGAGAAAACGGGTTCGAGACGCAACAAGATGATACGATGTGAAGATCTGTTTGCGGCGTTGATCGAGTACGTCGACGGCGAGCTCGATGCCGAAACTTCCGCGATGATCGAGCGTCATCTTGAAGAGTGTCCTGCCTGCGAACTGGTGGTGGACAATATTCGCAGGACGATTTCCGTCTATGCGGCCGACGCGAGCGTGGACGTGCCGGCCGCGCTGCACGAGCATCTCGACGGTTTGCTCCGGGGCCATTGGGCGGCGAAGTTCTCAGGACATGGGACGGGGTAGGCGGCCGGCGGGGTGGCTGAGGTCGGGGAGATTCTTGGTGGGGCGATCGCGGGAAACCGTATTGACAGAATAAGGCGGTTTGTCGCGATCGTCCCACCCTACTTCCGAGTTCGCGGGCCGTGTGGTATGGTTAGGCCAAAATCTATTTCTTTTTCCGGCCAAGGAATCTTTTCGCTGGTATGAAGGGAGTCTTGCGCCAATGCATTATCCCTGGTGGTACGTCCCCTACCTGACGGCGCCGATGCTGATCGCCCTGGTGGCGGTGGTTCATGTGTTGGTTTCGCATTACGCCGTGGGCGGGGGGTTGTTCTTGGCGTGGGAGACGCGGTTTGCGTATCGGAAGCACAACCGCGGCTATCTTGCCTATCTTCGCCGTCATGCCCGGTTTTTTGTCCTTCTGACGGTCGTGTTCGGGGCGATCACGGGCGTGGGAATTTGGTGGACGATTGGATTGGCTTCGCCCTTGGCCACGGAGGTGCTCATTCGGACGTTCGTGTTCGGCTGGGCCATGGAGTGGGTTTTCTTCGTGATCGAGATCACGTCGGCCTTCATCTTCTTTTACTGGTGGGGGCGGCTGCCGGAGCGGACCCACGTGCGAATCGGGATGATCTACGGCGCGGCGGCATGGATCAGTCTTGTGTTGATCACGGGCATCACGGCGTTCATGCTCAACCCGGGCGATTGGCCGGCGCGGGGCGGGTTTTGGGTCGGGTTTTTCAACCCGCAGTTCGTTCCGCAGGTCGTTGCGCGGACGGGCGGGGCGTTGCTGCTGACGTCGTTGTACGTGTACCTGCACGCGTCGCTGACGATCAAAGACGCGGAGCTTCGGGAGTTGATCAGCCGGCGGAGTCTGCGGCCGTCGTTCGTAGGAGTGGTTTTGATCGCGGCGGGCGGGGCGGGGTGGTATGCGTTCTTGCCGCCGTCGGCGATGGCCGTGCTGCCCACCGCGTCGGTGTTGAACGTGCTGATGGCGGCGGTCGTCGCGATGACCGTGGTGGTTTTCGCGGCGATCTGGTTCGGGCCGTATCGCAATCCGAGTTGGCTTTCGCCCGGTTTCGCGGCCATGATGCTTTTGTTCGGCTTCGGGGCGGTGACCACGGGCGAGTTTATCCGCGAGGCGGTCCGCAAGCCGTACGTGGTCTATAACGTGGTGCTGGGCAACCAGATTCTTCCGGAGGAGATTCCGCGTCTTCGGCAGTCGGGGATCCTGGCCGGGGGGACGTGGACTCGGGCGCTGGTCGTGGAGCGGCATCCGGGCTTGATCGTCGACGGGCGGCTGGACGCGGGACGGCTGGCGGCTTTGGGGCACGACGAACGGTTGGCGCTGGGCGAGGTGCTGTTTCAGTATCAATGCAACGATTGTCACGCGGCGCGCGACGGGTACTCGGCCGTGGCGCCGTTGGTGCGGGGTCGCTCGCCCGGGGCGATTCAGCAGATGATCGTGGGGTTCGAGAAGACCCATTTCTACATGCCGCCGTGGTGCGGGACGGAGGAGGAGGCTCTGCTGCTGGGTGAATACTTGGCCGCGATTGCTCCGCCGAAGCCGAAGGGGATGCGGTTGGACGGCCAGGAGGAGGACCGCTGATGGATCCGCACATGCTGGTTGATTCGTCGTCGCTGGCTCCGCTGCCGGTGCCGTATTGGTTCATCGAGTTGTTCAAGGTGCTCGGGTTCACGCTGCACCTGGTTCCGATGAATCTTTGGTTCGCGGGGATTATGACGGCGATGTTTCTGCGCGCGGCGGGCGGGGAGCATGCGGTGGTTTTTTCGCGACGGTTGATGCGGCAGATGCCGATCATCGTGGCGTACGGAGTGAATTTCGGGATCGTGCCGCTGTTGTTCATGCAGTTGGCCTATTCGCAATTCTTCTATCCGGCGACGATCCTGACGGCGTGGTACTGGATGGCGATCGTCGTGTTGCTGATTCCGGCGTACTACGGGGTGTACCTCTACTCGTTCGGCCTGCGCGACGCGGAGCCCTCGGGGCCGTCGCCGTGGCGGAAGTTCATCGGGTGGACGTCGGCCGTGCTGTTCATGACGATCGGCTATCTATTGGTCAACGGGCTGAGTCTGACGGAGCACGTCGAGGCATGGTCATTGTTGTGGGGAAACCATCAGGTCGCCGGGGCAGCGACGGGAACGGGGGCGAATCTGTACGACGTTCAGATTTTGCCGCGATGGTTGATGATGTTCGGCCTGGCGCTGGGGACGACCGCCGCATGGGTCGTGTTGGACGCGGCTTGGTTCTTCCGCGAGGCTCCCGAGGCGTATCGACGCTGGGCCGGGCGGTTTGCGTTGGGGCTGGCGACGGTCGGAGCGGCGTGGTTCGCGGCGGCCGGGTCATGGTACGTGTTCGGCACGTGGCCCGACGGGCTTTTTGAGCGGATGTTCGCGTGGCCCACGCTGCCGTTGACGCTGGCGACGGCCGTGGCGCCGGGGCTGCCGGTGGCGCTGTTGGTGTTGATGGCCGTTCGAGGATTCACGCGGGCGGGGGCCACCAGCGTGGCGGCGGCGCAATTCGGAGCGTTGGCCCTCAACGCGATCAGCCGGCAGGTGGTGCAGAATATTCGCGTCGGGGCGTTTGCCGATCTGGCCGGGCGGCCGACGGAGATTGAGTGGGGCCCGTTGGTGACGTTCTTGGTGCTCTTCGTGGCCGGGGCGTTGGTGATTTTGTGGATGGTCGCGCAGGTGGTGAAAGCGGCGAGGGGAGCCGCGTAGAAAATAGAGCCGGCATCATAATAACTTGATCGAAATCGAAAACCACCCAAAAACAAAGGAACGCTAATTTCCGCTAATTTTCACTGATCATTCTCATGAGTGTCGATTAGTGCGGATTAGTGTTCCTTAAAAGATTATCAACTTATTTTGACGCGACTGCTTGGGGGGCTTTACACACAGGAGTTCATGGTGGCGTCGATGAAGAAACTGCCCATTTGGAAGATCGTTAGCGCGTCCGTGTTGACGCTCGTGCTGATCGGGATTCTCGTCGTGTCGGTGGTCGTGGCCATGAAATGGGTCACGGTCTCTTGGACGCGGAAGATTCCGCCGGGCGAGACGGAGCAACCGGTGAGAAAAATCGCCGACGGCGCCAAGGTCGAGGAAGTCCACGAGATTGTCCAGCCGTATTTCGAGGAAGCGCTGGGCACGTTGAAAGCGGCGACGCGGACGGAAATCTCGGCGCGGGTGCTGGCGCCGATTCAGCGGGTCATGGCTCGCGCGGGCCAGGAGGTGAAAGCGGGGGACGACCTGGTGGTGCTCGACCGCCGGACGCTGGAAACCTCGCGAAGCCAGGCCCACGCCTCGCTTGTGTCGGCCCAAGCATCGTTGGACAAGGCCGAGAAGGATTTTGCCCGGGCGAGCGAACTAATCAAGACGCGGATCATCAGCAAGGAGGAGTATGACGAAGTGCAGTCGCGGGTCGAAGTGGCTCGGGCGAATCTGGATCACGCTCAGCAGGCGTTGGCCGAGGCCGACGTGACGGTCTCCTACAGCACGATCAAGGCCCCAAAGTCTGGCATCATCGTCGATCGGTTGGCCGAGGAGGGCGACATGGCGCAGCCGGGCGTGCCGCTGTTGATTTTGTACGATCCGACGTCGCTGCGGCTCGAGGTGCCGGTGATGGAGAACCTGGCGGTGAAGCTCGCGCAGGGTGAGAAGTTGAGGGTACGGATCGACGCTTTGGACCGGACGGTGGATGCGACCGTCGACGAGATCGTCCCCCAGGCACAGGCGGCCAGCCGGTCGTTTCTGGTCAAGGTGGCGCTGCCCAAATCGCCGGGGATGTTCGAGGGGATGTTCGGCCGATTGCTGATTCCGGCGGGCCAACGGCGGCATCTTTGTCTCGCGGCCGACGCCATCGAGCGGATTGGACAGCTTGAAATGGTCGACGTCGTCCGCGACGACAGGACGCTGGAACGACGGTTCATCAAAACGGGACGCATCGGGCGGTTCGACGCGGAAGGCCGGCCGGAGCGGGTCGAAGTGCTCAGCGGGTTGGCAGCGGGGGAGAAAGTCCTGGCGCGAAAAGCGGCTGGCCACGACGCCGAGGATGAAACGCCGGAAGGTGCGGAGACGCCATGAGTTCCACCGAAAAAAAGACGCCGTTTTTGACTCGCGTCGTCGAGGTCTTCTTGCGCGGCGACGTCGCGGGCCTGTTGATCGTCGTTTCGACGATCTTGGGGCTGGCGGCGCTGTGGCTCACCCCGCGCGAGGAAGAGCCCCAGATCGTCGTGCCGCTGGCCGACGTGTTTGTCTCGGCGCCGGGCCTTTCGGCCGAAGAGGTCGAAAAGCAGGTGACCAATCGCCTGGAGAAGCTGCTCTATCAGATCGACGGCGTGGAATACGTCTATTCGATGTCGCGGGCCGACTCGTGCGTGGTGACCGTGCGGTTCTACGTGGGCGAGGACCGCGAAGACTCGCTGGTAAAGCTTTACAACAAAATCCAGTCGAACGTCGATCGGATTCCGCCGGGAGTGACGGCCTGGGTCGTCAAGCCGATCGAAATCGACGACGTGCCGATCGTGAACGTGACGCTCTGGTCGGAGACGACGCGGTACGACGACCATGCCCTGCGGCGGCTTGTCGAGCAATTGGAGCACGAATTGCAGGCGATTCCCGACACGAACCGCGTGTCGGTGATCGGGGGTCGGCCGCGGGTGATTCGTGTCGAGTTGGACCCGATGCGGCTGGCGGCTCGTGGAACGTCGGCTTTGCAGGTGGCCGAGGCGCTCCAGGCAAGCAACTCGCAGTCGACCGCCGGGCGATTTGAGCAGCAGGACCGCGAGATCGTCGTCGAGGCGGGCACGTTTCTGGCGGACGCCGGCGAACTGGAAAATCTGGTGATCAACGTGGTCGAGGGGCGGCCCGTCTATCTGAAGGACGTGGCCGCGGTAATCGACGGGCCGGCGGAAACGGACAGCTATAGTTGGATCGGGTTTGGACCGGCGGCGGGTGATCCACGGGCGGCGGTCGAAGGAGCGGAGGCGCATGCTGGGAAATCCTCGCTGGAAAAATTGGGCGGTTTGTTTCCCGCGGTGCATCTAGCAGTGGCCAAACGCAAGGGGAGCAACGCCGTCAAGGTGGCCGAGGCGGTCGATCGGCGGATGGCCGAGCTTGCCCGGACGCAATTGCCCGACGGGGTTTATTACCGGATCACGCGCGACTACGGCGAGACGGCCGACGCCAAGGTGAACGAGCTGGTCGAGTCGCTGGTGATCGCCGTGTTGACGGTCATCGGCCTGATCGGCGTGTTGATCGGCTGGCGGGCGGCGCTCGTGGTGGCGCTGGCCGTGCCGATTTGTTACAGCATCACGTTGTTCATCAACCTGTTGGCGGGCTACACGATCAATCGGGTGACGCTCTTCGCGTTGATCCTGTCGTTGGGCATTCTGGTGGACGACCCGATTACGGACGTGGAGAATATCGCGCGTTATTTCGCAATGAAGATATTGCCGCCGCGCGAGTCGGTGCTTCGGGCGGTGCAGGAAGTGCGGCCGGCGTTGATTCTTTCGACGCTGGCGATCATCGTGAGTTTTCTTCCATTGATGTTCATCACGGGCATGATGGGACCGTACATGGCGCCGATGGCCCTGTGCGTGCCGCTGACGATGGCCGTGTCGATGACGGTGGCGTTCATCAGCACGCCGTGGCTGGCTCTGGTGGCGCTGCGAAAACTTCACGCGACGAAGCCGGAAGAGGGCGCGGAGGGTTTCGATATCACGCGGCGGCCGCTGTATCGCATCTGTCGGGCAGTGCTGGGGCCGATCGTCGCGCGGCGGTGGGCGTCGTGGACCATGTTGGGCGCGGTGGCGGCGCTGCTGGTCGGGGCGGTGGCCATTCCGGCGTTTCGGCTGGTGCCGTTGAAAATGCTTCCCTATGACAACAAAAATGAATTTCAGGTGGTGATCGACCTGCCCGAGGGGGCGACGCTGGAGCAGACCAACGCCGCGGCCGAACGGCTGGCCCATTACCTGGCCGGCGTGGACGAGGTGCGGGATTTTCAGATTTACGTGGGGCTGGCCTCGGCGATGGATTTCAACGGGATGGTGCGGCATTATTTCCTGCGCCACGGGGCGAACGTCGGCGATATCCGCGTCAATTTGGCTCCGAAGGAACGCCGCAGCCAGCAGTCGCACTCGCTGGTGCTGCGGATCCGTGATGACCTGACGCGGATGGCAGCCGAGGCGGGCGCGAAAATCAAGCTGGTCGAGGTTCCGCCGGGTCCGCCGGTCATCGCGACGATCACGGCCGAAGTGTACGGGCCGGAGAACGCGAGTTACGACCAGTATATCGACGTGGCGCGAACGGTGGCGGCGCGGATGGCTCGCGAGCCGCGGGTGGTAGACGTCGATACCAGCGCGGAGGACGACCAGGAGAAACTCGTTTTCGAGACCGACAAGGCCAAGGCGGTGCTGTCGGGCATTTCGACGCGGCAGATCGCCGAGACGCTGCGGTTGACGCTCTCGGGAGCGAAAGCCACGGTTGTTCACGCGCCGGAGGAGGTCGATCCGCTGTGGATCGAGCTTCGGTTGCCCCGCTGGCGGCGCTCAGCCGTGGACGATTTGGAGGAGATTTACGTCCGCGGCGAAGGAGGGCAGATGGTCCAACTCGGGGCGCTAGGCCGGTTCGTCGACGCGACCGCGGACAAGACGATCTATCACAAGAATCTGCGTCGCGTGGCCTATGCGTTTGGCGAGGTGGCCGGTCGCCCGCCGGCCGACGCGGTGATCGACATGCAATGGGACCGCCGGCCCGACGGAACTCGCACGACGCCGGCCGACGCGCCGCGGCCGGTCGAGTCGCGCACGTGGTTCTTCCCGGGCGGCGACGATTCGTGGGCCGTTCCGGCCGGTTTCACGGTGGATTGGGCCGGCGAGGGCGAATGGAAGATCACGCTCGACGTGTTCCGCGATCTGGGGCTGGCGTTTGGCGCGGCGCTGATCGGAATTTTTGTGATCCTGATGTTCGAGACTCGCTCTCGCGTCATGCCGCTGGTCATCATGCTGGCGATCCCCTTGACGCTGGTCGGGATCATGCCGGGCTTCTGGCTGTTGAACGTGCTGGTCGATCGGCCGGTGGGCGGGTATCCCAATCCCGTGTTTCTCACGGCCACGGCGATGATCGGGATGATCGCATTGGCGGGGATCGTGGTGCGGAATTCGGTCGTGCTGATCGACTTCATTCAGCACGGAGTGGCCGAGGGACTCGCCTTGAACGAGGCGATCGTGCGGAGCGTGGCCGTGCGGACGCGGCCGATTCTGGCCACGGCGGGCACCACGCTGTTGGGTAACTGGGTCATCACGCTCGACCCGATTTTCTCGGGCCTCGCGTGGGCCATCATCTTCGGGCTGTTCACGTCGACGCTGTTTACGCTCGTCGTGATTCCGGTGGTGTACCGGTTGCTGTATGGCCGGGAGGGCGATTAGCGGGGCATGGTGGGGCGATCGCGGCGAGGCGATGTGGTGAGGTCGGGCGTGATCGTTGAGACTCGCCGCGATCGCCCCACCCTACATTGTGATCGCCGTGCTACATCTTGAAAGGCATGGGCGTGAACCCGACCAGCACGAAGGCCAGGGTCAACCAGCCGAGCACGACGCGCGTCGGGCCGAGCGGGACGTTGTCGTCGGCGGTGGGCGGATGATGGGGCCCCATCGCCAACAACAGCAAGACCATCACGATCCAGCCGGGGTAGCGGAAGAAAACGGCCCCGACGACGACCGCGGCGACAGCGGCCTTGAGCAACCATGAGGCGACCAGATGGGCCTTCTTGCGCAAGAGGGCGTAGAGGATGTGCCCGCCGTCAAGCTGGCCGATGGGGATGAGGTTGATCGAGGTGATTAACAGGCCAACCCAGGCGGCGAAGAGCATGGGGTTGAGGATCACGCCGTATCCGTCAGGGACTGGGCCCAGTAGGAACGATGCGAGAAACTGCATGAGCAAGGGCAAGCCAATTTGCTGAACCGGGCCCGTTATGGCCTCCACGCTCGAGTGCTTCATTCCGACAACGCAGAATATCAACGTCGGCACGAGTCCGGCCAGAGGCCCGGTGATGCCAATGTCGAAGATGGCCCGGCGATCGCCCACGCCGGGCTGCATGCCGATGACGGCGCCCATCGTGCCGATGGGCGGCAGGGGGACGGGAATGAAGAAAGGAAGGCTGGCGGGGACGCGGTAGCGACGCGCTTGAAGATAGTGGCCCATCTCGTGGCAGATCAAGATGGTCATCAGGCAGGCCGAGTAGGCTAGGCCGCGATGGGCGACTTCGGACAGGGTTCGAGATTCTCCGAGTGCATTGGCGCAGCCGACGAAGAAGGTCGATAGGCACGTTGCCACGAAGAGGATCGGCGGTAGGAATTTGAACAGCGGGTTCGGCCGGCGCGGTCGTGGGGGCGAGGGTGGCGGGGGCACGAGTTCAGCGACGACCGGCTCGGGGGCGTCGTGGGGCGAGGCGTAGACGTCGTAATGGTAGTTGGGCGGGTATTCATTCATGGGACTGTGTATTTTAGGTCCGAATGACACGATCGGCTAGTGGCGCCGCGCGGGTTCAGGAGTCACAAAAGGGGACTGGCTCCGTCGCCTTGACGAAGGTATTCCCGCCAATACGGTCCGTGGCGACGGTGCCTGTCCCCTTTTGCGACGGACCATCATCGTGCCGCATGGTAGTGCGAGGGGATTAATTTCCATGATGATCGGTCGTCAAGGCTGTGCCTGACCTAATCAACCACGGATCACGAACTACGGACTACGGTCCATTGTCAGGCACAGCCTGACCTACGGGATTAGCAAGGCAAAGGCGAGGGCTTGATTTTGGGGGACAAATGGGGGACGATTTCGTTTGCGCGGCGGGTGGCGGGGCTCGTGCGGGACGTATCGGCGGTTTTGACGGGGAGGATCCGAGCATGTGGGAACGGTATTTTCGTCTTCGGGAGCACGGGACGAACGTGCGGACCGAGGTGTTGGCCGGGCTGACCACGTTTCTGACGATGGCCTACATCATCTTTCTGCAGCCGGCCATCTTGTCGGGGCAGATGTTTGGGAAGCCGACCGGCTTGGATTTTGGGGCGGTGATGACGGCCACTTGTCTGGCGGCGGCGGTGGCCACGGCGTTGATGGGGCTTTACGCGCGATGGCCGATCGGTCTTGCCCCGGGCATGGGCGAGAATTTTTTCTTCGTGTTTTCCGCGCTGCCCGCCGCGGGGGCGATGATTGCGGCCGGCGCGCGTGACGGGTCGATCGATCCGGCGACGACGGCGGATTGGCGGATCGCGCTGGGCGTGGTGTTTATCTCGGGGCTGCTGTTCATGCTGCTGACGCTGTTTGGGATTCGGGAGATGGTCTATCAAGCGATCAGCCCGAGCATGCGCCACGCGATCGCCATCGGCATTGGTCTGTTTATTGCGTTGATCGGGATGCGCAACGCACGGCTCGTGGTGCCCGATGCCGCGCCGCCGAGAATCGATCCTCATTTCGCGTCGCCCGACCTGGTGGTTTTCTTCTTCGGCCTGTTCCTGACGGCGGCGTTGTTCGCGCGGAAGACGCGGGGAGCGATTGTTTGGGGTATCTTGGGGGCGACGCTGTTCGCGGCTGTGTTGAAGCTGGGGCTCGCGTGGGCGCCGGAGTTCATCGCGAGGAGTCCGTTGGTCGTGGAGTCGGACCTGATGAAACATTTTCATCCATCATGGAAGGTGGTTTCGCCGCCGCCGTCGATTACCCCGACGTTGCTGAAGATGGACCTGGTCAACGCCCTGTCGTGGACGATGATGCCGTTCATTCTCATCTTCTTGTTCATGGACGTGTTCGACACGCTGGGCACGTTGATCGGCGTGACGGAGCAGGCCGGACTGGCCAAGGACGGCCAACTACCCCGTCTGCGCCAAGCCATGATGTCCGACGCGGTGGGCACGGTCGTCGGGGCCGGCATGGGCACGAGCACGGTGACGAGTTTCATTGAAAGCGCGGCGGGTGTCGAACAGGGCGGACGCACCGGGTTGACCGCGCTGACGGTGGCCGTGCTGTTCGTCATGGCGCTGGTCTTCAGTCCGTTGGTGGCAATGGTCGGATGCTATCCGCCGGTGACGTCGCCCGCGTTGATCGTGGTCGGGGCCATGATGCTGCGCAACGCCGCCCGCGTCGATTGGGACAACTATGCCGAGGCGCTGCCGAGCTTTTTGATTATCGTGGGGATTCCGTTCACCTACTCGATCGCCGACGGGTTGGCGCTGGGGCTGATTGCGTATCCGATCGTGAAGGTGGCCGCCGGCCAGCGACGGGACGTGCGAGGGCTGATGGTGCTCTTGGCGTTGGTGATGGTGGCGTATTTTGTGTTCGTTCGGTCGCGCACCGGGTGAGCGACGTACTCCTCACGTTCCGCGTGAGGTTCCCAAGAATGTCCACGGTGAGCATGTAGGGTGGGGCGAGCACCGTCGCACGTAACGTTTGATGGTTCCGAAAGCACGTAGGGTGGGGCAATGACCGGCCCGGGAAAAAGAATGCACTTGCTTTAACCGTTGTTCGGGCCGATCATTGCCCCACCAGACGCTGTGCCTATCGGCAGCGCTACGCCTATGGGCATCGCATGGTGGGGCGACGATCGGCGAAAGCGTCTGACGAAGGGGCCGGGCGTTATATGGCCGATCGTCGCCCCACCCTACGTCTGTTTTTCGGCGGAAAGTCTTGTGGAACCTCACGCGGAGCGTGAGGAGTACGGGGGATGGACAGAAGGCTTGTGGTTTGAGATAATTTGTACCGGTCGCCGAGGGACGGAAAATTCTTTCGGCGGGTCACAAGAATCTTGGACAACGGACGAATAGGATCGCGGCGGGACGGGACAAACTGTTCGAGGGTTTTGCGACGGCGAGGAGGCAGGATGGAAGTTCGAGAAGAACGCCGGGTGTTGATTCCGCAGTTCTCGCTGCGCTGGATGCTCGGGCTGACGACCGTCTGCGCCTTTATCTTCGCCGTGTTCGGCATGGCCGCGCGAGGGCACGCCTGGGCGATCGGATTTACCATCGGGCTGGGCAGCGTCTTTTTGATGGCCATGATCCATGCGGGACTCTTTGGGTGCGTCGCAGTGGTGGCCGGACTCGTGCCGCGCCGGAAAACAGACCCGGGAGCGTGCCCGTTCGGGTCGAGCCCCTTCGGCGACGAGCGTTTGGCGGGCACGGACGGCGTTTTAGGCGGCGACGGTCCTCTCGATGCGGAGATTGTCTCGTGAGCGGGGAAATGCGATCGCTGTTTTGGGACCGTTCGTCGCGGGTTCAACCGCTCCCTCACGGTCGCGGCTCGGTTTTGATGGGCTTTATTCTGGGCATGGCGATGGGGGTTGTCGCGGTCCCGGCGGTTGGACAGGTCCTTTATCAGAATCAAACCCTGATCGACGGCGGCACAACCAGGGTGGCGGTCCGGGGATTGGATATCGAGTTGTCGAACCTCTGGGTCGAGAACCCGGGCTATCGGCCGTTGCGGGTGACGATCACTTCGGCCGCGCCGCCGACGGCCGATCGCAATTTGACGATTGTCGTCGAAATAGACACCGTGGGGGGAAGGAGATCGGGGAAAACCACGGTTGAAGAAGACATCCAAATTGCGGCGGGCGAGACGAAGGTGCGAGGGACGATTCCCGTTCCCCGCGCGGGCTACACCGGCAATTACCTTATCAAGCTGTTTGAAGACGGCGTGCCGATCAAAACGCCCCATCCGGTCACGCTTCCCTCGTCGCAGCAATACTGGAATCTGTGGATGGGCCAGCGGTTTCCACGGATTCTGTTTGTCGGGGACAAGCAGCCGGACACGGGCGCTTTGGGACAGTATTTTGGAGCCGCCGCCTATTACCACCGTTTGCAGACCGGGGGTTGGCAAGCCGCCAACGTGCAGGCGTTCCCGGGCAAAGTGACGCTTCCTCCCTATCCCGCGGGAATGTCGGTCGCCGAGGGCGATTTGCCGGACCGGTGGATTGAATACACGTGTTTCGACGTGGTGTGCCTGTCGCGGAGCCGGCTTGAGAATTTGTGGAAGCATCGTCCCGAGGCGACCCGGGCCGTGATGGCGTGGGTGCAAGGCGGTGGGACGCTTTGGATTTTTGGGGCGGGCGGGGAGGTCGCACGGCTGGCGGAGTTGGACCCATTGCTCGATCCATCGCCGGCCGAAGCAACGAGTGCGAGCCGACCGCCGTCCGGGACGTCGCAATGGACGAAACCGCCGGCGTCGAGCTTCGGCAAGCGGCCGAGCTGGATCACTTGGAACGGCCGGAATCAAGTGACCATCGACGATCAGGTATATAACGACAAGGCCCAGATCGAGGCGCTGTGGGACTGGTCGCGCAATTCGCCGGCGACGCCGAAGCAGCCGACGTTTCGGTTTCGGGAGTTGGTCTTCGGCCGGGTGATCGCCATTGCGGCGGACGATCCTTTTCCCGGCGATCCGTGGCAATGGGGGTGGATCGCCGAGACGATGGGGGAGCGAAGTTCCTGGACGTCGCGCTACGGATGTATCTACAACGATGTAAATGACGAGTTCTGGAACTTCCTGGTGCCGGGCGTGGGCTTGGCGCCGGTCATTGAGTTTCAGGTGTTGATCAGCCTGTTCGTGCTTTTGATCGGACCGGTGAATTATCTCGTGTTGCGTCGCAGAAAACGACTTCATCTGTTGGTGTTGACCATTCCGGCCGGGGCGTTGCTGGTGACGGGGGCGTTGTTTGCCTACGCGATCGTGGCCGACGGACTGAGTGTGCGATTGCGGGCGCGAAGCGTCACGCGAATCGACCAGCGGCGCTGCGAGGCGGTGTGCTGGGCCCGGCTGTCGTACTACGCGGGCCTGGCGCCCGGCGGCGGGTTGAATTTCTCGGACGACGTGGCCGTGTTGCCTTATGTGCCCGACGAGGATACGGCCGCCGGGAAAAACCGTCTCGTCATTTGGGACGACCAGCAACGGCTTCCCCAAGGGTGGCTCGCCTCGCGTACGCCGACGCAATACTTCACGGTTCGGCCGAGGGCGAGCCGGCGCGGGCTGAAGATCACGCCGGCGGGAGACGCGGCCGGCGGGGTGAAAGTCGAAAATCAATTGGGCGCGGCGATCCGCGCGCTGGCCGTGCGGACGCACGACGGCAAGTATTATTGGACAACGTCGCTGGCGGCCGGAGCGTCGGGCACGGCCCACGCGGCGACGGAGGCCGACGTCATGACTGAGCGGCGGAAGATTCTCGCGGCCAACGAGCCGACGTTTCCGCCGGGCGTGGGACAGGGATTCAGCCGAGGTCCGTTCGGTATGCCGCGTTCCTATTCTCGTTCTCGCTACGGTTACTACGGCCCACAGGGGAATATGCCTGTTTCATCACCGGGCACGTCGTTGATGGAACTTTCGCTCAAGGGCGGTGGGAACGAGTTGACGCCGGGCAGCTATTTCGCCGTGGTCGAGCGCCAGCCGGAGTTGGAGTTGGGCACGCCCGTGGCTCACGAGGAAGGCAGTTTTCACGTGGTTCTTGGGGAGTGGTGAAACGTGATTAGTTCGCGGCCGATGATCGAACTGGAATGCTTGCACCGCTACTTCGGCGCGACCCGGGCGGTCGAGGGCGTGTCGTTCGCCGTGGCGGCGGGGCAGGTTTTTGGGTACATCGGGCCGAATGGGGCGGGCAAAACCACCAGCATGCGCATTCTGGCCACGCTCGACTCGCCCACGGCGGGCGACGCGACGGTCGACGGGTTCTCGGTGGTCAACGACCCCGACCGCGTCCGACGGCGGTTGGGATTCATGCCCGATTTTCTCGTGGCCTATCCGAACGTGAACGTGAAGGAGTATTTGGACTTCTTCGCCCGGGCGTATCGGCTGCGGGGGACGGAGCGCGTGCGGGCGGTGAATCGGGTGATGGGGTTCACGGGGCTGGACAAACTGGCGGAAAAACCGACGACCGGATTGTCGAAGGGCATGAAGCAGCGGCTCGCTCTGGGCCGCGCGCTGATTCACGATCCGGCCGTGCTGGTGCTCGACGAGCCGGCGTCGGGGCTTGATCCGCGGGCACGAATCGAGTTGCGCGGGATGATTCGCCAACTGGCCGGCGAGGGAAAGACAGTGCTGGTCAGTTCGCACATCTTGACCGAGCTGGCCGAGATTTGCGACGTGGTGGGCATTATTGAACGCGGGCGGCTGCTGGCGGTGGGCACAGTCGACGAGATCCAACGGCGGCATGAAGATCCCTGCAACCTGGTGGAGGTTCGCGTTTTGGAGGACGCCGCCCGGCTGAGCCGCTGGTTGGCCGAGCGTCAACAGGTGGACGGGCTGCTGGTCGACGGGCGGCGCGTGCAATTTTCGCACCGCAGCACGCCGAAGCAGGACGCGGCCTTGCTCCGCGCGATGGTCGAGGCGGGATTCGACGTGGTCGCGTTCGGCACGCGGCGGCAATCGCTCGAGGATGTTTTCATGCAAGTGACCAAAGGGCTGGTGCAGTGAGCGGCGACGGCGAAACCATCACGATCGACGCGGACGCGACGCCTTCCTCTGTCGAGACGGGCCGGGGATTTTGGGCCCGGTTCGAGCGGCTGTTGGTCGCGTTGGGCGATCGGCTCAATCCCATTCTGGTCAAGGAAACGCGGCAGGCGTTGAAGAGCCGGCAGTTCGTGCTCACGTTGCTTCTGAGTTTCGCTTGGGGATGGTCGCTCTTGGGCGTGGCGATGATCGGCCAGGAGATCTTCTACGGGTCGCACGGGCCGACGATGTTCGTGGGCTATTATCTGATCCTCGCGTTTCCTTTGTTGGTCGTGGTTCCTTACAGCGCGTTTCGCAGTCTGGCGGCCGAGCAGGAGGAGCGGACCTACGAAATGTTGTCGATCACGGCGCTGGGGCCGCGACAGATCGTCTGGGGCAAGTTCGGCAGCGCCGTGACACAGGTGATCGTTTATCTCTCGGCCGTCACGCCGTGCCTGGCGTTCACCTACATGCTGCAGGGCGTTGCCATTTTATCGATCGCGTGGATCGTTTTTTACGTCAGCGTCGCCTCGATGGGGCTTTCGATGATCTGCCTGTTCTTGGGCACGCTGACCACCGAGAAATACTTGCAGGTGATCGTGTCGGTCCTGGCGATCATCGGGTTGCTGTTGGCGTTTTACATGGGCTGCTGGATTCCGTTCGCGATGCTGACGTTCGGCGGCGAACAAGTGTTTCGGGAGAAGGAATTCTGGATCACGAACGCGGCGCTGGTGACGTTCGTGGTGGGCTATTTTCTGCTGGTGTTCGAGGCGGCCGCGGCGCAAATCACGTTCGCCGCCGACAATCGCTCGACCCGGCTGCGCATGGTGATGCTCGGGCAGTTCGCCTTGTGGACGGCGTGGATGGCGTTCGCGTGGATCGAAAGCAAGGCCGAGCCGGGAGTGTTGAGCGTTTTCGCCGTCTTCGCCGTGCTGCATTGGGCGGTGATGGGGACGATGATGAGCGGCGAGTCGCCCGATCTTTCGCTGCGAGTGCGCCGGCGGTTGCCCCGCAGCACGTTGGGCCGCGTGTTTTTGACGTGGTTCAATCCGGGGCCGTGTACGGGGTTTATGTTCGCGGTGGCGGGACTGCTCGGCGTGCTGCTGATGGTGATGGTCGGGTACGTGGCGCAGCCGATCGTGGCCGCTTCATCAAACCGATATACAAGCAATCCCGAACGATCTGTGTGGTTTGCGTTCTTCGCGCTGTGCTACGGGACTTTTTTCCTCGGGTTGGGGCTGCTGCTGATCCGGGCGATTCGCAAGGTTTCGCCGGTGGGGATTTTAACGGCGTTGTTGTTTCAGTGTCTGTTGGTGCTGGCGTTTTCGGGCATTCCGGCGATCATTCAGATGATGTCGAGCTATCGCAACCAGGACTACAGCGCCTTGCAGGTGATCAATCCGGTGTGGACTTCGGCCTATCTATTGGACAAGGGATTGCCGGCGGCGGAATCGGCGTTGCTGATGACGCTCGTGCCGGCGGCGGCGCTGTTGATGTTCGTGCTGAACCTGCCGGGGGTGGTTCGGGAGTTGCGCTACGTGCGGCTGGCCGCGCCCGAGCGCGTGGCGGAGGAGGACGCCGAAATGGCCGCGGCGAAGGCCCCGCCCGGACCGACGCGGACGAGCCCGTGGGATGAGTGACGGGTGGGAAATCAAGTAGGGTGGGGCGATGACCGGCCCGGAAAAAATGCGGGACTCGCTTTAGTCCTTGTTCGGGCCGGTCATTGCCCCACCAGACGCTACACCTACCGGCAGCGAATGGTGGGGCGACGATCGGCTGGAAGCGTTAGGCGATTGGGCCGAGCATGATGTGGCCGATCGTCGCCCCACCCTACTTTGGTGCGTCCGGACGCGCTCTACTCATCTTGTCAATCATGTAAATCCTGTCTCACTCTTTTTTCATGCGGAGCCGGTTCTTCGCCGAACATGCGGGTGAGGCGTTCGCGGAGCATGAGCCGCGCGCGGGAGAGGCGGACCTTGACGTTGTTCTCAGTGAGCTGAAGGATTTCGGCCGTTTCTTGGATCGAGAATTCCTCGAGGTCGCGCAGCACGAAAACGATCGAATACTTCGGATCGAGTTCGTCGAGCACGTCGGTCAGTTTTTGACGCGCTTCGCGATCGGTGGCGATTTGCTCGGGCGTGCGACGCCACTCGACGACGTATTCGGGCCGCGGCAGGCCGTCTTCGTCGTCGCGCGACGGCTCGGTCAGGGAGACCGTCGGATGCGACGCCCGACGGCGCAGCAGGGCGAGGGCGTGGTTGGTGGCGATGCGCAGCAGCCAAGTGGCGAACTCCGACTCGCCGCGAAAGCCCTCAAGATGCTGAAGAACGCTCAGAAAAGTCTGCTGAACGACTTCCTCGGTGTCTTGCCGCTGGTGGACGATCCGCCGGGCCAGACGGTAGACCCGGCCTTCGTACTTGCGGACCAGGGAATCGAAGGCGGGATAGTCGCCCGATTGGGCCTGTTTGACAAGTTCTTGGTCCGGATCGGCGCACATAATGCTTGGTAGATTTGTAGGTCAGGCTGTGCCTGACAAAAATCGGCGGCAACTGTCAGGCACAGCCTGACCTACGGGTGATATGGCGACACTACCCATTATTCCAGGGGGATAGTATGACCGTTTGGGTTAGGATTTGTCAAGTGCCTACCAGGTCGGATGGAGTTTTGACTGGAAATCTAGCGAAAAAGGTCGGCGAAGCGGCATGAAAGCCCTCCTGATCGTCAAAGATGACGGATTCGTCAGAAGTGCCTTAAACCCGCGTTTCTGTGTATTTTTCCATCCTTCCGTTCGGAAGGTCGAAATCATATACTGAGAGATTCCCTGGTTGTGTTTTCCCCGGGGGTAGGCGGAGCCCACCGTGACCTACTCCCCGATGGTCCTTCCGAAGCGGTGGGCGGCGGCCAGCCACCCGCATTCCAGCGCACCGACGGTCGCCGTGGTCCCAAGGAGTTTGCCGTGAGTATCGAGAACCTGGACAAGATTTTTGCACCGAAACGAGTCGCCGTGATCGGCGCGAGCGACACGCCCACCAGCGTCGGCTATACCGTGTTGAAGAACCTGATCGGCTCGGGCTTCCGAGGCGTGGTCTATCCTGTGAATCCGAAGCGGGAGTCGGTGCAGGGGGTCCAGGCGTTCAAGGATATTGAGAGTCTGCCGCATCCGCCCGACCTGGCGGTGGTCTGTACGCCGGCGCCGACGGTGCCCGGCCTGGTTCGTTGCTGCGGCGAGGCGGGCACGCGAGGCATGGTCATCATTTCGGCCGGGTTCCGCGAAATCGGGCCCGAGGGCAAAAAACTCGAGCGGGCCGTGATCGAGGAGAAACGCCGGTTCAAGGACATGCGGATCATCGGCCCGAACTGTCTGGGCATTATCGTGCCGTCAATCCATCTGAACGCCAGCTTCGCGGCCACCACGCCGTCCGAAGGGCACATCGGGTTCATCTCGCAGTCGGGCGCGCTATGCACCTCGGTGCTCGACTGGGCAATGGAGGAGGGGATCGGGTTCTCCTACTTCGTCTCGGTCGGCAACATGCTCGACGTGAGCATGGGCGATCTGATCGACTACTTCGGCACCCAGACCGATACGCAGTCGATCATCCTTTACATTGAATCCATCAGCGAGGCCCGTGAATTCATGTCGGCCGCGCGAGCGTTCGCGCGGACCAAGCCGATCGTGGCGTTCAAATCAGGCCGATTCGCCGAGTCGGCGCAGGCCGCCGCGTCGCATACGGGCGCCATGGCCGGCGTGGACGCCGTGTATGAGGCGGCTTTCCGCCGCGCGGGGATCGAGCGCATCTTCGAGGTCGATGACATGTTCGACTGCGCCGAATTGCTCGCTCGCCAACGACCGCCGAAGGGCGAGCGGCTGGCGATTGTCACGAACGCGGGCGGACCGGGCGTGATGACGACCGACGCCCTGATCGCGCGGGACGGCAAGCTGGCGCAGTTGCTGCCGGAGACGATCGACCAGCTCAACGCGGTGCTGCCGCCGTTCTGGTCGCACAACAACCCGGTCGACGTGCTGGGCGACGCCCCGCCGGAGCGGTTCGCCAAGGCGCTGGAAATCCTGGCGAAGGACAAAAATGTCGACGCTTTGCTCGTGATCCTGACGCCGCAGGCGATGACCGACGCGACGGAAACCGCCCGGGCCGTGTCGCAGGTGGCCAAGCGAATCCGCAAGCCGGTGTTGGCGGCGTGGATGGGCGGCCTGATGGTGCGCGAGGGCGTCCAGGTGCTGGACGAGGCGGGCATTCCGACCTACACGACGCCGGAAAAGGCGATTCGCGCGTTCATGCACCTCGTTTCCTATGCTCGCAATCTCGAGATTCTGCACGAGACGCCGCGCGACATTCCGCTCGGGTTCAAGATGGACCGGCAACGGCTTCGCGGCGTGTTCGACACGATTTTGACCGAGGGGACCGAGATCCTTTCGGAAAACATGTCGAAGGCGTTCCTCGAAGCGTACGAGATTCCGACCACCAAGCCGCACCTAGCCCGATCGGCCGATGAGGCGGTCGAGGTGGCCCAGCAGTGCGGGTTCCCCGTGGTGTTGAAAGTCCACTCGCCCGACATCACGCACAAGACGGACGTCGGCGGCGTGGCGTTGAACCTGGCCAACGGGGAGGCGGTGCGCAAGGCGTATGAGAAGATGATGGTTCGCGTGGCCGAGCGGTGCCCGACGGCCGACGTGTGGGGCGCGACGGTCCAACCGATGGTGAGCCATCCGAACGCCTTCGAGTTGATCATCGGGACGAAAAAGGATCCGATCTTCGGATCGGTGATTATGGTCGGAATGGGCGGGATCGCGGCCGAGGTGTTCCGCGATCGCGCGTTGGCGATGCCGCCGCTGAACGAATCGCTGGCGCGGCGGATGCTCGAATCGCTCAAGTCCTGGCCGCTGCTGCAAGGTTACCGCGGCAAGCCGGGCGCGGACATCAACCGGCTGATCGAAATCCTCATGCGGTTTTCGTATCTCGTGGCCGACTATCCCGAGATCAAGGAATTGGACGTCAATCCGTTGTTGGTGACCGAGAAGGACGCGGTGGCGCTGGACGCGCGGGTGGTGGTCGACCGCGATCTGGTGGTCCACTCGCCGAGGCCGTACGCCCATCTGGCGATTCGGCCTTATCCCGAGGAATTCGTCACCCAGCGGAAGCTCAAGACGGGCGAGGACGTCATTCTGCGGCCCATCAAGCCCGAGGATGAACCGATGTGGCACGACCTGTTGGCGGGCTGCTCGATGGAGTCGATCCGGTTCCGGTTCAGCTACTTGTTCAAGCAAACCACGCACGAAATGGCCGCGCGCTATTGCTTCATCGACTACGACCGCGAGATCGGCATCGTGGCCGAGGTCGAGGAGAACGGCGAACGGAAATTGATCGGCGTCGGACGGCTCGTGTCGGACATGAACCACGAGACGGCCGAGTACGCCATTCTGATTGTCGACCGGTGGCAGGGTCACGGGCTTGGCGGCGTGTTGACCGACTACTGCGTCGAGGTGGCCCAACGCTGGGGCATCAAGCGGGTGGTCGCCGAAACCTCGAAGGACAACCACCGGATGATCGGCACGTTCCGCAATCGCGGATTCACCATCGACGAGGAGCAGGAAGAAGACGTCGTGATGGTGAGCAAGCAGTTGGGGGCGTGAGAGGGAAGGGATTTGGGGATTTAGGGAACGGCCGGCTGGCACGCCCAGAGGGACGAAAGGCGTGTAAATAACAGAGCCGCGACCGTGAGGGAGCGGTTGAATGCCCACCGAGCTGCAACCGCTCCCTTACGGTCGCGGC
>Ga0209342_10001742_pt1 | contig 24088 bp, 22 predicted proteins | sample RifCSP16_2_FD_184023 | JGI IMG/M metagenome (GOLD analysis project Ga0209342, IMG submission 184023) | Soil microbial communities from Rifle, Colorado - Rifle CSP2_sed 16_2 (SPAdes) (version 2) | ecosystem: Environmental > Terrestrial > Deep subsurface > Rock core/Sediment | place: Rifle... | reverse complement strand
TGAACAACCCGCGGGCGCGCCGCAACCTCCGCTCGCCAGGGACCGCGCGGCGGCTGAGCGCGCTCCTGGACGGCGAGGGGGAGGTCGCGGACGCGTCCACCCGCGAGGAGCTCGACCGCGTGGTGAGTCGCTTCCGGGCCTGCGGCATCGACGTCCTGGGAGTGAACGGAGGCGACGGGACGGGACACGTCGTGCTCACGGCGTTCGCCTCGGCCTACGGCGCGGAGAAGCTCCCGGCCGTCGTGCTCTTGCGCAGCGGGGCCATGAACACGGTGGCCGACTCCCACCGGCTGCGCGGGTCGCCGGAGTCCATCCTCCGCGCTCTTCTGGAGAGGCGCCGGTCGCGCTCCCCCTGCCGCGCCGTCGAGCGCGACCTCCTCGCGGTGGAGGCCGACGGCGCCGGCCCCATGCACGGGTTCCTCTTCGGGACCGGCGCGGTGGTCGCGTTCCTCGACGCATACTACCGCTCCGGCCACCCCGCCCCGGCGACGGCGGCCGCGCTCCTCGTGCGCGCCGTCGGCTCGGCGCTGGTGGGGGGGCGGTTCGCCGCCGGGCTCGCCGCGCGCGAACCGCTGCGCGTCACCGTGGACGGCGAGGAGTGGCCGGACGAGCCTTTCCTGTCGGTGATGGCCGGCTCGGTGCCGGAGGTCGGGTTCGGGTTCGCCCCGTTCGCGCGCTGCGACGAGCAGCCCGGGTTCTTCCACGCGGTCGGCGTCACCGGATCGGTGCTCCAGATCGCGGTCCGCCTGCTGCACATCTGGCTCGGCCGTCCCTGGAGGCGCACGCTGGCGCTCGACGCGGTCGCGCGCGACCTCCGGCTCGAGGGCGCCGCCCCGGTGCGCTTCGCGCTGGACGGCGACCTCTACCAGGCGCGAGAGTCCATCCGCATCCGACCCGGACCGCCGATCCGGTTGCTGCTGCCGTGACCCGGCGGCGCGCCTTCGGCGCTTGCGCTTCGCCCCATCGGCGCGCGCGCAACAAGAGCGCGCCGATGGGTACCCCGCGCGAGCGCGGCCGCCGGCTCTTCGCCGCTTTCGAGCGCGCGCGATGCGTTGACCGGGCCGCGCCCACTCCAGTAGATTCCCTCCCCCCTGGGAGCCCGCCCCCATGCGCGTCACCGCCGCCGGCGCCAGCGATATCGGGCTCCGCCGCCCGCACAACGAGGACGCCTACCTGATCCTTCAGGAGGAGCGTCTATTCTGCGTCGCCGACGGGATGGGCGGGCACGCCAGCGGCGAGGTCGCGGCGCGCATCGCGGTCGAGGAGATGGCCGAGTTCTACCGCCTCTCCGGCAGGGACGAGGAGACGACCTGGCCGTTCCGCGAGGACAAGGGACGCACCTACCACGAGAACCGCCTGCTGACCGGGATCAAGCTGGCGAACCAGCGCATCCGGGAGCGCGCCGCCGCCGACGAGCGGCTGCACGGGATGGGCACGACGATGGTCGCGGCCTGGTTCGCGGAGCGCGAGCCCGCGGCGCTGGTGGGACACGTGGGCGACAGCCGGGCGTACCTCCTCCGCCGCGGCGCCCTGTGGCAGCTCACGGAGGACCACTCGCTCCTCAACGACTACATCAAGGCGCGCCACCCCTCGGCGGCCGAGATCGAGGCCTTCCCGCACAAGAACGTGATCATGCGGGCGCTCGGCATGCGCGATCAGGTCGAGGTGGACCTCGTCCGCCTCGATCTCGAGGACGGCGACGTCATCCTCCTGTGCTGCGACGGGCTCTCGGGGATGGTCACTGACGATCGCGTGGCCGAGGTGCTCCGTGGCTGCCGCGAGCTCGAGCAGGCGACCCAGGCGCTCGTGGCGGCGGCGAACGAGGCAGGCGGCATCGACAACATCACCGTCGTGCTGGCGCAGTTCCACGCCTGACGGGCGAGCACAGGGTCCCTCGCCTCACAGCTGTGAAGCCGCGCCAGCTCCCTTCACGGTCTCTTCTGCGAATCGAGCTTGACGACCGCCGCCGCAGCCCAGACCCGCAGATCGCTCTCGGTGGCGGCCAGGAATGGCTCGAGGAGCTCCAGGTCCTCGGCGCTCCCGATCTCGGCGAGCGTCTTCGCGGCCAGCGTGCGGTCACCTTCCTTCTGGCCGCCGAGCACCTTGCGGCTCCAGCGATCGACGCCCTCCTTCGGGACTCCCTTGCGCTCCGGGTTGCCGAACCTGGCGAGGGCCGTCGGGCCCGCCCGGTCGCCGAGGTCTTCCAGGGCGAACGCCGCGGCCACCGCCACGTCGCGACGCGGGTCCTTCAGGGCCTTCCTGAGATCCGGGACGAGCTCGCTGGCGCCGCAGGCCCCGGCCGCCCGGGCGAGCTCCATGCGCACCGCCCAGCCCTGCTCCTTGCGAAAGGCCACCGCTATGGCCCGTGCGGCGCGCCGATCTCGCAGGTGCGACAGCCCGCGCGCCCCAGCGAAGCGCAGCTTGCCGTCCTCCGCCTCGAGCGCCTCGGACAGCCTGGCCAGCGCGTCGCCACGGCCCGAGACGCCGAGCGCGGCCAGGGCCTCGCCGCGCACCTCCAGATCGGGCGAGGCCAGCGCGGCGTCGAGCACGGCTCTCGCCTTCTCCAGCCGCCCGTTCTTCGCCGGCTCGGGTCTCGCTTCAGCCGGCGCGGTTGGCTTCGTCGTCTCGGGCGCGTGCTTGGTGGTCGAGGCGCAGGCCGCGAGGAGCAAGAAGAGCGACGTTGCAGTCCGCATCGGGTCACTCCCGTGGTTCCAGGTTTGCCTGCCGGACGCTACATCCTCGCCCAGCACCGGACAAGCAGCGAGGTCGCCGCGTCGGTTCACCCCGTGACACCTTGAGGCTAGCTTGGAAGTGCTGTCTACTCCCTCCTTGCCGATACCGCGACCGGCGCCTCGGGGGGAGGGCAAAGCACGATGAGACACGTCACCGTGGGACTCGTGACCGCGAGCCTCCTCCTCAGCTGCGGGTCGGGACGGGTGCCCACCCAGGGCACGCCAGGGACGAATGGGGCCAGCACCACGGGCGGCCAGAGGAATCCCGTGTGCGTCGTGGGCGCGAGCGCCGGGCCGGTCCAGGCGCCGGTCTTCGTGCGCAACATCGGAGGCGAGACGGGCTGGCTCGCCTCTCCAGTCGTGGCCGACCTCGACCGGGACGGCGAGAACGAGATCATCGTGGCTCGCTACGGGCTGTACGTGTACGACGGCGACGGCGACCTGCTCGACAGCGCCGAGGGGAACGGCCGCTGGATCTACGCGCCCCATGTCGTCACCGACCTCGAGGGCGACGGCATCACCGACATCGTGGTCGGGCAGGAGCACGAGGTCATCGCCTACGAATGGCAGGACGCGGGCCTTCGGCCGAAGTGGAGGAAGAGCACCGAGACGGCCGGCGAGGCGCCCCAGGTGCGCGGCCTGGCGGCCGCCGATCTGGACGGCGACGGCGACATCGAGGTCGTGGCAACCACTTCACAGACCCAGTCGGCGAGGGTCGGCGGCGCGCAGGTGTTCGTCTTCGACAGCGCTGGCGACCTCTTCCAGCATCCCAGCACTCCGTATCCCGCCTGGCCACGCTACAACGACCTGAGCGGCCCGGGCGGCGACGCCGACCGCAACGGGCCGGGCCACGACGGCTACGCGTGCGACGGGCTCAACGTGGGCATCGGCAACCTCGACGGCGATCCCGATCTCGAGGTCGTCGTCACCTACGACAACCACAACATCCAGCTCTTCGACCTGGACGGCGTCGCCATCGACGCCGCGCCCTGGTTCACGAACCCGGCGGACGAGTACCTGAACCGGCGGATGACATGGGGCCAGTTCATCCGCTGGGCGGACCCGGCGGTCGAGGAGGCGCTCTACCACCTCCACACCGCATCGCCGGACATGCAGGAGGAGTGGCTGCAGTGGACGGCGTCGCCGCCCAACGTGGTGGACCTCGACGGCGATGGCCACAGCGAGGTCGTGGGCGTACCGAACTTGGAGTTGCGCGACGTCTACCCCTACCCGACCCAGGCCTATGCCGTGATGGCCCTGGAGGGCGCCCAGGGCGATGGATCGCGCAGCGCCATGCGGCTGGCCGGCTGGGAGACCCTGCCGCGCGGCGGGACCCCCGTGTACGTGGATGGCGGGTACCCACCACCCGGCGTGCCCGCGACCGCGACGGTCGACATCCGGGACGACGCGCGCCCGGAGATCGTCGTCTCCCTGAACGACGCGCACATGCACGCCTTCGGCGCGGGCGGACAGGAGCTCTGGTCGTGGAACTACAGCCGCGGCAAGCCCGTCATGTTCGCCTCGGAGGTCGCGGTGGCCGACCTGAACCGGGACGGCTCACCGGAGATCGTCTTCAACACCTACGGCGATCCCAGCACCAGCGACTCCGGCCACCTCCTCATCCTCGACGCCGACGGTGAGTGCATCCACGACGTCGCCCTGCCGGATCCGGGCTACGATCCCAACGGCAATGGAGCCGCCGCGGCGCCCACCATCGCAGACGTGGACGGAGACGACCAGCTGGAGATCCTCGTGCAGTCGTTCGATCACGGCCTGGACGTGTTCACCGTACCGGGCTCGGGGACGGGCTGCATCTTGTGGAGCACGGCGCGTGGCGGGCCGCTGCGCATGGGCGCGCCGAACGGCAACTGATAGCCGCGGCAGCGCCCTTGCGAGCAGCTTGGATCGAGCGCCCGATCCGTGATGTCCTGGCGAGATCCTCTTCTTCCTGCTCGGCGCCCCCAGCCAGGCGACGACACCTCTCCCTGCGACGCATCATCCGGTCTACTCGTTTGAGGCACCTCGCCGGGAGACGCGCACCGGCACGCGGCACCGCCCGTCCGCGATGACCTCGACCACCTCCTCGCCAGGCTCGAGGCTCGTGCCTTCCCAGAGCACGGCGCTGGCGACGCGAGCTCCAGCCGGCACACGGCACCTCGGTCCAACCACCGCCTCGGGGCCCACCGTCGCACCGGCCTCGATCCACGATTCGTCACATACGAGGACGGGCTGACGCAGCACCACGCCCGCCTCGACCCGGGCCGAGGGCGCGACGCGGATCCCTGATCCGCGGTGGTCGAGCCCCGCGTACGGGTCCGCGCCGGCGAAGCGGTCCAGCGGGACGCGCCCGGCGAGCACGTCGCGGTGGACCGCGAGGTAGCGCTCCGGCGTGCCGAGGTCGTTCCAGTAGCCGCCCGCGACGTGGGCCCGCACCAGCCCCGCGGCCATGAGCGGCGGGTAGACGTGCCGGTTCACGTCGAGCTCGAACGGCTCTCCCGGCACGCGGTCGAGGAGCGCGGGCGCGAGCACGTGGACGCCGGTGAAGTGCCAGGGCGTGAGCGCCTCGCCACCGGGGCCGAAGCGACCGGCGATCCTCCGCACCGCGCCGCCCGCGTCGGCCTCGACGGCCGCGTACTTGCCTCCCGCCGGCATGGTCGCGAGGACCATCGTCGCGAGCGCGCCCGACCGGCGGTGGTCCGCGACCGCGCGGCGCAGATCGAGATCGAAGAGGACATCGCCGTTCACGACCGCGATCGCGCCCGCGCCCTCTAGCGCGCGCCGCGCCTCGCGCAGCGCTCCCCCCGTGCCGGCGATGAGGGGCTCCCGGGAGACGGTCAGCTCGAGCCCGAGCGCGCGGGCCGCCGCCTCCGCGATCGAGGCCATGACCTCGGGCAGGTGGTGCACGTTCACCACCGCCCGCCGGGCGCCCGCCCCCGCGAGCAGGGCCAGCGCGTAGCGCACGAGCGGGAGGCCGCAGACCGGCACCGCCGGCTTGGGGACGCGCTCGGTGAGCGGGCGCAGCCGCGTCCCGAGCCCGGCGCAGAGGACCATGCCCACGAGATCGTCGTCCAACTCGGTCCTTTCAGGCTTCGAGCTTCGGGAAGGAGTGACCGCGGGCGCTTCTGCTGTAGCCTGTGGCCCCGTAGCCTACCAATGCCCACCGCTCCGCGCTCGCGCCTCCGCCTCTTCTACTTCTTGTACTACGGGTCGGTGGGCGCGAATCTCCCCTTCTTCGCCGCCTACCTGCGCGGTCTGGGCTTCTCCGGCGGGCAGATCGGCACCATCCAGATGATCGGGCCGATCGTCGCGGCGCCGGTCGCGCTCACCTGGGCCAGCGCCGCCGACCGCCTGGGCGCGCCCTCCCGCGCCCTCGCGCTGGCCGCGGTCTGGTCCTTCTCGGCGGCGGTGTTCCTGCCCTTCGCGCGGACGCCGCTCGCCCTGGTCGCCGTGGTGCTCCTGCAGTCGCTGGCGGAGCGCGCGGTCGTCCCGCTCGCCGACTCGGTGACCTTGGGGTGGACCCGGGTCGAGCCGGAGCTGTCCTACGGCCGGCTGCGGCTCTTCGGCTCGCTCGGGTTCATCGCGCTGTCGCAGGGCCTCGGCCTCCTCCTCGCGGCGCGCGGGGACCGGCCCGCGGATCTGGCCGTGCCGGTGGCGGTCGCCGCCTGCGTGGGCGGGTACGCACTCGCGGCGCAGGGGCTGAGGGCACCCCCGAGGCACGGAGCGCGGCCTCGCGCCGGGGACCTGCTCGCGCTCCTGAAGGACCGCCGGCTCATCGCCGTCCTCGCCGCCTGCGCCGTGCACTGGGCCACGTGCTCTCCGTATCACCTCATGTTCGGCGTCTTCGTGCGCGACGCCGGCCTCTCCGCCAGCGTGACCGGGCTCGCCATGTCCGCGGGCGTCGGCGCCGAGGTGGTCGCGCTCCTCGCCTACCGGCGGCTCGAGGGCCGCCTCTCGACCCGCGCCCTCTTCGCCCTCGCCTTCGCCGGCTCGGCCCTGCGCTGGATCCTGCTCTCGCGAGTGCAGGGCGCTCCCGCCATCGTCGCCCTGCAGCTCTTCCACGGGCTCACCTTCGGCGTCTTCTGGGGCTCGAGCATGCGCGCGATGTCGGAGATCGTCCCGCCCACGCTGCGCGCCACGGGGCAGGCGCTGTACGCCGCGGTCGTGTTCGGCGGCGGCAACGCCATCGGCTACCAGCTCACCGGCCTCGGCTACGACCGCCTGGGGGGCGTCGGGCCGCTCTTTGCCGTCGCGGCGGCGGTGGAGGGCCTCCTCTTCGTGGCGACGCTGGTGATCGGGCCGCGCCGCAGAGGGCGCTAACCCCCAAGCTCCGGCAGGTGCCGCGCGAGCACCTCCCGCAGCTCCGCCAGATCGCCTGCGCGCCAGGGCCTCGCGCACTTAGCTAAGCGGAGCGAGGCGGGGATCGACACCAGGAAGCCCGGGTTCCCCTTCACGCGATCGATGTAGACGAACCGACCCGCGTACCGCCCCCCTCGGGCGGCTCCGCGGGCGGCCCCGCCACGCACTCCCATGCACCGCGGGCATCTTCGGATCCGGGCTTCTCGCCGCCCGCGCGAAGCGCTCCGCGTCCTCGCGCGCCACCTGGGCGAGGCGCAACGGCAAGATCCAGCGCGGGTCCGCATTCTTCTCGCGGCCGACGCCGATCCGGAAACGACACGCCGCCCTCTCCCGCCGCCGCGCGCGCCTCGGCGGCGCAGCCAGTGCACCGCTGCGCTATCGTCGGAGGGAGCCAGAGAAGACGCTCCTGCACGCCGTCGTCCGGGAGCGCCTCGAGTCCTTTCTCGCGCAGACCCGTGAACGGAGCAGCCACGGGCGCGGCCTACCCGCCTTCGTGGAGCGCGACCTACGCGCTTACACGAATTGTGGAATCATGGCCCGAGGTTTCGCACGAGTCCGATGCCCGGACTGCGGCTTCGAGCGGCTCGTCGTCTTCTCCCTGGGCCGAGCTGCTCGCGAAGGTCTACGAGATCGACGTGCTCGCCTGCCCCGAGTGCGGCGGCCGGATGCAGCTCATCGCCTTCATCGCCGAGCCGACCGCAGCGAAGCGGATCCTCGACCACCTCGGCCTCGACTCGACCGGACCGCCCCTCGCGCCGCCACGAGTCGGCCAGCCCGACTCGGTTGAACCCGCCCCCGCCCACGATGTGGCGGACCCCGTGTACGAAGGGTGAGCCCGAGCGTTCGCGAGAAGGGGTTCTCGCTCGGATACTTCGATGACCGCTACCTCTGCGAGGGACCGGTCGCGAGGGTCATGCACGGCGGGCGCGCCGTCGCCTTCGCGAACCTCTGGACCTCGACGACCCGGGCCGAGCTGTCGATCGACCTCATGCGCCACGTCCGCGAGGCGCCCCGCGGCACGATGGAGTTCCTGTTCACCGCGCTGCTGCTCTGGGGGAAGGGGGAAGGCTACCTCCAGTTCAACCTCGGGATGGCGCCGCTCTCGGGCCTGCTCGATGGCGAAGTCGATCATCATGATGGCGTTCTTCCTGTCCGGTCCCTCAGGCCCGATCACGGATGGAAGCTGTAGGACAGGAGAAAACAGCCGTTACCGGACCCCGATCCGCAGGTTGGAATCCCCACCCCCTGATCACTGTGAGTAACCGTAGCTGCCGGTCCTGATCCGGACCAGCCTCCCGCTCTCGAACTCCAGGAACCGCACGAAGCTGCGCTGACCGAAATCGTAAGTCCAGACCTCGATCACCCTCTGGCTTCTACGCTTCCGGTCGAGGTCCCTGGAGACCGGTTCGCCGCACCTGGCGAGCACGTCGAACGTTCGATCCCCGATGCGAAGCGCGCCAGGATCGCATCGGGCTCGCGGGATCGAGAGCGGGCTCTTCGGAGCATCCTTCGGCGGCTCCGGAAGCGCGTAGCCGTAGCCTCCCCGCTCGATCGCGACGATCTTCCCGCCCTTCAGGCTCACGATCTGGGTGAACCGTTGGGGTCCATAGTTGTACGTCCACCGCTCGATCAGCAGGCTGAGGTCCACGATCGTCGTGGTGAGCACCGGCTCCGTTTCCTGAAGGGCGGGCTGCCCGCACTTGGCGAGTAGGTCCAGCCTCGAATCACCGACAGACACGATTCCGCCATCGCAGCTGATCGAATCGGCTGCGGCATCCGACGACGCGAGCCCGAGAGAACCGAGGACGAGCAGACGGGCAACCGTTGTTCGCATGACGAGCGACAGATCAAGCTCCTGTGGGACCGAGGGCCCGGCCAGGCGTCCGGGGCTTCTCTGTCTCTGCGATCTGCTCAGGGTCTCGAGTCCATCGATCTCGGGGTGCGACGACGCTGGACCCGCGGCGCCCTCCGCGTCTGGCAGCGTCGTCGGCATCTTCGCCACCCCCGGGCGGGCCGCGTGCTGGAGCCATCCTATCGCGCCCCCCGAGGCGGCGCATGGGCCCTCGCGTGGCTTCGCGGGGTCTGTGCTGAACTCACGATACGGCCTCCTGCCGAGACCAGCGGCCAGCCGCCCTGCACGGCATGGCCCCGCCTGCCCTCATGGTAGTGGCCCGGGTGCGGTGGCGTGTTGCGCGCGTCGGCACACGGCGACAAGCCCACCTCTTCGCGGAGCGCTGCGGGCTCGCTCCCACTTGGGAGGACCGGGACATGGCATCGAACCAGTGGGACATCGACGTCGAGCGCTCGGCCATCCGCTTCTGGGTACGCCACATGGTCATCACCAAGGTCCGCGGCCGCTTTGCCAGATGGTCGGGCACCATTGCGCTCGACGAAGAGGACCTGACCCGCTCCTCGGTCGCCGTTCGCATCGACGCGGCCTCGATCGAGCCGCGGTGGACCGCGCCTGGTGCGGAGGTGGCGGACCGCGACGCGCGCCTCATTTCGCCGGCCTTCCTCGACGTGGCGAGGTACCCGGAGATCACTTTCCGATCGAGGCGGATCGAGAAGTTGGACCCGGGTTACCGCATCGTGGGTGACCTGGCACTCCACGGCGTCGAGCGCGAGCTGGCGCTCGAGGCGGAGTTCGCGGGCGTCGCCAAGGACCCCGGCGGCGACGAGCGGGCCCGCTTCTCCGCCAGGACGACCTTCGACCGCCGCAACTACGGATTGATCTGGGACTCGGCGATGGAGACGGGCAGCATCGTGGTCGGGGCGAACGTGGGGGTCGCGATCGAGATCGAGGCGGTGAAGAAGGCCCCTCCTTTTCGAGCTGGGCGCTAACCCCCCAGCTCCGGCACGTGCCGCGCGAGCACCTCCCGCAGCTCCGCCAGATCGTGCCTGCGCGCCAGGGCCTCGCGCACGTAGCGGAGCGAGGCGGGGATGGAGACGAGGAAGCCCGGGTTCCCCTTCACGCGATCGATGTAGACGAACCGGCCCGCGTCCTTGAGCTTGCGCTGGACCGTGAGCAGGTCGAAGAGCTCACGGAACGGCCCGTACTCGAGCCTGGGCCCGCCGGCCTCGGCCAGCCTCGCGAGGTACCGGCGGAGCAGGGCCTCCACCAGCTCGGGAGGGAGCTCGACGTAGCTGTCGCGAAGCAGCGCCACGAGGTCGTACTGCCGGGGCCCGAGGAGCGCGTCCTGGAAGTCGATGACCGCCTGCTCTCCAGACGGGAGCACCATGAGGTTCCGCGACTGGTAGTCGCGATGGGTGAAGCCCTTCGGCTCCGCCTCCAGCTCGCGCGCGATGCGGTCGAACTCGCACCGCACGACGTCGTCCTCGGCTGGCGAGAGCCGCGCCCCCTTCCACGCCTCGAGCAGCCACTCGCGGAAGTGGTCGAGCTCCCACCGGTACAGCGCGCGATCGAAGCTGCGGGCGAAGGCGACGCAGCCGCAGGGCCGCGCCTCGGCCGCGGCGCGGAGGCGGGCGAGCTGGTCGATGGCCGCCTCGTAGAGGGGCACGCGATCGTCGCCGGCCAGGAGCCGGGTCTCCAGCATGTCGTCCCCGAGGTCCTCGAGGACCATGAGGCCCCCGCGGTCGTCGTCCTGGTAGAAGGCCAGGATCTCCGGGACCCGCACGCCGATACCCGAGAGGTAGCGGGCCACGTCGACGAAGGGATCGACGGTCGGCGGGCCGCCCTGCGTGATCTCCTCCGGCCTCGCGTTCGGCGGCAGGACCATCACCACCCGGGAGCGGGGAGGCACGCCGACCCGCCAGTAGCTCCGGAGCGAGGCGTGCCCCGCCAGCCTCCGCGCGGGTCCAGTCCTCGCGTCCCGTCCGGTCGCTCGTGCGACCGCCTCGCGCACCCGTGATTCCGTCGTCGCGTCGCTCATGTCGTCTCCCGGGGGCTGGCGCCGGGCGCCCGGCGGGCTCCCCATCCCGCCCTGCGCTCGCGTTGACACCCCCGATCCGCCACGCCTATAACCGCCTGTTTCCTGAAGATCTTCGCCCCCCCGGAGCGCGCATGTCCTACCACGAGACCGTCCTCTCCGCGATCGGCCGCACACCACTCGTGAAGCTCAACAAGGTCGTCGGACCGGACGACGCCACCGTCCTCGCGAAGCTCGAGTACCTGAACCCGGGCGGCTCCATCAAGGACCGGATGGCGCTCCACATCATCGAGAAGGCCGAGCGGGCGGGCCTGCTCCGCAGGGGCGGCACCATCGTGGAGAACACGAGCGGCAACACGGGCGTGGGCGTGGCCATGGCGGCTGCGGTCAAGGGCTACCGCTGCATCTTCACCATGCCCGACAAGATGTCGAAGGAGAAGCAGGACGCGCTGAAGTCCTTCGGCGCCCAGGTGGTGGTGACCCCCACGAACGTCCCCGCCGACTCCCCCGAGAGCTACTACTCGGTGGCGAAGCGCATCGCCGCCGAGATCCCCAACAGCTTCTACCTGAACCAGTACCACAACCCCGACAACGTCGAGGCGCACTACCGGATGACCGCGCCCGAGATCTGGGAGGACACCGGAGGCCGCCTGGACGCCTTCGTCACCGGCCTGGGCACGGGCGGCACGATGAGCGGCTGCGGCCGCTTCTTCAAGGAGAAGAACCCCGGCATCCTGAACGTGGGCGTCGACCCGGTGGGCTCCGTCTATCACTCGATGTTCAAGACGGGGAGGCTCTCGGAGCCGCGCGTCTACAAGGTGGAGGGCATCGGCGAGGACATGATGTGCGGCGCGATGGACCTGAAGGTGCTCGACGACGTGCGGCAGGTCGACGACCGGCAGTCCTTCGTGATGGCGCGCAGGCTGGCCAGGGAGGAGGGGCTCTTCGCCGGCGGCTCGTCGGGGTCGGCGGTGCACGTCGCGGTGCAGATCGCGCGGGAGCTGGGGAGGGGCAAGACGGTGGTGGTCCCGCTGCCCGACGGCGGCCGCTCCTACGTCTCCAAGTTCTACTCCGACGAGTGGATGCGGGACAACGGCTTCCCGGCCGGCAACGGGATCGAGGCGCTGTCCGCCGCCACCGTGAAGGACGTGCTGGGCGGGCGGCGGGGCGAGGTCATCACCGCGCGGAAGAGCGACCGGGTCGAGGCGGTGGTGAAGAACATGAAGGAGCACGACATCTCGCAGATGCCGGTGGTCGACGCCGAGGGCCGCGCCATCGGCATGATCCACGAGTACGACCTGCTCAACTTCCTCATCGAGGGCAAGCACCGGCTGTCGGAGGTGGTCGAGCCGCTCGTCCAGCCGATCCAGGGCGTCGTCGGGGTGGACACGCCGGTCTCCAAGCTCCGCGACATCTTCAACGACGACAACGTCGCGGTGGTGAAGGAGGGGGAGCGCATCCTCGGGATCGTCACCAAGATCGACCTCATCGACTTCCTGGGGCAGAAGCTGAAGTAGCCGGGGTCGCCGGAGGCCACGCATGACCGACGACCGGGAACTCCACTTCGAGACCCTCGCCATCCACGCCGGGCAGCAGCCAGACCCCACCACCGGCGCCATCATGACGCCGGTCTACCTCACCTCCACCTACGTCCAGGCGGGTCCGGGCGAGCACAAGGGCTACGAGTACTCGCGGACGCGGAACCCGACGCGCGAGGCGCTCGAGGGCTGCCTGGCCGCGCTGGAGGGAGCCCGCCACGGGCTCGCCTTCGGATCCGGGCTCGCCGCCACCGACGCCATCCTCCACCTGCTCGACGCGGGCGATCACGTCCTCGCCAGCGACGACGTGTACGGCGGGACGTTCCGCATCTTCGAAAAGGTGTTCCGCAGGGTCGGGCTCGAGTTCACGTACGTCGACATGACCGATCCCGGCAACGTCGCCAGGGCGCTGCGTCCCGGCACCCGGCTCGTCTGGATCGAGTCCCCGACCAACCCGATGCTCAAGATCGTCGACCTGGCGGAGGTGGCGCGCATCGCCCGCGCCCACGGCGCCCTGACCGCCGTCGACAACACCTTCGCCACGCCCTACTTCCAGCGCCCGCTCGAGCTGGGCATCGACCTCGTCGCCCACTCCACCACCAAGTACCTGAACGGCCACTCCGACGTGGTGGGTGGCGCGGTCCTGACGAGCGACCCCGCCCTCCACGAGCGGCTGGCCTTCCTGCAGAACGCGGTCGGCGGCGTCCCCGGCCCCATGGACTCCTTCCTCGTCCTGCGCGGCCTGAAGACGCTCCACGTGCGCATGGAGCGGCACGCGCAGAACGCGCTCGAGGTCGCCCGCTTCCTCGAGGCCCACCCGCAGGTGGAGAAGGTCACCTACCCCGGCCTCGCCTCGCACCCACAGCACGCGCTCGCCGCGCGGCAGATGCGCGGGTTCGGGGGCATGCTCACCTTCGTCATCCGGGGCGGGCTGGAGGCGGCCCGCGCCTTCCTCAGGGCGACGCGCGTCTTCGCCTGCGCCGAGTCGCTCGGCGGCGTGGAGAGCCTGATCGAGCACCCGGCCATCATGACCCACGCCTCGGTGCCGAAGGAGACGCGCGAGCGGCTGGGGATCGCCGACGGCTTCATCCGCGTCTCGTGTGGCATCGAGAACGTCGCCGACCTCGTCGCCGATCTCGAGCGCGGGTTCGCCGCCGCGCGCCGGGCCGCGTAACCGGAGCGCGGGAAGCTCGTCGTCTCTTCCGCGGCCCCAGTGGCCCCGGGAGGACTCATGCCACGTCGGATCACTTTCGCCCTCATCCTCGCGCTCGCGGCCTGCGGGACGAGCGAGAAGAAGACGTGCAGCGTCACGGCGCAGACCGGGTGCGACTCGGGGAAGGTGTGCGAGAACGTCTCCGGCGGCTCGCCGGCCTGCTTCGAGCCGGTACTGTTGACGGGCAGTGTATTCGACCTCGCCAGCGCCGAGGCGGTCTCCGGGGCGCGGCTCGTCGCCCTGGACGTCAACCGCTCCCCCGTGAGCGCCGTGGCCATCTCCGCCGCCGATGGGCGCTACAGCCTCGCGCTGCCGCGGGACCGCGACGCGAGCGGCGCGCCCGTGGACGGCGCGGTCACGCTGCGCGCCGACGCGACCGGATACCAGAGCTTCCCCTCGGGGCTGCGCCAGGCGCTCCCCATCGACATCTCCGCCGCGGTGCACGGCGGCGGGAGGTGGACCATCGAGTCGTCGCTCACGGACGTCGGCCTCATCGCGCTGCCGTCCGCGGCCGGGACCGGCTCCATCCAGGGCCAGGTCGCGCTGCCTTCCAGCGGTGGCGGCGTCCTCGTCGTCGCCGAGCCCGCCGCAGGCGGCGCCGGGACGAGCGCGATCGCCGACCGCAGCGGCGCCTTCGCAGTCCTGAACCTCGGCGCGGGCGACTACGTCGTGAAGGCGTTCTCGCGCGGCGTGAACTACCAGCCCACCTCCCTGTCCCTGGCCGCGAGCGAGACGAAGCAGGCAGATCTCGCGATCGCCAGCACGAGCGGCGCCACCGTGAGCGGGAGCGTGCAGATCGTCAATGGCGGGCGGGGCGTCGGCACCTCGGTCATCCTGGTCGTCGAGTCGACCTTCGACGACGCGCTCGTGCGCGGCGACGCCCCGCCCGGCCTGCGCGCGCCGCCCCCCGGGACCGAGCCCGACGTGACCGGCGCGTTCTCGATCGACGGCGTGCCCGATGGCCGGTACGTGGCGCTGGCGGCCTTCGAAAACGACCTCCTCGTCCGCGACCCCGACACCAGCATCGGCGGGACGCAGATCGTGCACCTCGAGGTGGCGAACGGCGCCCTCGTCTCGACGCCGCCCAGCTTCAAGGTGACTGGCGCGCTCGACGTCGTGTCCCCGGGCGCGAGCGGGCCGGAGGCGGTCACCTCGGCCACCCCGACTTTCACCTGGGAGGACGACTCGAGCGAGGTGTCGTACGACGTGACGGTGCTCGACGCCTTCGGCGTGGAGGTCTGGCGCACGACCATCCCCGGCGTCTCGGGACCGCCCACGGTCAACGTCGTCTACGGCCAGCCTGGAGGCACGCCCGACGACGCCCCCGCGCTCCAGGCCGGCATGTACTATCAGTTCAGGGCGCTCTCGCGGAAGAACGGCGGCTCGCCCATCTCGCAGACCGAGGACCTGAAGGGCGTCTTCACGGTCGAATGACTTCTTCAGGCCGTACTCGCCTTAGGTTCACCGCCCGGCCGGCTCGAACAGCCTGATCCGCCGCCACGCTCCGCTCCTGAAGCGCAGGTAGAGCGCGGCCGCGAGCAGGCCCAGGTACAGGACCAGCCAGCCCACCGCCACCAGGTCGGCGTACGCCGTGACCCTGGAGACGGTGAGCCAGCTCCCCGGGACGAAGATGGCCCAGGCGATCACCACCCGCGCCCAGAGCGCCCAGGCGGTGTCGCCGGCGGAGCGGAGCGCCTCCGACAGCGTGGCCGCGGCGGCGTCGAAGAGGGCCCAAGCGACCGAGAGGCGGAGCATGCGGGTCGCCAGCTCGAGGAGGGGCCCGGCCGTGCCGGGGTCGCGCGCGAAGGGCGCGAGCAGCAGTCCGGGGATGGCGAGGAAGAAGACCCCCGCCAGCGCCTGCCAGGTAGCCGCGGAGAGGAACGTCGTCCGCACGATGCGCGGGACCTCGCCCTTGCGCCCGGCGCCGATCGCCTGCCCGACCAGGATGGCCCCCGCGCTGGCGAGCGCGAAGGAGGGCATGAAGGCCGCCGAGGAGAGCTGGATGACGCTCATGAAGGCGGCCACCGCGCTCGTGCCCATCCCCGCGACGACGACGTTGGTGAAGAAGAGGAACGCCGTGAACTCGAGGAACCAGTTGAACCCGGAGGGGAGCCCGAACCGGAGCAGCCGCCCCATCTCGGCGAGCCGGAGCCTCGCCGCCCCTGCCACGCGCCCGCGCGTCGCGAAGACCGCGAAGAGCCCGGCGAAGGCGGCGCTCGTGGCGACGGTGCTCGCCAGCGCGGCGCCGCGCACCCCCATCGCCGGCAGCCCCAGGTGGCCGTCGATGAGCAGCCAGTTCCCCGTCACGTTGAGCGCCATGGCCACGACCTGCGCGATCATGGGGAGCCGGGTGTTGCCGAGCCCGCCGTAGTAGTTGGCGAGCGCCTCGAGACCCACCGCCGACCCGGCGGACCAGAGCCGCAGGGCGAGGTAGTCGGCGAGGAGCGCCCGCACGTCCGGCGCGTAGGAGAACCGGGCGAGCACCGGCTCGAGGAACGCGATGGAGGACACCGCCGCGGCCTGCGTGGCCGCGGCCAGGACGAGGCCATACCATCCGTAACGCCGCGCACCTCGGAGATCGCCCGCGCCGAAGAGCTGCGACGAGAAGCTCGCCACCACGAAGACCGTCCCCATCGGGAGGATGAAGAAGGCCATGGCGTTGAACGCGCCGGTGGTGGTGGCGGCCACCGCCGCCGCCCCCAGGTGCGAGACCATCACCGCGTCGGAGATGCCCACCACCACCTGGGTCGAGCGGGAGATGACGACCGGCCAGCCCAGCCGGAGGAGGTCTCGGACCGTCGACACGGCCCGGAGTTATGGCATACCTACCGGGCTACCCCGTGGGCCACCTCATCGCGGCACAGCTCGAGGAGCACCTCGAGCGCGCCGGGCGCCTGGGGGCGGAGTTCGAGCGCGTCGCCAGCTACGGCTCGGTGACGCCTCTGGATGAGGCACGCGACCGGCGAACCGGTCTCGGCGCGGGCGATGCTCGCCGCCGCGGAGCGCGCGCTCGGGGAGGTGGAGCGGCGAGACGCCGTCAAGGCGTCGGCCCGGCCGCACCCGTGAGCCGAGGGTCGGCGGCCGACACGTAGGCCCGCGCCTCGTCGGGGGTCCCGATGAACCAGCGGGTACAGTCGGGCGCGTCGTCGTAGACGAAGACACACCGGCCGACGCAGAAGTTCGGCTCGAACTCGTCCCAGCCGATCATCACCGCGTCGAGGCCTTGCCCGAAGCACAGCCCGATCCTCCCGTCGGACCGCCGGCACGGGCGCCCCCTGCGCTCCTCCGCCCACTGCCGCAGCTCCAGCACGTCGTCCGTCACGCGCAGCATGGGGGTCCTCCTCGCGCGGCACGATCAAATATTTATTGATGCAGCGGCCGCGCGAAGCGGGCCGCTCCCAGAGGGGGCTCGCCGAAAGGTGGGGGCCACGACGCACAGGGCCATTCAGACCCGCGACAATCTCGGCCTTGCCAGCGATCGGCGGCATGGTTGAGATGGGCGGCATGAGCTCCCGGCCGCTCGACCCGCTGGTGAGCGGAGACCTCGCCGAACGCGACGCGTTCTTCCTCCCGGCGATCATCGATCGGACCCTGAGCCTCACCACCGCGGTGGCGGTCGCGCTGGCGATCGGCATCCCCGCAGCCATCGCCGCCTCGCTCGGGCACGAGCTGGCCGACGCTCCAGGATGGCTCGCCCTCGCGGCGTGCTCCCTGGGGCCGCTGTCGGTGCCCGTCGTCTGGGCGCTCGCGCCGCGGGGGTTCTCCATCGACCGCGGCGCCCTGCGTGTCGTCCGGCCGCTCGCGCCCGTCGAGATCCCCCTCGAGCGAATCAGGGCCGTCGGGGTTGTCGACGGCGAGGCGATCCGGCGCTCGGTCCGCACGCTCGGCGTCTATGGCGTGTTCGGCAACTACGGCCGCTTCTGGTCGAGGGCCCTGGGGGCCTTTCGCCTGTACGCGCGGCGAAGCCGCGGCGCGTTCGTCGTCGTCGACGCCGAGGGCGCGGGCCGGTTCGTGCTCGCCCCCTGCGACGCGCCAGCGTTCCTGGAGGCGCTTCGCTTCGAGGCGCCGCAGGCGGGCGAGCTCTCCTTCGCGCGAGCCGACCGCGCGCATCCCCACGAGCACATGGCGATCGGGATGGCGGCTGCGATCGCCTTCCCGATCGTGATCGCGGCCACCGTGCTGCTCGCCGCCTGGGCGATGGCCCCCGCGTCCATCGCGGTGCGGGGAGACATGGTGGTGATCGCGCGCAGGAGCGCTGGAGCGACCGAGCTGCCCATCGCGCGCATGCGCGCGGCGCGGGCGCTCTCGCCCGCGGAGCTGCGCGGCCTCGACGGCCTGTCGGGGAGCTCCCTGGACGGCGTCCACTACGGCGTCTACGAGTCGGATCTGCTCGGGCGGTTCCGGCTCTACGCGCACCGCAGCGGGGCGTTCGTCCTGCTCGACGGCGAGGACGGCCGGATCGTGCTCACGCCCGACGACCCGGACCGCTTCCTCGGCGAGATCGGGTCTCGCCTCGCCAGTCCGTGAAGGTGGAGGTTGCAGGGCCGCGAGCCCCTGGTCTAGCTTCACCGCATGCTGACCCTCGGGCGCTACCGGATCACCGCGGTGCAGGACGGCACGTTCGCCCTCGACGGGGGGGCGCTCTTCGGCATCGTCCCCCGCGCGCTCTGGGAGAGGCAGATGGCGCCGGACGCGCTGAACCGTGTCCGGCTCGCCGCGCGGTGCCTGCTGGCCGCCGACGACGCGGGCCGCCGGCGCATCCTCGTCGGCGCCGGCATGGGCGACGACTGGGACGCGCGGAGCAGGGAGCACCACGCCATCGACCGGTCGGGCGGGGGGATCGACGCAGGGCTGGCGCGGCTCGGCCTCACCCGGGCCGACGTGACCGACGTGATCCTCACGCACCTGCACCTCGACCACGCGCGCGGCGCGACCCGCCGCCGCCCGGACGGCACGCTGGAGCTCGCGTTCGCCAACGCGACCCACCACCTGCAGCGCCGGCACTGGCAGTGGGCGCTCGCGCCGAGCGACCGGGACGCGCGCTGCTTCCGGCCCGACGAGTTCGAGCTCCTGGAGCACTCGGGCCGCCTTCACCTGGTGGAGGGGGAGGTCGAGCTCCTCCCCGATCTTCAGATCATCGTGTCGGAGGGCCACACCGTCGCCCAGCACCTCCCACGGTTCCACGGCGGCGGCACCCACCTCACCTGCTGCGGGGACGTGATCCCGACGCGGGCCCACATCCGCGCACCCTGGGCGATGGCGTGCGATCTCCTCCCCCTCACCGCGCTCGACGAGAAGAAGATGCTGCTCGCGCAGGCGCTCGAGGACGACGGCATCCTCTTCCTCGAGCACGATCCCGAGGTCGCCGCGTGCCGGCTGCGCGAGGAGGAGGGCCACCCCGCCTTCCGTGAGGCGGTCGAGCTGTGATGGAACCATCAGTGACGATATCGCGCCGCGGAGTTGAGCGCCTCGTGCGGGGCCACCTCTGGATCTACCGCGGAGACCTGGAGGCGGCGCCCGCGGGGCTCGCGGGCGGCGAGGTGGTGACGCTGAAGGACGGGCGCGGGCGCTTCCAGGGCAAGGCCTTCTGGTCGGCCCGCTCCAAGATCGCCCTGCGCTTGCTCACGCGCGAGGACGTGCCCGTCGACGAGGGCTTCTTCGCCGAGCGGATCGCGTCCGCCCTGGCGCTCCGCGAGCGCCTCTTCCCCGGCGAGCCGGCGGCCAGGATCGTTCACGGCGAGGCAGACCTCCTCCCCGGTCTCGTGGCAGACCGGTACGGCGACGTGGTGGTGATGCAGACGCTGGTGCCGGGGACCGATCGCCGCAAGGAGATGATCGCCGGGGTGCTGTGGGACGCGCTGAAGCTGCGGTCCGTCGTCGAGCGCAACGACGTCAGGGTCCGCGAGCTGGAGGGGCTGCCCCAGACTCGCGGCGTCCTGCGCGGCGCCGAGCCCGGCCCGCTCGAGTACCGCGAGGGCGCGGCGCGGATGAAGCTCGACGTCCTGGGCGGCCAGAAGACCGGCGCCTTCCTCGACCAGCGGGAGAACCGGCTCCGGGCGGGCGAGTACGCGTCGGGCCGCTGCCTCGACTGCTTCAGCTACGCGGGCGCCTTCGCCTGGCAGCTCGCGGGGCGCGCAGAGCGGGTCACGGCGGTGGAGATGCAGGCGCCCGCCGCCGCGCTGGCCCGCGAGAACGCGGCCCTGAACCGCGCCGAGAACGTGGGGGTCGTGGAGGCGAACGCCTTCGACTACCTGCGCGACGCCTCGGAGCGCGAGCCCGAGTACGACCTCGTCGTGCTCGATCCCCCGGCGTTCGCGAAGAACAAGGAGGCGATCCCGGCGGCCCGCCGCGGCTACAAGGAGATCAACCTGCGCGCGATGCAGGTGCTGAAGCCAGGCGGCATCCTCGTCACCTCCTCGTGCAGCTACCACATGTCCGAGGAGATGTTCGAGGAGCTGATCCACGACGCGGCGCGTGACGCAGGGCGGCCGGCGCAGCTCCTCGAGCGCCGCGGGGCGGCGCGGGATCACCCGGTCCTGCTCGGCGTGCCCGAGACCCGATACCTCAAGTGCTTCGTGCTCCGGTTGCCCTGAGGTTCCTAGTACTCGGGCTTGGGCAAACGCTCGGCCAGGACGTCCCAAGCCACGACCACACCGGGGAGCACGCGGATCTCGGTGGAGCCCTTGAGCTCCTGCACGTCGGGCTTGCCGTACTCGACGCCGTCGAGCCGATAGATGGTGAGCACACGGTCCATCGGGTGCAGGAGCCAGAACTCGCGCACCCCGGCCCGCTCGTAGATCCGGCGTTTGCGCACCTGGTCGTGGCCGGCGGTGGAAGGAGAGAGCACCTCGAGCACCCAGTCCGGCGCACCGCGCACGCCGCGCCGGTCGAGCTTCGATGGATCGCAGACCACCAGCACGTCGGGCTGGACCACCGTGTCGACCTGATCGTCGGCTTCGTCGCGCTTGGGGAGACGTACGTCCAGGGGAGCGACGAACGCGCGGCAGGCCTTCCCCTCGAGCTGGGTGTAGATCTGGCTGAACACCCCTCCGGCCACGTCCTGATGTGCCAGATCGGGGCCCGGGGCCATCAGATAGGCCTCGCCGTCGATCAACTCGTAGCGCGCGTCCTCCGGCCAGGTCAGGTACTCGCCGTATGTGTGGTGTTGGCGGTCGCGCAGCGGCAGACCCATGAGGTTCCTCCGGGAATCAGGCAGCGCTGTCATTGTAGCGCCGCAGCTGGTTCACGTCCCGCACCGCCTCCGCCTCGGCGTGGTCAGCGCCGCGTCTGCAGCCCCTCAGACCAGCCGCACCGGGGCGGGATACTGCGCGAGGGTCCCGTCGTTCGTGATCAGGACGAGTGGCTCCGTCAACGCCTGGCAGACGAGTATCCGATCGAAAGGATCGCGGTGGATGTCCGGCAACCCCGCCAGCGCGACGGCGTGGACCGCCCGGATCGGGAGCTCCGTGAAGCCGCTCTCGGGCAGGGCGCCGTGCAGCGCTGCGACGTCGACGCGGAAGTCGCTCAGGAGCTCGCTCTTGATGGCGATCTCCCACAGGTTCGCTGGACTGTAGAACACCTCGTTCTCGGGGTCCTCGATGACGAGGCGCGCCGCCTTCGAAAGCTTGCGGCTGGACGCAACCGCCCAGAGCAGGATGTGCGTGTCGAGCAGCGCCCTCATGGGAGGCGGCCGGCGAATGCATCCAGGATCTCGTCCGGCAGCGGGGCGTTGAAGTCGTCCGGGATCCTGAACTTGCCGTCGAGGAGGCCCAGCTTGCGGCGGCGCCCCTTGGCCCGGATGGGACAGAGCTTCGCCACCGGCCTGCCCGCCTTGGCGACGACGATCTCCTCGCCGGTCTCGACCTCCTCGAGGAGGCGCGAGAGGTGCGTCTTGGCTTCGTGGACGTTTACCTGTTTCATGGCACCTCTGAACTCGACTAAGTCTAGTCCACTCCGCGCCAGGCGTCGAGGGGGAGGGCGCGGCCGCCGCCCCCGGCTGACCCCGCGTGACCGGCGTTGTAGGATGGGCCTCCCAATCGCATGACCGCTCCCCCGGAAACCGCCCTCCCCTCCCGCAGCGCCTCCCTCGCAGCCCTGGCCGAGAGCCCCCTCCTCGCCGCGCTCCCGCCCGGAGGGGTCGAGCGCCTGCTCGACCTCGCCGACGTGGTCGCGGTGCCGCCCGGGGCGACCGTGGTCAGCGAGGGCGAGCAGAGCGGGGAGATGTACTTCGTGCTCACGGGCGAGGCGCGCCTGCGGCGGAACGATCTCCTGCTGAAGCCGCTCGGCCCGGGCGGCCACTTCGGCGCGCTGGGGCTGCTCACGAACCAGCCGCGCACGGTCACGGTCACCGCAGGCCCGGGGCTGACCGTGGCGCGGCTCGACCCGGCCCGCTGGAGCGAGCTCGTCGCCCATCACCCCAGGATCGCGGTGTCGCTGCTCACGGCGCTGGTCGTCCACGTGCGCGAGGACCTGGTCGAGATGACCGACAGCGTGGGGCTCCTGCTCCAGGGCAGGTCGCTCCCCCGCGCACGCGAGGTCACGGCCCACCTCGGGAGCGAGAGCCGGCGCTTCGCCACCGGCACTCCGCTCCGGCGCATGCTCCCATGCGAGGTGGGCGGCCAGCTCGTCGTGGCCGGCCTCCTCAACCAGAAGCCCGTCTCGCTCAACACGCCGCTCTTCGCCGACGCCGCGGTGGCTCCGCTCACCATCGACGACTCGGAGGGCCGGCAGGTGTGGGTGCGCAGCCTGGGGCTCGTCCTGCTCGAGGCCGCGAACCGCATCGCGCCCGAGATCGTGGTCCGGATCGGCGCCTCTCGCGGGCCGGTGCAGCTCGTCCACGTCCAGGGCGAGGTCGACCGCGCCGCGTTCGCCGAGCGCCTCACCGTGGCCATGCGCGTCATCGTCGCCGCCGACGCTCCGTTCCGGCAGGAGGTGTGGGCGGTGGAGGAGGCCCAGAGCCACTTCGAGGAGCGCGGATGGGACAACGCCGCCCGGCTGCTCGCGACGCAGCGGCAGGGGACCGCTCCGCTCGTCACCTGCGGCGAGCTCTACGCGGTGGCCATGGGTCCCTTCCTGCCCTCGACCGGCTCCCTGCGCGGCTGGAGCCTCGCGCCGCTCGGAGACGGCCTGGTCCTCGACTACGGGCGGCACGACCCCAGGAGCGAGAACGGCGTCGGCGCCGCCGCGGCGCTGGCGGCGGAGCCCACGGGCGCGATGGTGAGCGCGCACCGCGCCTGGCTCGACGCCATGGGCGTGAACGGCGTGGGCGCCTTCAACGACCTGTGCGTCTCGGGCGGCGTCGCCCAGATCACCCGGGTGGGGGAGGGCTTCCACGAGAAGCGCATAGGTGCCATCGCCGACGAGATCGCCGCCCGGCGCGATCGCGTGCGCGTCATCGCCATCGCCGGGCCCTCCTCCTCGGGGAAGACGACGTTCATCAAGCGACTGACGGTGCAGCTGCAGATCGACGGGCTCCACCCGGTGGGCCTCTCGCTCGACGACTACTACGTCGACCGCGAGCGCAACTTGAGGGACGAGAAGGGCGAATACGACTTCGAGGCGCTCGAGGCGCTCGACCTCTCGCTGCTCCAGGACCACGTCGCGCGCCTGCTCGCGGGCGAGGAGGTGGCGACGGCGCGCTACGACTTCCGCTCCGGGAAGAGCCACCCGGGGGGCGGACAGCGCATCCGCCTGGTCCCCGGCGACGTGCTCATGCTGGAGGGCATCCACGGGCTCAACCCGAAGCTCCTGGGAGCGATCCCGCGGGAAGGCGAGCTGTACCGCGTCTTCATCCACCCGGTGACGACGCTCCCGTTCGACCGCCTCTCGCGGGTCTCCGCCACCGACCTGCGCCTCCTGCGCCGGATCGTGCGCGATCGGCACCAGCGCGGCTATCGCGCCGACGAGAACATCCTGCGCTGGCCGTCGGTGCTGCGCGGCGAGCGCAAGCACATCTTCCCCTTCCTGGAGGAGGCCGACGCCGTCTTCGACAGCTCACTCGCCTACGAGCCGGCCGTCCTGAAGGTGTACGCCGAGCGCTACCTGCTCGAGGTGCCGCGCTCCTCCGCCGCGTACGGCACCGCCTGGCGCCTGCGCCTGCTCGTGGACCGCTTCGTCTCCATCTACCCCGACCACGTCCCGCCGACGTCGATCCTGCGCGAGTTCATCGGGGGGAGCGGGTTCGAGTATTGACGGCGTCGCGACGGGGTTTTCGGGACGGACAGAGGGCTCGGCGGCCCGAGGGGCTCACGCCTGGAACTCGCGCACCAGCTTGGCGATGGCGCCGGGCAGCGAGCGCACGCGCATGCTGCGGCCGGCTTCGTCGAACGTCTCGGAGAGGACGCGCGCGGTCTCGTACACCTC
>Ga0209342_10001740_pt1 | contig 24095 bp, 21 predicted proteins | sample RifCSP16_2_FD_184023 | JGI IMG/M metagenome (GOLD analysis project Ga0209342, IMG submission 184023) | Soil microbial communities from Rifle, Colorado - Rifle CSP2_sed 16_2 (SPAdes) (version 2) | ecosystem: Environmental > Terrestrial > Deep subsurface > Rock core/Sediment | place: Rifle... | reverse complement strand
TGCGCGGCAAGGGGTGCCCCGCGCGCTCGAAGGCGGCGCGGACGAGTGCGGCGCAGCCCGAGCCGTAGTCGACGCCGTCGACGACGATGGTCCGGTGGCCGACGAGCGACGAGGCGGCGGAGATGGCCTGCGCGACCTCGGCCCCCTGGGCTGAGCCGGGCGCGCTCCCGGACGCGCTCGACGACGGTGACGCCAGTGGAGGCCGCGAACCGGGGGCCGGGCCGGCGCTCCTGTCGAGAGCGCCGACCCGGCTCTCGCGGGCGGGCGGGGGCATGCGGTGACGGTGTGGCCAGCTGGCGCTGGTGCAGCCCAGGAGGGTCAGTGTCAGTGCCCCGAGGGCCGGCCGGAAGCCCGTCATGAGCCGATGCTAGACGGTGACCTCGCGCCGTCCAGTTTTCGTTGGTTGTCGCCACCCTCGCGCCCAATGCCCGATCGGAGCATCTCCAGCCAGACTGGGTCTGGCGGTGGACAGGGCCCCGCCGAGGGTGGCGCGAAGGCTCGCCCCCCAGTACCTCCTCCAGGCTAGTGATCGAGATCAATTGCCCGGGCAGGGCGCTCTCGGCATGAGCAGACGGAGGCTCCGATGTCGTTGGTCAAGGTGATGGCCGTCACGCTCGCCATGGCGAGCGGAGCGAACGGCTCGACGGGACAGCACGATGAGAGCGCTTCGGCCCGGATGTCCACGGGCCGCGGTGGCGACAGGGATCTGCGTTTCACCTGGTGGTCAGCGATGAGCGAACCCGACCTCCTCTTCACCTGGGCGCAGCCGGGCGAGAGCAGGGAGCTGCGGCTGACCTTCTGGCAGCCGGCGGAGGACCGAGCCATGCTGCTCACCTTCTCCGCGCCGGAGCTGGAACGTGACCTCGTGCTGACCTGGTCGCGCCCGGACGAGAGCAGGGCGCTCCTGTTCACCTGGTCGAACCCGCTTCCCGCAGCAGAGGAGGAGGGAGCGGCCGGGGGCGAGCCCAGGACACGGTGACCGGCGGCTGCGCCGGCGGCGCAAAGCGGGCCGCCGGCTTCGCCAGCGGCAGCGCCTCCGGCGCAAAGCAGGCCGCCGGCTTCGCCAGCGGCAGCGCCTCCGGCGCAAAGCAGGCCGCCGGCTTCGCCATCTTTGACATCGGGGGCTCCGCCCCCGATACCCCCAGCTCCGCCATCGATACCCCCGTCGTCGGGTGGCGGAGTCCGAGCACGCGCTCCTCGAAGTCGCCCTCGAACTGCTGAACGGAGATGCCAGTGGCCTGCCGGAATGCCTCGCTGAAGCCATCCCCCGCGCTCATGCCGGCCATGACCCTGCGGACAGGCTCGTCTCCGAAACGATCGAGGAGCGACCGGAAGGTTCGAGCGGCGGCGGCGTAGACCAGGTCCGGCTCCGATCCGCGGGGAGATCCGGACGCGGCGAGCGCGTCTTCACGCAGCGGCTCGCTGCCACCGCCGGGTGGATCCTCCAAATAGAGCCGCCGGATGGCCTCCGGGCTGACCCAGCCATACTCCTGTCCCGCCGCGGCGCTGGCCATCCCTTCGCGGAACCACAGGGGGATTGCGCGGCCGGGCCGCCCGTCCCTCTTCACTGCCTGAAACATGACACAATGAGCCAGCTCGTGGGAGAGCAGCTCGGTCATCTGGGCATCGCTCGCCGCCCCCGACGACCACGTTCGCGGCGATTGTAGGTCGACGGAGGCGTAGCGCGCCCAGGCTCGCAGCCAGGCGTCGTCGCGGCGGGCGGCGGCCTCCAGGTCGCGGTGAGTCGGGTGGATCGTGATGAGCACCGGCGCCGAGAGCTCTCCCCAGCGCTCCGCGGTGTGGACCGCGCGCTCGAGGGATCGCTCGATCTGCCGCGCCGCCTCGGAGTCCTCGGGGAAGTACCTCACGCTGAAAGCGGCGCCTGCGGCGCGGATGCGCTCGACGCGTTGCGGCGGGCCGGCGGGCACGCAGGCGCAGCCGGCGATGCCAGCGATGCCAGCGATGCCAGCGATGAGGGCACAGAGGCGCACGTGCTGCAAGCGGCCCCTGTTTGAGCATGCGGCGTGCCGAGCGCTTCAGCTTCAGGCCGTGTCTCGGATCGAGGCGTGAGGGATGCGTACCGAACGATCCCACGCCGGCAGATTCTGCCGGAACGGGTGCCCTGCGCCCCTTCGGCGCAAACTCTGCCGGCAAGCCTGTCAGAGACCGGGGCTAGCATCCCCCAACGGATGTCCCGACGATACGAGCTCAAGTCCCCGGCGCGTGCCAGGAGCGCCCTCGACCACCGCGGCCTGCTGAACGACGAGCAGCAGGCGGTCGTGGAGGCGGGCGAGGGGCCAATCCTCGTCATCGCCGGCGCCGGCTCGGGGAAGACGCGCACGCTCACCTGGCGCGTGGCGCGGCTACTCCACGAAGGGGCGGCGCCGGAGTCGCTGCTCCTCCTCACCTTCACCAACAAGGCGGCGCGCGAGATGCTCCGCCGCGTCGAGGAGGTGGCGCGCGTCGACACGCGCCAGCTCTGGGGCGGGACCTTCCACCACGTCGCGCACCGCGTGCTGCGCGAGCATGCGCCGGTCCTGGGGTACGCGAAGGGCTACTCGATCCTCGATCGCGAGGACGCGCGCGACGTCATGAGCGCGGCCATCGCCGAGTGCGGGATGGCGGTGGGGGCGCGCCGGTTCCCCAAGGCCGACGTGGTGGTCGCCCTCGTCTCGATGGCGGTCAACACCCAGACCCCCCTCGCCGACGTGGTCGCCGACCGGCGGCCGCAGTTCCTGCCGCTCGCCGACGACCTCTGCCGCGTGGCGCGGCGGTTCGCCGAGCGCAAGCAGCAGATGAACGCGATGGACTTCGACGACCTCTTGCTCAACTGGAAGCTCGTCCTCGCCGAGCACGAGCCGGTCCGGCGGGCCCTGGCTTCGCGCTTCCGCCACGTCCTGGTGGACGAGTATCAGGACACGAACAGGCTCCAGGGCGACGTGGTGGATCTCGTGGCCAGCGCGCACCGCAACCTGTGCGTCGTCGGTGATGACGCGCAGTGCATCTACGGGTTCCGTGGCGCGCACTTCGCCAACATCCTGGAGTTCGAGGAGCGCTACCCGGACGCGCGCCGGTTCGATCTCACCGTGAACTACCGCTCGACCCCGCAGATCCTGGAACTGGCGAACGCGTCCATCGCCTGCAACCTGAAGCAGTTCGAGAAGGCCCTGCGGAGCGTCCGGAGCGCCGGCGTCGCGCCGGCGCTGGTCCCGTGCCGGGACGTGCAGCAGCAGGCGCAGTTCGTGGCGCAGCGCGTGCTCGAGCTGCGCGACGAGGGGCTCCCGCTCCCCGAGGTGGCCGTGCTCTACCGCGCGCACCACCACGCGATGGAGATCCAGTTCGAGCTCGCCCGGCGGGGGATCCCCTTCGTCGTCCGGTCGGGCGTCCGCTTCTTCGAGGCGGCCCACATCAAGGACGTGCTCGCGCACCTGCGCTTCGCCCGGAACCCGGGGGACGAGCTGGCCCTGAAGCGGGCGCTGCGGCTCACCCCCGGCATCGGCAGCGCCACCGCCGAGGCGGTCTGGAACGCGCTGGCCTCCCGCAGGCGAGGAGGGGCGGGCACCGTCGACGAGCTCCTCGCTCCCGACGTCGCGGCCCAGGTCCCGCCCAAGGCGCGCGCCGGATATCTACGCCTGGCGGCGCTCCTGCGGCGGCTCGCCCGCGCGCCCACGGCCGACCTGCCCGGCGAGGCGATCGAGATCGTCCTGGCCGAGGGCTACGAGGAGTACCTCAAGACCGAGTTCCTGAACGCCGACAGCAGGGTGGAGGACATCCGGCAGCTCGCCGAGTACGCCCGCGGCTACGATGACGCGGAGTCGTTCCTCTCCGAGATCTCGCTCCTCAGCGAGCTGTCGGCGGAGACGGTGTCGGAGGGCGGGGAGCCGGACGAGAAGCTCGTGCTCTCGTCGGTGCACCAGGCCAAGGGCCTCGAGTGGCGGGCGGTCTTCCTGGTGTGGCTCGCCGACGGGCGCTTCCCCAGCGCGCAGGCGCTCCGGGACCGGGACGGCGAGGAGGAGGAGCGCCGGCTCTTCTACGTCGCGTGCACGCGCGCCAGGGACGAGCTCTACCTGTGCTTCCCCGTCGTCGCCGCGCCTCGCGATCGCGAGCGCGTCGTCCTGAAGGCGTCACGCTTCCTCGAGGAGCTGCCCGGGGATCCGCCGCTCTACGAACGCTGGCAGCTCGACGAGCCCGGGGCCCCGGTCGCGCTCGGGCCCGCTGACGAGCCCGCCCGCCTGGGGCCGCGGCCCGCGCCGCACGGCGCTCTCTCCGTGCCCTCCCTCTTCCAGGGCCGCAGGGGGCGGGCCGACGAGGCGTCGGCCGATGGCGAGGAGGGGGGAGGGGACGACGTCCCCTTCTGACGGCCGTGGTAGAACCACGAGAATGGCCGGTTCGACTGCGCGCGAGAAGCCCATACTCGGCATCGACCTCGGCACGACCAACACCTGCGTGGCGCATGTGCGCAACCGGGTTCCGCGCGTCGTGCCCACCGACAAGGGGAGCCTCGTGCTCCCGAGCGTGGTGGCGCTCTCCGAGAAGGGCGACTTCCTCGTCGGCGGCGTGGCCAAGGACCAGATGGTCACGAACCCCCGGAACACCATCTACGGGGCGAAGCGGCTCATCGGGCGCAAGTTCAACTCCAAGGTCGTCCAGGAGCTGCGCAGCTACTACTCGTACGACATCGTGGAGGGGCCGAGCGGAGAGGCGGCCGTCAGGCTGGGCGGGGAGGTCCGCACGCTCCCCCAGATCTCCGCGCTCGTCCTCGGGCACGTCAAGAAGATCGCGGAGGCGTTCCTGGGCCGCGAGATGGGCCAGGCGATCATCTCGGTCCCGGCGTACTACAACGACAACCAGCGCCAGGCGGTGAAGGAGGCGGGGCGTCTGGCCGGGTTCGAGGTGAAGCGCATCGTCAACGAGCCGACGGCCGCGGCGCTCGCGTACGGCTTCAACCGCGGCCTCGACCAGAAGGTGCTGGTCTACGACCTGGGCGGCGGCACCTTCGACGTCTCCGTCTTGCAGCTCTCGGCCAACGTGTTCGAGGTCCTGGCGACGGGCGGTGACACCTTCCTCGGCGGCGTGGACTTCGACAACCGCATCATCGACCACCTCCTGGAGACGTTCTGGCGGCAGCACAAGATCGATCTCGCCGCGTCGCCCATCGCCATGCAGCGCATCAAGAACGCGTCCGAGTCGGCCAAGATCGACCTCACGCTCATCCCCAACGTCTCCCTCGAGCTCCCGTACATCGAGGAGAAGAAGGGGAGGCCGCTGGATCTGAGAGTGCCGCTCTCGCGGGCGCAGCTCAACGAGCTGACCTACGATCTCGTGGCGCGCACGTTCGAGATCTGCGACCAGGTGCTGGCGGAGAAGGGCTTCTCGCCCGCGGACATCCAGGAGGTGATCCTGGTCGGCGGGCAGTCGCGCATGCCGCTCGTGCAGGAGATGATCCGGGACCACTTCGGGCGGGTCGCCCGCAAGGGCGTCCACCCGGACGAGTGCGTGGCGCTCGGCGCTGCGCTCCTCGCCGACTCGCTCGACCAGATCGACTCCGTGACCCTCGTCGACGTGCTCTCGATGCCGATCGGGGTGGGGACGCCGGGCAACCGCTTCCGCCGGGTGCTCGAGAAGAACAACGCCATCCCGTGCTCGCGCAGCTTCCGCCTGCCGCCGCCCAGGGAGCCGGGGCAGCTCATCGAGATCGAGATCTACCAGGGCGACTCCGACGACATCGTGGACAACGAGTTCCTGGGCGCGCTCCGCCTGCCCGCTGCCGCCACCGGTCGCAGGATCGACTTCAAGCTGGACGAGGAGTGCCTGCTCAAGGTGGCCTTCGACGATCCCGAGCGGGGGATGCGCGAGATCCAGTTCGCGACCCGAGACACGCCGGAAGCCCTGCGGCGCGCGGTCGCCGCGATGGCAGCGCAGCGGGCCGCCGAGTCCGGGGAGCGGGAGGTGAGGCGGGGCGGCGGGCTCTTCGGATGGCTGCGGAGGGGCTCGTGATCTTCCCCTCACGGGAGTGGCTGGCCGCGGCGGTCGCCTCCGTGAACGCCCAGCCGGGCCTCCCGGGCGCCCTGCGCGGGCTGGGGGACGACCTGGCCGCGGTGGTCGAGGCCGATCCGCCCATGTTCATGACTCCCTTCGCGGCTCACGGCCGACACGGCGGGGGTCGGATCACGAACTGGCGCGTGCTGCCCGATCCGGACGAGATCTTCGAGCTCGAGCCGGCGTACGTGGTGCGCGCGCCGTACCGCGTATGGAAGGCGCTGCTCTGCGGAGAGGATGCGGTCAAGGCGGCGCTGTCTGGGCGCATACGCGTCGAGGGCGACCTGCAGGCGCTCGTGCGGCGAGCGAACCACCGTCACGTGATCGACGCGGCGCTGGCGGCGGTGGCGACCGAGTTCCCGGACGAAGGAGGGACGAGGTGAAGAGACGATTCCCGGAGGCCGTGCTGGAAGAGGGCGCGAAGGTGGTCGGCCGAGCTGCGAGCGCGATCCTGGCTGACCCGCGCGGGCAGGAGGCGATCGCGCGCGCGGTCGGGCTCGCGCAGCGCGGCCTGCGCCTCTTCGGGGCGGTGCAGGAACGCGCGCTGCATGGCGCCGGGCTCGCGGCCCGTCGCGACTATCACGACCTGCGCAAGCAGCTGGCGCGGCTCAAGCGGAAGACGCGCGAGATGTCGGAGCGGCTCGGGGCCGCGCCCGGCGAGGGCGACGACGGGGGTGCTCCCGGAGCGGGTGACGGATCGCGTTGACACTCCTTGGGACCAACGGCATACTCCGCGCCCGTTTCTTCGGGCGCTTAGCTCAGCGGTAGAGCACCGCCTTCACACGGCGGGGGTCGCTGGTTCGAAACCAGCAGCGCCCATCAGGGAACTCGAGGGGTTGGCGGAGACGCCGGCCCCTTTTTTCTTATCGCTGGCGCTCGGGAACCTGTGGCCGGCCCTGGCGCGCGCGTACCGGCCTTTCGACTCGACGCTCCGTCATGCAGCCCAGGCACCGCGCGGCTCCTCTTCTCCCTTCTGCGCCGAGATCATCCCCGGCGATAAGCCGGTAGCGCCTGAGCCATGCGCGAGGGCGAGCTCGTCTAGCGGCGCCACGAAGGTTTGCCCGGCTCTTCCCGGCGGCGTCTCCGTCCACTGGTAGGAGGCGGGGCAGGAGCAGAGCCATACGCCGCACCTTCAGCCTGACTTCTGCGGGGGTTCCCAAGAAGTCCGTTGTGGGGCTCTGCGTCTTGCACAAGACTCCGTCCCAGTCGGGGCCGGGGATTGGAGTCGAGCTTCGAGAGCTAGGTCTTCAGCCCGGGGCGCGCATGCGTGAGCCAGGAATTCGTTTCGAGGAGAGCTCGCCCGACGGGCTTGACGTCCTCGATCGGTCCGTCATCGACCGGCTCCCGGTTGGGATCATGCTGGTGAGGGGCGACTCGGCCTCGAACACAAGGATCGGGCTGTGCAACGCAGCGTACGCGCGTCTCGTCGGCGCGACCGTGGCCGAAGGCACGAGCCTTGGCGAGCTGCCCGCCGCCTACTACCGCTCGGACAGGAACTTCCCACTGCCCAGATCCGACTGGCCGTCGATGCGAGCTATCTCCACGGGTGAAACGGTCCGGGAGGAGGCGCTGCACCTGCGACGGCCGGACGGAGAGTGGCGGGTCTTGAACGCGACGGCCGTGCCGCTGAGGCGAGACGGCCGCCTGCAGGGCGCGGTCGTCCTGTACCAGGACGTGACGGCACAGCACGAGCTGGAGAGCACGTTCCGCGGGATGGAGGAGCGCTTTCGCGTGCTCGCCGACAACATCCCGCAGCACGCCTTCTTGGCGGATGCAAAGGGCGAGATCTTCTGGCTGAACCGGCGGAGCCGCGAATTCGCGGGCGACGCGAGCATGGGCCGCGGGTACTTGCGGATCGTTCACCCGGACCATTTCGGGCGCGTGGTCGAGAGGATGCGCTGCCTCCAGGCGGGCGAGACGTTCGAGGACACCTTCCCGCTGTGCGGAAAGGACGGCCGCTTCCTCTGGTTCCTCTGCCGGGCCGTGGCGCTTCGCAACGACACGGGCGAGGTGGTGCGCTGGTTTGGGACCAACACCGACGTGACGGAGCTTCGGGAGACGCAGGAGGCGCTCCGCGAAGCCCACCGGCGAAAGACCCAGTTCCTCGCCGTGCTCTCTCACGAGCTGCGGAACCCGCTCGCCCCGATCCGCAACAGCCTGTACCTCCTCGCCCACGCGGCGCCCGGGAGCGACCAGGCCGCGCGAGCGATCAAGGTCATCGACCGCCAGACGCAGCACCTCGCGCGGCTGGTCGACGATCTGGTCGACGTGACCCGCGTCTCGCACGGAAAGTTCGAGCTGCGCCGCGAGCGCCTCGACCTTCTCGAGGTCGTCCGCCGGACCTGCGATGACCACCGCTCGATCTTCGAGCAGCGCGGGGTGAGCCTGCGCTTCGAGAACGCGGGCCCGATCTGCGTGGAAGCGGACGCGACCCGGATGTCGCAGGTGATCGGTAACCTGCTCCACAACTCGGCGAAGTTCACCCCACCAGGCGGGGCCACGTGGGTCACCCTCGGCGTCGAGGAAGGCCAGGCCGCGATCCGCATCCGGGACAACGGCGCCGGCATGCAACCGGATGAGGTACAGGGGATGTTCGAGCCGCTCACGCAGGCCGACCGCAGCCTGGCGCACTCGCATGGTGGTCTCGGGCTGGGACTCGCCCTGGTGAAGCGGGTCATGGAGCTCCACGGCGGCTCCGCCACCGGGAGGAGCGAGGGGCTAGGCCGCGGCTCCGAGTTCGTCATCACGCTGCCCCTCGGCGCGCACTCGGCGGCGGAGGGGACCGAGCCGCTGCTCCGCGCGAATCCTCCCGGCCAGCTCGTCCTCATTATCGAGGACAACGTCGACGCTGGGCAGACGCTGGCGGAGATCCTGAAGGTGGCTGGCTACCGGGTGCGCGTCGCCCTCGACGGCCGGAGCGGGATCGCGGCGGCGCGCCAGCTCGAGCCAGGCGTAGTGGTATGCGACATCGGGCTCCCGGACGTGGACGGCTATGTGGTCGCTCGGACCTTGCGGGCGGAGGAGGCGCTGCGCTCCGCCCGGCTGATCGCGTTGACCGGCTACGCGCAGCCGGAGGATTGCGCGCGCGCCAGGGAGGCGGGGTTCGACGCCCATCTCGCGAAGCCAGCGGCCCTGGCCGAGATCGTGAGGCTCATCGCCGGGCGGAGCTGACCGCCGGGGAGGGGAGGGCAGGGCCCCAGTGGTGAGGGGGCGCCCGCCCCTACGCCTTCAGTCGATCGCCGGAGCGAACGCACGGATCGGGGGGCGAGGCGGCGCCGGAGGCGCGATCGTGGCCTTCGCACCCTTCGGCGTCGCCGTGCGGTTCGTCCCTCAGCGCGTTCTTCAGCAGCTCGCTGCACTGGAACGTGACCGCGCGGCGGGCGGCGATGTGGAGGGGCTCGCCGGTCTGCGGGTTGCGGCCAACGCGGGACTTCTTCTGCCGGGTGACGAAGTTACCGAATCCATAGATCTTGATCTTGTCGCCGCGCCCGAGCGCCTCCTTTATCGTCTCGAAGACCAAGTCGACGATCTCGGCGGCGTCCCGCCTGGAGAAGCCCGCCTTCTCGACGATACTTTCGGTGATATCGGCCTTGGTCACGGTTCCCTCGCAGGCTGGCGCGCGCGGAGATCTCGTGGGCTCCGGGCCATGGCCCGAATGTACCACTCTCGAGCTGGCGGCGCCCAGCTGCGCATTCTGAAAGCTCCGTCCGGACGTGTGGTTACGGAGTACTCCGCCCGTGCGGAAGAGAAGGTCGAGCAGAAGGGGAAGGCTTCCAGCACGAGTTACCAGGTCAAGGTCGAGGTCCGGGAGCTGAAGAACCGGATCGTCGAGGGCAAGGTCCGCAACCACCGGATCTACGTCGACCAGCCCAAGGCGTTCGGCGCCGATGACAGCGCCCCCACGCCGCCCGAGACCCTGGCGTTCGCCCTGGGGAGCTGCTTCGTGTCCACCGGGCGCCTCATCGCCCTACAGAAGAAGCTGAGCCTCGAGTCCATCGAGGCGGTGGTCGAGGGGGAGCTCGATTTCGCAAGGGCGCTGGGCGCGAGCCAGGAGAAGCGGGCCGGCTACACCGGGCTCAGCAACCTCGCTACCCCCACGCCCATTCGCTATGAGCTGAAGGAGTAGCGAGCGCCGGTGCCGAGGGCGCGCCTTCGGCACCAGCAGTGCTAGGTCGCGGGGCTCACTGGCTCTTGGTCGATGACGCTCCCATGGTGTGCTCGCACTCGGAGATGACCCGGGCCGCCCGCGCGAAGAACGGGTGGCACATGCTCCCCACGCCGTGCGCCGTGTCGCAGGCGACCAGCGCCCCCTGGAGATCGTCGAGCCTGTGCACCCACTGCTCACGTTCGTCGTCGGGGTGCCCGGCGAGGCTCCGATTGAGCTGCCCCAGCTCGCTCGTCACCTCCCAGACCTTCGTCCGCAGCTCGGGAGACTCCACCTCGTCGGCGTTGTCTCGGAACCACCGCACGTACTCGCTCAGGTCTTCCCCTTGAATCCTGCTGATTGCCATGGCCGACCTCCGGTTCTGTTGTGATGAAGCCGACCATAGATGGGGCTCGAGGCGGGCGATCGAAAGGACCAAGTGAGCCCTTTCGGCGAGCTCAAGTGGGTCCCGCCTTACACGATGCGTCAATGCAGGCGAGCGGCTGACCGACCGTACGAACCAAGGGCCCCTCGCGCGGGGCCCGCAGCCCTGCCATGATCCGCCGATGCACCCGCTCTTCCCCGACCTCGACGCGCATCCGTCTCGCCCCGCCCTCGTCGCGGCCGACGGGAGCGTCATCACCTTCGGCGAGCTCGGGCGCCGCGCGCGAGGGCACGCCCGGCGCCTCGCAGCCGAGGGGATCGCGCCCGGGGACCGCGTCGCGGTGTGGGCGACTCCCGATCCGAAGGCGGTCTTCGCGCTCGTCGGCAACGCCCTCATCGGCGCCCCCTCGGTGCCGCTCAACCCCGCGCTGGGCGAGCGTGAGCTCGAGCACGTGCTCGGCGACTCCAGGCCGCGGCTCGTGCTCGCGTCCGCCCCGGAGGCGTTCGCCTCCCGCACGCCCGGGGTGCGCGGCATCGCCTGCGACGAGGACCGCTCGCCGCCGCGCGCTCCTTCTGAGACGGATCCACTGCTCGTTCTCTACACCTCGGGGACGACCGGCGCGCCCAAGGGCGCGGTCCTCACGCACCGAAACGCCGCCTTCGACCTCGACGCCCTCGCCGACGCCTGGGGCTGGACGCCGGACGACCGCCTGGTGCACGCGCTGCCGCTCTTCCACGTGCATGGGCTCGTCCTGGGCGTCTTCGGGCCGCTCCGGGTGGGCTCGTCGCTCGAGCTCCTCCCGCGCTTCTCGCCTCGAGCTGCGTGCGACGCGATGGATCGCGGGGGCACCATGCTCTTCGGCGTTCCGACGATGTACCGCCGGCTCGCGGAGCACGGCGAGACGTGCCCCGACGAGCGGCGGAAGCTCTCGCGGGCGCGGCTGCTCGTGTCCGGATCCGCCCCCTTGCCGGTGCGCGAGCGCGAGCGCCTCCTCCGGCTCTTCGGGCAGCGCGCCGTGGAGCGCTACGGCCTCACCGAGACGCTCATCGACACCGCCCAGCGCCACGACGGCCCGCGCCAGGCGGGGGCCGTGGGCCCACCGCTCCCGGGCGTCGAGCTGCGGCTGGTGGACGACGCGCGCCGGCCGCTCGACGCCGGCGGTCTCGGCGAGGTGGCGGTGAAGGGCCCGAACGTCTTCGTCGGCTACCTCGGCCGCCCGGAGGCCACCGCAGCGGCCGTGGACGCGGAGGGGTGGTTCTACACCGGAGACATCGCCACCGTGGGTGAGGACGGGGAGGTCCGGATCGTGGGCCGGCGCGCCACCGACCTCATCAAGACCGGCGGGTACAAGGTGGGAGCGGGCGAGGTCGAGGCGGCGCTCCTCGAGCACCCGGCCGTGCGCGAGGCGGCGGTGATCGGGCTGCCCGATGACGACCTCGGCGAGCGGATCGTCGCCTTCGTCGTGCTGGGCGGTGGCAGCGCGTCCCCCGGAGAGCTGTCGGAGCACGTGGCCGGGCTCCTCGCGCCGCACAAGCGGCCGCGCGCGGTGCACCTCGTCGAGTCACTGCCCCGCAACGCCATGGGCAAGGTGCTGAAGAAGGAGCTGGTCGCCGTGGCGCCGCTCAGTTGAGATTCGGGGCTCAGTCCAAGTGGGCAGTGCTGTCAGTGAAGCGCGGCGCCGTTCGCGTTCGAGAGGCAGAGCGCCTGGTTGAGGGCGACCACCGCCTTCTTGTAGTCGTCCCGCTCGATCACGAACTGCATGTTCACCTGGTTGTAGGACTGGGACACGCAGTTCACGTTGACCCCCGCGTCGGCGAGGATCTGCGTCGCGCGCGTCAGCACGCCAGGGATGGCCATGTTGGTGCCGATGACGCAGACGATGGCGGAGGGCACCACCGTGACCTGCTCGTACTTCGCCCTGAGCTCGTCGAGCAGGGGCGCCTTCGCCTCCTTGTCCGAGATGGCGTGGGTGATGGAGTTGGCGTTGGTGCACTTCAGGATGTAGGAGACGCCGTGCCTCCTGAAGATCTCCATCACGCCCAGGTCGAACCCGACGGCGCCGACCATGTTCGGATCGTGGATATCCACCACCGTCACCTTGGGCGTGCCGGCGATGACCTCGATCCGCGCCTGCTTGCCCACGTAGTCCACGGTGATGAGCGTGCCCGGGTGGTCCGGCTCGAACGTGTTCTTCAGGCGGAGCGGGATGCGGGCGAGCTCCATCGGCTTGGCGGCGCGAGGATGGATCGCCTCCATGCCCACGTCCGCGAGCTGGTCGGCGACGTCGTAGTTCGTGGCGCCGACGGTCACTGTGTTGCCCACGCCGACGAGGGCAGGGTCCGCCGAGGAGAGGTGGAACTCCTTGTGGATGACGGCCTCCTTCGCCTTGAGCTCGACCGCCACCTTGCTGAAGGTGATCTCGGAGTAGCCGCGGTCGAACTCCCGCATGATCCCCTCGACGCCCTTCGTGTACCCGGTCACGACGACCACCTCACGCTCGAGATCGAGGCCCTGGAAGGACTTGTGGATCCTCTCGTCGATGGTGATCGCGTCGTCGTCGTCGAACCCGGTGAGGTCCATGAAGCGCGCGCGCACGCCCTTGGCCTTGAGGATGGCGACGCTGTTGAAGGCGCTGTGCGCCTCGCCCACGGCGGCGAGCATCTCGCGCGCGGCGAGGAGCACGTCGGCGCTGTTGAGGTAGCCGCTCGCGAGCACGTGCCGCATCGAGTCGAGGTAGGCCCTGAGCTCGCGCATCCGCTTGTCGATGAACCCGTCGGCCTCTGCCAGGTCCAGGCCCAGGGGGGCGAGCTCCCTGTTGATGCCCTTCAGCTTCGCCGTGAGGGCCTCCAGGGCTGCGGCGTAGTTGTCGCCCGCGGCGAACTTCGCGTAGATGCCTTGCTCCCCCGTCTTCTTGTGCTCGAGGAGCTGGTTCGTGACGCCCGCATAGGCGGAGACGACGTAGATGCGACCGTACACGTGCTCCTTCTCGCGCAGCATGATGTTGCGGAGCACGTCGCCGAAGGCGGACATCGACGTGCCGCCGATCTTTTCCACGGTGATCATGTGAGGAACCCAGAGGTCATTGGAGACTGTGAGGAAGAAACGGGCGCGCGATGGTACTGCGGACCCGCGGCGGCGGAAAGTGCGGCGACGTGCCCTACCTGCCAGGCTCCCATCCGCGCGGCTGAAACCGCCGCGCCACGGCCTCGATGTGGGCGGGCCCTGCGCCGCAGCAGCCTCCCACCCAGGAGGCGCCGGCGCGGAGGAGCTCGGCGATGAAGGTCCCGAACGCCTCCGGCGTGACGATGGCGTCCGGCAACCCCGCGGACGGCTTGGCCACGAGCGGCACCCCGAGCCCCTCCGCCGCCGCCAGCACGGGGGCGAGGGGCGAGCCTGGCAGCACGCAGTTCGCCCCGACAGCCGCCGCTCCCTCGTGCGCCGCCGCGGCGAGGCACTCCAGGGCGGGCTCCCCCGCGCTGGAGTGGAGCGCTCCTCCCAGCTCCTGGAACGCGAACGTGACCACGGCCGGTAGCCCGGTCGCGCGCGCCGCCGCCAGCGCGGCGAGCGCCTCCACGAGCCCGAGCTGGGTCTCGGCCCAGAGGAGGTCGCAGCCGGCAGCAGCGAGCGCGCCGAAGGCCTCGGCATAGCGGGCAGCCACCTCGCCGCCGTCGAGGAGGAGCGTCGGCCCCAGCGCCCCGGCGACGCGCGCGCCAGGGGCCGAGGAGCGGGCCAGCGCGACCGCTCGACGGGCGAGGTCGCCAACGCCCTGTTCCACGCCCGACGCAGCCAGCCGCGGCGCGGCCAGGTTGAAGGTGCAGGTGAGGACGACCTGCGCTCCGGCGGCGGCGTGCGCCGCGTGCACGCGCGCGATGGCCTCCGGCCTCGCGACCAGCCAGGCTTCGGGCAAGCGCCCGGGAGGGAGGCCGGCGTCGATGAGCGCCGTCCCCATCGCTCCGTCGAGGAGCAGAGGGCTCAAGCGAGCGGGGCCTCCTCCAGGTGGCGTGGCACGAGCGCGGTCCACCCGCGGGCACCGAGGCGATCGGCGGCGGCGGCGAGTGCGGACGGCTCGCCGTGGACGCAGAACACGCGCTCCGGCCGCGCGGGGAGCGTCGAGAGCCAGCGCGCGACCTCGTCCTTGTCGCCGTGGGCGGAGAAGCCGGAGATGGCGGCCACGCGGGCGCGCACCGGCACGTCCTCTCCGTGGATGCGCAGCGTCCTCGCGCCGTTCTGCAGGCTCCAGCCTCGGGTGCCGGCCGCCTGGTAGCCGACGAGGAGGACCGTGGTGCGCTCGTCGGGCAGCCGCCGGGCGAGGTGATGCAGGATGCGCCCGCCGGTGGCCATGCCCGAGGCGGAGATGATGACGCAGGGGCCCGTGACGTCGTTGATGGCCTTCGACTGCTCGGGGGCGCGGGCGAACTTGAGGCGCGCCGGCCGGAGCGGCTCCACGCCGGCGCGGAAGAGCGCGACCATCTCGTGGTCGTGGTCCTCGCGGTGGGCGAGGTAGATGGGGGTCGCGTCGCACGCCATGGGCGAGTCGACGAACACCGGGAGCTCCGGGATCGCACGCGCGGCCTCGAGCGCGCGCAGATGGAAGAGGATCTCCTGCGTGCGCCCCACGGCGAAGGCCGGCATGATGAGCGCCCCGCCGCGGCCGTGCGCCTCGACGACCGCGACCCTGAGCTCGTCGACCGGAGAGCCGACGTGCGCGCGATCGCCGTACGTGCACTCGACGAGCACGTCGTCCGCCGCCGCCGCCGGCTCCGGGTCGGTCAGGATGGGCGCACCGTAGCGGCCCAGGTCCCCGGAGAAGAGAACGCGGCGCTTGCGCCCGCCGTCGATGGGCACCTCCATCTCGATGGAGGCGCTCCCCAGGATGTGGCCGGCGCGGCGGAAGGCGATCGACAGCCCGCCCTGGATCTGGCGCCGCTCTCCGTACGGGAGCGGCGCGAGGAGCCGGAGCGATCGGACCGCCTCCTCCTCGTCGTAGAGAGGCCGCGCTCGCGGAGCGTGCTTGGAGTAGCCGCGCTTGTTGGCGTAGCGCGCCTCTTCTTCCTGCAGCCGCCCCGAGTCGGGGAGGAGCAGGTGGGCGAGGTCGCGGGTCGCGGGAGTGCAGTAGACCGGGCCGCGAAACCCCTCCCTCCACAGGAGCGGCAGGCCGCCGGCGTGGTCGATATGCGCGTGCGTGAGGACGATCGCGTCGAGCGAGGAAGGAGCGACGGGGAACGGTGCCCAGTTCCGGAGCCGCAGCTCCTTCATGCCCTGGAACAGGCCGGCGTCGACCAGCACCAGCCCGCCTGTGGTCTGGACGAGGTAGCGGGAGCCGGTGACGGTGCCGGCGGCTCCCAGGAAGCGGATGGACGACATCGTGGCGAAATCCTACAATGTTCTCGATGTTCTGTCCGGGCGTGTCGACCCATCGGCGCGCGCTCGATCGAGCGCGCCGATGGGTGCCCCGACGGCAAGGCATCCTGGAGAGAGCCCCATGCGCCGGAAGATCCGGGTCGTCGGAGCGATGATCGAGCGGGACGGCAAGTACCTCATCACGCAGCGGCCGCCGCGCGCGTCGTTGCCCCTCCTCTGGGAGTTCCCCGGCGGTCGCGTGGAGCCCGGAGAGACGGACGAGGAGGCGCTGGCGCGGGAACTCGGCGAGGAGATGGGGATCTCGGTCGAGGTCGCCGAGCGCGTGATCCACGTCGAGCACGGGTACGAGAACTACGACATCGACTTCTGCGTCTACCGCTGCCGGCACGTCGGCGGCCAGATCCAGCACATCAAGGTCCACGACCACCGCTGGGTGAGGCCCGACGAGCTCGACCATTACGAGTTCCCGGCGGCGGACGAGAGGACGATCGCCAAGTTGCTCGGGCTCTGATCTCGAGCGCCTCCCCGACATCACTGGGCATGGCCGGCTACCGCTCACGGCGGTAAAGCCAGATTGCCCGCTTGCCCGACATGCACAAATTGGCCGCAAAGGGGCGGAGGTAGCGTGGCCGATCGAAAGAAGGGATCTCGCCAGGACGGTCCGGGGCGGTTCACCTCGGGGAAGTCGCCGCTCGCCTCTCCCGTCGCCTGGTTCGTGCTCATCGCCCTGGCGGTGTTCCTGTTCCGCGCCTTCCAGGACGTGGGCGTGCGGCGCGTGAGCTACTCGCAATGGAAGGAGATGCTCTCGTCGGGCACCTTCGAGCGGGTGGTGGTGGGGCCGGACTGGGTCCGGGGCTATCCCAAGCCCCCCGGGCGTTCGCCCGACAGCGCGGCCAAGGCGGGGCTCCCCTACACCGCGACGCGCATCCAGGGCGATCCCGAGCTGCTGAAGCAGATCGAGTCGTCCAAGGTGGACTACGACGCGGTGTCCTCTTCCGGGATGGGAGACCTGTTCTGGGTGTGGATCGCGCCCATAGGCCTGGGGTTGCTCTTCTGGGGCTGGATGATGCGGCGCATGACGGGGCAGATGGGCCAGGGCCCACCAGGGGTGATGGCGTTCGGCAAGTCGCGGGCGCGCGTCCACATGGAGCCCGACACCGGGGTCACGTTCAAGGACGCCGCGGGCATCGACGAGGCGGTCGAGGAGCTGGAGGAGATCGTCGAGTTCCTCCGGACACCGGAGAAGTACCGGCGGCTCGGCGGCCGCATCCCCAAGGGCGTCCTGCTCATCGGGCCTCCAGGGACGGGCAAGACGCTCCTCGCGCGGGCCACCGCCGGCGAGGCGGGGGTGCCGTTCTTCTCACTCTCCGGCTCCGAGTTCGTGGAGATGTTCGTGGGAGTGGGCGCGGCGCGCGTCCGGGACCTCTTCCAGCAGGCGGCCGCGAAGGCCCCCTGCATCGTGTTCATCGACGAGCTCGACGCCCTCGGCAAGACGCGCAACGCGAGCATCATGGGCGGCCACGACGAGCGCGAGCAGACCTTGAACCAGCTCCTCGCGGAGATGGACGGCTTCGACGCCCGCGCCGGGCTCATCATCATGGGCGCGACGAACCGGCCGGAGATCCTCGACCCGGCGCTGCTGCGGCCGGGGCGCTTCGATCGCCAGGTGCTGGTCGATCGCCCGGACAAGCGCGGCCGCGAGAAGATCCTCCAGATCCATGCGCGCGGCGTGAAGCTCGGGTCCGACGTCGACCTCCGCTCGGTGGCCGCGCGCACGCCAGGCTTCGCCGGGGCCGACCTCGCGAACGTCGTGAACGAGGCCGCGCTCCTCGCCGCGCGGCGCAACAAGGACGCGGTCGGCCGGGCCGAGTTCGAGGAGGCCATCGAGCGGGTCGTCGCCGGCCTGGAGAAGAAGAGCCGCCGCATCACCGAACGTGAGAAGGAGATCGTCTCCTTCCACGAGGCGGGACACGCCCTCGTCTCGTGGATGCTCCCCAACGCCGACCGGGTGACGAAGGTCTCGATCATCCCGCGTGGCGTGGGCGCCCTGGGCTACACGCTCCAGCTCCCCATCGAGGATCGGTATCTCTTAACCCGCAGCGAGCTGCGCGACCGGATGGCCGGCCTGCTCGGCGGGCGCGTGTCGGAGGAGGAGATCTTCGGCGAGCCCTCCACCGGCGCCGCCAACGACCTGCAGCAGGCGACGGCGCTCGCGCGGCTCATGGTCCGGGACTACGGCATGAGCGCGCTCGGCCCGGTGACGCTCTCCGACGACCGCGGCCCGTCATTCCTGGGGTTGAAGGGGCCGGAGACGCGCACCTACTCGGATCGCACGGCGCTCGAGGTCGACCGCGAGGTCCAGGCGATGGTCATGCAGGCGCAGGACCGCGCCCGCGACATCGTCCGCCGCCACCGCGACAAGCTAGACATGCTGGCCGCGCGCCTGCTCGCGATCGAGGCGGTGGAGGAGGAGGAGATCGTCCGGCTCTGGGGCCCGAAGGCCGAGCCCCCCGGCGGGCTCGAGAGCCGAGGCCACCAGGAGGCCCCGCCCGAGCACCCCAGCCACCCCGTCGCCGCGGGCGGGGCGTGGACACCGCAGGCGACCGCGGCCGCCCATCCCGGCGGCAAGGGCGGGGCAGGGTGAGGGCGAGCCGTGAAGTCGAGCCCTAGCCACGCCGCGCGCAAGGAGCTCTTCCAGCGCGGGATAAGGCGGGGGAGCCTCACCATCCGGGAGATCGAGCGGGCGCTCCTCCCGGGATGCCTCAACGACGCGGAGAGGTGGCTCCTCTACTACAGCCTCCGCGCCTCCGGGATCGCGATCCTGGGCGACGACGGCGTACCGCTCCGGGCGGCGGAGATACCGCCGGCGGCGGGATAGGCGCTGAGAACTCGTCTTGGACCTCGACCTGAACCCGGGATTCCGTGCTCAACTCAAGAGGCGCCTCGACCCCTCCGGGTTTGACACGCGGGGGCAGGTGGTTAGCTTGGCGCCCGGAGGAGAGGCATGTCCGACGAGCGCCACGTGAACGGTCCCGAACAGAGCGGCGAGGTCGAGCCGCAGGTGAAGGTTGTAGATCGCCGTCGCTTCACCCCCGAGGGCGAGCCGGTGAGCGGCGCCGAGCCCGGGGGCGGCGGCGCGGAGCAGCTCCAGGCGCCCGACCCTCGCGACGCGACCATCGCCCAGCAGGCTGGCCGTATCGACGAGATCCTGCGCGCACTGGCGGCCAGCGTCGACGAAGGAAGGGCCGCGCGCGCCCGCCTGGAGCGCCAGACGGCGCGGGTGCTGGAGGCCGAGCGCGCCGCGGTGGCCGGGGTGCTCCTCGAGGCCGTCGACGAGCTCGAGCGCGCGCTCACCGCCGCGGGAGAGGCGACCGGGCCCCTGGTGGACGGCGTGCGGCTGACGCTCTCGTCCCTCGCCAAGAAGGTGCAGGAGCTGGGCGCCGAGCGCATCCCTCTCGTGGGGACTCGCTTCGACCCCGTCCTCGCCGAGGCCATCGACCTCGTGCCCGTCTCCGACGCGGCCCAGGACGACAAGGTGGTGGAGGAGGTCCGCCCGGGCTATCGCATCGGAGAGAAGATCCTGCGCCCCGCGCGCGTCAGGGTGGGGCGGTTCATCCAGGCCTGAGCTTTGTGAGGTCCTCGGCGGCGGGAGGGAATAGAATCCCGCGTCCGCTGTAAGAGGCCATGACTTCTCGGAGGGGATATGCGGCGCCTCGTCATCACGTGTAGTGTAGTAATCCTCTCCGCGGCGCTCGTCGCGGGGAGCTGCGCAGCCAACGGCGCCGACTCCGGTCACCCGCCCCAGTCGCCGCAGGGCAAGCAGCTCTGGCACGAGTCCACGGGCACCCCACCGGCGCCGAACGTGCCCACGAGCGGCTCGCTCGCGCCGCTCATCAAGCAGCTGAAGCCCGCGGTGGTGAACATCTCGACCACCACCGTGGTCAAGAACCCGCACCGCAACCTGCGCGCGCCGGGCATGGGCGGCGACGAGGAGGACGACCTGCTCCGCCGCTTCTTCGGCCAGCGCGAGATGCCCCGGGAGTTCCGCGGGACGAGCCTCGGCTCGGGCTTCATCATCAACGACGAGGGGTACGTCCTCACCAACAACCACGTCGTGAAGGACGCGACGGACATCAAGGTCCGCCTCTCCGACGGCCGCGAATTCGAGGCCAAGACCGTCGGCCGCGACCCGGCCACCGACGTCGCGCTCATCAAGCTGCAGGAGCTGAAGGGGAAACTACCCACGGTCGCCCTGGGCGACTCCGACGCGCTCGAGCAGGGCGACTTCGTCCTCACCATCGGCAGCCCGCTCGGCTTCCGCGAGTCGGCCACCTTCGGCATCGTCTCGGCGAAGGATCGCCAGCTCACCGGAGGCCCCTTCGACGACTTCCTCCAGACGGACGCCGCCATCAACCAGGGCAACTCGGGCGGGCCGCTCTTCAACATCAAGGGCGAGGTGGTAGGCATCAACACCGCCATCGTCTCGCCTCAGATCGGGTCGGGCATCGGGTTCGCGGTGCCCATCAACCTGGCCAAGCAGATCATCCCGCAGCTCCTCAAGGGCAAGGTGACGCGCGGATACCTGGGCGTGAGCGTCAGCGAGCTCACGCCGGACCTGGCCCAGGGCTTCGGGCTCGCGCCGAGCACGAAGGGGGCGGTGGTGCAGAACGTGGCGCCGCGGTCGCCGGCGTCGAGGGCGGGCATCCAGCCTGGCGACGTGGTGGTCGGGGTGGGCGGCAAGCCGGTGGATGGAGCGAGCGCCCTCACGCGGTCGGTCTCGTCCGTCCCGCCTGGTGGGAAGGCGACGCTCTCGCTCTTCCGCTCCGGAAAGAAGCACGACGTCCAGGTGACGGTGACGCAGCGTCCCGACGAGGAGGCGCTGGCTCGGGGCGAGATCTCGCCGGAGGAGGGCGGAGGCCAGCAGGGCCCCGCCGAGAGGAAGGGCGCGGAGAAGCTGGGGATCCGGGTCGCGCCGATCACGCCGGACCTGGCGCGCGAGCTCGGCACGCAGGGCGATCAGGGGGTGGTCGTGGTCCAGGTGACGCCCGACGGCCCCGCCGACAAGGCCGGCATCCAGCGGAGCGACCTCATCCTGCAGGTCGGAAACCAGCAGGTGAACAGCGTCGAGCAGCTCGTCAGCGCCGTCGGGAAGATGAAGCCGGGCGAGGTGGCGTTGCTCCGCGTGCGCCGGGGCCAGCAGGCTCAGTTCGTCGCGGTGCGCCTGGGGGGCGAGAAGAAATAGGCTACTGGAGGACCCGGCTCGCGATCTCGGTCCCGCTCCGGGAGTCGACGAGACGCACGCCCAGGAAGTGCGCCTTGACGCCTTCGTAGAAGCCGGGCTCGCCCTTGCGCTTCAGCTTCCACGTGCCCTCGGGGCGGAAGACGATCTCGAGCTCGAGCCGTCCCGTTCGAAGGGTGCTCTCGAAGCTGAACTCGTCCATGCCCGCGGGGAGCGCACCCTCGAGGACGATGAAGCCGATGAGCGGACGGCCGGCCGCGTCCTGACGGAGCGGTTGGCCGTGAGTCAGCGCGAGCCCGCCGCCGTCGATGAAGGGCGTGACGAAGAAGCGGTAGCCACGGGCGGTACGCTCGGGGCGGACGATGCCCAGCGTCTGTTCCGCCACGCTCGCGGAGTAGGCGCGGCGGTCGAGGCTGCGCCGCGCGGCGCGCACGTTGGCCTCGCAGTCGGCGCGCGTGAACTCGTCACGACACGAGCCCACGTAGCGTTCGAGGAAGGGGCCCAGGCTGTCGAGCGGCTGTGCGTTCTGGCGCAGCGACCGGAACCGGTCGTCGGCGAGGGTGGGGAGGGCAGAGGAGAGCAGGACCAGGAGCGCCAGCGCGCGTGGGAATCTCATCGCGACTGCATCATGGCCACCGCGCGGCCGGGCAGTAAACGCCCGAAACCGGCGCTGGCGTGCGGGGGTGTCATGCCCTATAGGCCGAGGTCGGCCGCTCACCCACTTTTCACGCTAGAGCAACCGCAGAAGCGCTCGACGACCGAGAACAGGGTCTCGAGGTGGAAGGGCTTGCGGATCGCTTCATGCCGGCGGCAAGGAGAGCGCCCCTGCCTCACCACCCCTTTGCGGCTTGGCGTCTTGGCGCGAGCCTTCTGTCGATTGGACGTCGCGATGGATATTTGCAGCGGCCATGAAGCCGCTGAAGCTCGTCGCGAGCATTCTCTGCTCCCTCGTTTCGAGTGTCGCGATCGCCGCGCCCGGCTCGTTTCGGGACCCGCTCGATACGCCCGCCGACACCGCGTTCGCTCCCGCGTCGCAGAGCCTGATGGCGGCTGCCCGCGCCGGCGCCACGCTGATCGCCGTCGGAATGCGCGGCCTCGTCGTCGCGTCCGAGGACGGCGGCGCCAGCTGGGTTCAACGGCCGACGCCGGTGCAGAGCGATCTCACCTCCGTGTCCTTCCCCGACGCGCAGCACGGCTGGGCCGCCGGACACGACGGCGTGATCCTGCACAGCCACGACGGCGGACGCAGCTGGAGCCGCCAGCTCGACGGACGCCTGGCGGCGGAACGCTTCACGGCGCACTATGCCGCGCGCATCGCGCAGGGTGAGGAGGCGCTCGCGCCGCTGCTCGCCGAGCTGAAGCGCGACTACGAGGCGGGCCCGAGCCTGCCCTGGCTCGACATCTGCTTCGAGGACGCGAACCACGGCTACGCCGTCGGCCCCTTCGGCTCGATCGCGCGCACCGAGGACGGCGGCGAGACCTGGCTGCCAGCGATGGAGCGCATCGACAACCCCGATCTGCTCAACCTCCATGCGATCCGCAGCATCGCCGGCGAGCTCTACGTCGCCGCCGAGCGCGGCACCGTATTCCGCCTCGACCGCGCGCAGGAGCGCTTCCTGCGCGTGGAGACCGGCTACGCCGGGAGCTTCTTCGGCATCGCCGGCGACGCGCGCGCGCTGGTCGCCTACGGACTGCGTGGAACGGTCTTCCGCAGCGGTGACGGCGGCGCGACGTGGTCGCGATCGAGGACGCCGACGAGGGTCGCGGTCACCGCTGGGGCCGCGCTGCCCGACGGCCGCATCGTGCTGGCGACGATCGGCGGCGTGGCCTGGATCGGAGAGGGAGACATGGCGAGGTTCTCCCCGCTGGCGCTCGGGGCGGCGGACGCCTTCACCGCCGTGGCTACCCTGGACGCGCGGCACCTGCTGCTCGCCGGTCTGCGCGGCGTCCACGTGCAGGAGCTGCCATGACGCGGCACGACGGGCACGCGGACGCCGCGCCACCGGCTCCGCACGGTTTCGATCGGCGATCAGGCACCCTGGTCGAGCAGGCCATCTTCAATCACCGGCCGCCGATCGTGCTGATCTGCGCGCTGCTGACGCTGCTGCTCGGCTGGTCGGCGACGCGCCTCGAAGTCCATGCCAGCTTCGAGAAGATGATCCCGCAGTCGCACCCCTACATCCGCAACTACCTCGACAACGCCGCGTCGCTGCGGCAGCTCGGAGACGCGGTGCGCGTCGTCGTCGAGAACACCGGCGGAGACATCTACCAGCCGAGGTATCTGGAGAAGCTGCAGGAGATCAACGACACGGCGTTCCTGCTGCCGGGCGTGGACCGCCGCTTCGTGAAGTCGTTGTGGACGCCGACGGTGCGCTGGACCGAGATCACAGAGGAGGGATACCGCGGCGGCTCGGTGATGCCGGATGACTACGACGCGTCGCCGGCCTCGATCGCCGCGCTGCGCCGCAACGTCGCCGTGGCCGACATTCTGGGCTCGATCGTCGCCAACGACCACCGATCGAGCCTGATCCTCGTGCCGCTGCTCGACCGCGACCCGGAGACCCGGAAGCCGCTCGACTACCGCGCGTTCTCGCGGGCGCTGGAGACGCAGGTGCGCGCGCTGCAGGACGACTCGACGCGTGTCCACATCGTCGGCTTCGCCAAGCTCGTCGGCGACCTCATCGACGGGCTGACCCAGGTCCTCGGCTACTTCGCGATCGCCGCGCTGGTCGCGCTGACGGGGATCTACACGTACACGCGCTGCGTACGCAGCACGCTGCTCGTCGTCGGCTGCTCGCTGGTCGCCGTCGTCTGGCAGCTGGGCCTGGTGCGGCTGCTCGGCTTCGCGCTGGATCCCTACTCGATGCTCGTGCCCTTCCTCGTGTTCGCCGTCGGCGTCTCGCACGGCGCGCAGAAGACGAACGGCA